>JGI12330J12834_1000476_pt1 | contig 12819 bp, 13 predicted proteins | sample A23E1SouthBayCA_FD_12834 | JGI IMG/M metagenome (IMG submission 12834) | reverse complement strand
CTCAAGATAGTGGAGCAAAGAATCGATTTCGTCTTCGAGGCCATACTTCACCGCCTGCTCTCGGATATCTTCTTCATCGACGTCAACGTGGCTGAGCAAGAGGAGACAGTACGAGCGGTGACGGCTACCATCGTCGATCAACAACGTGTGACAGCATAGCTCCGGCGGCGAGACCTTGTCAAGATTCTCCGAGTAGAGGTAGTAGCGGTGGCCAGTGAGGAGGAACTGGAGGTCGAACGCGGCAAACCGGGCAAGTCCGGTTTCGTGAAACCCTTCTGCATCGATCTCCGTCTCGGCCTGTGCGAGAAATTCGTCGTAGTCCTCCCAGAGAATCGTTCCCTTCGAGGCGACGGATTCGAGACGTTGGCGATGGAGATGATGAACGAGTTCACGGGCAAACTCATGGAGGCGGTCGAAGTCGCCATTGAACTGGTACTCGCTGTCGGTCGTCCCGACGAGGCCTCGATCGCGAAATTTCTTGAGAACACGGTTGACCGTATTGCGGTAATTGTCGCTCCGGTCGGCGATCTCGGAGACGGTTCGCGGCTGGTCGAGGTAGTACAGCACCTCGAGTGCCTTCCCGGTCAATAGCTCGGGGAACTCGATGTGGGAGTGCTGGCGGACGAGGTCCTGGTAGAGTTCGACGACGCGAGCATCCGACGGGATGACTCGTTTTCGCCGCCCGTCGGGTTCCGTGTAGACGAGTCCTTTTTTGACGAGGTCGCCGACGGTACGAGAGAGATAACTCTCGCTGTGGTCGAGCTTCATCGCGAGCTCGGAGATCGTGTCGCCGTGGTCGACCGTGGCGAGGACCTCGAGTTCGATACGCCGGAGCATATTGTAACATAGTACGAAACTAGTATATAAAGAAGTTTCGTGAAGTGTTACACACAGCAAGCACGGGAGCCGTTTGCATCATCTTAACCAACAAATCTATTGATTAGTGTGGTATGTTGGTTAACACGAGAGCAGTCGATGTCCTACGAACCCCCGACCCCACCGGCGAACCTTCCGACAGAGATTGTCAACACGCTCAACAATTCGAGCCCGGAGCGGCTCCAAGACATTGCTACATACGCCGAAGCGCTAGCCGAACACAAGGAACGAGAATCCCGTCTCGAGGAGTCTGCTGACGGGGATGAAGTGGAGGAGCGACCAGACGACCTCCCAGACGATGTCCCTGCCAAAGCGACGATCACAATCAAGGAGATTAACAACAATCGCTACTACTACTGGCAGTGGAGGGAAGGAGACAAGGTGACGTCGAAGTACAAGGGACCAGTCAAATCGGATAAGTGAAGACATGGTGGTAAGATACAGTTTTTTGCTATCGATGTACCCCCCGTCTTCGATGTGAAAACGGTGAGATACACCGCCAAGAATGGGCTACTGAATCGATTTACACTTCGATGACGGGGGGTGTGTAGCGTGGTGTTTACACTTCGATGACGGGGGGTCTTCTACTGAGTATACTTCGATGTTGGTTCTATCTATGTGTTTTCGAAAGTCGTGAATTCAGAAGGTAGACTAAGTAAAGAGGCTGAATAAACATCGATGTGGGTTAGGTTTTTAATGCTACAGCGTACAGGAGGAGTATGGTTAGTAGGGATCAGGATGGGGCGGATCAATCAATCCTGGACGAAGAGGCTAGTTCTACAGCGGATGGACAGCAGATAGAATCCGGCCGACAAAATACTGCTGGAGACACGAGTCCGAATCAAGAGAGGGAATCTACCGATGAGGGAACTCAGCGGTCGATCCGCGATATGCTCGACGATGAAGGAGGGACATCAGTCTTCGTGAACCGTGACCTTGTCGAGCCAGACACGATTATCGACGAGGAGAGAATTGTCGGTCGCGACGACCAACTCGAGTCCGTTGTCTCGTTTCTGAAGCCAACACTTCAAGGAAATCGGCCGCCGAACATGCTGCTGTACGGTCCCGCCGGAACAGGAAAGTCACTCATCATCGGAGCCGTCACTCAGCAAATTATCGAGCTCTGTCAATCCCAGGGCGAACGATTCGGAGTTGTCGATATTAACTGCCAGCCGATTAACACCCTCGATCAAGCTGTTTATGAGCTCGTCCAGACCGTCGCCCAAGACATCGGTACGGAGGTCGGGGTACCAGAAACAGGTGTGTCGACGAAGCGTAAATATCGACGTCTATACGAACTTATCAACGAGCATTACGATTCGGTTATCTTCATTCTTGACGAGATTGATCTCTTAGTTGGTCGAAACGAGAATGAGGAACCCGCATACTCAAAACTACTCTATCAACTGTCGCGAGCAAGCAATACGAATGAGATAGAAGGGCGTGTATCCGTTGCGGCACTGACGAACGATCCGAAGTTTATGGAAGATATCGACGGACGTGCCGAGAGTTCATTCAACCCCCGTGACGTCTACTTTCCAGACTACGATGCAAACCAGTTGCGTGAAATTCTCGGAAATCGACGTGATGCCTTTCGTCAAGACGCCCTGAAGGATGACGTGATTCCGCTCGTAGCGGCGTTCGCGGCGCAGAGTCACGGTGATGCCCGAAAGGCTATCGACCTGTTCCGGGGAGCCGGTGACCTCGCGGACGAACGGGGAGATGAATTAGTCACAGAGGACCACGTTCGGGAGTCCCAAGAAGAGATCGACAAAGACCGGTCACTGAAACTTGTTGAGGGGCTTACGACACAAAAGAAAATCTCGCTCTATGCGACTGCAGCCGTTGCTCACCACTCGACACGGACAGGCAGTTCCGTTCCAAGTCCGGTTGGATTCAAAGTCTATCAGTGGGTGACGGACGAACTTGATGCCGACCAAATGACCCGCGAGACGTACGTCAAATATGTCAAGGAACTCTCGACATATGGGTTGATTTCAACTGCCCGAAAGAGCCGTGGGCGAGGAGGCGGTATGTATATGGAATTTACCTTCACGGGCGATCCAGAAGCGATGATGGCTCGGATCGTTGATGACAGCCGTCTCGAGGGACTGGCCAAACAAGAGGAACTTCTCCGCTCAGTTGTGAATGCTCAGCTGAAGGAGTTTCACGAACAGTAAGCATCGGATCAAATACTTTTTCTTCGAACACACACCCCCCGTGTTCGATGTGTAAAGTCAGGAAATTGGAGGAGAAGAGCCCGAAAGAGCCTGGAACAGATTATCAGCGATATCACGATGACGAACCCCTTCACAACGGAAACGACGATTGAATCATTGTAACTCGGTCCAGATAGAGAACCTCACAACACCCACCCCCCGTCATCGAAGTGTAAACAGCGAGGAGGAGAGAGGAGACTCATAGAAGAAACAGCACAAAAATCAGTTATGAGGGTACGATAGGGCTGATAATAACCAGAAGAGAACGTGAGAAGGGAGCCCTACCGGAGCTGACTAACGCTCAATTAGTCGGAGTATCTCTCCTCCTAATATTCGCATTTGTTTCCATTACGGCTCTGGTTCTATCGCTCTACATATAAAACTTCGTCAGACAATACACGTTCCTTATGAGAATATAATTTCGACTGTTGAAAGTCTCTCTTCCGTGTGTACGGCCTCCTGGACAGTTTTCCCCTCTTCTCACCTCATAACTCCTTGCCCCTCTCACGATTTTACACATCGATTACGGGGGGAGGGGGTACGGTCGCAGCATCATCAATTAACAATCACTGATTCCCGGATAGTCGGACAGTTCCAGCGTGTGACCTTCTGAGATCTCCTGTCTGATGTCTGAGCGATCCCACCCAAGCGGGGAGAGTAGACTCTCAATCGCTCGCACTAGTTGTGTCTCGTAGTACCCCGGATCGTATGACTCATTCTCCTCGTGGGCTAACGCGACCCGTTCTCGCGAGCTCTTTTTGTCGTCGACAACTACGTACTCGATGTCCTGTCCCGGATGGACATCGAGGTCTTGTTCCCGAGCACGCTTCAGCGCCGCCACGTTTTGGGTATTCTGCGTGTAGCCCTCCAGCGGCTTGGAGACACGATTCCGTTCGACGAGTCTCTCTACTTGCACCTTCCCGGTGTGGAGTTTCTCGATTGCCTTCTGGAGATATGTAAGGACCGCCTCTGGGGACCGAGCCGCGTCAAACTGTTTGAGACAGCCTCGCTGGACGTCCTCGATGAACGGTGGAGTTGAGCGCTGCCGGGCTTCGATACCACGTATCTTGAACTCGTCGTCGCCAGCGACCTTCCCGAAGTACTTTGTCAACGCGCCGGCGTCACTCTCGCGCTGGGGCACGAACGCCACCCAGTCGTAGTGGGCTTCGTGTTCAAGCCGAATTTCGACGCGTTCCGTAATCTCGCTCGCGAGTGTTCCGAGGTCCTCCCGGTCATTGTCGTCGACGTCGGGATCCGGTGTCACCCAGATGGAGTCGACGATGCCATGGACAACGCGCCAGCCGCCGGCCTCCAGCCGCTGCTTTGCCGTCAGTAGAATCTCGCGAGCGAACGCGTTGATTGCCTCGTGGCACTCGATGCGCCCGAATTTCGCATTGCTGAAACCCTGGTAGCCGAAGCAAGCGACGAGGATCCACTTCAGTGCTCCCGACCGTCCCTTGAGTTCTGCTAGCCGGTTCTCGTCGGGGTCGTCCCGCTCTTTCTCGCGATGGATGGCGGCCTTGATTTCGTCGCGGGCATCGATGATCGGCTTGAGCACGTCGACGAGATACCCACGGTTGTCACAAATTGAGTAGCCAAGTTCGGGGACATCTTCGCGATTACTGTGGCAGTCACAGCGGATGACGTCAGGTGAGACGTTCCGGGTACAGATGATGTTCGGATACAGACTCGAAAAGTCGAGTTCGTGAACGTCCTCGTGAATTCCGACCTCGGGCGCGAAAATGAAGCCACCCCGGTCGGCGTCATGGAGCGTCCCCATCGACTTGAAGAATTCGTGACGCCAGGAGTTCCATGGCACGAGGACATCGCGGTCGTGGGCCTCACAGATCTGGATGGCAGTAAGGACGTTCCCAATCGACGCCCACGCCAGTTCTTGTACCGGTTTTTTCGAGCGCGACACAAGGTCGAGGACGCCGTCAAGATTTGTCTCCCCGTAGAAGAACGTGTTCGACTCGTCGATGATTGCCCGACCGGGCACGTTGTACCGCGCTGGTGAATGCCCGACCTGCCCGTAGCTCGCGTACGTCGATTCGCCGGCGAGTTGCTGGTAGTCGACCTCGGGCCACCGGCTCAGCGAGAAGTCGTCCACGCCGGCGTCTGTCGCCATCTCGTACAGCGTCGGAATTATCTCGCCTGTCGAGCAGACCAGGATGTCCGGGTCGTGTTTTTCGAGCGCTGCTTGCACGGCAGTCAAGAGCTCTATCGGTGAGCCAGTAACGGTGTTGCCGCCGACCGTCAGCTCCCCATAGACCTCGTTGCTCGTTTCGGTCACCGGAACGCTAAGTTGGAGCGTCGACAGTTCCGTTGCCGGCGTTGGGCTGATATCGTTTTCCAGACAGTAGCGGAATTCCCGCGAGAAGTCGACATTAAAACAGGCGAGGTCCCCGATTGGATACGACGATAGCTGCCGTGCTTGACGCGCAAGCGATGTGACACGGTCGATGTGGCCGACATCGACGGCGAGAACAGGTTCGTCCTCGCGACGAAAGCCGGGTCGTTGGGTGACGACTTCGGTTGTCACGACATCCGGGTGCCGATCGTACTGTGTCCGAAGTTCCGCAAGGTCCAGATCGTCCTCAGGAGACCGTGTCGCTACGTAGAATCGCGGCGTGTAGTCGTTGCGCTCGGTCGGTACGGCGCCAGCCGCCGTGGCTTCCCACTCTAACACACGACCATCGTCCAAGAAATCGATTGTAAACGGCATCGTTAGGGTCAGTTGGCTACCGGGTCCAGTGATTTCATTGAGAAATCTGATTTCGAACAGTACCGCTCTGCCAGTTCCATCAGCGCTCGAGTCCGGCGAATATCTGCGATATTGTGCAAAACCAGTTGCTCGAAGTTTCCGTTTTCCCAAGCGGTGACCGCTGCTGCACTGTCGGTGAAGGGGTCCACGTCGCTGAGACCGGTCCCGATAAGCTCCTCGTAGACCCCGTCCAGCGTATCCTCTGTCGTGTTGAACCGCGATTCGAATACATCCAGCACTTCGACGTACGGAAGCTCGGCGAATGGCCACCCGAGATTGTGGGTGGTGAGCCGTGTTCGGAGGAAGGGCAGATCGAAGCCACCGTTCCAAGTGTCGCCGTTGTACGCGACCAGTTTGAACTCCTGATTGGCCAGCGTCGCTTCACCAAATTCTGTCATCGCCTCAAGGAGCGCCGCTTCACTCTCATGTGTTGAGAGTGTCACCGGTGTCTGCAGTTCATCATTGAGTCGCTGTTCGAGATTGGACTGTGACGTACGATCACCAGTATTGAGAAACACGCGGGAGCTAATTGCTGCGTCGAATCCGACGACAGTCAGCCGGTCTTCCGTTTCGAATCCTGTCGTCTCGATGTCGAACGCGACAGTCTTGAGGTCCGTCATCGGTCGGTCTCCTCGCGCTGCTGGCGGTCTCGGCACATTTCTAGGGCAGCTTCCAACTCCTTGATTCGCTCCTCGTGGGTATCGAGTCTGGCCTCCTGTTCGAGATCGATACTGAACAGTGCTGGAACGAGCGGATTCTGGTGGTTCAACAGGCCACTCGCATCGGCATGCTCGCGAGCGTACTCAAACAGCTGGTCGAAATGTGGTTGGTCGCGATGGCGGAGTGCCCGGCGGAAATCCGCCCAACGATTTTCAATGGCTCGCAAGGCATCACGATAAGTTGGGTTCGTACGCCCCATCGCTATCGCCCCCCGGCGCCGGCAGCGGTCCACGCGTCAAGCAGGGGATTGCCCGCGACTGTGACAGTGTCTCCCTCCCTTGTGACGGCCGTACCGACGCCGTCGGAGGTCGTTTGGGGTGAGGTAGTCGTCGGTTCCACCCCGACTTGCGTTGCGCGGGCTTCGATTACCTGCCGCCAATACGCGAACGTCGTCTGATAGTACGCGCCGTCGTCGACAGGGTAGACGAGCGTTTCGAAGTCATCGCCCACGAATCGTGGTCCCATCCGAGTTTGCTTGCACTTCAGCTGATGGTCGGCGGCCGTCGCGACCGGCGCCGTGAATTCGTCGCACTCGCACCGAGTGACGAGGACAGGAATATCGTAGCCATCGGCGTATGTCGCTAACCGAGCGAGTGTCCGGGACTGGAGGGTTTCCGCGTGCTGGTCGCTGAGGGTGTCGTCGGCGCGATACTGGGCGTCGACCGCCGGTGCAACGATGAGCGAGGGCGTATGCGGCGACGAGTCGTCTTCCTGCCTGGATGGCTGATGGCTACTTGACTGGGTTGGTTCGGTCGATTGCTGGATGAACTGGTTCACAGCTGTTGAGAGCTCGTCGACGGCGCCGTAGTGCTGGTACGCTGTGAAGCCACGGGCGACGTGGATGCGGTCTAACAGCCGCTGACTCGGGGCTATCTGTGCGATCGAGGTCGTCGTTGCATGCCCGTTGGCGTCAACCCAGAAGGCGGGGCCGTCGTGCATGAGGAGATGATCGAGGACGAGCGACTGCAAAATCGGAACGCCGCGACTGCCGTCGACGTCCAGCAACGTGATACCGTCGTCAAGCGACGGAAGTAAGATGTCGTCAGTTGCTGGGTTGGCCCGGTCAGCAATAGACTGATTGCGATCAGCGCCACGGGTAGGCTGATCGACCGTCAACCGATCCGATTCAGAGTGGTCAGGCATATTCGACTATATGCCCATAGGTCCGATAAGCCGCGGCGTGTCGCTTCCGCGTTTCAGGGAAACCTCTGTATCAGTCTGGAACTCCCCGCTATGTCCGGGTTTCCGACTCTTTAGTCCGTTTCCGCGAACCTCTCCGGAATGGTCTGGCCGGCTGTTAACCAACAAGTATAGCCGAAGGAGCCCGTATGTTGGTTAATACAAAGATATCCCATCGAATCGTTGTTCGACCCTCACTTCGTCGGTGAACTAATCGACTCGGTGGCTAACGAATACTGTCGATCACGGCTCGTACCTTCGGCTACCAGCAGGTTGTACTGAACCATTTTTGATAGATAGGTTCGGACAGTCCGTTTCGTTCGGGGGTCATCGACGGCATCGCCGTAGCGGTCGTGAACCTTGCTGGGCCCTATTGGTCCGTGTTCGCGTACGATATCGTAGACGGCTTGCTGGTGGGGCGTGAGTGAATCGAGACTCGTCTGTCTGATTTCTGCGCGAGCATCGTCCGCTGCGTCTCGCAACATGTCCTCGGTAATGGTCTCGCGGTCCTCTCTGTCGGCTGTACTGGCTGCGATACGGAGAATTCCTATCGCGAGGCGGGCGTCGCCAGCGGCGGCGTCGGCGATGTGGTACAGCTGGTTGTCGGTGATAACATCCTCGTCGAGCCCCCATCTGGCACGAGCATTCAGAATATCGTAGAGCTGCTCGTCGTGGTATTTGTTCATCCGGACGTGTTCGCTGGAGCGGAGTCGGCTTACGAGCCGGTCGTCGACGCGGCTGAACAGCTCTTCTTCCTTGTTGGCAATACAGACTAGTGCGAACTGCTCCAAACTGTGTAGGTCGTAGAGGATGCCCGGATCTTCCAGTTGATCGACCTCGTCGAGGATGATCACCGTTCGCGGGCCGTTGTACTGCTGGAGTCGGTCGACGAGTTCGTCGTGGGGGGTGGACTGTCGGTGGATATCGATTGTTTGGTCAAGGTCGTCGAGAATCTGGTAGAGCGTTCGGAAGCGGGTGTAGTTGCGCCAGCAGTTGACGTAGGTGGTCTCGATGTCCAGCACCTCCTCGCGAAGCCGTTCGGTGACGAACTTCGAGATACACGTCTTCCCGGCGCCGCTGGGGCCAGTGACGATGGCGGTGTCGGCGGGTGTCGGCGGGTTCACCGCCCGTGATGGGCTCCAGAACGCTAGAGAGATGATTCACTTCGGCGTCGCGATGCTCAATTTCCTTCGGTATGAACCCTGCCCGAAGCACACGAGCATCGCGAATCATTTGATATTATCAGACCTGTTTTCCGTCGAAGCGTAAAAGGATAGCTGGGCCGTTTCCGGAAAGCCGTTGAGTTGCTGTTCCTCGTAACCGTATTTCGGCCGCAGTCTATCGATATTTTCTTCGTGAACTACGACGTTTCCGGAAACTTCCGGAATTGGTTCCATTTCAGGATAACTGATTCAGTTTGCGAATCCGTGCTGGGATTTCCAAAGTCACTCGGTTTTCCGAAGTTGATCGTTGACTTCGTAGAGCCACCCACGGTCAAGCAAGCGGTCGATGGCATACACCGCATCGGCCTCCTCTTCGATATTCTCGTCTTCGGCAAGAAGCATCTCCTCGGCGTCGGTGCGGGAGAGTTCGTTGATCCCAGCCGTGTACTCGGTTTCGAGCGTTTCGTAGGCTTCCCTGATCCACTTTGGGAGACTGGGCTTGTCTATATGTTTCATCGTTCGGTAATCCGTTGCCTGTCGTCTAGAGGTAATAGGTAGCTATTTCGTTAGCTTGGCAGGTCGGACAGTGGTTGGGCTTCGTCTGGAACGTCTGCCCGCAGTGGCGACACTCGTACCATGTGTTGGAACCAGTCCCGGAGACTACTGCTCGCAGACGTCGAAGCATATGTGGCTCTATGATACCGATTCAGAAATAGCTAGGCTGCAAATGTGGCTGAAGCAGTTTGATCGTGGCTTTGAAGCGTTCTGAGATATCCTCGGGCCAACGAGGTGGAGTCAGCTCAGATCTCTCCACCACAAGCCGGACAGAGAGGTCCGTCACTAACCGCCGACGGTCCCACACTGAACTGACAGTGGGCACATCATAATTGTCGCTCTTGGGTTCCGTTTGGTGTGTGAGTCCTAGCTCGACCTACGTTCGTTGGGATCAAGAGCCCCGATCACACCTTAACCAACAGTGTGGCCCTACCGTCCCGTTGTTGGTTAAGAGACTCTCCTCGATAAGCTATGATCCCGCTCTGGTAGAAATCGCAGATTTACTCGTCTCTATCCACCACTGTCACTGTTGTATGCATCTCGCATTTCCCACTCCCGATTGAATAATTCTTGAATCCCATTTTGGAGTAGCACCTTACCATAGATCGTGCAACGGTAGTACCGATGGAGGCCACTCTCATCGTTGCGAGCTCGCTTCTCGATTAGCTGTGCGTCGACCAATTCAGAGAGGCTAGATGCAATCGCCTCTCTGGAGGCCGGGAGTGATTCCGCAAGCTCGTCTTCTGTCTGGTCACCTTCGACGAGTTTTGCGACTATCCTGAACTTGGTTCGGTCTCCCAACGCCCTGAACATCGCGAGATATTCGTCTAGTTCGAGTAGCGAATCAGGCGGGAGCATCTCTTTTGTGTCCGTGGAATCGTCTGTCGAAGTCATATCTAATCATTATCCCCGTTTGCATTTGAACGCAATGTCGTTCTCTTAACTGCGGTCTAATCGGGAACGAAAGAATGCGGTTACATACTTTGTATTAACAATGCTTGAGACTTCACTGGTATACGGAAATTCTATTTGGGCATGGAGAGCGAAGCTTCGCTCCTGTAGCAGTCGGACGGGCAAAGAGCCAGTGTCCAACAGATGACCATCTCGTCGTAATACCGCTTGCCCCTGACACCGAAGACAGAGCCACTACCACGACGATACCAATCACTAGGCCGTATCCGTCCAGTTCAATAGGTAGTCGCCATCGGTGGAGCAAGCGTTACTAATGAGATTGATTACGGCGATAATCATGATCAAATCTCTTTGGCAGGCTCTGTTCTCTTGGCTCCGGGAGCGAATTAATATCGTACGGTCTCTGATTCAAATCCGGGAGGCGGCATATTTCTCCGATTCGTCCCGTATTGACCGTATAGCGGCGGATTTCGGCGGTATTGCCCCCGAGATTCTCGGTGAGATTTGAACCGGGAACCGGGCGCACCCTTCGCCGTCGGGCGTTCCATTACATTGTACGTGCCGTGGCCCTTTCAGTCCTTCCCTCATTTTGCTTTCAGTCCTTCCCTCATTTTGGAATGAATACGCGGGTTAGCGCCCGTGAACAGTGCGATTCGAGGGTATTCAGAAAAAGTGTGAATACTGTTAACCAACACACGACCGAGTTCCCGAGTGTCGTTGGTTAACCGCGGGCGAGCCAGATACGACGAACGTGACTGGCCTGCGACGGCCTGTGAGGTACTTGACGGCCTTCGAGGCCAGTCGTTTTCGGGGCCTATCCTAACATAGTCCACCGTCACGTCCGATTGGGACGGTCACAAGAAGGTATAGTCGAAACCCCCAACAGAATGTTTATGAATTTGTCATATGAGTCGGATAGACGGCTTTCTCTGATACCCCTAATATGAATCACCGGACGAGAACAGCCGGTATAGACGCTCCTTACGCTAATACCCCTATCACTATCTCCCATTCACGCTGATAGCCATAATGTCAATAATCCGGGGTTTTAATTTCTCGCGTCACCAAGGGGTAGTCGTGACTTGAGGAAACAACATACTCGACTGAATGAATAGGACGACGCCGCCGGGCCAGACTTGGAAGGGACAGCCCCGGTATCGGCGTCGAACGGACGAGAGCCGGATTCCCCGAACTCTCTATCTGGTTCTACCGGATAGGCGATGAAAACCGTTGGGGGCGCTCTCACCCGAGAATGTAGACAGACAATGCACCAGAGAATGGCCGTTAGGCCCATGAGACGTACAGCACAACAACGAGCGCGGTACGCAAACCCCGGACACGACCCAACCGAGGTGGCAGACGAATGAGTAGCAACAGCGTCGGCGTGCACACTCTTGTCGAGGCTGTGGGCGAAGACCCACGCCTCAAGCCGTTCGAGAAGGAAACTCAAATCGGGTGGACGAAAGACGGCTTCCCGACAGTCGCCGCGACCCAGTTCGACCAGCACGTCGCTCATGTCTTCTCTGAAGAGGCAGGAATTTCACGACGACTGATTCAGCACCCACATTTCACGGTGACTGGTATCCGAGTCAACGATTCGGTCGGAGAGGGTAGGAGTATTGAGCCAGACAACTTCTGCGGTGGCAAAGTCACCGCAGTTGGTGACTACATCCCAATTGTGGCGGTCATCTTGGGAACGTCTGTGCGGTCAACGTCTGGCCATGCTAACGTCGTCCCCTACACCGGGGCAGAGTCGAACGGTTCGGAATTGTCGCCCGACAGGTTTTCCGATAACCCATCGGTGGCGGTGGGCCAAGCGCAAACCTCGGACGGCTCTGCCGAAGTAGGCCAACCCGCAACCACCAGTCACAACGACTCGAACTCGGTCAGTACGACTGACCCATTAGACTGGTAGGCGTCTCGACTCTCTCCTATCTCGTATCTCTATGCTGTTCGTCTAACACTATACAACTACAGCAACGCTCTATCCCTTTCCGTAGGTTTTCCCTTTCTATCTTTCTGTAGTGGTCGTAGTTGTTCGTCCTACCCTCTCTATAGAACGAAGAATATCGTTCGTTGTACCCTTCGTATAGTATAGGAACAGTGGACAAACTCTGTCGTTCTATCCCATTGCTGTCCTACGTAGTGTAGGAGTTCGTTCCGGCATACCGAACTACATCTATAATATTATAGACAATACAGACAACGACCAACCACCGACACAAGGGACGAATCAACCCCGTAGTTTCCCCTCGAAGACCGCGACTGCCACCAACTACGTACGAGGGTCAGCCCGAGGTAGCACAAGCGCCGCTGTAGGTCAGACACGTTGACTGGCACTATCCTAACGAACATTCACCCACCGTCGAGAGGGAAACATCGTGTCTGTCGAGCCGACCGCGAGAACATTGAGCCAGTCAACCTCCCCCGA
>JGI12330J12834_1000475_pt1 | contig 12828 bp, 13 predicted proteins | sample A23E1SouthBayCA_FD_12834 | JGI IMG/M metagenome (IMG submission 12834) | reverse complement strand
GTCATTGACTCGACTTCGTCTGGCCGGGTTCTATAACTTACGGGAACAGATAACAGCGGAATGATTACTCGTTCGCATCGCTAAGTAGCATCCCGAGATAGGAGGTCCGTTGCTGGTCGTTGGGGTTCAGACTGAGGTCCCGAAGCACCTCGTAGGCTCCTTCTCGAACGGGTTCGATATCGCCGTCGGTTTCGCGCTCGACTTCGACGAACTCGCCGACATCGTCGACAGCGTCGAGGGTGACATCGTACTCTCGGACCTCGTAGACTCGGCGGTTCTTCCGGACCGTCGCCGCGGGCTCGAAGCCGAGGTGCTGGACGATAGCGTCGATGTGGTCGCCGTTCTCGACGCCCGTTTCGAACTCTTCTCGGCTCTTCGACTCCGCTTCGAGGAGTGGCCCCTTGTAGGTGACTTTCGCGTTCGTTACCCCTTTTCCTGGTCTCGCGACGGACCCGGAACGCCTCGTCCGTCTCGGCGAAATCCCGGTGGGGCGCATCGTAGTACGTGTCCGTCTGTATCACCGTATCGACCTGTTCGGCTCCGAGCTCGTCGAGTCGCTCCGCGACAGCCTCGATATCCGCCGGCACTTTCACCTCGACTTCGTACATACTGTGTGGCTGGGCCGGGCCGCTGAAAAACACTCCCGTCGACCGCGCCCTTTACTGTGTCCGCTCTCCCGGGTAGTAGTATGGCCGGTCGCTACGAACCGATCGACTCCCCGGACGAGACGACCCTCTTTCCGTACCACGACCTGACGCCGCCGACAGTTGCAACGGTCGCGCGCGCCCGGCAACGCATCCGACAGCACCTCCCGGAGACGCCCCTGGTCCGAAGCGAAGCCCTCTCCGAAGCCCTCGACGCGGATGTCTTGCTCAAGCGAGAAGATACGCTCCCGACCGGCGCGTTCAAAGTCCGCGGCGGGGTGAACCTCGTCGCGTCCCTCGACGAGGAGTTCCACGACGCCGGACTGCTCGCCGCGAGCACGGGAAACCACGGCCAGTCTATCGCCTGGGCCGGGCGTGAGTTCGACGTACCCGTTACTATCGGCGTCCCCGAAGAAGCCAACGCCGGAAAGGTCGGCGCGCTGGAGCAACTCGGCGCAGAAGTCATCCAGTACGGCAAGGACTACGACGAGGCCCGCGAACACATCGAGGACTTGGCGACCCAGCGCGAGGCGCGCTACGTCCACTCGGGCAACGAACCGAAGCTGCTCGCCGGCGTCGGCACGGCGGGGCTCGAAATCCTTGACGAGCGCCCCGACGTCGACCGTGTGTTCTGCCCCGTCGGCGGCGGCACCGCCGCGGCCGGGTACTGCACTACGCTCGGGGCGATGACCGACGCCGATGTCGTCGGCGTGCAGGCTGCGGGCGCGCCCGCGGTGTACCGCGCTTGGCAGGACGAGACGCTGGACGCCCTCGACAGCGTCGACACTATCGCCGAGGGTGTCGCAACCCGGGTTCCGTTCGCGCTCCCGACCGAAATCCTGCAGGCGGGACTCGCCGATTTCCGACTCGTGTCCGAAGACGCCATTACCGATGCCGTGGCGCGCCTGTTCGAAACAGACCGCATCGTCATGGAAGGGGCCTGTGCGACGGCTGTCGCCGCAGCGATTCAGGCTGGTGACGAACTACGGGGCGAGACGGTCGTCCTTCCCATTTCGGGACGGAACATCGACCGAGAGAAGTTTGACCGACTGCTGGCCGAAAGCGAGTACTAGCCGACCACTTCCGAAGTTCTTCGACCGCTGCTGACCGGGAAACGTTGTCCTTAAGAGTGCCACGACTGACGAACAGGGTATGAGCAACGAGTCTGAGACCGACGTAGACGAGGAGACCGCAGACGAAGAAGAACAGGCGAGGGACTCCAGAAGGGCGATGTCGTCAAGCTCGCCTACACTGCCCGCACCGTCGACGGCGGTCAGCTTGTCGATACGACCGACGAGGAAGTCGCCGAGGACGACGGTATTGATACCGAACAGCAGGAGTTCGGTCCGCGAACCATCGTGCTGGGTGAGAACCACATCTTCCCGGATGTCGAGCAGGACATCTACGGGAAGGAGGTCGGCGACGAGGGTGACGTGACCGTTGCGGCTGCCGACGCCTTCGGCGAGTACGACGAGGAAGAGGTCCGGACGGTTTCGAAGGACAAGATCCCCGAGGACGACCGCTACCCCGGCGCGCACGTCGACCTCGAGGGCGAACACGGCCACGTCGAGACCATCATCGGCGGCCGCGCGCGAGTGGACTTCAACCACCCGCTGGCCGGTGAAGACGTCGAGTACGACTACGAAGTCCTCGAAGAGGTCACGGACCGCGAGGAGAAGGCACAGGGCATCATCCAGATGATGCTCGACATGGAACTCGACGTGTGGTTCGAGACTGACACCGTCGAGGAAGAACAGCTCGTCGAGAGCGAGGACGAGGATGAAGACGAAGAGTCCGAGCCCGAGTACGAAACCGTCGAAGTCGAGAAAGAGACGCTCTACATCGAGGCGACGCCGCAGCTGACGATGAACCAGCAGTGGATGATGGGCAAACAGCAGATCGCCCAGCAGCTCACGCAGCTACTCGATATTGACCGCATCATCGTGCAGGAAGAGATCGGTGGCGGCGGCATGGGCATGCCCGGCATGATGGGCGGCATGGGCGGTGCCGGCGGTGCTGACATCGAAGACGCGCTGGAAGACGCCGACGTTGACGCCGAGGAGATCGTCGAAGAGATCGAAGGCGCCGAAGAGTAACTTCGCCGCGAGCACGCCGAGCGGTTCTACGGTGCTGAGCGACAGCGAACGGGGTTGCGGTATCGAGCGGTAGCGGGCGGTTTTACCGTTCTAGGCGCTAGCAACTGCCACTTTCTGACGGCCAATACGGGAGAACCGTTATACGCACGACACGTCATCACTACGCATGCGAGTGTCGCTGGTGTACCCGTCACTGCTCGCGCTCCCGCCGGGAATCGCGTTTGGCGTCGGCACGGTCGTGCTGACTGGAAGCACCGGCGCAGGATTGGCAGCAGGCGTTGGCGTTGGTCTCGGACTATTCTTGTTGATACTCGTCGGCACTGAGTTCGGCTCGACGGACAGAGAGCCACGGCCCGGCGGCGAATAGAATCAGGCGATGTCGCGGCTCGTATCGATGCTGACCTCTTCGACGAGATTGAGCTTGATGATATCAGTGGGAGCGCGCCCGCCGCGGAACTTCGGAATCGCGAGCCGGTTTTCGACCTCGTCACCGTTCGTTGTGGTGTTAAGCTGGAACACCACGTCAGCGAAGTGCTCGGTCGTATCTCGAAGCGGTGGCACGTCACGGCCGTCGAGACAGTGGACGATAGCGAGGCTCCCGGTGTTGACGATATGGTTCTGCAAGTCGTTCATGAACGCGCGAAAGCGCGAGTGTGGCTCTTGGGCTTCCAGCACGTCGAGCGGGTCGACGATGAGGTTTGAGGTCTCCGGCAGTGCCGAGACGAGCTTGCCGGCGTTGTCAAGCGGCGCTTCGCCGGAGATGTGCCGCACCGTCGGGTCGCCGGTATTGGCCGGCGTCTGTTCGATGCTCGCGATGACTGATTCGGCGGTCCGGTCGAGCGACAGCCACAGCGTCCCGCGCGTGGCGGTAAGTTCGTAGAGGAACAGCTCCGCTTGGCTAGCCGGCTGGGCAGAGAGCACGACGATACTCCCCGCAGGGATGCCACCATCGAGCTTTCTGTCGAGGACATCGATGCCCGTTCGCAACCGGTTGGCCATACCACTGAGAGCTTATTTACCCACGAGATTAAGTATTCCGCTTGGCGAGAACGTTCGCCATCTCAACGTATTTTGCCACCGCCCGGTCCGATTCCAACGGCCTCGACACCGATGGAACGTGAACCGTTCCCGAGCAGGACAGCAGGTCCGATGGGTCCACGGACCCGTCACCGCCGACGAGGACTGTGAGGGCGGGCGGCGCGTCAAGCGCACGGGCAATCGCCGCGGTTTTGGCTGTGTCGGTGAGGCTCTGTCGGGTTGGTGCACTCACAAGCACTGTCCTGTCGGCCGCCCGTAGCGGCTGGGCGGCATCCGGGCCAGCGCCGGCTGGACAGTCGAGTACTACAGGGCCATCACACCGAGACAGACTGTCAATAGCATTGTCGATAGCGGCTCCGGGTGCGGTCTGACAGGGAAGTACGTCGACGTTCTCGACGGTCGTGGCGGGCTGGGCAACTGCGGTCGGCTCAGCCGAGGCTGTGATATCAGCGATTCCGGGTGTCGGAGCGACGCCAGCGCGACGGTGGAGGTTCGGCATGTCGCGGTCGGTGTCCACGACTAGCGACCGCCGGGTGGGCGTTCCCAGTGCCTGACCGAGCCCGAGGGCGATGGTCGTTTTGCCACAGCCACCCTTGCCGCCAGCGATTGCGAGCATAGTGAGGGTGGACTGCCTATCGGTTTTGAATCCTCGTACTATGAATCACAAACAGTGACCGCAAAACTGGGCCGGAAGGTCTGACTTACGTCGGTTGGCTGTTGCCTACCCTTACGCGCTGGGTTCCATTGTCGGGCGCAGTTTCAGGTTGTGGCCGCTGTCGGCCGGTGTTAGCCCGGCTATAACAATACCGATGTACCCGAAGGGCTGGGACATGAACCTACACCACGAGCGCATCGAAGCCTCGCCGCCGGCGAGTACGATGAGCTTCTGTCTCACAACCGACTTCACGGGGAACGGCCGACCGGACGTCATCGTCGGGGCGCTCGGCGACACGCACGAGGTCCAGTTCCCACTCGTCGACAAGTCAGTCGACTTGCTGTCCGTATTCGGTATGGGGCCGCTGGCCCGCTGGCTCCAGACGAACGTGTTCTGGTACGAAAACCCCGGCTGGGAGCGCCACGACGTTGCCAGCGCACCGGAACTATCCGTCGGTGGCTCGCTTGGTGACATCACGGGGAACGGCCGACCGGATATGGTCGCCGGCCAGAACATCCACCAGCACAAACTGTGGTGGTTCGAGATACCGGACAACCCACGGAAGCAGTGGACGCGCCGGCTCATCACCGACGATTTCGAGAAATATCACGACACCGCTGTGGCGGACGTGGACGGCGATGGACAGAACGAGGTCGTTGGGCTGTCCCAGGAGTCAAAGACAGTGTTCTACTACGATATTCCTGCGGACCCGACGCGAGAACCGTGGCCGGTGGCCAACCGACACGTCGTCGCCGAGGACCTCGATGTTGAGGGCGTCGCTGTCGAGGACATTGACGGGGACGGTGCGGTCGAAATCGTCGCCGGCCCCAACGTCTTCCACCGGACGGCCGACGGATGGGACCGGGAGCCAATCGCCGAGGACTGGCAGTGTACTCGCGTCGCTATCAAGGACGTTGACGGCGACGGCGACCTAGAGATAATCCTCGTCGAGGGTGACGAACCGTATCTCGACGACCGCCCGGCCAGGCTGGGCGTGTTCGACCCACCCGAGTGGGACCTGACCCTGCTGCACGACGACCTTTCGAACCCGCACAGCCTCGACGTGGCGGACTTCGACGGTGACGGTAATCCCGATATCTTCGTCGCAGAAATGGGTCTAGAGGACGGACACGAACCGCGACAGCTCGTGTTCCACAACGACGGCGCGGGGAATTTTGAGCAGAAGGAACTGAACACCGGCATCCCCACCCACGAGGCGAAGGTCGTCGACCTCGACGGTGACGGCGTCCCGGACATCGTCGGCAAGGCGTACACCGAGCCCCGCGTCGATGTCTGGCAGAGCAACCCCTGACGAGTCGCCTCGTCGTGTTATTTTGGCCGCTACGCTCCCTCTGGCCTCGCTTTCGAACCCAGCGACGATGTTCCCGAAGCCGAACCTGACGATGTAAGTGACCGTTCAATTCCCGTGTCGGGGGATTCAAGAGCGTCCGGAGCGCGGTATCGAGTGAAATGCGGCACGACCACATCATCAGCGCGAAACAACTCTCGCGGGGCGACATCGAGACGGTGCTCGACCACGCGGCTGACATCGCGGCTGACCCGGGAGCGTTCGCGGACCGGCACAGCGACACGCTGCTTGGCCTCCTCTTTTTCGAGCCGAGCACCCGGACGAAGATGAGCTTCACAACGGCGATGAAACGCCTCGGCGGCGACATCGTCGACATGGGCTCTGTCGAGTCCTCAAGCGTGAAAAAAGGCGAGTCACTGGCTGACACTGTCCGCGTCGTCGAGGGGTACACCGACGCGCTCGTGCTCCGGCACCCGATGGAGGGTTCCGCGAAGATGGCGAGCGAGTTCGTCGACGTGCCGCTCGTCAACGCCGGCGACGGGGCCGGTCAGCACCCGACACAGACGCTGCTCGACCTCTACACGATCCGTGAAAACGCCGGCTTCGACGACTTGACTATCGGCATCATGGGCGACCTGAAGTACGGACGAACCGTCCACTCGCTGGCCCACGCACTCACGACCGTCGACGCCAGCCAGCACTTCATTAGCCCGGAGTCGCTCCAGCTTCCGCGGTCGGTTCGCTACGACCTCCACGAGGCCGGCGCAGGCATCCGCGAACACACCGAACTTGACGACATACTCCCGGAACTGGACGTGCTCTACGTGACCCGCATCCAGGCCGAGCGGTTCCCCGACGAGAGCGAGTACCGCGAAGTCGCCGGCCAGTACCAGATCGACGGCGACACGCTTGCGGCGGCCAAAGACGACCTGACCGTGATGCATCCGCTCCCACGCGTCGACGAGATCGCTCACGACGTCGACGAGACCACCCACGCACAGTACTTCCAGCAGGCCCACAACGGTGTTCCCGTACGGATGGCGCTGCTTGACCTGATGCTCGGAGGCGACCAATGAGCGACAACGACCAGCAACTCCGCGTTTCGAAGATCCAGAACGGCACCGTCATCGACCACATCGCGGGCGGACAGGCGCTAAACGTCCTGGCGATTCTCGGCATTGACGGCACCAGTGGCGACTCCGTCTCCGTCGCGATGAATATGCCCTCGGACCGCCTGGGTCACAAGGATGTGGTCAAGGTTGAGGGCCGCGAACTCTCACAGAACGAGGTCGACGTGCTCTCGCTCATTGCCCCTGCGGCGACGATCAACATCATTCGCGACTACGAGGTTGTCGAAAAAGGCCGCGTCGAGCGCCCGTCGGTCGTCGAGGGCGTCCTCGAATGCCCGAACCACAACTGCATCACGACCGAGAACGAACCCGTCGACTCGCGCTTTGCCGTCGGCGACGACGGTGTCCGCTGTGAGTACTGCGATACGATCATCCGCGACGACCTGCCGGCACACATCCTCGCAGAGTAAGCCGACCTTGCTGCCGCTTTGCTACTGTAGCCAGATGCTCGCAAACGAGTCGAAGTAGTCTTCGCCGGTATTGATCAGTACGTGGTCTGCACCGAGTGCCGTAACGCGGTTTGACACCGAGTCGATGTGGGCGTCGAGCCGCGACTGGTACGTCTCCGCCAGCGAGCCGCTGAAATACGATCGGCGTGTCTCGTCGCTCTCGGGGTCGGCAAACAGCACGTCACCGACGACGCCGGGGTCCCGTTCCGCTGGCGCGACCACGCGGACCAGCAACACGTCGGCGTCGTTGCGTGCGAGCGCGGCGATACCGGATTCGAGTGCCTCCGGGTCGGCCAGACAGTCGCTGAAGACGACGACGAGCGAGCGCGACCGAATGCGTTCGGCGTACGCTTCCAGCGCGGATTCGAAATCGGCCGTCCCGCCGGGCGTCATCTCGTTCAACTGGTCGATGAGCGAGAGGAGTTCGCCGCGGTTCGACTGGCCGGTATCGATCCGGTTCACCCGGTCGCGGAACGTGCAGAACTGGAAGTCGTTGTTTTCCTCCGCGGTAAGGTAGGCGAAGCCGAGCCCGAGCTTGGCGGCGTACTCGAACTTGTGACTCGTCGCGTCGCCGTAGTCCATCGACGCGCTCGTGTCGACGAGCAGGTGGACGGTCAGGCTCCGCTCTTCCTCGTATTGCTTGATGAAGTATTCCTCCGTCCGGGCGAACAGCTTCCAGTCGATCCGTCGCGTGTCGTCCCCCGGCGAGTACCGCCGGTAATCGCTGAACGTGAGCCCCTCGCCGACCCGCGGGGACTGCTGGTCGCCCTGCCGAATCGAGGTCGTCTGGCGGTTCAGCGCGGCGGTGAACCGGCCGAGTTCGTCGAGAAAGTCCGGTTCGATAGTCACGGCTGTCCCTCCCATTCTTGCTGGGCCGCCCGCTGAACCGCGGTCACTGAGTCGCTCATTCCAGCAGGGCTGCGATGAGGTCGTCCGCCGTTCGACCCTCCCGCTCGGCCCGGAAGTCAACGATAATCCGGTGGCGGAGCACGGGGGCTGCCAGCGCCTCAATGTCCTCGCCGGTGACGTGCGAACGGCCGTGGAGGAACGCCCGGGCCTTCGCCGTCTGGACGAGTGCCATGCTCGCCCGCGGGCTGGCACCGAACTCGATGTCGTCGGCCTCGCGCGTCCGGCGGACGAGCTGGACTGCCCGGTCGCGCAGGTCGTCTGCGATAGGCATCTCACGGACCAGTTGCTGTATCGCCTGAATTTCTGAGCGGGTCAGCGACCGCTCAACGGGGACCTGTTCTGCCCCAGCGGTGTACATGTCGACGATAGTCCGTTCCTCGTCGTAGTCCGGATAATCGACCAGCAGCTTCAGCATGAAGCGGTCGGTCTGGGCCTCCGGAAGCGCGTAGGTCCCCGACTGGTCAATCGGGTTCTGGGTGGCCAGAATGAAAAAGGGACGCGGCAGTTCGTAGGTCTCGCCCGCGGCGGTCACCTGTTTCTCCTGCATCGCTTCCAGCAGGGCGGCCTGTGTCTTCGGCGTCGCCCGGTTGATCTCGTCGGCCAGTACGACGTTGGCGAACACCGGCCCTTTCTCGAAGACGAACTCGCGGCCGCTGTCGGTCTCGCGGATGATCTCGGTCCCAGTGATATCGGACGGCATCAGGTCCGGGGTGTTCTGAATCCGGGAGAATTGGAGGTCGGTCACCTCCGCGACGGTCCGGACCATCGTCGTCTTCCCAAGCCCTGGGTTCGATTCGAGCAGGGCGTTGCCGTCGGCCAGGATACAGATGAGCAGTTGCTCCAGTACCGCCTCCTGACCGACGATCCGCGTGCTGATCTGTTCACGTGCGTTCGCGATCTTCTGCTGTAGTTCGTCGATGTCTTGCTCTGGGCTCATGGGTCGGTGTCCTCGTCGTCTGTGTCCTGATCTCGAATCCTGAGATTGTACTCGCGGATGAGGTCCGCATCCTCGACGTCTTCCTGACCGGCGAACCCGGCCTGCTGGCTGTCGACTGTCCCACTGCCGCTCCCCGGCCCCTCGGTGTCCGACGACGGGAACGACTGACTCCGGTCGATTTCTTCGTCGCCGCCCGTCGAGTCAATCTCGGCGGTGAGGTTCTCGTCGCCCGCCTGTACGTCCTCGCTGTCGCCGAGTATCGCGTCGCCGTCTTCGAGCCCCTCGTACTGGCTTGGCCGGTCGTTTGGTGACTCCGTCTCGACCGGGTCGCGGTCGAGCAGGCCGATGTCCACGACGGCTACCTGCACTGTCGCCAGACTCAGCAGGATAACGACAACAAGCGTCCCGAGCAGTCGCCGGCTGTCGACGAGCGCGACGCTTGAACTCTGTTTCAGCCCATCGAGGACATCCTCGTAGAGCCGGGCCGCCATCCGTGTCTCGGCCTCGTCTTCCACCGCATCCCGCGCCGTTCGGAGCGCGTCGGTGACGTTCGCGTTCGCCGCCTCGAACTGCTCGACGAGCGGTTGACGGACTCGGTACAGATACTCGCCGATGAGCCAGCACACTCCGATGGCGATGCCAACGACTGCGCCTGTCGGGAACGACAGCGCAGGTACCGAGCGGCCGACAGCCGCCTCAACCGGGTCCGTCACCGCCGCCGGAACCGACACCTGTGTCGGGAGTTCGGCCGGCGAGAGGACAGTCAGGAGGATGTTCACCAGAAGAAAGAGCAACACCGCGTCAACGATGGCGTAGACGAACGCCGCCTTCTTTCCCTCGCGTCTCACCTCGGCGATGGCGGCGGCCATCCGTTCGCGTGCTTGTGCCCGTTCGCTTTCAGGCGGCTCCTCACCGCCGTTCTCTCCGATGTTTGTATCTGGTTTGTCCATCAGTAGCCCTCGCAGGTAGCTTTCTCCTGGTTCTCCGGCTGGCTACAGAGCGTCTCGATATCGTCTCGCAGCTCTTGGTTCTGGTTTTCAAGCTCCTCAATATCGTCTTCGAGCGTACTTATCCGTGATTCCAGACTGTCGATGTCGTCCTGCAGGTCTGACACCTGGTCCTCCAGTTCGGCACGCTCGTCCTCTAGATCCTCGTTTTCGCTCTCCAGATCATCGATCGTCGACTCAAGGTCGTCAACCTCGTTTTGGAGCGTGTCGCGCTCATCCTGCAGGNCATCGACTGTCCCCTCCAGTTCTTCGACGCGGTCCTCGCTATCGCGGAGCGACTGCCGAGTCTCTGCTAACTGGCTCTCTGTGGCGTTCAACTGTTCTTCTGTCTGGTTCAGATTGGTCGCGACCTGATCGACGTCCTCCGACCGCGTCTCCAGTTGGTCTTCGAGTTCGTCAACGCGGGTCTGGGTAGATTCCAAGTCATTTCTGGTGTCGTCTAGATTCTCCCGGAGTTCGGCGTTTTGCTGGCGAAGCTCCTGATTCTGCGAGCGCAGGTCGCTGGCTGAGTCCTGGTACAGCACCGTCGTTCCGCCGGTGCCAACCATCGAGAGGGCGACGAACACCACGAGTCCGAGGTTGATCCGGCGACCGATTGCGCTCACGGGAGACCACTCTCCAGAGAGGTGCGACCGCGGTACACTTGAACACGCCGGGCGACCACCTCGCCGGTGAACAGCAGGAGCGCGCCGAGCAGGGCGACCCAGTCCCAGGTGTCCTGAACGGTGCGGACCCGGGTGGACTTCTGGCGTGCCTCACTGGCTATCTGTTCGCCCTGATCTGGGGTGAAAGTCTGTCCGCCGGTCGTTTCGACGAGCGCATCGAGGCTGTCACTTGGGCCGAAGGAAGCGTACTCGACGGGGTAGTTCGCCGCATATTCAGTGTCGAGCGCCGCCTGATACCCCGCTTCTCTGGGCGTAAACTCGCCGCGATACCGGCCGTCGCCGACCTGACGGAAGGAGATGTTTGCCGCGTCCGGGCGGCTATCGCCCTGGTAGGTCAGCGTCGTTGGCCGTCCCACGCGGGCATCGCCGACCGCTGTGACGCCGGTTTGTGTGCGCATGGGGTCACCCACCGCGTAGTTGACCGATTTCGTGACGACCAGCGAGTCCGGTCGGTCGAGCAGGCCGCCCATCGTGTTATCCGAATCGTAGGCGGTAATAGAGACCACGCGGCCCAGCCCAAACCGCCAGGAGGCGATGGCCGGCTTCCCGTCCGCGGTGGCGACCTGATAGTCCGCTCCGGGCTTGACCCGGACGTTGTTCGCCTGGCCGGGATTGGCCGTCAGTTCCACGCCTGCGGTGATGAACGTGTCTTCCGTGACGATGGTGAGGTTTTCGCCCTGGTAGCGCCGCGAGGAGCCGCCAAAGAGGAGCCGCAGCCGCTCGGTCTCGTCGGCCGCAAAGTACGAGCCGCCGGACTCGCTGGCGATCTGGCGCATCGTCGCGACGCCGACGCGCTTGCCGACGCCGACCGAGACGACGCGGGTCCCCTCGCGGCCCAGTTGGTTGGCAACGGCCGCCGGCGGGCCGAGCCGGTCCTGCCCGTCACTGAGGAGGATGATCGTCCCCTCGCGGTCGTCCAGCAGTTCGTCAGCGCCCTGAAGTCCGACGGCGATGTCCGTCGCGCCGCCGCTTTCAAGCCGCCGTATCTTATCGGCAGTCTCTGCCCGGTTCTGACCGAGCGCTTGCATCTCCGAGACGCGGTACGCGTTCTGGTTGAACGCAACGACACCCACCTGATTCTCGTCGCCGAGCTGGTCGAGCACGTCAAGCGCGACAGCTTTCTGTACCGAGAGGCCGCTCTCAGCGCTGCCGGACACGTCGACGAGAATGACAATGTTCGACTCGCCGCCGGTCGCGTTCCCGACCCGGACCGGGAGCATCGAGGCCACCGGCGACGTTTCGTAGCCGCCGTTCTCGTAGGCGTTGTCGCCGCCCGCGACGACCAGCCCGCCGCCGTTGATGACGAAGTCCTGCAGGGCAGTGGTGTTCCCCATATTGCCCGACGGCGTGTCTTGCATGACGACGGCGGCGTAGTCATCGAGGTCCGCCGGGACTGACGAGGCCGTCGAGACGTTGTACAGCGAGTCGAGGTAGTTCCGCAGCGGGTACTCGCCCTGTGAGACGTACAGCACGTCGGGCTGTTCGACGACGCGGACGCTCTTGTAGAACACGTCGTTTCGCGCGTACTCGTCGTCGCCGGACAGTGTCGCGGTCACCCGGTGTGACCCGAGCGCCTCGAACGTGTGGTCGACGGTGAGCGTCCCGTCCGGCCGGAGTTCACCCTCGGTGACCGTCTCGCCGTCGATGGTCACCTCGACGGGCACTGGTTCGAGGACGCTCACGCCCTCCATCGAGACGGTGTACTGCGACCGGACGCCGCGACTCACCGTCGACGGCCCGGCTATCGTCACGGCNCGCTCTGTTCGTGGCGACTGGGGAGTGACGCTGTGGACGGTCGCGTTGAGCCCGGCGGCGTCCTCGGCAGCCGTTGCAAGGCTTCGTCCCTCCGTGACACGACCGTCGGAGACGACGACAACCGTCCCGTTTTCCTGAAGATTCGCCGCTACGCCGTCGCCGAGCCGCGAGTTCGACCCGCTACCGATCGTCGCCCGCGTCACCGGGACGCCCTCGTCCTCGATATCCCGTACC
>JGI12330J12834_1000470_pt1 | contig 12874 bp, 15 predicted proteins | sample A23E1SouthBayCA_FD_12834 | JGI IMG/M metagenome (IMG submission 12834) | reverse complement strand
ATGATATCACCGATGAAGACGATATCATTGCCAACGCAACAATCAACCGCGGTGGCGAGGAAGCCAACGCGACGCTGTATGACGACAGCGGCGACAGAGTCGCCTCGCAGATCGACACCCTGTCGGGCAACGATGATACCGCGTTCATCTTCGACCCAATCAACCAGACATCCGGCTTCGACGCTGACGATGGCCCGTACACGGTCGAAGTCACTGACCGACAGACCAACATCACGGTCAGTACCGACCAGATCAACGTCTCCGAATCCGAAGACGGCGACGCCGGCTTCGAGAGCAGCGTTGTGACCGACGAGCGCGGTGACGTGGTCAACATCACCTACCAGCTTGATAACGAAGACGAAGCTGTTGTCTTCGTCGGCGACGACGACGACGACAACTACGCCATCTCCGGAACTATCGACGACGACGACGGTGACGGCGAAGTTACTGTCTCGTTCAACAGCTACCTCGCTGGACTGGCCGGCAACACGACCGACGGTAATACCATTTCGGCTAGTGACGTGCTCTTCGTCGAAGGCGACGACGAAATCAACAACGTCGTCGAGACTGGCAGCTTCGCCAAAGACCGTAAGAGTCTCGACGACGAGACAATCGAAGCTTCCAGCTACAACCTGAACGTCACTGCAGGCGCGTCTCAGAGCGGCAGTGCTGATGCTGTCGGGACGCTCCGACTGAGCGAGCGCTCGACCGAGAGTATGCGTAGTTGGGTTGCACCTCGCGACGCCGAACTTGACGACGATGACATCGATATTCGTGACCGTATCGGTCAGAACCTGACGCAGTCGGACGAAATCGCGAACAAGTCGATTGTCGTCCATCAAATAACTGCCTCTGGTGTCGAGGGTGCCCTCGAATACCAGCAGGAGGTTAACAACTCGAATGATGCCACGCAGGCATTCCTAGCGGCTGGTGCGCAAAACACCATCTCCGAGGACGCTAACCGTACCAACGGGGCGAACGCACTGAACTTCTCGGTCGAAAAGACCAACGTTGGTGCAAACACCGACGATGAGGAGCTAGTCCTGAACGACACGAACACGGTCGTTGTCGACGACCCTGACAACAACACGTACTTCGTTGCAGTGAAAACGGCACTGGCAAAGTACGATGGCGGCAACTCTATCCGCAGTCAGGATGACACCGACGAGATTACGGCCAACTTCACCGTGACGCCGTACGGTGCATTCGAAAATGATAACGATGGTGTTGACGACGACTACAGCGTCGTTGAACGGGATGCATCCATCGATACGACTAACGGTCTTGTGACGGCACAGGCTGCTGCTGACCAGCAGATCACTGGCACAACCTCGATTGCGCCTGGTGCAGAGATCGAGGTCGAAGTCGAATCCGAAAGCGAATCCAACCCGTTCCTTGAGCGACCTGAAACGACGGTCAACGCTGATGGGACGTTCGCTGCAGCAGTGGACTTCAGCGACCAGTCGGCTGGTACGAACTTCACTGCTCAGTTCCTAGACACGAACGGTGACCAGCTGGGTGACGAGGAAGACGGACAGCTCACCGATGCGGCCACGGCCACCGTGAGCATCAGTGACCAGGAATCCGACGGTAGCGAAGTCGTCGTCGACAGCGCGCAGCTGTCCGCCGGTGGCTTCATCGCAGTCCACGCCGGTAACGCATCCGGCGACGTCGTCGGGAGCTCCGAGTACCTCGAGGCAGGCAGCCACGAGGACATCACGATCACGCTCGACGAGCCGATGGACGAGGACTTCACNGCGGTCGCAATGCCGCACCTCGACACCAACGGCAACGAAGCGTACGACTTCCCTGGCGCTGACGGTCCGTACACCGCTAACGGCTCCGCCGTTACGGACAGTGCGAACGTGACTGTTGGCACCGAGGAAGAGCCGACGGCCACGGAAGAGCCGACGGAAACCGAAACCGAACCGCCGGAAACCGAGGAGCAGACTGAGGAGACCACCACCATGGACTCCGGAACCGACGAAGCTGAGACCACGGAAGCGTCCGGTCCCGGCTTCACGGCAGCCATCGCGCTCATCGCGCTCGTCGCTGCTGCGCTCCTCGCCGTCCGACGCGACAACTAACTGGAATCGCTCCAGTCTCTGAACACCGTTCTTTCTTTTGCGTGCTACGCCGGTAGCGGCGGCGCTGTCGTTGACTCGTTCTGACGACACGACACCGCACAGTAGCGCAACGACAAAACATATACGCCGGTTTGGCTAACGTACAGGCAATGAGTGAGACAGTCCTGCAGACGGGTGTCGACATCGCTGGACTGTCGTTCGACCCGGTCACGGTCTCGGAACCGCTGATGTGGCTCGTTCTTGCGGCGTTTCTCGGAAGCGTAGCCGTCGCCCAGTACGACGAGGAACTTGCCCGCCCAGTCGGGACGGTCGGCTGGGTTTTGTTCGCAGCGTACTGGCTCGTTCTGGCACCACACTTCATTTTGATACAGAAAAGCGTCGTCGAGGGACTGGGAAGCGTCATCGCCGTGCCCCTGTCGCTGTACACCGGCTACTTACTCTGGAACGGCGGGAGTCGCTGCTGGTGTTGACCCGTGCCATCGGTATCATGGGCGTCATCTACGTGCCCTTCCTCACCATTGGACCGCTCCGCCAGACAATCATCGAAGTCGTCACCGATCAGGTCGTCTTCCTGATGACGCTCATCGGGTACGACCCGATGGTGGTGGACGGGCTCTCGCACAACGGCATCGACATCGCGTCGAAGCAGTACCCCTACGAGAACACGTTCTGGTTCGACGGGAACGAGCGGCCGATAACGTACACTATCATTCTGGCCTGTACAGGTATCGGCAGCATCTCCATCTTCGCCGGCGGAATACTGGCAGTCAAGGCACCGTGGCGGCGGAAACTCCGCGTGCTGGTCGTGGCCGTCGGCATCATCTACGTGCTGAATCTCATTCGGAACCTCGGGATCGCGCTGGCATTTGGCCTCCAGAAGGCGCAGTTCTTCCCGGGAACGGTCATGGCGCTGTTCGGCCTCAGCGACGCACAGCTGGTATCCTACTACATCGTCGACCGGATGCTGGCGCAGTTCGGCTCAGTCATCGTCCTCGTCGGGCTGACGTGGGTACTGATGCGGGAGCTACCGGAGCTCACCGTTATCGTCGAAGACCTCCTGTTTCTGGTGACCGGAACCGAGTACGACCTTGGAACGACATTCGAAAAGGACCAGTCGGAGTCGGGTCCTGCGACGCCCGGTGACGACTGAACTGCGTCGCGGAACCGACGCTCGCTATTCTAACGCTGCTCCAGCAACTGACTCCAGTGTATCCGCCTCAAGTGGGTGGAGCGAACCGGGAATGACGAGCAGATGTAGCGGGTCGCCGAACGTCTGCGTAGCGAGTTCGTCGAGCGTGTCAGCGGCCACTAATGGGTCTGGACTGCCGGCCCTGGCCACGACAACCCCAAGTGTGTCCGGGAATGGCTCCGACAGCATGGTGGCGGCCTGACTGGCGGTCATGTACGTGTCGTCGCTTTCCTCCCAGTGGGGGTCGTCGACTTTGATGTCGAGGTAGACCAGCGTGTGCAGGTCCCGGTCTCGATTGTCCTCGATGGTAGCGACGACGCTGTCCGGAACGCCGTCACCGCCGTGTGCGTCCTCGAACGGAAGGGTCGTAGCCTTCCCGAAGCGGTAGTTCTGCAGGCCGGTCAGCGAGCCGGCAGCAGTCTGGGCGGTCGTCCCGTGAACGATTCGGGTTTCGATACCACGGTCCGCGGCCCGAAGCCGGAGGTCAGCGTGTGTCGTTAACCCCGGCGGTACAGAAGACGACGTGTTCGCTCTCGGCGGCTTCGAGAATCGGCTCAGGGTCCTGCTCGATGCCGGCTCGGTCTCTGCGTTCGATACTCGTCTCCAGTGTGTCCTCCAGCGTTTCGATATCAGTACCGATCAGCCGGCTCGTGTAAAATTCGGCGAACACCCGGTCAGCGTCCCGGATGGCATCGCGGCCCGCGACCGTGACCGAGCGCTCATCATAGAGGCCCAGCCCGACGAATGTGAGCATATCTGAAGTGGGTCGCGGCCGGGGATAAAGGGCGCGAAGCGTCAGGCTTACCGCCCGTGGTCGGGGAGGGGGAGTATGGGCGTTCCCTGCGTTCGCGTTCCCCGTGAGGCCGGCGAAGAGACGCGCCAGCGCCTCGCCGAGGCAAACCTCGTCGACGACGGCTATGACATCACGGTTGTCGACGGGCAGCTGTACGTTCCTGTTACCGACCCCACAGCGGTGCCGTCGGACCTCACCGTTGTCGAGGCAGACCCGCCGGTCCGCGAGGGCCAGACGATGCCGGCGGACGCCCTCGACTTCGACCCGAGCTACGAGCGCATCGGTGATGTCGCGATTGTCGATGAAGATGATGACGAGCGAGCCCGAATGATCGCCGATGCGATCATGGATTCGGACCTGCCCGTGCGAGCGGTGTTGAACCGCGCATCGAAGATCAAAGGCGAACAGCGGGTCCGGGACTGGGACATACTTGCTGGTGAAGGAACAGAAGTCACCCACCGGGAGTACGGCTGTACGTTCGACCTCGACCTCGCCGAAGTGTACTTTTCGCCGCGGCTGGCGACGGAACGCCATCGCGTCACCAAGCAGGTCGGCGAAGGCGAGCAGACCTTCGATATGTTTGCCGGTGTCGGCCCGTTCGCGATTCCGTTTGCCAAACGCGGGGCGAGCTGCGTTGGGACCGACATCAACGAGACGGCGATCGAGTATCTCCGGGCAAACGCGGAGCGTAACGGCGTCTTCAACCGCGTGACGGGTATCTGTGGTGACGTACGCGAGGTGGCCAGCGAGTACGAGGACTGGGCCGACCGCGTCGTGATGAACCTGCCACACAGCGCCGACGAATTTCTGGAGACCGCTGTCCGGCTGGCGGCCGACGAATGTGTGGTTCACTATTACGATATCCAGCACGAGGACGACCTGTTCGGACCCGGCGAGAAAGCGATCCGGGCGGCTGCGGAGCCAGCCTACGACGTGACGGTCGAAACGCGCCACACTGTCCGGTCGTATGCCCCGAAGGAACACAACATCGTCCTCGACGTTCGACTGCGCTGAAACGAACAGTTATTATCATCACCGGTACGGGGACCGAATTGCTTAACGACGAGGAAGTCGGACGCTTGTATCTAGGAGGGTAAAATATGTACACAATACTTGTTCCCGTCGACGCCGATGAGGACCGCGCTCGCGGCCAGGCCGCCTTCGTCGCGGAGCTACCGTCTGCTGAGACCGAAATCGAGGCCGTGATCACACACGCATTGACCAAGGAGGAGGCAGAAGCGCCCGAGGAGATACGCAACGTCGAGCGGATCTCGACAGTCAGACTCGTGCGTGACTACCTCAAGGACCACAACGTCGATGTCCAACTGGCCGAGGGTCAGCAGCCGCCGGCCGACGGCATCGTCGAGCTGGCCGACGAGTTCGACGCCGACCAGATCGTCATGGGGTCGCGAAAGCGGTCGCCGACCGGCAAGGCCGTGTTCGGGAGCGTGTCCCAGCAGGTCCTGCTTGAGGCGGACGACCCGGTCACCGTCGTCGGGTCCCGAGAGGAGTGAGAACGTTCCTCTCAGTAGCCCCAATTCGCAATCCTTATTGCGGTTATGCGTCCAACAACTGATGTACGCGAGCGACGCGCCGGTGTAGCTCAGACTGGCAGAGCGAATCCTTCGTAAGGATTAGGCCGAGGGTTCAAATCCCTCCACCGGCTTTTTGCGAGGAACTAACGTGACGAGCGAAAGCTACTGTGGGATTTGAACCAGGGAGGAGCTTTGCTCCGACCGTGGTTCACAATCTTCCACCGGCTTCCCCTTTCCAGTGCCGCCTTGACAAGTAGTTTTCATACCTATGACAGCCTGTCAGCAGCCGTCGGTCCTGCGTCGCTGGCATAGCGATGTCGCACGAGCCATATAAAAACGACCCTCGTCAGTGATGCAATACGGCAACAGGGCGCTGGACAGAACATCCGGTTGTAAACGATGGTCACACAGTACGGACTACCGGCGGGTACTGCGGTGTGCTCACGAGAGCGCCACGACGGACATACGTGTGGGCAGTCAGAGGGAGTGTGGTTCTAATGGATTTCAGAAACGCCTGGCACCGCGACACCGATGAAGAGGTCTGCTGCATCGCCTGCGGTGACACGGTTGCTCGGTCGAATGCCCGCGAATACGACAAGTACGGCGACCGCTGGAACCGCGACGACAAGTCCTTTGAGTACCTGTGCAAGCCCTGCTACCGGGAGTACTGCCACTTCGGCCGAACCGGGCTGGAAGACCGGCTTGAAGCGGCCGGTGCCGGGACCGTAAGCCGAGACGCGTTTCTCAGACGCTATCATGATCTGGCAGACGAAACGGAGCAGACCCGCGCGGACGGTCGGTAAGCCGAAAGGCGGGTGCCCTGTTCGGCGATACGGCACCGCAACGCAGGCAGTTCAAGAAGCGAACAGACGCTTCAGGGTGTGATGACTGCTCGGCCGTCAATCTCCCGGTCTTCCAGCATCTGTGCGACGGTGTTCACGTCGCCGAGGTCGTACTGGGTCGTGTGCAGGTCGACCGCGCCGCGGTCGACGAGCGCAACCAGTTCCTGCAGTTCGGTGTACTGACCGACGATGTTACCTTGATAGGCGAACTCGCCGTTGACGAGCGCCTGAGCAGGTTCGTGGATGTGCCCGCCGTAGCCGATGATGTGGTGGTCGCCGCCGGCGGCACAGATGTCTGGCGCGAGCGCCGTCGTCTCGTCGGCCCCGACGAAGTCAAGCACCTGTGCGGCACCGACGCCGTCGCTGATGGCTTCGACCTCGCTGGCGACGTCCTCGCTTTCGGGGTCGATGGTGTAGTGTGCGCCGAGGTCGTCGGCGAGGTCGCGGGCGGACTGCTTGATGTCGACAGCGACGAGGTCAGCGGCACACATCGCGTCGAGACACTGGAGGCCGATGTGGCCGAGGCCGCCGATGCCGATAACGACAGCGGTGTCGCCCGGGTTGAGCCCGTCGACGGCCTTCTTCGCCGCGTGGTAGGCCGTGATGCCGGCGTCGGCGTGGGGAGCGATATCGGCCGGGTCGACGCCCTCAGGCAGGGGAATGACCGACCGGTCGCTGGTCAGTAACTGGTCGGCGAAGCCGCCGTCCGTCGTCAGGCCGTTGAACGCGTCGTTCTCGCAGTACATCGTCTCCCCTTGCCGGCACGGTCGGCAGGTGCCACAGGTCTGGACCGGATGACAGATGACCTGGTCGCCCGCAGAGACGATGTCAACGTCGTCGCCCGTTTCGATGACTGTCCCGGCGTTCTCGTGGCCCAGTGTCATCGGGAGGTCCTGCGGGACGTACTGCTCCCACATTCCCTCGATGATGTGGTTGTCAGTCTGGCACCAGCCGGCCCCCTCGACTTCGACGATGACATCATCTCCGGATGCAACCTGTGGCGCATCTACGTCGTCTATCGAGAGCCCGTCCGACATGTCGTGCGTGTACTCGTGGAGTCTGGCTGCGCGCATCGTCCTGTATCCGGACGAAACGACAATAAACCCGCATTATAAAATATCGGATATATTAGCGGTATCGCTCGTTGCAACATTTAGAACTGTATTAGCCACCCGGCCAGAGTCTGTCGACGCTAAGGGAAAAACAATGCGTGCGGGACGCTCTCAGCTACTCAGTCTCGACTGGCCAGCAGTGCGGCCCCGAGCAGCGCCACAACGGCGACAGGAATCCCCATTCCGGGACCGAAGGCCGACGACGGCGCGGGGCTGGTCGCGCGGATCGGTTCGTCGACCGGTTCGTCAGCCGCGTATTCCCAGACAGCGGTCTCGTTCTGAACGATATCAGCGTTCGAGGACGAGATGTCAGCGGGCATTGTCAGCTGATACTCGACCGCGACACCGTTGCCGAAGGCCACATCAGTATCCTCGTTCGCAGTGACGAATGTCCGGTCTTCGTACGTGACGTTGCCCTCGCTCGCGTTTACCGACACGTCGCTCTCCGGGCCGGGATTCCAGTCCGTGAATGTCATCGAGAGTGTGACGTTCTCACCCTCCAGTTCTTGCTCGTACGTGTAGTTCGACATCCGACTGGTATTTACGTCGGCCAGAAGGTAGCCTTCGACCGAGTCATAGCCCTCCTGCTGGGCCTGGCTCTGCAGGCCGTCGTACACAGATGGGGACATTTCGAGGGTCAGGTCGTACTCCGAAACAGTGCCGTCCGCGGCCACTGTTGAGTCAACCGTCGCTGTCACACACCCGGAGAGAACGACGAGAGCAGCAAGACCAATCGCAGGGACAATCCGATGCATACCTCACCGAATCGGATGGGCTGGCATAAGCCTTGTTACCGGGGTCGACACGGCTCAATGTGTCAGGACCAGTAGCTGGTCGTCAGTCCGAACCAGACAGAAGGGACCCGGGGTCTCCAAAGGTGTTCGTCCGCTTTTCGCTGATAAAGAGCGTCTCGAACTCGTTGCCACAGGCCGGACAGGCGAACCCCTTCCGGTTCGACAGGGTCATCGTCCCGCGGTCGTCTTTCAGCAGCTTGAGCCCGTGTCGGTACTCGTGTACGTCGAAGCTCCCGCTGACATCTAGCCGGTCCATGCGTGTGAAACGAGTGGCGGCCGTCTAAAACTCGTCGGCGACCTACACCAGGTTCGCGCCCATATAGAGCACGACGACGAGGAAGATCCAGACGATGTCGACGAAGTGCCAGTACATCGATGCCGTCGAGACGGAGGTGTGCCGTTCAGCCGAGTACTGACCGTAGTACCCGCGAATAAAGACGATACCCAGAAGGACAGCACCCATCGTGACGTGGAGGCCGTGGAGGCCCGTCAGCCCGTAGAATGCGGACCCGTAGATGCCACCGCCGATGCTGAAGCCCTTGTGAACGATGAATTCGTAGTACTCGTACACCTGGCCGCCGATGAAGACGATTCCCAGTAGCAGCGTCGCGCCCAGCAGCTTCAGGAACCGGCTCCGGTTCCCGCTCCGGAGCGCGATGTGACTGTAGTGCAGCGTCACCGAACTGGCGATCAGAAGCAGCGTATTGACGATCACGAGTGAGCCGAACACCTCAGGAACGGCCGCCTGTGTCCAGACCTCGCCGCCACGAACGATGAAGTAGTAGACGAAGCCAGCGCCGAAGGTAGCGATTTCGCTCCCAAGGAACAGCAGCATCGCGAACTTCAGCGTCTTGTCCGAGTGGTAGTCCGTCCCGCGCTCCCAGAAGTCCGAGACGAAGGCGTGGTACAGCCAGCCGTAGATGCCGACGAGGAAGAGGCCGACACTCCCGGCCATCGCTCCCGCCCCGACCGTCTGGCTGACAAGTGCGTTTTCGCCCATCGAGAGCACGAGCAGGGCTGCGCTAACGTAGATGCCCGAACCACCGATTGCCGTCACAAAGGGCCACCAGCTGGCCTCACCGAACCCGTGGGGCCAGTCCTCCGTCGCCGGGAGGTGATGCTCCCCGTGCCCGTCGTCCGCGTGTTCATCGGAGACACTCATACTAGGGCCCTTGCGAACGGAATACTAAAAGCCCATCCAATTCCCTGCGGTGCGTTCTGTCTCCAGCCCAGGCGAGGAGTGGCTCGCCCACATCCCGGAAGCTACACGAGGGCGAAGGCCCAACTGCCGACGATGACATCTGGGAGGCGTCGTACGGTCGCGCTGGTGGTGTGCGGACTGGGCTGGCTGGCCGCGACGGGGACGGCAAGCGCACACGGCGGCAGTCTCGCCGGCGGCGGCCGCGAGTCGCTGACGATACCGACGTGGCTCTTCCTGAGTACCGGTGGTGCGGCCGTCGGCGCGTCGTTCTTGCTGGCGTCGTTCGTCACCGACCGGACGTTCGTGGAGCGCATCCACAACTGGGGCCGTCCGCTGTCGGGTGGTTTCGAAGGCATCCTACGGCTCGCTGGGCAACTCGTTGGGCTCGGCGGACTCGCCGCGGTGTTCGTCGTGGGCTTCTTCGGACCGACGAACGCCCGGACGAATCTCGCAATACTGCTCGTCTGGGTCGGCTGGTGGGCCGGGCTCGCGATGACGACGTACCTCGTGGGCAACAGCTGGGCGACGCTCAATCCATTCAAGACGCTCGCCAAACTCCTCCCGTCGCTCAACCGCAGTTACCCGGCCCGCGTCGGGTCGTGGCCTGCCGTCGGTGGGTTGCTCGTGCTGGTATGGGTCGAGGTCGTCAGCCCGCTCGCCGACCAGCCGCGACTGCTTGCGTCGGTTGTCGCCGGATACACCGTGCTGACAATTGCGGGCGCACTCGTGTTCGGACCCGACGACTGGTTCGCCCACGCTGACCCGGTGGAGCGGGTGTTCCGCTACTACGGTCGCTTTGCGCCTATCGGCCGCGACGAGGACGGCCTTCGACTTCGGCTTCCCGGCATGGACCTCTCGACGCCGCGGCTGGTCGACGGCCCGGACGAAGTCGCCTTCGTGGTCGCCCTGTTGTGGGTCACGACCTACGACGGGTTTGTCACGACGCCGGCCTGGCGCGACCTGACGACGCCGATCGTCGACGCCGGCGTCCCACCGCACCTCCTGTATCCAGTCGCGCTCGGGCTCGGCTTCGCCGGCTTCCTCGGCGTGTATCGGCTCGCGGTCCGGCTTTCCCGCGATATGTCGGATACGTATCTGGCCCCAGCGGTTCTCGCACAGCGGTTCGCGCCGCCGCTCGTCGCTATCGCCGTTGGCTACCACTTCGCGCACTACCTCGGGTACTTCCTCGTGCTCGCCCCATCGCTGGCCGTCGCGCTCACGTCGCCGTTTGCGGACCCGGCAGTAGTGCCGACCATCGACCTGCCGGCGTGGTTCGGCGCGGTTGCGCTCGCGTCGGTCATCGTCGGTCACTTGGTCGCTATCTGGGTGGCCCACGCCGCCGCGTACGACCTCTTTCCCGCGCGACTGCAGGCGATTCGGTCGCAGTATCCCTTCATCGCGGTCATGGTGTTCTACACGATGACGAGCCTCTGGGTCGTCTCCCAGCCGGAGGTGGCACTCCCACATCTATGACTGACACAGCAACCCAACCAGCGGCCGATACGGCAGCGACAAGTACTGACGACGAAGCAGCCTACGATGTCCCGGCCGACGCCACGGCCTACAGCTGTTCGTACTGCGGCCGGCCGTTCGCCCGCGAGTCCTGGCTCGCGCTCCACCGCGGCCTAGCCCATCCCAACGAACTCGACGACGAGGAGGTCGAGGCCTTCCGGGTAGCCCACGACGAGGAGGAAGAGTCGCTTTCGACGTTCCGACTCCAGGCACTGGGCGCACTCGTGCTCATCTACTTTGGTTTCCTGATGGTGTACGCGCTCGTGTGAACTTCACTCGTTTTCGAGGCATCTCTGACGACTACGGACGGGAAGCGAAGCGTTGATGGGTCGCAGGTGACCAAACAGTGGGTATGGACCTTCGCGTTATCGACAAATCCGACACGGAACTCTCCATCGAAATCGCCGGTGAGGACCACACGTTCATGAACGTGATCAAGGGGGCGCTACTGGAGACAGAGGGCGTCACGGCGGCGACCTACGACGTGAACCCGGAACAGTCCGGTGGCCAGACGGACCCGGTCCTGACCATCAAGACCGAGGAGGGCGTCGACGCGCTGGAGGCCCTCGAAGACGGAACCGACGCCGTCATCGAAAAAGCAGACAACTTCACGGACGCGTTCGAAGCCGCCGCGTAATTCTAACAGAGTACGTACGTGACGAACACGCGTTCGTCCGGACCAACGTGGATGTCGAGGCCAACCAGTCCGGTGTCCGCTCGCTGGATTCTGTTGCCCCGCTCGAGGTAGCTGTCGACGAGTGCGGTCGCCAGCGCCGTCTCATTCTGGAACTGGTCGAGCGACTGGGGTGTTCGGTCGTAGGCAACCTCATAGCTGACCACGACTGGGCGCTCACAGGGGAGGTCGAATCGGGACACACCCTCCCGCGTGGGCCGCTCTGCGTTGTCGTATCTCGCATCGACACGGCCCTTGTTGTAGTAGGCTGCAGCGTCGTCGATGGTCGCGTTCCGTGAAACGGTCCCGCCGCCGACGCCCGACCGCCGGACGTTGTACACGTCAAGGTATGTGTCCTCGACATCGGCAATCGAGAACGAGTTGACCGTGTCGCCGCTTCCAGCAGGGGACGCAATCGGCGGTGGACCAGCGGGAGTTTCAGCGGCAAAGCCCGGCAGCGTGATGCCGCCCACAGCGGCGAGTCCGATGAGCCCGAGCAACACTGCTACGGCGGCGTAGCCGATCACATACTTCGTCTCGAGTACGTCCAGCCAGCCGGTCTGTATGTCATCGAGCGGGTCGTCTTCCGGTGGCCCCACTCGTCGCTCGAAGTTACTCCCGCCACAGCGTTTGCACGGCGGAGAGTTCTTCTGATGCTGGCGACCGCAGTCCAGACAGACCCATCTGGGCCCACCCTCGACGACCTCTTCGTTGACCTGCGTCACGGCCTCCTCGAAAGAACCGTGGCCGCAGTTATCACACGGCGGGTCGTTCTCCTCGTGGGGTTTGCCACACCATTCACACCGCCATTTCATTGTTGATTCTCCGTGTTGGGCGAATAAAACCTGCCCGATGCCAGGCTACAGTGCCGCGGTTTTCTGGGGACGGTCCCCCGCAGTCGGTCGGTCAGTTGGCTCGGCAGATACAATCCACCCTGTGGACAGGTCCTGCCAGTAGCTAAAAAAGATATGCCCGCAAACAGTGAGAACTGACATGGAACTTTGAGGCGCGGAGAAAACCGATGCTATCTGGGGCGTCGGGAAAACTGCGGCATACAGAGCGAGAGACAGGTACGTGTATTTACTATTGCGACCCCAAGCCGGAGACGGCGTTACAGTCGGACCGGAATCCCCTTG
>JGI12330J12834_1000465_pt1 | contig 13001 bp, 14 predicted proteins | sample A23E1SouthBayCA_FD_12834 | JGI IMG/M metagenome (IMG submission 12834) | reverse complement strand
ACGGACCGATGGCAGTTCGTGTGTCCGCGAGAACACCGAACGTGGGAAGCGGCGGAAGACCACTTCTGGTGCCAGCGGTGCGCGTCCACTCAGGACGTTGACGGCCGGTTCCATCAACTCCGCGATAAGGTGAGCGGTGAGCGACTTTCCCGCGAGGAAGTCGTACTCCAGAGTAACTGCGACGACGACCTCGAGCAGTTGGAGGTGGCAGAATGAGCGACGATCTCGACCCGATCACGCCCGAGGCGGGACTGTCCTACTACCTCGATGCGCGACGGTACGATGTTCGTCCGATGACACTCCAGAGCCACCGGGCGCGGCTGCAATCGTTCATCGACTGGCTCGATTCTCAGGGGATACAGAACATGAACGACGTGGTCCTCCGGACGGTTCACGCGTACCAGGTCTACAAGCGCGAGGACAACGGAGAGAACGAACCCTGCAACGCGGTCACGATGCAGGGTCAGATCTCGACGCTTCGCCGGTTCCTCGATCACCTGAGCGATATCGACGCGGTGCCCGAATCGCTCTCCGAGCGGATTCGCCTGCCGAAGATCGAGCCGGGCGAGGACGTGGATGAGGAGTTCCTCGATTCCGGTCGGGCGAAGGCGATCCTCGAGTACATGAACCGAGGAGAGGGAATAATGGCCTGGATGGTGAACGATAGGAGACGCCGAAGAGGTTGTATCCAGTAACAAAAGTCAGTGTGTTCCCTCATTTCCGTCGTCAAGCACAGCAGCATCAAACTCACCAGCGAGGTATGCATGGCCTCGCTCGGCAATCTCGTAGTAGCCACGTTCAACGCGTGTCACGAACGCGTGGTCAACAAGTACACTCAACCGCCTGTTGACTTCTGAACGCGTCTTATCGATATTCTTGGCGATGACTGCAGGCGAGAGAATCATTCCAGATGAATCGAGCGCCTCGAGAATCCGCTCGTCGATTGGCATCTGCATCCAGTCGCCCGGTTTTCGCATGGGAAATGCTCAGAATACTGCTTCTTACAGTTGCCTATCTGATTGAATAATCTCATTATTAGGTGTGATTGACTACATCAATTAGTGAGAATCTTTTTGTGATGGTCATGTGAAGTGATGAGCAACGGAAGCTACAGACGGTGCTGTCCGATGCAGCGTCGTCAGAAAGCGGACCCAGCGCTGGCACGCTGGCCCGCCATGGCTCCCGTAACCGAGGTACGGCAGCATGTTCACCTACACGACTCGGGATCTTGAATCCCCACGACACGACGTCAGTTGGATCGTTCGCCAGTTGTTCGCTGCAGTCGCCCAGCCAGTGGGGTTCGCCCCGAGAGACTCCTCTCACCGCTCACGCGTCGCCGTGGAGTCTCGGCTGCAGGCGCTGTTTGGACATGGTTTTGTGTCAATGGAGGTGCCCGCCTAATGGCAGACGAGTCCGGGGGCAGCGCCGACACTGCCCCCACCATCGAGGCTCTCTGTGACCGCCTCGCCGCCCTCGAGGCGACTGTTGCCGAGCAAGCACAGCGCATCGACGCCCTCGAAACCGAGGTTGCCGACAAACAGGCCCAGATCGACGCTCTCGAAACGGACCTCGAAACGGCCCGCGAGGAACGCACCGCGGTCGCAACGACGTGTGAGGACCTCTCGGACACGCTCGATCGCGATGTGGCTGCCCGGTTGGATGCCCTCTCTCGGAAAACCGAGGCAACCCGCGAGCAGGTTGTTGAGTTGCAATCGCGGAGTCTCGAGAAGGGCGGACACTTGCTGGCCACCAATGTCGATCCTGATCGGATTGACGTCCATGACCACCAACTCGAGCAGATTACCAAAGACGACGACAACGAGTATTTTCGGCTGCCCGGTGAGGAAGACCCCTTAGCGCGGGGCGGTGCCGTGGTTCAGTCGACGGCTGATTTGCTGCCCTTACAACGGCTCGCCCGGTTCGACGATGAAATGCTCGCATCGACAACCAACCGCAAACCCGACGAACTCGCGGCCAAGGCATGGCGTGAGCGGGATAATCCGGGTCGCTACAAACTGTGGTCGAACGGTGGGGCGAATGTTCGCACCTACATGACCGCCCCAGACCTCGCAGATTGGATTCGCCAAGAAGAGGCCGGGGTGTCGAAGAAGTACTCCCAAGAGTTGGCTCGCCGGACCATCGATGCCATGATCGAGTTAGCCCGCGGGAAACTCGGGAAAACGAAACGGAAGCGGCGGACTGACGGGTTGACCTACCACGAAACGCGAGTGGTGTTGCATCAGGGCACCGAGTTGCCCGGTGAACGGCCCGTGGCGGACGCGACGGCTGGGTCTGAATCCCAGTCCGCCAGCAGGAAGGATGGCTATGCGGCCACGGGTGACGGCAGAGACGACCACGACCCGAGCCACGACGACGACCAGGCTCCGGCCACAGACGCGGTTGTCGGTCAGTAGCGTGGCCGGAGGCACAGCCAGCCAAACACTGTAGCAACCCACGACAGGCGACGATCGAACCGACCGTCCTTAGCACGCCCAGTCGACCCCGCTGAGGGGTCGACTAGTCATGGGTATAACTGCTCGATCGGCTGTCGTCGGCAGTTGTGGGCAACCGCCCAGAGACGGTACACTGACCACCGTGTCTGTGGTCGGAGTCAATGGTCTGCGCGTGAATCGCCTCAGGGTCAAACCCCGAGGCACTCGCCTTGATTGTCTGTAGAGTGCAACCGTCGAGACCGTAGCCAGCGCAAATGCAATCCTGACGGCTGCATTCGTCAGGCGACCGTTCTGGGAGGGAAGCAGATAGACAACGAGCAAGTTGAACACTATGGTGACACCAAAGAGCGCAAAGGTAGTCCGGAACAGCGGCCCCGCGTCGAGAATCACTCGAAGTACGGCTTCGGAGAGCTTCGAGTGAAGCCCGTCACTCCAGATGGAACCAACGTCAAGAAACAGCTAGAAACGCCGACGTCGGAGCACTGACAAACGAACAATGTCCGGCAAGGATTCCGCAGTGTCTAGGTTGGTCAGACTGAATAAAGTAGATCACATTGCCAACAACTGATAGGGAGGGCTATTGGTTCGTACTACTGTCGACGGCATCGAGATCAGGTTCGTCAAACTCGAGTGCCTCCGAAACCGCCACTGGAAGTTCCGGTCGCGGTGCCGATTCGTGGCGTTCAACTTTCTCGGTCTTACGGGTGTTCTCGTAGAGGGCTCGAGCGACCGGAAGCCCACGGAGATACTTGTAGTCGTAGAGGACTTCGACACCACGCGCTGTGAAACCGTAGAACTGCGAGGGGAGATCGCGTTTCTCCTCGCTCGGTTCGTATGTATAGCGTGCGAGGAGTCCGGCGTCGATCAGCGTCTCCAGCTGGTCTTTGATGGCCGCCTGACTCTTCCCAGTCATGTACTCGAGTTCGGCGAGCGACATGAGATGGGCGGGATGGCCCAGCAGTTCCTGGATGATGAGGTGGCGCGTATCTTGGGACAGTAGCTTGAACAGCCGTTGCTGTTCCGCGAATGGACCCGCATCGGCTGTTCCGCTGTGACTCTCGCTCATACGTGTCTCTACGAGCAGCGGCGCTATAACAGTTCGGGTCATCAAAGTTGGTATTTATTGAATAAACCAAAGTGGTTCAGAAGAGATATAGTGTTGTGGTCTGAACCGACAGATAATGAGCGATCCAAGTCCACCACCAGATGCTGCGGACATTATGACGGTGGTACACGAGGCTGTTGGGGGCCTCGAACTTGAACCAGCAGAGAAGCGAGAGATTTGGCGCTTCATCCGGCGTGAATTGCCGTATCTCTGGAGCCAGCGGACATCGTACTTTATCCTTGGTAGCTATCGCGATCCCTACATCCGCCAGCTCCGTGCCGTGCAGAACGAACTCACGAGGCAACTCGGTGCGTATCCGTTCATAATGGGGGATCTCATCGAACTGCCGACTGACCGCCTCAATACGTTCGATATCATGTTCTCCCTGTTGGCGACGTACAGCGACTATATCGTCGGTGTCTTCGAGAAGGAAAGCGGTGGAGAAGCGCCGGAATTAGGCGAGATCGATGATCCACCGTATTTCGAGAAATCGTACGTGTACCCACGCGACTACTCGTGGGTCACTGATGCGAATCTTGAGTCGAAACACCACGTCATCCAGGCTGCGCTTGAGATTGCATTTACGGATGACTTGACGGAGGATGAAGCAGCGTCAAAAATCAAGTCGCTCCTCGAGCGTGCACAAGACACTGGCATCGACATCGCTGAAGACGAAGTCTGGGAGGTGCTCAGCGACCGGACAGACACGGGAGAGGACCCAGCGGCGTACAGTTGGGTGCATCTCAACAAGTTCCGAAAATTCGAATTACACAATCGGTGTTTCCCATGGACAACGGAGGAAGAACTCCGAGCTGCTGTTGCTGAGCTCCCGTCCCCGACACCACGTCCGGAGTGGGAAGAACGTGATGAGTCGTAAGTTCCAGCCACCGCGCTCGTAGTACGCACAAGCTTGCTGAACGAGAAAGACTGTGCGAGCGGGTTGTGTAAACTCCGAGAGTCTAACTGGCGGTGGAAAGTCACGAGCGCTGTATTCAGCACGAACTCAGTAAACTCCCAGCGGCTGAGAACGTCAACAGGACATATATGAATCCGTATATGCGTTGTATGTCTCTTATACTCGGCAAATATGCTGAGATAGCGCAACAGCGACTGACCGGACCTGACAGACTGGCACGACTCGAGGCGGGTCCCAAGCGACTGCCGCACGCAACAGCACTGCACGTGGGGCGCTGAGCCAGCTATCGACAGACCGGACACCACCCGGTCGTCGTCAGACCAGACACCACGCAGGCATCGCTCACATGGACACCATCCGGTCGTCGACAGACCGGACACCACCCGGTCGTCAGCTACAGAAACCCACCAGTTCGACGGACAGCACATGGAGGACTGCCCCGGTCGTCAGAGAGCACCGCACCGCGTTCGACTCACCGACCCAGCTAGCCGTCTACCATTGTGGTTGGACGGCCGCCAGCGACGCTGGCGAGGAGGACGAGTGATTGCAGCAAACACTCGTTGGCTGTGCCTTCTGCAACGCTCCACCCTGTACCCGAGACAGGCGATGGACACACCTGGGGGCAGGGCAAGTGGGTTACTCATTCCATACGTCGACTGCGCGATTCAGACAGAGTCAAAGATACGATACTTATGTGTGGGTTACCGGTACAAACGATCGGTGAGTGATGGCGGCCGACTTTCGGACGGCGGCCTCGTCGGGTGTGTCAATTCTGTAGGGTTGTTCTTGGACGCCTCCCGTCGCCTTCGGGATGAGGTTGTAGGCGTAGATATCGTCATCTTCCTGAAGTTCTTTGAGATTGTGAGTCAAACCGTGGACATAGTTTTAATTATCTGTGTGTACGTGGAGACTGTAGCTCGGTGTAGGTGTCAATGCATTAGTAAGATATACATGGTGTTAGGTAGTATTCGAGAATATTCCATCAGAACTTGTATCGAGGTTTAACGAATTCTTTGGCAAAGAGGAGCTAAATCACCCTATCCTCGTGGGGGCATTACACATATTTCTAGTACCAATAGGGATAATTATCAGTTATCTCTATATTCGTCCAATGATATCTCTAAACATGGGTACATATACCGAACTCCTCACACTTATTCTTACAGTCGTGATCGGAGTTCTGCTAATTGTGCCCATCGTATTTTTGTTTGTTTATCTAGAATAGCACCAACATTCTCAATATTTCTGGAAACACCTTCCTCAAAAATTTATATTACCAGATGCCTCAGCTATAATGATTAGAACTTAGGGTTAAAATCTGCTGAATATAGATGTCCTCCGTGATCAAGACCGAGTTCATATTGGTCATCCGGCTCTGTTGAAATCCTCAGGGCCTGACAGATGTCGCGTGCTGAATATAGAGGGTGAGTTCAGCAGATGACTATCGGTGAAACAGTCGTTTGTGTGACTCGACCTTTCTCCACCGGCGCGGATGCTGACTCACTCCAGCGGCTGTGCGAAGTCGACTTGTTTCGGTCGGAACCCTGTGTCACCGTAAAATCGACGTGCGTCCTCGTTTTGCCATTCACAAGAGACCTTGAGGTGGTCGCAACCCAGATCGCGAGCCATCTCTTTCACTCGTTCGACGATGTCTGTGCCGTGGCCGTGACTTCGGTATTTTTCATCAACGACAAGGTTCACGATTCGGAGGTAGTGCGAGTATTGTCGGGACGGGTGGTGGCCTTCACGGAGCGTGAGGAACCCGATAGTCTCGTCCTCGTGGACGACGAGGTAGTCGGTAGTTTTCTCGTCGTCGAAATGAGCGCGGAAGCCATCGGCGGAGACTTGGTCGACATCCGTGAACACGAGTTCGTTCAATTCGTCATGTACTTCCATCGCTTTCGCGAGTGAATACCAACGCTCGACGAGCGCATCGAGGTCGTCTGCAGTGGCTTCGACGAGTTCCATACGGTGACCCCTCAGCGCTCGCTCTTTAGGCTTTTCAGGTGTGTTAGATAATAGCACGGGCTGTGGTTGGTTAGGGCAAACCGAGTCGTGCGTTCTCTACCTGAACTTCTGGGGATACTGCACGACCGACTTGCGCGCTGTATTCAGCACGCCCTCAAGGAACTATCAATAACTGAGGATTTCAACAGAGCCATTCCATTTGGAACAGGCTTCTCTGCTCACTACCCAGTCTTCATTGACTGGTCGTCACCGTCCTTCGATTCCTTTCCGTGTATGCAAGATATGCGCCCTGTCTCTTGCAGGTTACTCCAGATAGTATCCAAAATTGGCAGGATTCATGGCGACCAATTTGCACACCCACCTAGCGGCTATTTCACCCACGAAAGTGCCGAACTACTAGGGCTTCAACACGACGTTAAGTGGCCTTTGCTACGGAGGGTTACTCGCGGCGTTCAGGGGTGCGTAGGAGTCTGCGTGATAGGCGACCCGCCAGAGTTTGAGGACGGCACGAGTGACAAGCGCTTCGGGGGACTGCTTAATACAGGATTCTTCGACATCGTTGGGATCAGAGGTTGCGTCAGGTGGTGGGTGGTAGTGCTCGAGTCCGGAAACGTGGATGTAGTCGCCGTCGTGAGGATGCTTTCCCCACCGAAAGTTCACTCCTTCAGAATCCGTGTAGTGAAATTTGTAGTCTGCATGTGTTGTCCATTGGATGTCGATCCGGGCGGATTCGGCACTACAGAGACCATCGTCGAGCGTGACTTCGACAACGGTGGGATTGAGGTAGTCGTCTAGCGCAGGAGTTGCAAGTGGCTCTTCTCGCTCGATGATCCCACAAATTGTGAGTAGCGCTGGCCGGTCGATAGGCCCTCGGAGCGAGTGGGCCTCGTCTGTCTCAGCTATCCTCATCGTCGGTTAGGCGGGGACACTACCATCAGTCGAGTGGAGGTCGCCGTCGACGAATCTCTCGGCGTTCGCGATTGAGAGTGCTGCGTTCGCGAACGCGAGGTTCCGACGTGTCGTCTGCCAGTCTCGAATCGTCTCCGCGTCGATCTCGCTCTGCTCCGAGGTGGGCTCGGTGAGTGTCTGGTTTGCCTGCTCGATCGTCAACTCTTCGGGGGAGTCGACACCGTACTCATCCCGATAGTCGTTGAGTTGGTCGCGCATTTCCGCAACTCGCGTGACGAGTTCGTCGGTCGAGACGTGCTCAAGGATGTCTGCGGCCTGCTCGACAACGAGAGACTCCGGCGACCGACGATAGACCGTTCCACCGTGGTTGCCGGTTGTAGTGATAACGAACCCTTCTTCAGCGAGCGTATTCAGATGTCTTCGTGCCGTCTTCGGGGATGTTCGTGCGTCCTCGGCAACAGTATCCGCTGAGGCAGGCGTGTACGTGTGGGCGATAACATGGCGAATACGCTCGTAAGGGGTCGTCTCCGATTCCCATTCCTCGCCAACTGCTTCGTTGATATCCTCGAACTCGTCTGGTGGGATTCGATTGCTCATGTCTCCACTAACAAGTTGAAGTAGTATAGGCCTTTGGCAAAATACTATATTTCGGTGTTGGCTCGCTTCAAATGGGTTCCGTGAGAGTGAGATAGGAACACCTACTGAGCAGCTGATTCGATCGGGACCATTCTGGACGGAACCTCAAGAGTAGACTCGAATCGTTTGCATTGAGAGTGACGGTCTCAACTACTGGGTGTACGGGCAAGTTGCGACTACAGAGAATATAATCAGCGCACCTACCCTGTTACTTCCGAGAACCTGGAGTGAGCTGACCAGTAAGTAGGTGTGCTTACCGACCGATTTAATGACTGTATCTCCAGTAGTCCTTGATGGCCCGTCGCCACGCATCTTCGCGCGCCTCCTCACCTTCACGTACTCGTCGGTTTGCTTCGTCAATTAACTTACCCAACTCATCGTAGATACGGTCAACAAGTGTGTCCCCATCTGCATCAACCAATAGGGTCGAATTGTCTTCTTCGACAGTGACCGAGATCTCGCCGAATCGGATGATGACTTGTTTCAATCCCGAGTTGGGTTTCTACCGCATTGCGACGCGGGTTCGAAGGGGTGGGGATTCAACCTCGAAATGTTTCAATCCCGAGTTGGGTTTCTACCGCATTGCGACTTTAGATAACGCAGAAACCCAGACATGACTGACATGTTTGGCTCTGTAGCACTGTCTAGTTAGTGACTCCTCAACCGGTGTTCGCCCATCGAGCGCTTTATACGGTCTCTGAAAATTGTAGTATTGTACAAATTGTATGAACCACTCGCGGATGCTTCCGTGACTTCCCACCCACGAATTATGGAAGCGGTCGACTCGCATTTTGAGGGTATGAAACCATTTTTCGATGAGGTTTCGCTCGACGTAGTCAAGCCGACCGCTCAACCTAATCGAGGGAGGGCAGTCTGATAGCCGTAGCCATCAACGAGAAACACAGCATCTAAGAGATCGTGTTTCTCCGAGAGTCGATGGAGAAACGCAGCAGCCGGATCGGTACCATGTCGTCCAAACAATTCGACGTCAAGAATCAGCTTTGTCTCGATGTCTATTGCAGCCTCTAACCAAGACCACTTACCGTTGATTTTGACAGCAGTCTCGTCGACTGCAACCCGCTTCGGTGTTGCCTCAGGCGGGTTGTGACCGCTGTCAGCCAGTCGATGTACTCACTGAAAAACTGCTTAAAACGAGCGTTCTACGCCGATTAGCCGAAGAATCACTTCTGTCACTCTGATTAAAAGACCGGCAGCATGGAGTTGGACGGCGAACGTCCTAACGGGCGTCCCCAGAAACCAGAGGTTTCTGGTGTCTCGAAATCCGTTGGATTTCGACGAGTCCGCAGGACCTGCGGGCCTGCGAGATGCGAACGAGACGCGTTGCGTCTCGTCACGTCGCCGTCCGTTCACGCTGCCAACATTCAAGCGTAGCGGTGTCCAAACTCTCCTTGAGCAGGTCTGAGAGTAGCATAGATCACTCACTCTTCGACCTGTTCGTTCCTTAACTAGACGGTGCCTATTCAACGATTGTGCATAGTCCGTGTCGGTGGACACCGAGCCGGTATTTATCGGGTAGGGCCGGGACAGTCCAGTATGAGTGGCCGCCCGCTCGGGCAACGGCGCGACTTCCGGGCCCTGTTCGACCAACTCGACGGGGTCGCGCTGTGGACGGTCGATTCCCCCGGCGAGTTCGACTACATCAGTGCCGGCTTCGAGGATATCTGGGGGTTTCCTCCGGAGGAGGTCGAAGATGACGTCACACGGTTGGTCGAGGCCATCCATCCCGAGGACCGCGAGCGGGTTCGGAAGAACATCGACTCCTCGGCCGGGGAACACCACGACGAGGCGTACGAGGGTCACGTCGTCCAACCGGACGGCTCGGTTCGTTGGGTCTCACGCGGCAAGTGCTTCTCCGCGACGACGACGGAGCCGTCTCGGAGGTCGTCGGTATCTGTACGGACATCACAGAGCAGAAGCACCGGGAGACGGAACTCGAACTGCTGAACCGCATCGTCCGCCACGATATCCGCAACGATATGGCGGTCGTACTCGGGTGGGCCGAGATGCTGGAAGACCACATCGATGACGGGGGAAGCGAGCATCTGCGAAAAATCTTCGCCAGCGGTGAGCACGTCGTCGAACTGACCGAGGTCGCGCGCGATTACGTGGACACGATCGCGTCGAGTGACGGTCGCACCACCACGTCGGTCCCGCTTGGCTCGCTCCTCGAAACTGAGCTCTCGCTCCGCGAGGAGTCCTTCCAGGGGGCGACGTTCGTGGTCGACGGGACGCTCCCCGACGTCGAGGTTCGAATCGCCGACAACGGGCCGGTGTCCCGGACGACAAGAAGGATATCGCGTTCGGGAAAGGAGAGCGGGGCCTCAGAAGCCCCGGTACGGGAATCGGACTCTACCTCGTCGACACCTTGGTCACGCAGTACGGCGGCGCGGTCTGGGCCGAGGACAACGAGCCGATCGGAATCGTCTTTGTCGTCGAGTTATCCCGCGCCGACCGACCCGTCGACACACCTGAATGAGTTATCCCGCTCGGCGACCGAGGACGAATATGGAGCTGTTCGACGAGCCGACGAACGCCGCCGAGAGCGAGGGTGCGCGGGCTCGAACCAGAGCCGACCGGAGGTGCTGCTGACGTGGCCGAGGAGTCGCTCCCCGCTGAACACCTCTCACCGCTCGCCGCGCTCGTCGACGAGGTGCTCGCCGGCGTCGGCTACGAGATGGCCGCGGCCACCGACGCCATCGACGACGCTGTTCCCGGCTACGGCGGTCTCTTCGACCCCGCGACGACACCGGGTGAGTTACGGCGCGTGCTCGACGAGCTGTCGGCATCGGAACTCACGAAACCGCCCGTCTCCGAGCCGACCGACGACTCGTTTATCCTGTACGTCGACGGCAGTTCGCGCGGCAACCCCGGCCCGGCGGGCGGGGGCGCGGTCATCATGGACTCGGAAGAGGCCCAACTCGCCCGACTCGGCCGTCCCGTCGGCTCTCGACGGGGAATAACACCGCCGAGTACGTCGCGCTCCAACTCGGGCTCTCGGAACTCCTGACGCGCTACGAGCCGCACAGCCTCGAAGTTCGAATCGACTCGATGACCGTCATCAGGGACGTCTGGGGCGGCAACGACCCGACCGAGACCGGCGTCGAGACGTACAGCGAGGCCATCGCCGCGGCGCTAACGGCCGTTCCGAACCATCGGTACACGCATCTGGCCGACAGCGACCCAAACCCCGCGGACGCGTTGGCGACGGTGGGTGCCGATATCGCGGCGTTGGGTCCGTAAGGGCGACGACACCACCAGTCGGCCCTGCCGAGCGAGTGCGCGCGACGGCGAACGCTCGAAGCCGGGGTTCAGTAGGAACGGCTTCAGAAGCAAGTATTCTAAATCTGCCTTGTCTCGATAGCAATTCTTAATATGATATGTACAATCCGATTTTTGACAACTCCGTCTTCGTCTCTGTGATTGAGTCGCGTCGGTGAAGCGTCGCTTACGACTGCGGCGAAGAACTGACGTGGCAGAACGTTCGGTGACAACATAAATCGCAGATATTCGTGATATGTGTGCATAGTGTAGCATAATCTCCAACAATAGGCAAGATGCATCCAGTAATTAGTCCCCAAACCGGCGCGCTGATTCCTGCCTCCAACCGTGAATGGACGACCAGCGGCCATAACCAAGAAATATCAGAACGTAGTTTTGTAGTTGTAACTGATAGTTTTATTAGCTTGTGCCAGAGCATCGGGTGATTGACGGGCGGCGAACGTCCACATCGCGACACGTTCTGTGGAGTCGGACAATCGAGGGCCACCGCACGGAGCGTTCGGGAGTGGCGTCGGCGGCCGCCGAAGCGTCCGCGGGTCGCAACGTTTACGCGTCGGTGTCGGGGGTCGGCACGTCACCGAACAGATACTGAAATAGATAGCCGGCGAGCAGCGCGGCGACGGTGACGAGCGCCGCGACGGGGTGTTCGACCGAGAGACCCACGGCGAGAAGCGCGAGGAAGCAGAAGGCGATTGCGGCCGTAAAGAGGCCGCCGGGCGTGCGGAACGGCGCGGAAACGTCACTGCGATGGACGCGTAGCCCGACGAAGGAAGCGATGTTGATGGCGTACGGGAGGACCGTCCCGACGAGTGCGGCGAGGACGAGCCCACCGAGGACCTGTCTCCCGATGACGACGGCGCCGGCGCCGATGGCGACGGTGCAGAGCGCGACGTACGGGGAGTTCGTCCGCTCGCTGGTGGTGGCGAACGCGCTCGGGAGGAGGTTCCGGTCGGCGAGCGCCGAGAGGACGCGTGCGGAACTGGTCAGGCCGACGAGCATCGTGGTGAAGATGGCGATGAGCGCGGCGACCGGGAGGAGGTACTGTGCGAGCACCGGAAGACCGGCGTCGCCGAGGACGGCCGACAGCGGCGCGACCATCACGAGGTTCCCGTTCTGGAAGGCGCTCGGCGCGACGGTGAGGTGGAGCGCGAGGACGATGGCGGTGTAGAAGGCAGTCGTGAGAAGGAGGCTTCCGACGATTGCGCGGGGAATCGTCTCGTTCGGCCGCTTCACTTCGCCAGCGGCCGCGGGGACGACTGTCCACGCCCCGTAGCCTGTGATAGCGAGGCCGACGGCCGCGAGGAACTGCGTCCTGCTCCCCGTGACGAACGGCGTGGCGTTCGACGCGTCGCCGTTGGCGAGACCGGCGCCGCCGACGACGGTGAGAACCGCGAGGAGGAACGCGGTGAAGACGAGGTTCGTCCGTTTGGTGACGTCGATGCCAGCGAATGTGACGCCGAGGCTGGCAACAATCGCAAGCAGTCCCAGCGGCACCGTATGGCCCTGAGCACCCGCGAGCTCGGGAATCGCGCCGAGGTAGTTCGCCACGTACCACGCCGAGACGGCGACGCCGAACACCCATCCCAGCGCGTACGACGTTCCCTCCATGTACGAGGCGAACCGGCGGACGGACCTGTTTCCGCCGAGAGTCTTCGCGGGAAAGATAGCCGGCCCGCCCGACTCGGGAAACGCGGTTGCGAGCTCAGTGTAACAG
>JGI12330J12834_1000449_pt1 | contig 13433 bp, 13 predicted proteins | sample A23E1SouthBayCA_FD_12834 | JGI IMG/M metagenome (IMG submission 12834) | reverse complement strand
CTCGCGCGCCCACTGGAACGCCTCGTCGACGCCCCAGCCGGACACGCGCAGCGCCTCCGTGACGTACTCCTCGTCGAAGTCCATCGCGATCTTGCGCTTCAACCCCTGCTTGTAGAGGTGCGCGAAGTCCAGCGTACCCCGGGGGCCGCGGCGGGCGGTGTCGTTGAACGCGCCCTCCGTCTCCTCGACGACCTTCTTGCCCTTCGGGTCGAGGTCGAGGCCGAGACGGTCGTCGAGTTCCTGGGCGAACTCCTCTGGGTCCATCTCGTAGTACTCGTGCTCGCCGGCTTCGTCCCCGGCTTCGTCGCCGTCGCCGTCGGCCTCCTCGGGCTCGCCGACCTGGTCGCCGGGCTCGGCGTCGCCCTGCCCGACGCCGCCCTGGTCGAGCTTGTCGTACTGGAACTCCGGGAGGTCGACGAGCTTGATGGGAACGCGGACCGAGTCCGGGCCGCTGCCGCCGAGGTCGCCGTACTGGATGAACTCCGCGAGGTCCTGCCGGCGCTCCTCGCCGACCTCCCGGAACCGCTCGAGGTCCTCTCTCAGTCCCATCCGTCTGCCACCTCCGCGACCACGGCCCGGGACGCCAGTTCGGCGCTCGCCGGCGAGTAGTCGCGCTCCGCGACGAGGTACTCGATGGTCCGGTCCTTCACGGCGGCCGTCTCCGTTCCCTCCGGGGGGTCCGGCCACTGCGCCGGGTCGAAGTCCGGGTGGACGCGCCGGACGTCGTCCCAGTCGTTACCCGCGAGCACGTCCCGGAGGACGGGCACCGTCGAGAGGTCCACGTCGTGGGCGTGGAACTCGTCGTCGCGGTGCTCCCAGGCGTGTCGAGTGACCGCCGTCATCACGGTGTCCTCGCGGAACTCGCGGACGGCCTCTCCGGGGTCGTTCCCGAGGTAGTCGCCGTCGTCGAAGCGCCCCAGCGTCTCCGTCTCGAAGACCTTCATCGCGAGCGCGTCCGGGTCCTCCCGCTCGCCGCGGGCGTTCTCGACGGTGTCGTCGGTCGCCCACGCGTGGACGTGGTCGACGTACTCCTCGACCTCGCCCTCGCTGGCGCCCTCCTCGGAGAGGATGGCTTCGAGGACGTCGGTCTCCTGGCGGTCGTGGATGTGGGCGGCGACGGTGCGCAGGCGCTGCTCGAACTCGCCGCGCTCGGCCTCCGAGAACACGGGCGCGTCGGCGAGCCCCGCGACCAGTTCGTCGAGAACGTCGTCGGGCGTGACGACGCGCTCGACGGCGAGCTCGGGGTGCGAGCGGTCTGCGTCGGCGTGCAGGAGGTCCGCGAGCACGTCCCGCGTGTACGTCACGGGGATGCCGTTCCCGCCATCGTCGTCGCCGTCGAAGTCGAACTCGTCGGCCTCGCGGCGGTCCTCGCCGCGCCCGACGAACCCCTGGTCGAACAGCAGCGCCTTCTCCACGAGCGTGAGGTCCTCGGGGCGGTCCTCCGCGTCGAGGCGCGTCACGACGCTGTACGTGGCGGCCGCCTCGATGGCGTGCGGTGCGAGTTCGCGGTCTGTCGGCCCGTCCTCGTCGCGCACCGAGACGGTCACCGGCTCGCGAACGCGCTCCGCGAGCACGTCCGGGTCGGTCGTCGTCCAGACCGCCGAGTCGCCCGTGAGTTCGCGCCGGAGGAGCTGTGTTTCGAGGCTGACTGAGGTGAGATAGCCGAACTCGTGTTTGGAGAGCCGGCGCTTGAGCGCTTTCAGGGGGTCGAACCCCTGGCGGTCGTCGTGCTTGTTCAGCTGGGCTTCCAGGTCGAGGTTCGAGATGACGACCAGCTGGGTGTCGAGGTCCATCCCGATGCCCTTGTCGAGTTTGACGCGGCGCTCGTCGGGGACGTTCAGCAGCTTCTGCAGCAGGTCGGCGTGCTGGCTGGCGTCCTCCACGACGGTGAGGCAGCCGTTGCCCTGGCTGAGAACCCCGTCGTAGCTGAACGCCTGGGGGTTCTTCCGGCCCTTCGAGTCGAGCTTGCCGAGCAGGCCCGCGACCCACGACCCCACGAGCCGTTCTTTCGGGCTTCCGGCGTCCTCCGAGTGGAGCACACCGACGCCCTGGCCGCGGTCGACGACGTAGTTCTTCACGCGCAGGTGGCTCGGGTCCGTGACCGCGGCGAACAGGTCTTCGACGCCCTCGCGGCGGTACTTCTCCTCGAGGTAGTCGTAGGCCTCCCGGGAGAACGGCGGCAGGTCCGCGTCCGCCCGGAGCTCGTCCGTCTCGCCCCGGTGCTCGTTCAGGTCCGCGAGCAGCTCCTTCCGGACGTCCTGGGGGAACACGGACAACGGCGCCGCCTGCACGGGGCTCTCGTACCAGTCCTCCTCGCGGTCGACCGGCTCCTCGCCGTACGTGAGTCCCGGGGACGCTTCGGCGTCCGAGATGTTCCACTCGACGGTGTACCGGCGGCCCTCGGGGGTCTTCGAGAACTCCCGGAGGCCGTTCACGAGACACCGCTTCAGCTCGGACTTCCCGGTGGCCGTCGGCCCGGCGAACCAGAGGATGGTCTCGGCCTTCCCTCGGCCGGCAGCGATGGCCCGCAGGTCGTCCACGAACGCGTTCAGCGTCGCGGTGTTCCCGAGGACGGCGTGCTCGCCGTCGTTGTGCGGGTCGTCGAAGAACCGGTACCGGTCCAGTTCCTCGCCGTGCTCCACGACCTCGCGGGTGCCCTCGCTCTCGATGGCCGCCAGCAGGTAGCGGCTGGCGTGGGCGGCCGCCAGCGGCTCCTCGAACGCGCGGTCGACGTACTCCGAGAGGCTCATCGGTTCGTCGTAGGCGTCCCGCAGGGTGCGGTCCGCCCGCGCGACGTAGTCGGTCACGACTCCAGCTCCGCTTTGGCGACCTCGGCGCCGGCGAATTCGAGGACCTCTCGGGCGCCGTCCTCGCTGTACCCGCGGTCCACGAGCGCCGCCACCCACTCGTTGTCCTGTTCCTCGTCGACGTCCGCGTTCGACACCAGCGCCGAGAAGTTGATGTTGTGTTTCTTGTCCTCCCAGAGCTTGCGCTCCAGCGCCCGGCGCAGCCGGTCGTTGTCCTGGGGGTCGAAGGGCTCGCCCTCGCGGGCGCGCCGGCTCACCCAGTTCGAGACCTCCTGCCGGAAGTCGTCCTTGCGGTCGCGGGGGACGCCGAGTTGCTCCTCGACGGCCCGCAGGAACGTCTCGTCGGGCTCCTGCTCGCGACCCGTGAGTTCGTCGGCGACCGTGTCGTCGTCGATGTACGCCATCACGTGGTCCATGTACTTCTCGCCCTGCCGCTGGATCTCGTCTAAGTCGTAGGCGAGCGCGTGCCGGACGTCCTCGATGGCTCGTTCCTTGTACTCCTCGCGGACCAGCTCGAGGTGGCGCTGGTAGTCCTCGACGTTCTCCTCGGGGATGGAGCCGTGCTGGGAGAGGTTGTCCTCCAGGCGGTTGAACACCGTCAGCGGGGAGAGGAATCCGCGCTCGCGGTCCATCGACTCCATGATGGCGGCGGCTATCTCGTCGCCGACGAACCGGGGGCTGACGCCGGCCATGCCCTCGCGGTCGCCGGCGTCCTCGGCCTCCTCCCGGAGCTTCTCCGGGTCGACGTCCTCGACGTCGTCGAGCTCGCCGTTGTACGCCTTCGCCTTCTCCAGCAGCCCGATGTTGTCGGTGTCGGGCTCCCGGACCCGGGTCAGCACGCCGAACAGCCCCGCCATGTCGAGCGTGTGGGGTTCGACGTGGACATCCGGGACGTCGGCGTTCGACAGGAGCTTGTCGTAGATGTTGGCCTCCTGTTCGTACTCCAGGACGTACGGGAAGTCGACGCGCTTCGTGCGGTCGTTGAACGCCTCCATCTTCTCGTCGGCGCGCTTGTCCCGGTACTCCGGCATGTTCGTGCGCCCGAGGATGACCTGGTCGATGTCGATTCTGGGGTTGTTCTTCGGCTTGATGGTCTGCTCCTGGGTGGCGTGCAGGAAGTCGTAGAGGAACTCCCGCTGGAGTTTGAGCAGTCCTCGCCGGAGAAGATGCCGCGGTTGGCGTTGCAGAACGCGCCCGCGTAGTCGAACGCCCGGGGGTCGCTCTCGCCGTAGACGGCGAGTTTCGAGTAGTTGACGTCGCCGGTGAGCTCGGTCTCGTCCTGGTTCTTCTTGTCCTTGGGTTCGAACGTCTCGATGCAGTCACGGCGGTTCTCGCTGGCGACGAGCCGCGTGACCTCGACGTGGTTCTCGAGGACGGCCTGCAGGTCGTCGTCGTAGTGCGCGAGCAGTTCGTCCATGTAGAACTCGCTCTCGGGGTCGAGGGCCTGCTCGTTGCGCAGCGAGTACGGGGCGTCGAGTTCCTCGTTCAGGTCGTCGATGACCTGCTGGCGCTGTTTCTGCGGCAGCAACACCAGCGGGTCCTGGTGCATCGGGGAGACGACGGTGTCGTCGTTGGGGTCCTGGTCGTCGATGACCGAACAGAGGTCCGTCCAGCGGAAGGTGTACAGCCGTCCGTCGTCCTGGGCGGTGTAGTCCTCGTAGTACCGCCGGACCTGTCGGTCGACGTCGGACTTCCCGGAGCCGACGGGCCCCAGCAGCAGGATGATGCGTTTCTCCGGCCCGAGTCCGCGAGCCCCGCTCTTGACCTTGTTGACGAACTCGTGGATGGACTCGTGGACTTCCCGTCCGAAGAAGGTGTTCGCACCCTCGCCCAGCGGGTCCTCGGATGCGAGTTCGTACTCGACGACCCCGTCCTCGGTGGTGGTGCCGTAGTGGTCGAACATGTCCGCGAGCCGCTGGTGGGCGTTGCGGGCGACCTTGGGGTCCTCGTACAGCGTTTCCAGGTACCACTCGAAGCTCCGGCTGTCGCGGAGGTCAGAGGGCACCGACGCTTCGTACTGCTCGCTCAGTCGGTCGAGGGTTTCCGTCATGTTGGTTGTGTGTGTCTCGATGCCACACCCGGGCGAGCAACCGGGTCGTCAGGGGTCAGCGACAGGGGACGGCCGCCGGGCGGTACACCGGCACTACTATTACATTGGTCATTGCTAACGTAAAAGCCCGTCGCCCGTTGACACACCACACGGACGCGGGGTTCAGGCTCGCTCGCCCGCCAATCGCCAGTCCGTCCGGACATTTCCGGGTCGACTCGACGGGCCGAAGCCCCACCAGTCGCGCCCTTGCAGGCGCGTGTATCAAAAGTAAACCCGGCCGGAGCCGTCTCCGCCCCCGGTAGCCCGACCCAACGCCACGGTTGCGAACGAGGGAAGCGGTCCGGCGAGCAACGCTTTTCGCGGCGGCGACGTAACTCGGACGCGATGGGCTTCCACACCTTCGACGCCGACCGTGCCGCCAACCTCGAGGACCCCGAACGCTTCCGATTCTGCTCCCGAGAGGAACTGCTCGCCGGACTCGGCCCGGACCCGGACGACCGAATCGCCGACCTCGGCAGCGGTACCGGCTTCTACACCCGGGAACTCGCACCGTTCGTCGACACGGTCGAGGCCGTCGACGTTCAGGCCGAGATGCACGAGCTACTCCGCGAGTACGGCCGCCCGGAGAACGTCGCACAGGTCACCGCTGACGTCGCCGACCTCCCGTTCGCCGACGACGCCCTCGACGGCGCGGCGTCCACGATGACGTTCCACGAGTTCGCCACGCCCGACTCGCTGGCGGAACTCCACCGCGTGCTGGCGTCCGGCGCGCGACTCGTCGTCGCCGACTGGACTGCGACCGGCAGCGGCGAGGACGGGCCGCCCGTCGCGGAGCGCTACGACGCCAGCGAGGCCGAGTCGCTGCTCGCGGACGCGGGGTTCACTGTTCGCGAGGCGGCCGACCGATTCGAGACGCTGTTCGTCGTCGCGGAGGCCTGAACGCTGCCGGAGTGAACGACCATAAGTGCGGTCGGTCCGAACGCGAAGCCATGGACCACGACTCGTACCTCCGGGCCATCGGCCTCCCGGACTACGCCGACGCCACCGTCGACGCCGCCCGCCGCGGCGCGTCCCTGGTGGCTCGGCCACCCCACGAGACAGTCTCCCTGGAGACCGTCGAAGACCGGTACGTCTACCCCGTCCCCGAACTCGGTGAAGACGGTACCTGCGGCGTCGGCCTCGCAGACGACCCCTACAACCTCGCGCCCATCTGCGGCCTCGAGTACGACCCCGAGCGCCTCCGCGACCACCCGAACACCGCGCGCCTGGTCGCGCTCCAGTCCACCGTCGGGGCGCTCGCAGAGGAGACCAACGCCGACTGGCTCGGCGTCTACCGGCGCGCCACCAACCCCGACGGCGAGGAAGTCCTCGTCAAGGAGGCCTACGTCGGCGAGCCCTCGCGGGCGGAGTTCCCGCTCACCGAGGCGTTCGCCGAGCGGTCGAACAACGCTACCGTCGGCCTGTCCGGTGACGCCGTACTCGTCGACGCCGTCGACGACTACGACGGCCCCTACTACGAGTGCGACGACAGCGTCGAGAGCGAGTTCTGCTGTCCCGTTCTCGCCGGCGACGACGTGGTCGGCATCATCGACGCCGAAGCCCACGAACCCGGCTTCTTCACGGAGGACCGCGTCCTCAGCATCGCCGGCGCGTGCGCGGCGCTCGCAGACTCCGACCTCCTCACGCCACCTCGCGTCGAAGCCTGACGCGGACACCCCGGCCGTTTATCCGTTCCGCCAGAGCGTTTAATATAGTCGAGCCGAATTACGATAACTAGACTGATGGACGACCTCACTGGATTCCAGCGGGACCTGCTCGTCGTCGCGGCCGGCTTGGACGAGCCCAACGGCCTCGACATCAAGGACGACCTCGAGGGCTACTACACCGGCGACATCAACCACGGGCGCCTCTACCCGAACCTCGACACCCTCGTCGAGAAGGGGCTCCTGGAGAAGGCGAAAGCCGACGAACGAACCAACCGCTACCTCCTGACGGACCGCGGCCGCCGCGAACTCCGGTCGCGGCGGGACTGGGAGGACCGGTACCTCTCCGGCATCGTCGACGACGAACAGACGCTCACGGCCGACTGAGCCAGCGGCCTCCGACCACACGGACGGAAGATTCACGGCACCCGGGGTCGATGACCCTCGTATGTCCGCTGAGACGCTCGCCGCCCACATCCGCTCGCTGGATGCCGGCGAGCTCCGTTCGGTCGTTCACTACGACGGCGACGACTACGACGTCGTCTTCAAATCCGACCGCGTCGACGAGGAGTTCACGGACGCCGAGTACGAGGAGGTCGCGAAGCACCTCGTCCTGAAGGGCCTCGACGACGGCTTCGAGCAGCCCGAGTTCGCCCGGTTCGGCCACCTCGACGCGACCGTCCGCTGGTTCCACGGCGTCGTCGCGGTCCAGGTCCCTCTCGACGACTGGAGTGGCGTCATCGTCTCCTTCGACCGCGACTCCATCACGGACACGAGCGCGCTCGTCGAGGAGATTCTCACGTTCCTCGAAGACGAGTTCCACGACGACGCCGAGAGCGACGGGACCGCAGAAGCGGTCGCCGAGGAGTTCGCCGCCGAGTTCGAGGACAGTCAGTAGTCGACCCACTCGCTCCGTCCGCGGCCGAGTCCGACCACGCGGAGCTGCGTGCCGTCGTCGCTCCGTCGCGTCTGCACCATCGCGTCGTACAGCGGGGCGAGCCGGTCGAACATCTCCCTGTTGCTGTTGTCGAGGACGCCGATGCCCAGCCAGTCCAGGCGCTCGACGTGCCCGGCGTACACGTGCAGGAACCGGTAGACGCGGCGGACGTCGGCGTACATCAGCATCGTGGAGACGGTGGAGACGGCGAACCGAGCTCGCACGTCCTCCCGCTGGAGGCGCTGGAAGATACCGCCGAGCCGGATGCCGATTTCGGTGACGTCGCCCGGCGACGACACGTACTTCACCAGGTCCTCGTCCTCGACTGACTCGCCGGCCTGCCTGGTCACGCAGTCCACGATGCCGCCCCGGCCGTCCCGGACCGCGTTCCAGATGTCGGGAGAATGGCGTTTCAGCGACTTCACGGAGTCCCGGGTGCCGACGACCGCAGCGCCCTCGCCCTGCCGGCAGCCCGCCGCGAGCAGCGACCGCGCGAGTTCGCGCTTCCCGGTCAGCGCCGGACCGGCAACCATGAGGTTCGTCCCCGGTGGAACCGTCTCCACGGGCAACTGGTCGCCGACGTCGTACACCGTCACGGACCGGTGTACGCGGGCCGACGGAAAAAGGATTGCCTACGACTCGCGCTCGGCCCGAATCTCCGCGGCGAGCCCCTCCGCCGCCCGCCGGACGGCCTCGTCGCTGGACAGTTCGGGCTCCCAGCCGAGCGCGGCGAGCTTCTCGATGGACAGCCGCATCTTCGGCACGTCGCCCGTCCAGCCGCGGTCACCGCCCGTGTACTCGTACTCCGGGTCGACGCCGAGAACGTCTGCGACGATGTCGGCGATGGCGTTCACGGACGTGGTCGTGCGAGTGCCGAGGTTGTAGGCGTTCAGGTCGTCGTCGGCGTGCTCGACGACGTGGGTCATCGCGTCGACGCACTCCTCGACGTGCAGGTAGGACTTCTCCTGGCGGCCGTCGCCGAGGATTTCGAGGGTCTCCGGGTCGTCCAGTAGCTTCTCGATGAAGTCCGGGACGACGTTGCCGCGCTGACGGGGCCCGACGATGTTCGCGAACCGGTACACCCACGACTGGATGCCGTGGCTGTGCGCGTACGTCGAGACGAGCCCCTCGTCGGCGAGCTTGCTCGCGCCGTAGACGGAGATGGGTTCGAGGGGCGCGTAGTCCTCGGGCGTCGGCATCGGCGCTTCCCCGTACACCGTCGAGGAGGACGTGAACGCCAGCTTGTCGACACCGACCTCGCGCATGCGTTCGAGGACGTTGTACGTCATCGCGCCGTTCTCCTCGAACAGCTGGCGGGGGTCGCCGTAGTTCGTGTCGGTGTACGCCGCGAAGTGGAAGACGACGTCGACGTCCTCCGTGATGACGGCGGCCACGTCGTCCTCGTCGCGGACGTCGCGCTCTGCGAACTCGACGCCGTCCGGGACGGCCTCGCGGCTGCCCTTCGAGAGATTGTCCACGGCGAGCACGTCGTTGTCGTCGGCGAGTGCGTCCGCGAGGTGGCTCCCCACCAGCCCCGCGGCACCCGTGACGACGACGCGCTTCTCGGAGAGTTCCATACCGGGGGCTCTACGTCGGCCCGAAAGTGCGTTCTGGTTACTGGCCGGCGCGACCGTCCAGCGACTGGCCCACACGCTCCTCGCTCCAGGCCCAGAGGTCCGCGGCGAGGCTGTCGTCGCGGGCCGGTTCTGCCGGTTCGACCGGCTGACAGTCCCGGTAGTACGCGCCGCTCTCGACGGTCTCGGCGGCCGCGAGGAACGTCGGTGTGACGGCGGCCGACGCGGCCGAATCGACTCTCCCGAACGTCAGTGGCCGCGGCAGCAGCGAGAAGACGCGCATGGCGGCGCGAACGGGCAGCGAGCTGTTCCGCCAGAGCCCGCTGTCCGGCACGAACCCCGGGTGGCAGGCGACGGCGTCGGGGCCGTCGAGGCGCCGGGCGAGCTCCCGGGTGAACAGGGCGTTCGCGAGCTTCGACCGGGAGTACGCCGCGAAGCCGTCGTAGTCGTCCAGCGAACCGAGTTCGTCGACGTCGAGGTCGGCCTGCCGGTGGACCTCGGACGAGACGGTGACGACGCGGCCGTCGTCGGCCAGGTGGTCCCGGAGCGCGGTCGTGAGCGCGAACGGTGCGAGGTGGTTCACGTGGACGGTCGCCTCCACGCCGGCGTCCGTCAGCCACCCGTCGTCGAAGTGCGTGCCCGCGTTGTTCACGAGCACGTCGAGTTCGTCGGTGCGGTCACGGACGGCGGCGGCGAGGCGGGCGACGGCGTCGAGGTCGGAGAAGTCCGCTTGCAGGAACTCGCTGTCCGACCCCAGGTCGCGGAGGTGGTCTGCGACCGCTTCGCCCCGGTCGCGGTCGCGGCCGTGAACGAGCACGTCGGCGCCCAGGCGGCCGGCCGCGAGGGCGACCTCGCGGCCGACGCCGCTCGTCGCGCCCGTGACGAGGACGCGCTGGCCGGTGAGGTCGCGGTGCCGGACGCTCGCTCCGTCTTCCGGTCGCATACGTAGGCCTTCGGCTCGGGGGTCGTCAAACCCCCGCTCGGTGGCACCGTCGAGCGCGTACTCTGGCGCATCGGGTCGCGGACTCCGAACCGTCGACCGGCACCGGGACGCATCCAACCACGCCCACGCCCCGTCCCGACGAGGCACAAACCAGGGCGTCAGAACCCCCAGATGGGGAGGAAACGGAACGCGAGGTACGCGCCGACGGTGCCGACCAGCGGGACGAGGTTCTGCATCGCGATGACGCGGACCGTCGTCCCGGGGTCGAAGAGGTCGCCCGCGCTCGGAATGTCGGCGGGCTCCTCCTCGCCGATGGCGGGGACGTCCTCGTCCGCGTCGTCGGCAGCCAGTCCGCCGACCGACACCGGGACGTCCGAGTCGCCCTGCATCGCTCCCTGCACGCTCACGGGCCGGGTCGCCCGTCCCCAGCCGAGGCCGACGATGCTGACCGTCGCGATGACGACGAAGCTCGCCGGGATGCCGATGGCCGACAGGAAGATGACCAGCGTCGCGCTCACCGACGCCACCACGATGGCCGCCGTCAGCGGCAGTTCGGTGATGTCGCTGCCCATCGTCTCCAGCGTGCGGCGCGCGATGGTGAACGCCCCCAGCCCGACCGCCGCACACCCGACGAGGATGGCGGGGTTCATCTCGATGACGCCGCTGCCGACCAGCGGCGCGATGGCGTTCGCGATGTTCGATGTCCCCGAGGAGAAGGCCATCAGGCAGCCGATCGTGATGACAGTGACGACGCCGAACAGCTCTCGGCGGTTCGTCGTCTCCTCGGGGCGAGGGACGGGAACCGCGCCGGAGCGGTCGACCTCCAGCAGCGGCGGGTCGCTGCGCTCCATCGCCACCCGGCGGTGCAGGCGGGCGTAGAAGTACCGGCCGATGATGAGCGACACCCAGAACCCGATGACCGGCGCGACCACCCACCAGATGGCGATTTCGCCCATCACGGCGACGTCGAGGGCGTTCCGCGCGAGCCCGAGACCCGCGATGGCGCCGACCGCCGTCATCGACGTGGAGGCGGGGACGCCCGCGTAGTTCCCGACGAACAGCGCCAGCCCGATGAAGAACAGCACGCCGATGCTGGCCTCCAGCGTGAAGATGCCGGGCTGGCTGACGAGGTCCGACCCGAGCGTGTCGACGACTCGGCGGCCGAGCGTCCACGCCCCGACGAAGAAGAACACCGTCATCAGGCCGGCTGCGGCGGGCTTCGACAGCGCGTCCGCGCCGACCGCCGGCCCGAACGCGGGGCCGGTCGTCGACCCGCCGACGTTGAAGCCGACGAACACCGCGACCGCGAGTCCGGCGACGAGGAGGACGCTAACCATACCGGGGCTTCCGTGCCGGTGCGAGGGGTCCGGTCACGATGCCACCTCGCCGCCTGACTGTTCGTCGTCCTCGTCGCCTTCGTCGTCGTCGCTGTGCTCCGCTTCGGCGAGGCGTTCGTCGACGGACTCCTTGACGGACTCCTTCATGGACTCCTCGACTTGCTTCTCGACGGACTCCTTGACGGACTCCTTCATGGACTCCTCGACTTGCTTCTCGACGGACGCTTCGACCTGCTTCTCGACGGATTCCTTGACGGACTCCTCGACGGACTCCTTCATGGACTCCTCGACGGACTCTTTGACGGACTCCTCGACGGTCTCGCTGACCGTCTCGTCGACTGTTTGCTCGACCGTCTCCCCGACAGTCTCGTCGACAGTCTCCTCGACGGTCTCGCTGACTGTCTCGTCCACGGACTCTTTGACGGACTCCTCGACGGTCTCGCTGACCGTCTCGTCGACTGTTTGCTCGACCGTCTCCCCGACAGTCTCGTTGACGGTCTCCTCGACGGTCTCGCTCACGGTCTTCTCCACCGTCTCGCCGACCGTCTCGTCGACGGTCTGTTCGACCGTTTCAGTGACAGTCTCGTCGACTGTTTGCTCGACCGTCTCCCCGACAGTCTCGTTGACGGTCTCCTCGACGGTCTCGCTGACTGTCTCGTCGACGGCCTCTTCGACGGTCTCGCTGACCGTCTCGTCGACCGCCCGCGTCATCCACTCGGGGTCGAAGCGAGCCATCTTCCACGCGATGTGGAGGACGTACGCGGCCAGCACCCCGAACCCGAACGCCAGCCCCGTCCGAGTGCCGACCTGGAGAATCAGGCCGACGGCCGCGAACAACAACACCCCGTACGCGAGGTCGGTCAGGCTGTCGACGCGACTCGGATTCACGATACCACCACCCCCGCACCTGTCTCGTGCGAGACCCGTTGCAAGCGACGATATGACGTACTCGGCGACAATGTTGTTGTCAGATACCATCCCGAGTGGGATAGTGATTCCGATGGGGTAGACCGTATCCGAAACGCGTACCCCGTCAGACCGACACCTCGAACGCATGCAAGGCGAACCCGAGGTCGCGGTACTGCGGTACGGCCACCGGCCGGGCCGCGACGACCGCATGACGACCCACGTCGGGCTCACGGCACGCGCGCTCGGCGCCGACCGCGTACTGTTCCCGGACAACGCCAGCCAGTCCGCGGAGACCGTCCGGGACATCACCGGCCGGTTCGGCGGCCCGTTCGACGTCGAACTCACGGCGGAACTGAACGCGACCGTCGAGAACTGGGACGGCGTCGTCGTCCACCTCACGATGTACGGCGAGCGCGTCCAGGACGTGGAAGGAGACGTGCGTGACGCTCATCGGAACGAGCCGCTGCTCGTCGTCGTCGGCGGCGAGAAGGTGCCGGGTGACGTCTACGAGGCCGCCGACTGGAACGTCGGCGTGACGAACCAGCCCCACAGCGAGGTCGCCGGACTCGCGGTCTTCCTCGACCGGCTGTTCGACGGGCGCGAACTCGACCAGGAGTACGAGAACGCCGAGCGGCGCGTGGTTCCCGAAGCACTCGGGAAACACGTCGTCGACGTCGGGGACGACGAGACCGCGGACGGCGCGACCACCGACGACGGGGACTAACTCCCGCCCGAGGCCAGTAGACGGAGTGGCCGTAGCAGGCGCGCGAGCGCACGGCGTGGCCACGACGCAACCGAGTCGGTCGCCGCCCACTCGTCGTCGCTGCGGCGGTAGCGTCGCTGGGGCGCGCTGTCCCCGTCCGTGGTCTCGTCGTCGACTGCATCGACGACGCCCGCCGTCTCCAGCGCGTCGAGGTCGTCCTCGACGGACGCCACGGGCCGGTCGAGCTCGGCGGCAATCGCTTCTGGCGTGGTCGCCCCGCGGTCTATCGCTCGTCCGACCTCGCCGAGACTCCGGAACGCCCGCAACTCGGAAGCGAACCCGCCGTCGGCGAGGTCGGCTAGCTCGTCGGCTGTGTCGCCTCCCGGCGGCTCCCTCGCGTCCGGGTGGCCGACGCGACGCGCCGTCCAGCCGTCGAGGAGGAACCACGGCCCCGCTACCAGGGCGACGAC
>JGI12330J12834_1000445_pt1 | contig 13555 bp, 17 predicted proteins | sample A23E1SouthBayCA_FD_12834 | JGI IMG/M metagenome (IMG submission 12834) | reverse complement strand
TCAACTGATGTGGTCGAGACATATGCTCATTCGTACGTGATGAGACTGTACATCACAAACAGGTAGCCGAAGGTCGTCAGCCCACTGTTGACCAGCAACAACGAGCGGACACCCTCGAAGTCATTGATGAACGCGCTAATCATGGTCGCGGCTGCGCCCGCGATTGCGAGCGAAAACCCCACCGAGAGGTGAAGCATCGCCTCCCGGGATGTCTGGACGTACGCCCGCATGGCCATCCCAACCATTGTCAGTCCGGCCACGACGAACACCAGCGTCGATATGGCATAGAGAAGTTCTATCATCAGCACTGTACAGTGCTACAGCGAACCCGTTATTAAATCCATGCTCGAAAATATCTTTCGTGATAACGGCGAAAAGAGGGGCTCTACCGCTCGGATAGGGTCCGCCACGCCTCGTCAAGTTTGTTGGTCACTTCCGACCGCTCTTCGATGTGGACAGTCAGTTCATCGTCGAAGTCGACCCGGACTTCATCCACGTTCCGCCGGTACACTTTGATACGTCGGCGGTCGTCAGAGAGAATATTGTCGTGGAGTTCCAGCAGGTCATGTTCGGTCAGTTCGTCGATCCGTCGGTAACACGTCGCGATGGGGATTCCGAGTTCGTCGCTGAGCTCCTGTGCGGAGACCGGTTCATCCGTCGCGTCAAGGATTTCGGCACTGTATTTATTGCCAAGCGTCTGAAGAATCTCCCCTGAATCCATCGTTATCAAATAATAAATTCAGTCAATAATAAAGGTATCGCCTGTGATATCGAGTGAAAGGAAGACAAACACGCACTGCGGGGCGTCCGTGCGGAAACGGCGTTCTGTGTCGCTGTATCCGTCGTTCTACGGAGTAATAATGGCTCTATCGTATCGTTAAATTGGTGATTCTTCCTCGCTCATCATCGAGAAGGCGCTGGCGTTCTGGTGGACATCGATGCCGCCGTGGTCAATCTCCATCGGATAGATGTCCGTCTCGATGTTCTGTTTTCGCATCTTGGCGACCCAGACGTATCTGTTCACGCCGGTATCAGTCGGCGTCTGGATAAGGTAGATGTTGCCGTCAGTTAGATAGTTCTCCAGTCCGATCTCGGTGTCCGGGAAGACGGCCCCCTGTTCGTTGGTCATCAGTGTTGTGAGACCGCTGTCGCTGAGGATGTCAGTGAACTTCAGGAGATACGTCCGCTTCTCCCTCTCGTTTTCGAAGAACAGTTCGAACATGGCAAGCGAGTCAAGCACCAGTCGGTCGTAGTCACCGTCTTCGAGTTCCTCCAGAAGAATATCCAGCGAGGAGGTGAAGTCGTTCTCGCGCAGGAGCACCTGCTTGTCGTACACCTTGATGTTCCCGTTGTCGACGTGGTCCTGCCAGTTGTCGAAGCCGAGAGATTCGGCGGCCTCCCGGAGGTCCGACTCGTCTTCCTCGAAGGAGAGGTAGATGCCCTTCTCGTCGTACTTTTCGACGCCGTTGTAGATGTACTGGAGGCAGAGGATCGATTTCCCGGCACCGGGGTTGCCACTCACCAGTGTCGTCGAGTTCTTCACAATGCCGCCGTTCAGAATGTCGTCGAGGCCCTCGATCCCCGTTTTGGTTTGCTCAATCATAGTTTCGGAAGGAACTGGAAGTTGATTAGATACTCCTCTGTCGGGAATGTTAAAAAGTCTTGCTGGTGTGTCGCTAAACAAACTGGAATCAGTCACCAGCGTGGACGATGGCGGGGTCCACCCAGATAACAAAACTGTCATCTCGCTTGATGACGCCCCGGATTGAGCCGGCGTCGTTCGCGGGGGACCGGTCGACCTGTTCAGGAGTGATCTGGACTACCTGATACACTTCGTCGACGAGCCAGCCAGCTGCACCCTGTTCCTCGACGATATCCGGGTCGAAGACGATAATTCGCTTCTCCGCACCCTCGTCTCCAATGCCGAAGACGACTTTAGGGTCAACAATCGATGTCGTGCGCCCGCGAAGGTCCATGACGCCACGGACGTGCGGCGGGGCGTTCGGAACGGACGTGAGTTCGCCGATATCGACGATCTCAGTCACGTAGTCGATACTCACGCAGTACGTTTCCGAGCCGAGCTGGAACTCGAGTACTTGGCCGGTGGTGGCTGACTGTGCTGCCATTGCAGTTCTTATCCAAACTGTCGCGGATAGTGGCGCATAAAGGTGCCTGCTGGGCTATCAACTTTGATTACGTGGGCGGAGTATTTATTTCGGGGCCGGACGGGATTTGGAAGTAGGTATGAGGATGTCTCGTTCGCCGATGTCTCCTGTCCGACGGGAGCGTTGGTGATATGGCAGATGGTGTCCGCGCCGTGGTCGCAGACGACTCTCACTTCATGCGGAGTGTCATCTCTGATATCCTCAGTGATGGCGGTATTGATGTCGTTGCGCAGGCGCGTGACGGCGAGGAGGCAGTATCGGCCGTTATCGAACATCGACCTGATGTCGTGACGATGGATGTCGAGATGCCAGTAATGAACGGCATTGAGGCAACCGAGCGCATCATGGCTGAGTCTCCGACGCCGGTGTTGATGCTGTCAGCCCACACCGACGAGAACGCCGACGTGACGTTCGAGGCGCTCGATAAGGGTGCGGTCGACTTCTTCACCAAGCCCGGTGGTGAGGTGTCGATGGAGATGTCACGCCTGAAAGACCAGCTGGTCGAGATGGTCAGTTCTGTCGCGGCAGTCGATGTCGGCGCGACGGGCAGCCGCAGCGGGACAGGCAGCGACAGCGGAACGGCACCGACAACCGCCGGCGGTTCAGCCACTGACCGGAGAGGGACCGGAGGCTCGTCGGGCCAGACGACCTACGTCGCGAACCCGACGCTCGTCATCGGCTCTTCGACCGGCGGCCCGAAGATGGTGGAACAGGTTATGGAGAACCTCCCCATCGAGGCCGACTTGCGGGTGCTCATCATCCAGCACATGCCGGAAGGGTTCACCGGCCGGTTCGCCGAGCGGATCAACACGCGAAGCGATTACGAGGTTCAGGAGGCCACCGACGGGGCACGCATCGGCGGCGGCGAGGGACTTGTCGCCGCCGGTGACCGGCATATGGAGGTCAAAAACTACCGGAACGGCCGACTGCGGACGAAGTTGACACAGGACGAACCGGTCAACAGCGTCCGTCCGGCCGTCGACGTGACGATGCGGACGGCCGCAGAGACCATCGACGACCCACTCGTCGGGCTCATCCTCACCGGGATGGGCGAAGACGGCGCGGACGGGATTCGGCGCATCAAGCAGGCCGGTGGCAAGACCATCGCACAGGACGAGGCCACGTCCGCGGTGTACGGCATGCCAAAACGCGCCGCCGAGACGGGCTGTGTGGACACTGTCTTGCCTATCGACGACATTGCGGACGGCGTTATCGACACGATTACCACTGAGGTGACCTGACAATGGACGACCAGTATTTAGACGCATTCATCCGTGAAAGTGAAGAAGCGATTACCGAACTCAATAACTCACTGCTCGAACTCGAGTCTGACCCCTCCAACACGGAGGCGATGGACTCGATCTTCCGGACAGCCCACACGCTGAAGGGCAACTTCGGAGCGATGGGCTTTGACAACGCAGCAGACCTCGCGCACGCGATGGAGGACCTTCTCGACGAGATGCGCCAGGGCGAGATGGAGGTCACGCCGGACCTGATGGACCTTGTCTTTGCCGGCGTCGACCAGATAGAAGTTATCGTCGGGGAGATCGAGGAGCACGGCGAATCGGGGACAGACCGACGAGATGGTCGAAGAGCTCCGGGCCGTCCTCGAAGAGGGGGCCGCCGCCGCGGGTGACACCGAAACGACAGACGACGGCTCGTCGGACAGCGACGAGTCGCTCACCACGGATGCGGGCGTCAGCGATGCCGACATCGACGGCGATGCCGTCGATGAGCGGGTCCTGCAGGCCGAAATCAGTGTCGGAGAGTCGGATATGCTCGGCGTTGACTCGATGCTGGCCGTCGAGTCCATCGAGGGGCGGTTCGACATTCTCGATTCGAGTCCGAGCCGTGCCGATATCGAGGACGGCGAGTTCGAGGACGCGTTCGTCCTGTATCTCGACGGCCCCGACGCGGCGACTGTCGACGCCGAACTGGGAACGACTGGGAAGGTCGACAGCTTCGACGTAACGGACGTGACCGACGAACTGGTCAGCGACACAGGCACCGACTCCGATGCTGCCGACGATAGCGGGGCGGGCTCGGATTCGGGTTCGGACCCCGACCCAGAGGCTGAAGAAGAACACAGCGTCGACGAAATCAAGTCCGTCCGCGTCGACGTGGACCAGCTCGACGACCTTCACGGGCTCGTCGAGCAACTGGTCACGAGCCGAATCAAGCTCCGGCGTGGCGTCGAGAAAGACGACCTCGACTCCACCGGCGAGACGCTGAACGAACTGGACAAGATCACGGCGAATCTCCAGAACACAGTGATGGATATGCGGCTCATCCCGTTGAAGAAAGTCGTCGGGAAGTTCCCGCGGCTCGTCCGGGACCTCGCACGCGAACTCGACAAGGACATCGAGTTTGAAATCGAGGGCGAGGACATCGAACTCGACCGAACCATCCTCACCGAGATTTCGGACCCGCTGATGCACATCCTGCGGAATTCAGTCGACCACGGCATCGAGTCGCCCGAAGAGCGCGAACAGGCGGGCAAGTCACGCACCGGCCACATCACGCTCCGGGCCTCCCGCGAGCGCGACCACGTTATCATCGAAGTCGAAGACGACGGGGCCGGGCTTGACGTGGATGGCATCAGAGAGAAGGCCATCGAGAAAGGCGTCCGCTCACCAGAGGAACTGGACGCGATGGACGACTCCGCGGTGTATGACCTCGTGTTCCATCCCGGCTTCTCGACGGCCGACGAAGTGACCGACACCAGCGGGCGCGGCGTCGGAATGGACGTCGTCCACGACACGGTCTCCCAGCTCGACGGGTCGGTCAGCGTCGACTCCGAACCGGGTGAGGGAACGACTGTCTCACTGCGCCTCCCGGTGACGATGGCTATCGTCAAGGTGCTGTTCGTCAAGGTCGGCGGCGAGGAGTACGGCGTCCCAATCAAGAACGTCGACGAGATTACCGGGACGGAAGAGGCAAAGCAGGTCAACGGTCAGGAAGTCATCAAGCACAACGACGAGATCTACCCGGTCATCCACCTCGACGACACCTTCGACATCGAGGGCGAGACAGCCAACGGCGACGGGATGCTCGTCCGCATCCGCGAGTCTGAGCGCCAGGTCGCACTCCACTGTGACTCGGTCAACAGCCAGGAAGAGGTCGTCGTCAAGCCCCTGGAGGGTATCCTCTCGGGAACACCCGGCCTCTCGGGCACGGCCGTCCTCGGCGACGGGAACATCGTCCACATCCTCGACGTGGTGACGCTATGAACAAAGGCAGCGAGCGGACTTTCAACGACCTTGTAGAGTTCATCGGCGAAGAGATGGACTTCGAGTCGGGCTTTTACAACGACTCGTATCTCGACCGCCGCATCACCGCGCGGATGCGTCGGACCGACACCGAGGACTACCAGACCTACCAGCGACTGCTGGAACGCGACAACGGCGAGCGTGAGGAACTGCTCGATTCGCTGTCGATCAACGTCACCAGCTTCTTCCGGAATCCGGAGGCGTGGGAGCGACTCCGGCCGGTCCTCCGAGAACTCACGGAGAACAACCGTCGCGTCAGGCTCTGGTCGGCCCCGAGTGCCGACGGCCGCGAGCCGTATTCGGCGGCGATGCTGGCACTCGACGACCCCGAGATCGACGCCCGCGGGTCGAGATCACGGCGACAGACATCAACGCCGACATCCTCGAAGAGGCCCGCAAGGGGACCTACGCGACCTCCCAGACGACCGACATCGCCGATGAACTGGAACCGCTGGACGATTACACGAAATACATCGAGCAGGACGGCGACACGTTTCAGGTTCGGGACCAGGTCAAAGAGATGGTCACGTTCGAGCAACACGACCTCATCCGAGGCGACCCCAAGCGCGATTTCGATCTGGTGTTCTGCCGGAACCTCCTCATCTACATCGACTCGGAGTTCAAGGTCCCCATCTTCGAGACGATCCGCGGGTCACTCCGTGAGGGCGGCTATCTCATGATCGGCATGACTGAGACGCTGCCCGCGGAGTGCCGGGATTCCTTCGAAGCGGTCGACAAACGACACCGCATCTACCGGCGTGTGTAGCGACCAATGAGCCTCTACGAACTGGAACGGGACGGCAATGCACAGGAACTCATCCGCCTCCTCAGGGAGAGCGACAACGAGCGGGTCAAGACTCGTGCCGCGGAGCTACTGGGGAACTTCGAGGACCACGACGACCGGCGCGACGTGGTCAACGCGCTCGTGAACGCGGCACAGAGCGATAGCGACGCGATCACCGGGGCGGCTATCGACTCGCTTGACGAACTCGGTGACGACGCGATCACACAACTCATCGGGAGTATGGCCGGCGTCGACCTCGAAGACGACGCCGCCGACTGGGTGAAGGCGAAGGCGTATATGCAGGTGCTCGACGCCGACGTGCCGGAACTTCGGATGGCAGCAGCAAACGGCCTCGGGAATCTGGACCAGGCCGACGCGGTCCCGAAGCTCGCAGAGCGCTTCGAGGACGCCGACCCGCGAGTGCGGGCGCGAGCGGCCCGGTCGGCCGGGAAGATCGGCGACTCGCGGGCAACGACGCCGCTGGAGTCCGTCCTGTCGGACCCAAAAGCTGGCGTCAGGCGCGAGGCGGCGGATGCGCTGGGGAATATCGGGAACCGACAGGCGCTTCAGGCGCTGTTGCCGCTGTACGAGGACGACGACGACGAGCGAGTCCGGCGCATCGCCGTCGGGGCGTTCGGGAACTTCGGCAACGACCGGCCGGTCGATTATCTCATCGAAGCCCTCTCGGACGATTCGGCTGCCGTTCGGCGGACAGCGGTCTACTCGCTCATCGAACTCCTGTCGAACGTCCCGACCGACCAGAGCCACGAAATCCGGGACACCGTCGTCGAGAAGCTCTCGAACACAGACGACCGGAGCGTCGTCGTGCCGCTGGTCGAAATTCTCGAAGAGAGCACGCAGGCCGCCCAGCGGCGCAACACCGCCTGGATGCTCGGCCGGGTCACCAGCCAAGAAGAGCGTGACCGCGTCATCGAATCGCTGGTCGACGCGCTCGGCGACGACGACCAGATGCTCCGGCAGTTCGCCGCCACCAGTCTCGCTGAACTCGGCGACGACGACAACATGGTGGAGCGACGACTGCTCAAAATCGTGCAAGACGACGGCGTCGACCCCGATATCCGCGGACAGGCTATCTTCACTCTCGGGAAGGTCGGCAGCGAGCGGTCCCGAAAGACGCTGGATAAACTCATCGACGAGACCGAACACGACGTGGTCAGGAAGAAGGCCTTCTCGGCCATCTCGAAGCTCGGTGGCCGCGGATGAGTCAGCCGAGTGGATTAAGACGTGGCGGGGCGTACACGAGAGCGATAGCTGGCTAACCGATGAGCGACGGAGAACACGCACTGGTCGATACGAAGGGGAAGTTCGTTCAGGTCGTCTCGGACGGGCGGAAGCGAAACGACATCGAGTGGCTACCCGGTCGAATTCTGCTCTCGAACAAGCGGCTCGTCCTTGCGACCAACGACGGCAAGCGGACCATCCCGCTGTCGAAGGTCAGCAGCGTCACGGCCAGCCAGATGAACCAGCCACTCGCACAGGTGGACAGCTACATCAAGGTGCAGGCCGGCCGGAACGTGACGCTCATCTCGGCGAAGAAAGCCGATGAGTTTCAGGAGAAACTGTACAGCACGCTACTCGACCAGACTGTCGTCCTCGTCAACCACCCCGCAGTCAAGGGTGGCGTTGTTCAGGACGGCGGCTGGGAGAAGGGGCGGCTCAAGCTCGACGGCGACTGCATCAATCTGGCCATCGCCAGCGGCACGTTCGTCGAACTGGACATCGACGACGTGGGGACCGTCGAGGCCAAGGAGAAGACGATCCGCGGCGACGAGCGACCGCTGCTGGAGGTCGAACACACCATCGAGGGCACCAGCGTCGAAACCCACATCTCGGGGACGCCCCGACACGTCTCGCTCATCGAGGGGCTCGTCCGGCAGGGCGAGCAGCGCAATATCGCCGACGACGTGGAGCTCTCCGATAAGGAGACACAGGTGCTGATGGCGCTGTACTCCGGCATCTCACCGTTCAAGATCCCGGAGTTCGTCGATATGGAGATCGAGGAAGTCGAGGACGTGTACGACCGGTTGATGGAGTCCGATATCCTCGAACCGGTCCGGACACGCCGGGAGGTCCAACTGGAGGCTCGCGGCCGCTCGATCGCAAGCGACGCAATGGCTGACCAGTAGCGGCGATGACACCCTGAATGAGCGTGGTTTTGGAAACAGTGTACCACAAGACGGACATACGTTCGGTTTGTCATAGATTGTCATGGACGGGCCCGACAGCCACCGGATATCGGTACTGCATGTCGACGACGAACCGGGGCTCGCGGAGACAACAGCCGAATTTCTCCGACAGCAGAGCGACGGTTTCAGCGTCGAGACGGCGACCAGTACCAGCGAGGGGCTCAAGCGTCTTACCGAAGCGCCGTTTGACTGTATCGTCTCGGACTACGACATGGCAGACATGGACGGAATCGAATTTCTCAGGGCCGTCCGGGCGGAGTATCCGGACCTGCCGTTCGTTCTGTTCACTGGGAAGGGAAGCGAGGAAGTCGCCAGTGAAGCGGTTTCGGCGGGTGTAAGCGACTACCTCCAGAAGCGGGGCGGGACCGAGCGGTACACGCTGCTCGCGAACCGTATCACGAACCTCGTCACACAACACCGTGCGGAAGAGCGCCTCAAGACACGGGTCCAGCAGCAAGAAGCCGTCGCTGACCTCGGCCAGTACGCGCTGACAGGATGTGGCCTCGATGCGTTGTTCGAACGGGCTGTCGAGTCCGTAGCAGCAGGCCTCAATACGGAGTACAGCAAGGTGCTTGAGTACCGGCCGGCCGACAACAAGTTCCTGTTGCGTGCTGGTGTCGGCTGGCAGTCGGGGCTGGTCGGCGAGGCAGCAGTCGGGGCCGGCGAGGAATCACAGGCCGGATACACGCTCCAGACCGAAGAGCCGGTCGTCGTTGAAGACCTCCGGACGGAATCGCGGTTCAGTGGTCCGTCGCTGTTACTGGACCACGGTGTCGTGAGTGGTATCAGCGTCATCATCGGAACAACCACCGAGCCGTGGGGCGTGCTCGGGGCGCATACGAGTGAGCGGCGCCCCTTTACCGAGGACGACATCACGTTTGTCAGAGGCGTCGCAAACACCCTCACAAATGCCATCGAGCGGGAACAGCTCGAAGGAACCCTCCGGCAGGCAGAGCAACGGTACAAGACCCTGCTGGAGAACTTCCCTGGCGGCGGCGTATTCCTGTTTGATGACGACCTTCGATACCTTGTCGCTCGCGGTGAGGGGCTCAGCGCGTTCGGTCTCACGCCGGCCGACGTGGAAGGGAAGACCCTCGCAGAAGTGTTTCCGCCTGCGGTTGTCGAGAGACAGAAGCCGAAGTACCGCGCCGCACTTGACGGTGAAACACAGGTCTGGACACAGGAGTACGAGGGCAAGCAGTACCGGCTGTCAACGCTGCCAGTGACGGGTAGCAGCGACAAACAGCTCGGCATGGTTGTCTCAATGGATATCACCGGCCTGTCCGCGAGCGTGTGACGGTCGGTCCGACTCCAGTGAGCGGGACGGTTCGACGCGTTTTTGAATCGCGGTTGATTGAGAACAGGTATGGCAGAATTCACGGTCGCTGTCTCCGACCCGGAGGACGGCCACACCTACCAGATCGACGTTGACGGACAGGACGCAAACCGCTTCATCGGCCGCGAGCTCGGCGACGAGGTCGACGGCGGCGCTGTTGGCCTCGATGGCTACTCGCTTGAACTGACCGGCGGCTCGGACACTTCGGGTCGACCGATGCGACCTGACGTTCGCGGCGTCACGACGAAAGAAATCATGTCCGACGGCGGCGTCGGCTTCGAGCCGACCACCGACGGCGAGCGCAAGCGGATCACCGTCCGCGGCCGCGAGGTCAGCGACGACACGCGCCAGATCAACGCAAAAATTACGGCCCGCGGCAGCGACGATGTGGCCGACCTCCTCGGCGACGACGACGAGTAAGTCACGTGTCGGACCGCGTTCCCAGTGACCACGAAACCGTCGAGACGCATCGCGTTCCCGTCGAGTCGGTCGGTCGAACTGACCGACCACGGGTCGTGCTCCCGGAAGAACTGGCTTTCGACGACGGTGACACCATCCGCCTCGCACTTGACGGCGACCGGTACCACGCCGTCGTCGAGACGAATCTTGACGGCGAGCCGGTACTCTCACACGTTGCCGACAACCGCCGACTGGCCCGCGAACGGGACGGGACAAATCGCCTCGCAGAGTGGGTCGCCGATAGCGATGTCTCACTTGGCGGCTCAGCGCATCTCGACGTGGTCACTGACGGAACGGAGTACGGCCTCCGAACGCCGGGCAAGCGCGTCGTCTATACAGCGACCGACGGACCGGACTCCTCGCTGTCAGATATCGCTCGAAATCTCGACAACTGACGCCGTTGACCGCTGTTCTCCTGAATAGATCCGATTTTTGCTGTTGATACTCGCGCGAAACGCTCAATATCAGTGCTGCTGTACTTCGGGTAACGGACGAATGTCGGAATCAGTGATCGCGGATTTCGTCGGCAAATTCAACTCCGAAGTGGCCGGTCGGGGCGACCCTATCAGAGGTCGGGTCGTCCTCTCCCAGAAGCGGCTGGTACTGGCCGCAAGCGAGGACGACAAGCTGACGATTCCACTGGATTCGATTTTCGACATCGCCGTCGGGCAGGTCCCGCCCGATCTGGGCGATTTCTTCGACTCGACAGTGACGATTGCCTTCGAGCACAGGGGAAAGCGACTCGTCGCAGCCATCGAAGCCGGCGACGAGAAAATAGAGAAGTTCGGGACGGTACTGTTCAAGGCCATCATCAATGGGACCGAGACAACGGTCAAAGAGCGCGCCCGTGTCGGTGGTCGCCTCACGGAGGAGTCGTTCAAGACCGCGAAGCTGTTTCTCACGCCCGGTAACGTCGAGTTCCGACGCAGCGACGGGTCGTTCAACGTCGACCTGAAGACAGTGTCGGACTTCGACCGGAACACGCGGGAGATTAACGGGAAGGGCCGGCCAGTGCTGACAGTCCGGCACATGAAAGACGGGACGGCCATGACGACGCTGGCTGCGATGGCATCGAACCGCAAGATGTCCATCCTCGGGCGCTATCTCCGCCGTGAGTACGCCGAGCTCATGGAGGAGATCGAAGACGTCGACCTCACGAAGGACAAAAAGGAGGTGCTGGTCGCAATGTACTCGACCGGCGACATGGACGGAATGCCGCTTGCGAGCATTCTCGGGAAGGACTCCTCGCAGGTGTCGATGATTCTCCAGGATCTCGCCGCTGACGGGCTCGTACAGGACGGCTCCGACGGGCCGACGCTCACGCCGACTGGGAAGGTCGTCGCCAGCCGTCACCTGGAAGATGTGAACGCCTGACAGGCGACTGCCTCCGTCGTCTTACTCCTCGGCTCCGACAATCGTGCTGATTCTGGCGTTTTCCTTGAGCTTCAGCCCCGCGCCGCCGACCGACAGTGGCACGCGCGGGAGTGCGTCGACGTGCAGCGTCGGGTGAGTCGCCCCACGTTCGAGCAGTGCCGTCCGCGGCTGGAGCGTCACCGTCGCCTCGCCAGTCAGCGACTCGTTGTACTCGACGAGGTACTGGCCGCCTCGCAGCGTCCACCACTCGTAATCGTCGTCCGGGTTCCGCTTTTCGCTTGCGTGAGGCACCACTTCAGCCGAATCAAGCTCACCGCCGCCGAAGTCGATTCGTCCCGGTTCGACGACTTCATACACCGCAGCGACGGTGAGGTCGAACCCCGGGCTGTCGGTCTGGGTCGGTTCGTGGACGATATCCGTGACGTACTCGCCGAAGTCTGTCATATGCGACTGTATTCGGCGAGTGTGCCTAAAAGTGAGGCTGAGACGGGATAGTGACTTGCAGGAGGAACGCGGCACTTTTGCCCGGCGAGTGACTCCCTCTCTGCATGACCAAACACACGGAGTTTCTGGCGGGCGAGCGGCCTGAAGACGTGCTCTTCTTCCTGCACGAGGACGCCGTCTCGAACCCGGGCGCACTGGCTGAGTACGCTGACGAAGTCGAGGACGGGCACATCCTCGTCCTGCCGGGCGACGACGGCCGGAGTGCGTTCCAGTCGGCGACGGGCATCGACCCGATGGGACTGGCTCAAGAGGCGATGGGCACGGAGGGCGACATTCACGACGACCTGACCGACGCGGTCTGTCCGGTCGCCGAGGAAGAACCGGAGAGCAACCACACGACCCGGTTTGTCTTCGCCTTCGCCGAAGAACAGAACGAGGACGTGGGCGGCCTCTACGCTGAGGGCGACGTGGTCCACGCCTACGCGGTGTGTGCCTGCGGGGAACGGTACAGCGACAAGTGGGTCGTCGGGGAGTAACTTACAGCAGGAACGGTTCAGCCAGTCGGACGAGCAGTGCCTTCAGCAGGCCCGTAACGGGCCCGCCGTCGTGCGCATATGAAATCCCGACCTCGTCGCGGGTGATGCCGTGACGGAGGTGCTGGACGCCGTCAATCACGAACCAGCAGCCGAGGAGCGCTCCCGTGGCGACGACCCACGTCGGGCCGGCGGCCGCGACCGTGTACGCCACGAACCCGAACACGAGGAGGCCAAACACTACGTGGTCGGCGTAGTCGCCGACAGCGACCTGAGCGGCGTCGGCAGCGAGCCAGACACAGAAGGCCATCGCCGCCACGGCCGCGGCGTACCGTATTGAGCCGTCGAGGACCAGCAGCGTCGCGCCGACAGCGACGGCGCTACTGAGACGCTGTCGGACGGCTGTCTCGCGCCAGATTCGCGTGTGGAGGGACTCGGGCATCACCCAGAAGTGACGACTGAGGGGCAAATCAACGTTGCGTCGGGCGACGATACACCGCCCACTGCACTCGCGAGTCCACCTATCGGTCGGTATCGACACCTTCCTCTTCTTCCTCAGGCAACCGCCGGAAGGCGTCGACGATGGCCTGTTTCGCAACGGCCCCTTGCGTCGTCCAGTGGTGGGCGTAATCCATCATGTCGTCGTAGATGTCGGGCTTGCAGCCCGCGGCTTTCGGGTGGCCGCCACCGTTGACCTGCTGGGCGACCTCGTGGGCACGCTCGAAGCTGTCCGTCCCACGAATGGAGGCGGAGCCAGCGGGCTTGACGATGACGGCGGCGTCCGCGCCCTGCTCGCGGAGGGCTTCGGCGACCTCGTTCTGCGAACAGCGGCCGTAGGTGACGCCAACTGTCCACTCGCCTACATCGCGGAGTTCGGCCCGGTCGACGGCCTTCTCGATGAGTGCCTCCTTCTCGACGCGCTTCTCGTCAAGGAACTCATGGAACTCCGGGGAGAGGTCGGGGCCGTGGTCCCGAACTGCCTCG
>JGI12330J12834_1000443_pt1 | contig 13600 bp, 12 predicted proteins | sample A23E1SouthBayCA_FD_12834 | JGI IMG/M metagenome (IMG submission 12834) | reverse complement strand
GGATCCAGAGGTCGTGGTCGCGGGTGACGGCGGCGAGGTCGGCCCACTGCTCGTCGAAGTCGTAGTCGAGTTCCGACAGCGCCACGTCGGCGGTACATACTTCCTCAGAGTCGCCGACAGTGCGTTCGACACCGGACGCGTCCACGTCGGCGGCGAGGTCGTCGGGCCACTGGTGGTGGTCGAACCAGACGACCCGCTCAGCGGTGTCGACCAGTGAATCGAGCGGGGCGATGTCGGACTCGCGGTCGGGACAGAGGTCACAGATGAAGACGGTCGCGTCGGGGTCGGCGTACTCGGCGGTCCATTCGAGCGCCTCCGTGAGTTCATGCGGGCCGGCGGGCAGCAGCGCGCCTTCGCCGTGAGCTTCACGAATCAGCGCGGTACAGGCCAGTCCGTCAGCGTCCGGGTCGGCGATAACAATGACGCCAGCGTCGGTCAGCGTCTCTGCGGCTTCGGCTTCGGCTTGCTCTTCTTCGTAGGAATCCGGAATAAAAAACCCCTCACCGGGGAGTACAGATTTGCGGCCGATAGAGAGGCGGTCGTCGTCGATGAGCCAATCGTCCATGCCACAGCAAGCGGGTGGGGCGTCAAGAAGCCGTCGGGTTCGACTGTGACAGGGTGCTGCCACGGCGGTGTGTCAGCGCATCGGTCACGTCGTCTCGATGCCGCGAACTTCGAACCGCGCGCCGCCGTGCTCGCCGTCAGCGACGGTAACTGTCCATCCGTGGGCCTCGGCGATTTGCCTGACGATACGAAGCCCGAATCCGGTCCCGTCCGCGGCAGTCGAGTAGCCACCCTTGAAAACGTCGTCACGCTCCTCTGGCGGGATTCCGGGGCCAGTGTCCTCGACGTAGAACCCGTCCTCAAGCGCACCGACGGTCACGGTCAGGTCGCTCGCGTCCCCTTCGGCGGCGTCCAGCGACACCTCAGACTGTGGGAAGGCGTGTTCGACGGCGTTCCGAACGAGGTTTTCGAGTAGCTGTTCGAGTCGCCCCCGGTCCGCCACGACCGTCTGTTCCGACCGAACCACAAGTGTCGCGCCGTCCGTCGGAACGTTCTGCCAGCATCCGTCGACGACTGCTCCAAGGTCCAGCGACGCCGTCTCGGTGACCTCGTCCCCGCTGCTGGCGAGCGTCAGCAGGTCGTCGATGAGCCTGTTGCTCCGTTCGATGGCCGCGGCGACGTTGTCGAGGTGCTCGCTGTCGCATTCCGCCCGAGCCAGCTTTAGTCGTCCCTGCGCGACGTTGAGCGGATTCCGGAGGTCGTGGCTGACCACGCCAGCGAACTCCCGGAGACGTTCGTTCTGGCGTTCCAGCGTCCGCTGGCGCTCTCTGCGGGCTGTGACATCTTCCGACACCGCCAGCCCGGAGATGACCTCCCCATTGTCGTCCCGAACCGGGACCGTCTGGACCCGGTAGTGCTTGCCCCGATACTGCTGTTCGAAGCTGTGGGAATGACCGTCGAGCGCCTCGCGGTAGTAGTGCTCGAGTTCGTCGGCAATTGCCTCCGAAAACAGGTCGTGGGGTGTCGAGCCCTCGAAATCAGCCGGCGTGAGCCCGGCAGACGAAATTTCGCCGCCGCCGGCGACGGTGTACCGACAGTCGCGGTCGAAGAGGAACACGCCCATCTCGGGCAGGTTCTCGATAAGGGTCTCGTACTGTGCCTTGAGCCGTTCGAGCCGTCGCTCGCGTTTCGTCCGGTTAGTTACGTCCCGCACGAGTCCCTGCACGAACCGAACTGACCCGTCGTGTGTGACCGGGCTGGCGCTGACCTCAACATAGACTGACTCCCCGTCTACGTCGGTGAGGCGCAGTTCAAATTCGCGGACGGTCTCGCCAGCCGCGACCCTGGAGAATCCGTCAAACGCCGCTTCTAAGCGCTCTTCCGGAACGTAGCTCCGGAAGGGAGTGTCGACCAGTTCCTCGGGAGAGTAACCGAGAAGCGATTCGATGGCCGGGGAGACGAAGGTGAACACGCCGTCGATGTCCAGCCGAAATATCGTGTCGGGGCTCACCTCCGCGATCTCACGGAATCGACGCTCGCTCTCGCGCCGGCGCTGCTCAGACCGGTGGCGCTGGATAGCGTTGCCAAGCAGATTATCGACGTTCTGGACGAACGTCACGTCGTCGTCGGTGAACGTGAGTTGGTCGGTCGAGTGGGTGCCGAAGACGCCCCACGGGTCGTCGGTCTCGCCGATGACGACGCTGATACCACTCACGACGCCGTGGTCCAGTAACAGCGGCGGGCCGCTAAAGCGGTCCTCAGTGCGCAGATCCTCGACGACGATCGGTCCCCCGGTCTGGAGCGTGTACCCGGCCTGTGACTCCGGGCCAGCCTCAACAGCCGCCGCTCCGACCAGTCCGTCCTGCCAGCCGACGCCGGCTCGCAACAAGAAGTCGGAGGTATCAGAGCGGTATTCGAGCACGTTCGTACACTCCGTGCCGAGGGCGTCCGACACGAGTTCGACCGCCTCCTCGAACAACGTCTGTAGCCCACAGCCGGAGAGGGCAGACTTCCCCAGCGCCGCCAGCGCCGACTGCTGTTCGATGCGTGACTCCAGCCCCGCCTCTGCGCGGTGCTGCGCGACGAGGTTCTGGATTCGGTTCGCGAGCAGGGTGTACCGCTCGGTGCCGTGCCCCTTCTGGAGGTAATCGCTGACACCCTTGGAGACTGCCTCACTGGCGACCTCCTCGCTCCCTTTTCCGGTGAACAGAACGAACGGCAGGTCCGGATACTCCGTCCGGACAGCCTCCAGAAAATCGATCCCGTTCGTTCTGGGCATATCATAGTCCGACACCACGCAGTCGAAGGCAGCCTCGGCGAGACGCGCGAGCCCCTCGCTCACGTTCGTCGCCGTCTCGACACTGAAGCCGTCGCCCACACGTTCCAGAAACGTGGCGGCTACCTCGGCGAACTCCGGGTCGTCGTCGACGTGGAGCACGCGGACTTGACTATGCATCTCAGCAGCTATACGCGGCAGATAAATATAACGTTGCTGTCAAATATCTGGCCGATCGGACGGTGTGGCCTATCCCGTGGCGCTTCGAGGAGCGCGTCAGACCTCGGTTCGCTCTGGGTTGGGCTCGCCTCCGAGCTGGCGGACCGTCAGCACCGGCATGGGAGCCTCCCGGACGAGTTCCTCGGCGACACTGCCCAGCAGATAGCCGTGTTCGCCGTGGCGGCCACGGGTCCCGCTGACGATGACATCGGCGTCGTGTTCCATTGCGTACGTGCAGATTTCGTCGGCCGGGTCGCCCTCCCGAACAGCAGTAACGAGTTCCTCGTCTGCCTCGGCGTCGGCGGCCTCCAGAATGAACGAGAGGGCGCGGCCGCCAGTGGTCGCCAGCGCGCGCTCCAGCGCCTCGCGAACCTCTTCGGGAGTCGTCTCAACCTCGCCGGTGTCGACGACGTACAGCCCGTGGACAGTTGCGTCGAAGCGTGCTGCCAGGTCCAGCGCCGCCTCGACGGCCCGCTCTGCGCTGCCGGAGCCGTCCGTGGCGATGACCACCGTATCGAACATACACCACGCATCGAAGCCGCGACTAAATACACTGTTGGTCACGGCGAGGGACTCACCGTATGACACGACGTTACCGGCTCGAACCCCGGTGGATTTTTGCCGACCGGGGTCACAGTGGCGAGTGATGGATATCGACCTCGTACTCGCGCCGGTCGACGGCAGCGACCAGTCGGAACGAGCGGCCGAGTACGCGATCGCCGTTGCGGAGCGGTATGACGCCGACCTCCACCTGCTGTTCGTCATCGACGAACGACTTCACCAGGATATCGATAGCGGCGACGTGAGCGCGACCGCGATCGCCGAGGAGCACCAGGCGTTCACCGAGAGCATCCGAGAACGGTTCCGCGACGCACACGACGGCGTGTTCGAAACGTCGTCCGCGACCGCGTTCTCAGAGACACGACTCATGCAGACGCCGGGCAGCGTCGTCCTCGACGTGGCGGAGGACCTCGATTCGGATTTCATCGTCGTCCCACGCGAGGAAGGAAGCGAAGAGGCCGTCGGGCGCGCGGCGATCTACGTCATCGAATACGCTAGCCAGCCGGTCCTCACCGTTTAGATTCGGATCGCCATCTCTATTTCGAAGCTCTCGGCGCTACTGATCTCGAACCCGACCTTCTCGTACAGCGAGATCGCCGGGTCGTTCCACCGCTCGACGGTGAGCCAGACGTGGTCGATGCCTTTACTCTGTCCCTGACCCAGCAGCGTCTCGACCAGCGCTGTCCCGATACCAGCACCCTGGTAGGCCTGTAACACGAAGATAGCGAGTTCGTGCTCGTCCTCGTTGTCCGGGACCAGCGTCGCGTGGCCGGCGACAGTGTCGTCGTGTTTGGCAACGACGTTGACACAGTCGCCGTCGAGGATCGTGTCGAGCCACTCGCGGATAGCTTCCTCTTTGACCGGTGGGATGCCTTGCGCCCGGTCGGCGGGGTCGAAGTCGAGGTACATCTCGACGAGGCTCTCCGTATCGGCGTCGTCCGCAGGGATGACGTCGATGGAGCGGTCCTCGCGGTCGGTGATCGTCCGCGGTGGCTGTGGGAACTCTTCGGCGGGTTCGTCTGGGTAGGTGCGAGTCATCGGATGAGAGTCACCGGCGTCTGTGCGTTCAGCAGGACGAACTCGACAATGGGGCCGAGCTGTATCTTTCCGAGCGGCGAGCGGCCGCCACCGCCGAGGACGATTCTATCGAACCCTTCGCTCTCAGCGATGTTCACCAGCTCACTTCCCGGTGAGGTGCCTTCGACACGGCGAAGCGGGGGTTCGAGCCCGCTTTCGTCGATACGCTCCTGTATCCGTTGCTGGACCGCTTCGAGGTCGGCGTCGTTGTCTTCGTTGTCGAAGACAGCGACGGTCAGTTCGTCGCCTGTTTCCGCGACGCGGTCGAGTGTTTCGGTCAGTGCCTGGTAGGACAGTTCGCTGCCTCCGACACCGAGCAGTATTTTCATAGTCGGGCCATGCATGGGAGCGGTAAAAAAGCCACCCGGCTGAACTGTCGGGGAAAGACCATGACAGCGGGGCGGCGGCGATACCCTTTTTCACCGCGGGCACGCATGCTCGGCTATGACTGAGGGCGCACCGCCGGACGAGACGGATGTCGAGGCGGCAGACGACGGTTCGGCCGGCCACCAGCCGGACGACCCGGCGGCCGCGGATGACGGGGCCGACGAGGCCGACGCCACGGACAACGGCCCTGCGGCCACTGAACAGACAGCACCGGCCGAGCCAACCAGCGGGACAGCGGTTTCTGAAGCCAGTGACGTCCCGTCCGACGTACAGAAGTACGACCGCTTCAAGAAAATCGAGGGCGGGACCTACGACCGCGCGAACGATTTCCTCCGGGACCGGACGTACATCACCGCCCGCGAGTGGGCCATCGCCCGCCTCTGTGCTGACTTCCGGACCGAAACTGGCGTCGAGATGACGAAAATCGGGGAGAACCTCCCAGAACTCGTCCCGTTCATGACGGACACGTACACGCCACAGGCGGTTAATCAGGCCCGCGCTGCCTTCGAGGACAAAGTCCGGAAGGCCGGCGCAACGTTCCTCTACGGCGCGATGTGTGACTTCTTCACCGCTGAGGACCTTGACGACGTGATGTACGAGGCCACCGAGGTCGCAAAATTCCTCCTCGAAGTCGAGGGCGTCGACCTCGCCGTCGAGGACGAGATGGAGGCCGAAGACCGGATCTCCTCGGTGATGCGGGAGGTCCGCGAGCAGTCGGCGGCGCTGCGACACGACGAGGTGTGTTGTCCGGAGTGTGGCAATGAATTCCAAGTTGACGAGTAGCCACGGCTGAGATGGACGACATCGACCCCGACGCCCAGCCGTCGATGTCGGTCCACGAAGCGACACAGAAAGTGCTACGGACCGACCTGGCCATCGGCATCGGCGGCGCGGTGCTTGGCTATGCTGAGGCAGGGACAGCCCTGTTCGACGTACTGCCGGTGGTTGTCGGGTTCGGTCTCCTGACGGGTATCGCAGTGGCTGTCGTCGAACACGACGCAGTCCCGGGCGTCTATCCGGAGGTCGCCGCACTGGCGTCGTTCGTCGTGCTTGCCGGGGCTGTTGCCGGCCTCGTAACGCTCTCCGATGCGCCGATAACACTCGTACTCGCGGCCGTCCTCTCGGGCTTCGGTGTCGGTGTCATCGGTAACCGGGTGCTCTATGGCATCGCCTTCGACGTGCCGGCGTACCGATTGACCCAGGTGCGTGAGCAGTCATAGTCACGCAACTGGGGACCGGTCTTAGACTGGCGTTCAGTCAGGGAAGAACGGCTCAGGGTCCTCGTGAGTGACGGTAACTACCTCGTCGTCGCTGAGCGGTCGGATATGCGAGTACAGTCCGTGGTCGGCGGCGACCTGCGAGAGGTCCGCGCGCTTGGTCCGGTCGTAGTATAGCGGCACGAGCACGGCGAGGTCGTCGCCACATTCCAGCGCGACAAGCAGGAACACCATCCCGTCGTCGGTCGCCCGGAACACCTCGGAGCGGTCGACGGTGCGGTCTTCGAGCGCGTCGGCGACGCGCCGGAACTCATCGCCGGGAACCACGACATCAAAGCCGAGTCGCCGGGTTTCGGGCTCGTACTCGCCGGTCTGTTCGGCCATCGTCCGCGGCTCACCGGTCAGCACCGTCACGTCGCCGGGGTGGAGTTCGATAGCCTCGCGCCCGTCGTCTCGGTACTGTGTGGCCGTCGCAGCCATATCCTCGATGACCTGCTCCCAGTGACCGACGACACGGTCGAAGGGGTTAGATTCGGGGTCGGCAGGGTCGTTCATACGTCGAGTGTGGCGGCGGCCGGGATAAATTGTTGGTGGGACAGTGGCACAACAGTTTTACTGGTATTTTGAGAAGAAGGGGACAGATGCGCGACCTCTTAACATTATCTGACCTCCGTACCCAGTTCGAGACGGACCGCGGCACCGTCAAAGCCGTCGACGGCATCGACCTCACTGTCAGGGAGGGGGAAACCGTCGGTCTGGTCGGCGAATCCGGATCGGGGAAATCTGTCACAGCGTTATCGGCAATGGATATCGTCGACGAGCCCGGGCACATCGCCGGCGGGCAGATCCGGTTTGGCGCACTTGGGACAGTCACACGGCTGTCCCGGCAGTATCCGAAGGCAGTACGGACAGCCGACGAGGGCAGCGGCTTCATCACCATCGACGCGGCGACGGTCGACCGGAGTCGGCTCCCCGCGTCGCTTGAGACGACGGCCGATGACCGGACGCTGGCAAAGCAGTTCATTCAGGAAGCCCCAAAGAAGGCCCTCCCGGAGACCGGTGACGCGCCCGTCACGATTACCGACGGCTACGTTGACCTGACGGCAGCCCCGGAGCGGGTGATGCGGGACATCCGCGGCGGCGATATGGGGATGATCTTCCAGGACCCGATGACCTCGCTGAATCCCGCGATAACGGTCGGGGAACAGGTCGCGGAGAGCCTGCGCCTTCACCGCTACGGGAGCAAGCGAAACGACTCGTGGTTCAACGCCGTCCGTGAGATCACGCCCTCGATCAGCCGGGGCAGCGAGATGGACGAGGAGATCCGGTCTGACGTTATCTCGCTGCTGGAGGAGGTCGGTATCCCGGAACCNGCCGACCGNGTCAACGAGTANCCCCACGAGTTCTCCGGCGGGATGCGCCAGCGCGTGCTCATCGCCATCGCGCTGGCGTGTCGCCCGAAGCTGCTGGTCGCCGACGAGCCGACGACGGCGCTCGACGTGACCATTCAGGCGCAGATTCTGGACCTCATCGACGACCTGCAGGCGGACCTCGGGATGTCGGTGCTGTTCATCACGCACGACCTCGGCGTCGTCGCGGAGACCTGCGACCGCGTCGCCGTGATGTACGCCGGCGAAATCGTCGAGGAAGGGCCGGTCGAGGAGATATTCCAGAACCCATCACACCCGTACACGTACACGCTCCTCGAATCGATACCGGGCGAGGGGACAGAGCGGTTGACTCCAATCGAAGGGAACGTCCCCAGCCTCATCGACATGCCCAGTGGCTGCCACTTCGCCGACCGCTGTCCATGGGCCGAACCCGAGTGTCGTGAGGGCGAGATTCCGTCTCTCCAGCACGGTCCGGACGATGTCACCCACCGCTCGAAGTGCATCCACGAATCGTTCGACACGAGCGAGTACGGCACCGGCGACACCGGCGTTGCCGCGACGGAGACGACGCGAACGGACAGACAGCTCATGGAAGTCGACGGGCTGAAAAAACACTTCTCGCGGGCCGACGACCTGCTGGACAAGTACATTGGCCGCGAGCCGGAGTCGGTCAAGGCCGTCGACGGCGTCTCGATGGACATCTACGAGGGCGAGACGCTGGGGCTCGTCGGCGAGTCCGGCTGTGGGAAATCGACGACCGGGCGAACCATCCTCCGGCTACTCGAACCGACAGATGGGAAAGTAGTTTTCGCCGGGCAAGACCTTTCGGAGCTTGATAAAAGTGGCCTGCGAGAGGTGCGTCGGGACCTGCAGATGATTTTCCAAGACCCGATGTCCAGCCTCGACCCACGGATGACCGTCGGCCAGACGATTATGGAGCCGCTGAAAATTCATGACCTCCCGGAAGACACCGGTGACGGCTCACGCCGCGAGCAGCGGGTCGAGCGCGTGGCGGACCTCATGGAGGCGGTGGGACTCGACCCAGACCAGTACGACCGCTACCCGCACGAACTGTCCGGCGGACAGCGCCAGCGCGTCGGCATCGCCCGCGCGCTCGCCGTCGACCCCGATTTCATCGTCTGTGACGAGCCCGTTTCGGCGCTGGACGTGAGCGTGCAGGCCCAGATAATCAATCTCCTGGAGGACCTCCAGCATGAGTTCGGCCTGACGTATCTGTTCATCGCTCACGATCTGAGCGTGGTTCGCCACATCTGTGACCGCGTCGCGGTGATGTATCTCGGCGAAGTGGTCGAAGTCGCCGACACGCCGGACCTGTTTGCGGACCCGAAACACCCCTATACGCGAGCGCTCATGTCGGCGATTCCGGAACCGGACCCGACCGTGGAAGCCGACCGGATACTGCTGAAGGGCGACGTTCCATCACCGATTGACCCACCGTCGGGCTGTCACTTCCGGACTCGCTGTCCCGAGGTCATCCCACCAGATATCGACATCGAGCAGGAGACGTACCGCGAGGTAATGGACTACCGGCAACGGGTCGAGGACGAGGCCATCTCCATCGATGCAGTTCGGGAGCAGGCCGGAGACGCCGACAGCGCCACAGCGGCGACGGACGGCGGCGCGAACCTCACCGAGCCGCCGAGCGGCAGGGGACAGGTGCCGATGTCCGCGTTCAAACAGACGATGTTCGACCGGTTCTTCGAAACGGACCTGGCCGGAGAGAACCGCCGCGTCGTCGAAACGTCGATTGAGCATCTCGCGGACGAGGACTGGGACGCCGCCGCATCGGTGCTACAGGATCGATTCGAGAGCGTCTGTGAGACACAGCACCCCGAACTCCAGCCGGACTCCCACCCAGCAGCGTGTCACCTTTACGACCAGAATGACAGCGCAGTACCTGAATAATATTACTTAGCTGCACATAACTCTCAGGAGATATATAACAGAATCATTGTTCTATCCGGTACAATTATAATAGATCTGTTTGAACAAAGTCCCATGTCATCCGGTGATTCTATCGACAGACGAAGCTTCCTTACCGCGGCCGGCAGTGCCGCGGCAGCCGCAACGCTCGCAGGTTGTTCCGGCGACGGCGGTGATGGTGGCGGAACCGAAGGTGGAGACGGTGGCGACGGGACTGGGAGCGACGGTGGCGACGGCGGAAGCGACCAGACGCTCGTGTACGCCCGTGGCGACCACCCCGAAAACTACGACCCACAGCAGTCAACCAGCGGCGAGGTGGCGAAAGTCACCAATCAGGTGTTTGACACCCTCATCCAGTTCGCAGCCGGGAGCGGCGGCCAGCTCGAAGACGCGCTCGCAACCGACTACACTCTCGAGGGAACCACCGCAACGCTGACCCTCCGAGAGGGTGTGATGTTCCACAACGGCGAGGAGTTCACCGCGTCAGACTTCAAGGCGACCTGGCAGCGGTTCACCCAGAGCGACTACGAGTACTACCTCGGCGATGATACCCGGTCGGGGTACGGTCCGTTCACGCTTGGCGACTGGATCGAAAGCGTCGACGCGAGTCAGGACTACGAGCTGACAATCGAGCTTACACAGCAGTTCGCGCCGTTCCTGCGGAACCTCGCGATGTTCGCCTCGGCAGTCCTCTCGAAAGCCCAGATCGAATCGCTGGGCGACAGTCAGGCCGACCTCGGAAGTGAACCCGCAGGCACTGGGGCCTTCCAGTTCGATACCCTTGACAACCCGAACGAGCGTATTCGGTTGACGGCCAACAACGATTACTGGGGTGACGGCCCGAACGTCGGGACGGTCATCTTCAAGACGATCACCGAAAACAGCACGCGAGTGCAGGACGTCATCAACGGGGCCTCACATATCACGGACAACCTCGACTCCTCCGGATTCCAGCGCGCCGAGGAAAGCGGAACGGCGACCCTGTTGCGGAAGGACGGCATCAACCACGGCTACATGGCGATGAACATGGCGCGGTTCGAGCCGTTCCGTGACCGGCAGGTCCGCCAGGCCATCGCCCACGCTGTCAACACCGAGGCCATCGTCAACCAAATCTATCAGGGCTTTGCAACGCAGGCCTCCCAGCCGCTCCCGCCGGACGTGCTCGGGCACAACGACGACCTCGACCCGTATCCGACGGACAAGGAGCAGGCGCAATCGATGCTCGAAGAGGCGGGCTACGGCGACGGCTTCGAGTTCGAACTCGCGACGTTCTCGAACCCTCGGGGATACAACCCCAGCCCGGTCAATACGGCGAATCAGGTGAAATCAGACCTAGAAGAGATCGGTCTGACGGTCAACATCAACCAGTTCTCCAACTTCGGGCCGTATCTGGACTACACGTCGGCCGGAAAACACGACGCNTGTTTCCTCGGCTGGTACACCGACAACGCCGATCCGGACAACTTCCTGTACGTCCTGCTGGACCCGCAGGTGGAGATGGACGCCGTNCCCGACGGGCAGGACTGGGTCAGTTTCGATTCNGACGGGTACAACACCCTCAACGTGTCCGGNTGGGCCAACACCGACTACATGGAACTCGTCCGGGAAGCCCAGCGGACCTACGCGGAGGGCGACCGCGAGACGATGTACGAAGAGGCCAGCCAGCTAGCCTACGACGAGTCTCCGTGGGTGTTCCTCGACTACGCCGAGACGCTCCGAGCAGTCAACGAGACTGTCGTTGAAGACTCCTACACCGTCAGCTCTGTCGGTGGCCCGTATCTTAACACGGTCGAGCTGCAGTAGCGCTCTAAGAGAACTTTCGAATGAACTGGACACAGTTTCTTTTCAGGCTGGTCGAGCCGGTGGTACCGCCACGGTTCGTCATCAAGCGGCTGCTGTTGCTCATCCCAGTCCTGTTCGGCGTCGCATCGGTCGTCTTCGCGATCCTCCACCTGGCTCCGGGGGACCCGGCTATCATTATTGCCGGCCAGCGAGCGTCGGCCGAACAGCTAGAACAGATACGTGTTGAGCTGGGACTTCGGCGGCCGCTCTGGGAACAGTATCTGGGCTTCCTGTGGGACGCGGCACGGTTCGACTTCGGCCAGTCCTACAGCATCAGCCGCGGGAACAGCGTCCGCTCGGTCATCTCGGACCGACTCCCCATCACGCTCGAACTCGCGATTTACGGCCAGGCGGCGGGCATCCTGCTCGGACTGCCACTGGGCATCATCTCCGCGGTCAAGCAGGACTCACTGACGGACCACGTCACTCGGATCGGGGCGCTGACTGGTATCTCGGTCCCGATATTCTGGTCCGGACCGCTGCTCATCCTGCTGTTCTCGACGTACCTCGACGTGTTCCCGACCAGTGGCCGCATCAAGTCGACGTTGTTCCTGCCCGACACCTGGACGCTGTTCGGCCGTGAGCTGCCCCTGACCGGGATGATAACGCTCGATACGATCCTGCTTGGAAACACCGAGGCGTTCCTCTCGGCGGCCCATCACCTGTTCCTGCCGGCGGTGGTCATCGGCGTCTACTCGACGGCGCTCATCTCACGAATGATGCGTTCCTCGATGCTCGAAGTCATCCGTCAGGACTACATCCGGACCGCGCGGGCGAAAGGGCAGGGCGCGAAGATCACGCTGATGAAACACGGCTTCCGAAACGCGCTGATTCCGGTCGTCACCGTCATCGGCATCCAGTTCGGCACGCTGCTGGGCGGGGCAGTCCTGACCGAAACCGTGTTCGGTATCAACGGGATGGGGCTGACTATCGTCACCGCCATCGGCGTCTCTGACTACCCGGTGGTTCAGGGAACGGTGCTCACCTTCGCCCTGCTGTTCACGCTCGTGAACCTCTTCGTCGATGTCACCTATAGCTATCTCGACCCACGGATTCAACAATGAGTACGGACACCGAGACACGGGGCACGTTGGGACGCCTGCGGGCGTCCCCGTTCCTCGCCGACCTGCTGACGAACCGCCTCGCCGTCGTCGGGCTGACGATTATCCTCAGCATGGCCGCTGTCGCCATCTACGCCCGCGTGACCTACGACTTCGGCGCGCTTACGAGCTCGCAGCTCGGCACCGAAATCGCCGACCGCGCGCCGCCCGGCTGGCTCGGTCCCGCTCCGGCGAACCAGCAACTGTTCGGCACGGACGCGGCGGCCCGTGACATCTACAAGCGGAGCCTGTACGGTGCGTGGTTGGCCCTGAAGTTCGGGACGATCACGGTTGGGACCTCGACGACCGTTGGTGTCGGCCTGGGGATTATTGCGGCGTATTACGGCGATGTGACCGACAACGTCATCATGCGGACGATGGACGTGCTGCTGGCGTTCCCGCCACTGTTGCTCGCCCTCGCGCTGGTCGCCATCTTCCCACGGGACCTGGGGCTCTGGCGGGCCGTGGTGGCGCTCGTGCTGGTGTACACGCCGCGGTTCGCCCGGGTTGTCCGCGGTGCCGCGCTCAAAGTGCTCGAAGACGAGTACGTCGACGCCACGGTCGCGCTTGGCGCGACTGATCCGCGAGTTCTGATCCGGCACATCCTGCCGAACACGCTCGCGCCAATTACCGTCCAGTCCACGCTGAACTTTGGACTCGCCATTATCGACCTCGCTGCGCTGTCGTTCCTCGGGTTCGGTGCGCAGGCAGGGACGCCATCGTGGGGCCTGATGCTATCCCGCGGTGTCGAGAACGGCCTCCTGACCGGCGAGTGGTGGCTCTCCTTCTTCCCAGGGCTGTTCCTCGCAATCACCGTGCTCGGGTTCAATCTGCTCGGTGACGGGATGCGCGACGCACTCGATCCACGGATGCGCGACGCGATTGACTGATGGCCCAGCGTGGTGACCCACCGCCACTCCGGCAGTACGTCGCGGTCCGTGCGCGACTGGTGGGGAGCGGACTGGTCGTCGGCCTCCTGCTTGGTAGCCTGGGAATGGCAGGCTGGACGCTCTACACCGGTGATGCGCGGTCGAGTGAAGCGACGGTGTTCGCCCTCGGCGCGCTGGTGTTCGGCTTTGGCCT
>JGI12330J12834_1000429_pt1 | contig 13876 bp, 14 predicted proteins | sample A23E1SouthBayCA_FD_12834 | JGI IMG/M metagenome (IMG submission 12834) | reverse complement strand
ACGCTACCCACGTCTTCAAACAGTCTGATGAGGAACGAGCCCCGAACTTCGCGCTGCTTCCGTCGGGCGAGGTCGCCAACCGATACTTCCTCGTCGGCACGATAACCGAAGTCAACGACGTCGGGAACGAGGACGAATACTTGCAGGCTCGCGTGGTCGACCCTACGGGCACTATGTTCGTCTACGCCGGGCAGTACCAGCCCCAGGCCGCTGCGCTCCTCTCCAGCCTCGAACCCCCGGCGTACGTCGCTGTGACCGCGAAGCCATCCGCGTTCGAGAGCGATGGCGAGACGTACGTCTCGCTCCGGCCCGAGACCACCACCCGCGTCGATAATGAAACCCGTGATCAGTGGGTTTCCGAGACCATCGAATGTACCGAAGCCCGACTCGACGCCTTCCCCGATAGTGACAGCGAGTTCGCCGCGATGAGCCGCGAGCAGTACGGCGACAGTCTCGACCTCGATAACTATCGGGAGGCCGTCAACGACGCTCGCGAGGACCTCGGAATTGACATGGACCACCGGTCGGACAGATCCAATAGTGAGACCACGACCGAGAACCAGAACGACGACGTCAGCGTAGATGAAGACGGCGTCACCAAGGAAGCGACGGTTGAGGAGGCAGAAATCGCCGCTGCCGTCGCAAACGCCAGGTTCGAGGAGTAAGCCCAAGTAGGAACACCTCCGTTCACTCCCGGCCACACTTTGTGAACTACCCCTGCCTACTCGCCGCCGTTGACGGCTCCTTGAGGCAGGGGCTTCCCGCTTCCACGACGCGCTTTGCAGGAACAACCGCAGTTCCCGTAGGGAGCGCAGTCTCCACAGGCGTACCTTCGGAGTGACCCACTCCTAGATCAGTGAGTCCGCGAGAAAGAATATTCCACGCTGCGTTTGCGTCTCTGTCCGTCTTGAACCCACACGAAGGACAGGAATGTTCACGCACCCACAGCGGCTTGTCTGTTTTAACGCCACATGACGCACATTCCTTGGTCGTGTCTTCCGGGTCAACCTCAACGAAGTGCGTGCCTCCACGCTTGCACTTATATCCGAGCAGATCGGTGAAGGTGTTCCACGCAGCAGACGCGGTGTTGCGGCTGTTGCCCGGCGATTCCAGCATCCCTTTCACGTTGAGGGCTTCGACGGCCACCAAGTCATACTCCCGAGCATAGTAGTTCGAGAGCTTATGAAGGAAATCACGCCGCGTGCGCTTGATTTGCTGGTGACACTCTGCAACACGCCGACGTTGCTTCTCCCAATTGTTCGATCCATGCTCTTTGCGTGAGAGGTTCCGTTGCTCTCGTTCAAGTCTGTCGCGTTCTTCCGAGAGATCAGGTGATCCGACTGCTGTGCCGTCTGTATCATGGGCATACTTCAGAATACCCACATCGATACCGACCATGTCGTCAGTGTCAACATCCTCTAGAGACGGCTTGGCTGGTGGTTCCGTGTCCATCTCGATGCCGAAGATAGCGAACCACTCGCTGGTTTTCTCCTTTTTGAGCGTGACTTCTTTGACTGTGGCATTCTCGGGCAGCGGTCGGTGAACTTCGATGGGGATGTCTGCGAGTTTCGACAGCGACAGCACAGTCTGGCCACTCTTTTTGTCGAGTACGAACCCAGACTGGTTGTAAGTGAAACTGCGAAATTCCCGAGGTGACTTCCATCGGAGTTCACCAATCTTGTAGCCCTGTTTTTTGAGTTGCCCAAGTGCGGTGATGTTTTTGGCAATCCGCATGACGGTGGGCTGGAGGACCTTCGAGTAAATGTCGGTGAGTGCGTCCCACCAGTCTTTGAGGTCCGGAAGCTCGTCACGAATTGTGCGGACACGCTGTTTGACGGTGCCTTCGGATTCAGGAATCTGGTTAAGACGGTACAGGGCGTGGTTGTAGAGTTGGCGACAGGTATCGCGGTGGTAGTCCAGCGTCTCACGCTGGTTCTCCGTGGGCTTGAGACGATACCTGTAGTTGTAGTTCATGCCACGCAATTCAACAGAGGGCTGACTGGCGTATGAACGTTTGCCGTCCGGAGTGAAAGTAGCCCATGGACCTGTGGGCCAGCAACAAGAGCGTCTCTTGAAACCAATGACGACGGTGTATCCCCTCCCTACTGGGTTACTCGTTCGCTGCGTTACTCCTTGAGGAAGGGGGCTTACCGTCTGCAATCAGCTCACGTGGTCGCACAACTCTCTCGGGAGGGCTTTCACCCCGCCCCACTCCGTCGTTCGTTCCTCCCCGCCGAAATCCACCTTCCCTGAGCTGTAAGTGCAGTTTGACTCTACGGACAACCTATTCGTACAATAACTGCGAGTGTCTGTTCGTCCTCTTCTCGCACCGAAAATCGAGGAATTACTCGTAGTAACTCAACCGTTCGACGACCTCGGCGAAAGCGACGTTTTGCCGTACATCGGTAATCTCAATTTTGACTCGCTCACTCTCTTTCGTATCCGGGACGATCACGACGAAACCACGTTCGACCCGAGTGATGCCATCACCCTGTTCGCCGATGTCCTCAATCTCGACTTCTCGAGTCTCACTTTCCTCAACTGGTGGTTCCTGTGGCTCACGCTGGGACTGTGATCCCGTTTCAGCCTGTTCGCTCTGTTCTGGCTCGCTCTGTGTCGGGGAAGACACGAGTGCGACGCGATATGTTTCTCCTTGCTGTAGATCACCCAGTTGTAGCTCGCGCTCTGGAACGTCGATCACGTACGACCCGTCCTGTTCCTCAATCGAAGCTGAAAACAGACATTGGAGTTCTTCAGAAATCTTCATTAGTCGGCCTCCTGGCAGCGTAATAGTGCAGAACACTTGACTCTGCTGTCGTGTCGTTGCTCAGAATTCACTCGGGACTCACGACATCGTCGCAGATGGGACACTCTGCCCAGATACCAGTCGTTCCGTTGTTTTACTCATATTCAACCAAGACGTGTGCAGCAGAAATGTTCTCACCACACTCCGGACATTGCCCGTGTTTCGGAGTATCGTAGGTTATCAGGAGAAGGAAGGGAGCGTGTGACAATTCCCCTCCAACTGGCTGTAGAGTTATGTTTCGGTGTAAGCTTTGTGTGGAATCGTACCTGAGACGAGTGTAGTCGCAAAAAATCACTCGCAACCCGATCTCCGGTGATGAGCAGTATTTATGCGAACTCTGCGCCGAGAACTCCCTCTCTGTCGAACAAGTCGCCGAAAAGCGGATGAGCTGTGCGCAGAACACGGCACTCTCCTGGTTGAGACGGCATAGAATCGAACCCCGGTCTCACGACTACTCTGAGGCCCCGTGACGCAATCCGAATCTCCTGTACGAACTACACTGGGAGAAATCTCTCTCCGGAGAGGCAATCGGTGAACACCGCGGCTGCGGTGCGACCATCGTCGCGCGGTGGATAGATCGGTTCGATATCGACGCGAGGCAAGCCGATAGTCAAAAAATTAGTGACGGCTAAGGGTACTGTGACAGAACTATTGACCCCCCCGTTTGTGCTCCCCTGAAATGGTGGAGGGTTCAACACGAAATGGCTACACTCCAGCTCAGCACCGCCTCGAACGCACCGACTATCGACCCCACTCAGGTCGATGAACTCCGCTAGTTTCTCGACGAATGGCTCATCGGCACGGGCTCATTCGACGACATCATGGTGAAGATTGCGGTTCCCGAACGCGATCCCGATACCGGCGAGGCAGACCCGCCGCACCTCACGCTCTACGGATATGCCTCGTTCTCCCCGACGCATCGGCCGACCGTTCGCGAGGCCGTCCTCGAGGGCCTCGACGACAATCTCGATGAAGACGAACGCGAGGTCGTCATCAACGACGAAACCGAGGAACTCCTTTGGGACTACGCCGGTGAGCACACCGAGGACTTCCTTCGCGAACTCTCGCCGTTCCTCACCGAGCCCTTTGTCATCCAGACCGTCGGCTACGAGAAATGTCGATTCCCCCACGTCGGCTACCAGTACCGCGTCGATCCCGATGGAAAAATTGACCATATCCAGTTGGGATGAGCAGTCGGCTCGAATCTTTCGCCACGACGCTCGCCGCAACTCGCCTCCATCTCCTATCCCCCATCCAGCATGAGCTTCTACGCGCGAATCTCCGGCTACCTCCAGTACCGCACGCACGACCACCTTGACGCCGCCATCGAACGCCTCAGGCGAGGCGCTTGGCTCAACGACGACGAGCAGTGGCTCGTCCGAGGTCACCCCCGGGAGATCCGCACTGACGCTACCATCGACCACGATCGCAACCTCCTCGCAATTCCCGCTGGTGTGTACCAGAATCTCGGTCGAATCACCACCGAACTCTTCGCTGGGGCGACCGACGGTGTCGTAGTCACGTCCTCGAACGACGCGTGTTTCGACGCTTGGATCGAGACCCCGCTTCCCGAAGCCGCCAACGTTCCGCCTGGTGAGGGTGGTGATGTCTCTTCTATCCGTTGTATCGACCTCGAGCACTTCGCCCGTACGCAGGGCCTCGGCGTCAACCAATTCGGCGATCCTGGTCACTTCCAGTGGCAGTGGGATGTCCTCGATGCCTTCCACGACAAGCACGACCCAGACATCCTCGGGATTCTCGAATCCGCGCACGGGCCACCCGGATGACCAAGAGCCGAAACTATGCAATCTCCCGAACCCATGACCCAGAACACTGACCCAGACGCAAATACAGACTCAAGTGCGAACAAAACGAATACTGACATAGGCACTGCTCTCGATACGTTCGCTGATTTTCGCGATCAATTCGACGACGAGTGCGTTCTCCAGACGCTCTCGAAAGCCCACGATATCGACCGCGAGAACCCGCCGACTGTGTACTTCCTTGACGAGGACACCGGCCGTGTCTATCGTGTTCTCGAAGCCACGCGAGGCTCACCCGACTCGGGGTGGTTCGTCCTCGCCCTCGCCGGCACCCACGTTGACGATGGCTACGAACGCCAGTTGCGCGTCCACGACTCGGACACCCACCGTGTCCTGCTCGGCAACGATATCGAGCACTATGCTCACCATGAGCCGACCCCCGCCGACGACGTCATCACTACTAGTGAGGGGATGTTCATCCTTCGGATGGACGAGCCACTAATCCCGATCGGTGAGCACCGCCAGACACGCTCCTCCGGGGATGACGTCGATGAGTGAACACGAACACAGCGAACTCGAAGGACCGTGAATCGTGCTCTTCGGTTGCTTACGACCAGATTCCTCGCCTTCAGTTTGTCTTCCCCCGGAGGAACTGGGGGGTCTACGCCCCCGTTCCATATGTCTCAAGATGCCCTCGAGAACACTGACACTACGACCCATAGTACCGGCTCGTCTTCCGCCGGGTCGGGGTCTCCCACTCCCGTCTCGACGCGCCTCAGGCAGAACCAGCAGCAGACTCAGTCATTTTCCAGCGAGACTGCCTCCGAAGACGAGCAGTCGAAAGCCACGGACTCGGAATCGACCGATGAAATACAGTGTCCTGAGTGCGCAACCGACGAGTACCTCGTCATTGACGAGGAGGAAACCTACTGTGGGGAATGTGGCCTCGTACTCTTCCGTGATATCCTCGATCGGCGCCTTCGCTGGGTCGATACTGGGGACGGCCGTGAACCCGAACGTGGCGGCGCTCCCACCACACATCGCCTCCATGATAAGGGGCTCCCGACGGAGATCGGATATAACAGTGACGGGTACGACCGCCCGCTGTCGCGTCAGACCAAACGGCGTTTCCGTCGACTCCGTAAGTGGGATAGTCGATCGAAAACCGGCTCGAGTCGCGACCGCTCGCTCCGCCTCGGCCTCGGCGAAATCGCTCGCCTCGTCAGTGCGCTCGAACTCTCCGGCTCTATCCACGACTGCGCCGCTGACCTCTACCGCGAGGTTAGCGCAGAAGGGATGCTCGCCGGCAACTCCGTCGAAGGTATGGCGAGTGCCTGTGTGTACGCTGCTTGCCGTCTCGAACGCCTGCCACGCACGCTCAAAGAGATTGGTGAAGTCGCTCGTGTCGATATTAAAGAAATCAATCAGGACTACAAGTGCCTAAATCAAGATCTTGAGCTCGCAACGCCTCCACCACTCCCGCAGGACTACATCCCACGACTCGCGAGTGCCGTTGATGCCTCCCCTCGTCTCGAACGCCGTGCCTACCAGCTCTCCAGATCGAACGCTGTGGGTGTCCTCGCGAACGGCCGGCAACCGAACGGCGTCGCCGTTGCCTGTCTCTATCACGCCTTCAAAGAGAGTGGGCAAAGCAACCTCCGACTTACCCAACAAACTCTTGCCGAGGAAGGCTACACGACCCCGACAACGATTCGCAAGCTCTGGAGGGAGCTCCAAGGCCTTGCCGATGACGGAGAACTTCCCGATCCGGACGGCAACCTCGACCATTTCTCGTTACCCTGTGGAACGGTGGTAGGCGACGAGACGGATCGGATGACACCCCCATATCCTACGCAACAGTCCTAATCGAACCATCCGAATCGTTACGTAGGACCAACACTCGGGACGCGGAACCTGCGACCCCCGCTCGTTTGTCGCACCCCGAGACGGTGGGGGAACTCGAAATGGGCTCACTCGCACGCCACCGTGCAGCGAATCGCTTCCAGACCGCACTCCAGCAGCGCCTTGACGCTGCCTCGAATCAGAGTGAAGTACAGCAAGCCTACGACGATGCACTCGAGGCGCTCATCAAAATCACTCTCGACGATGTCGAACTCGACCGCGTCGCCAGGGAGCTTTCGACCAACCCCGACGTTATCGACTTCCCCGAGTGACCGAGATCGCGACCATCATGCTCGGTTTTGCCCACCCCACGGGGATGGGGGGAGGTAGAAGAGTTCATGGCGGTTACCGTTCATAACGGTATTACCGTTATTATTACTATTATTGGTTCGATTTTCTCCCTTCGTGAGCAGCTCGATCACCGACAGTATCGCGACCACGACTCCACTCACACATGAGTACCAACACCGAATCCGAAAGCGCGGACGCACAGCCAGCGACCACACCCGACGACGGATCCTCAGACGTAGAATCTGAGATGGACGTCGACGACGCGACCACCGCAGAAACCGCTGAAAATACCCAACCCAAAGGCGAGCCCGAACCAGATCTGGAATCGGAACCAGATTCTGAACCGGAGCAAGAATCCAACACCGACGGTGAAGCCGACGAGGACGTCGAGGAAGACGCAGAAGAAGAGGCCGATGTCGGCACCGGACCGCCGAGCCAGTTCCAGGCCGCCATCATGGGCGGTGACATCAAGGAGTTCGTCGGTACGCTTCGCGCCATCGTCGACGAGGCGAAGTTCAATGTTGAGCCTGATGGCATTCAGGTCCGTGCGGTCGATCCCGCAAACGTCGCGATGGACGACGGTGTGCTGTCCGCAGGGGCTTTCGAGTCCTACGACGCCTCCGAGGGTGTTCTGGGCCTCAATCTCGAACGTCTCGAGGGGGTCTTAAAACTCGCGAAGAAGGATGATCTCGTCGAACTCTCGTTCGACACGAATACGTTCAAACTCGTCATCTACATCGATGGCGTCGAGTTCACGATGGCGTGTATCGACCCCGACAGCATCAGGTCGGAACCCGAAATTCCGGACATGGATCTCCCCGCGTCGTTCACTGTCGATGAATCGCAGATCAGGCGGGGGGTGAAAGCAGCTGATATGGTCTCCGACCACATCCAAATCCGTTGTGACGAGACCGAGCAGGCCGTCTTCATCGAAGCCCAAGGCGACACCGACGACGTGTCCCTAGAACTTACGGAGGAGGAGTATACCGAGCTGACCGCCGTCGACGCGGAAGCGCTGTTTTCGCTTGACTACGTTAAGGACATCTCCCGGAAATTCCCGAAGAACGCTGCAATCAGCATCACCTTCGGGACGGACTTTCCAATGATGATCGAATACGAGTTTGCAGACGGCGAGTGCGAGATTCTCTCGATGATTGCCCCCCGAATCCGGTCCAACTAATGACTTCGCTAACCTCCCTCAGCGACGGCGATACCTATGCAGATATACGGCTTGGCGAGACGTTCATCGTTTCTGTCGATCGTTCCGAGGATGCACTCACTATCCGGGTATTCCACCCGGACGAACCGGAGACCGCCATCGGCGAACACTGCCTCGATCTCAGTCCTGACGGAGCAAACGACGAGACCACCGTTGGGGCACATACCGGGACTGACCCGACCACGAACAGCGATTTGGCTCTTGGGTAGTTACTCGATCGATGGCTCCTGGACGCTACGCGGCTCCTCTCTCGATTATCGATACGAGAACTGAAACCCAGCGGAAGTGTCCGTACTGTCGCTGGGAGACGAACTCACTCTATAGACTCGACAGCTGGCCAGACGACTACGCGGGCTGCGCGTCCTGCGTTCTCGAGGCACTTGCCGATGACGACGAGTACATCATCTACAGAAGGCGGTGGTGCAGAAGTCCTCACAAGGAAGCGGTAGGACGAATCTGATGTGTCTACGACCAGCTCCGTCCTACCAGATAACGCTACGGTCGAACAGGTCTTCAAAACACTGGACACCGAGACAACGGCACTGTTCGAACAGCTTGATCTGTCGTTTCTCACCGACTATCCCGTGTTCGCCCCCGATCCAAGGGGGCGAACACGGGTTCACGAGCCACCAGAACTGTTGAAAGGCGTCATTCACTGCTTCTACAGCGATATCTACGGTCCGCGTCCGATGGCACGAGAACTCCACAACGAGGATGTCTGGCGGCAGTGTGGCTTTGAGAGTCCGCCGTCCCGGCGGACACTCTCGCGGTTCATCGCTGACTTCGAACTTGTCGCAGAGGACGTGTTCATTGAGTTAGTCCACGAGCTTGCCGAGCAGGTACCGCTCGGCAAGCTCTTCCGTATCGACGGGACAGACATTCCTGTCGATCATCGTGATGAGGATGCTGAGTGGAACTACGACCACACTGAAGACGACTACTATTACGGCTACGGCTGTTGTGTCGTGACCGCCGCCAACAACATTCCTGTCGCAGCAGCGTTCACTCCAGCAAAGAAAGTTGATCAGGAGACGGCGATGCGCGTCACGCGTGACGCGCTCGCCGTCGAAACCCCACGCTGGATGATCGGTGACTCCGAGTTCGACATGCTGGAGTGGCACGACCACCTGCTGGCGCAGGCGGTCGTGCCGATTGCTCCGTACAATCCACGGAACACGAACGATCCGCTTGATATCGGCTACCGCGTCGAAGAGCGAATCAAAGAGCACAGCGACACGGTGCATCTCTGGCAGAAACAGCTTGAAGAGACGTATTCATACCGCTCACAGGTTGAAACGGCAATTGGCGTCTGCAAAGATCTCGGCCTCGGGACCCCGAGGGTCCGAGGCCGAGTGAAGGTCAAAGCGCACGTCTTCCTCGCTCTTTGTCTCCGCTTGGCCGTTGCACTCGCTAATCACCATCGAGGAAACGATGTCGCTAGCCCCACAATCACGCTATGAGGACACTTCTGCCCCACCGCCCATCTACAGAAATCAAGGGAGAGTGCCTCGGGGCTTGACGAGGGTGAATCCCGACTATAGCCAACCAACCGACGATGGGTTTCGCCCGGCCCACAGGCCCACCGAATCGGCGTCATTAATTGGATTGGGTACGATTAAATCAGTATGGATCAGACAGAGATGGAATGTTACCCCACCGTCCGCGACCGGGGGCAAGTCACCATCCCCGAAGAAGTCCGAGAAACACTCGGCATCGAATCCGGGGATAGAGTCAAACTCACCGTCGAACGGCTGGAGTAACACCTATGAACGTCACGCTTCGCTGTCGCGCCTGCCCTGATGAGGAAACCGCCAGCGAAGCGTGGCGTCACATAGAACTTCACCGGCAGATCCGCAACCACGCCGTCCGCGACTACTACTCCCACGAACCGGGCAACCGTCCGAGTTCTTTCGATCAGCACAACAAACTCACCGACTGGAAACAGCGGTGGCCCGTGTTCAAGGACGTGTCCGCACATGCCGCCCAACAAACCATCTCTGAAGTTCACAAGAACATCAAGATCCTCCGAGAAAAGCGGTACAAGGGCTGTAAAACTGGACGGCTCAAATGGCAGGGGAGCGGAGAGCGGCGATCGGTCGCGTATCAGTCCGAAGGCTACGACGTGAATCACACCACGGGCCGCGACGGATACGTGTCACTCCGACTCTCCAAAATCGGCACTATTCAGATTCGCGCACACCGCGACCTGCCGCCGACCGAGAGCATCAAGCGCGTCGTTCTCAAAAAGGAGCTGACGGGCGAATGGTTCGCCTGTCTCGTCACCGAACGCCCGGACGACAGCCTCCCCGAGAAACCGAATCCCGACGACCTGTCTCCAGCCGACTGCGTAGGCGTGGACCTCGGCATCCAGTCGTATATCCACACCAGCGACAACCTCGCTGTGGACATGCTCGACCTCTCCGACGAGTACGACCGCTACGCACGCGAACAGCGGAAACTCGACCGGAAAGAGTATGGGTCGAACAACTGGGAGAAACAGCGTCAGAAGGTCGCCAAGGCGAAGCGTCGTATCAAGCGGGTGGTGCTGGACTTCCAGCACAAGTTGACGACGTGGCTGGTTCGGGAGTACGACATGGTGGCTGTCGAAGACCTCGACGTGAAGCCGATGATGGAAACGTCTCAATCGGCCAAGAACAAACAGGATGCGTCGTGGTCGCGGTTCTTGACGCTCTTAGAGTACAAAGGAGAGTTGCACGGCACGCACGTCGTGAAGGTAGACTCGGCAGGGACGACCAAGGAATGCTCGCGGTGTGGTGTCAAGACGGACAAGCCGATTTGGGTTCGGCAGCACTCGTGTCCGGCGTGTGGTCACGAGGAGGACCGGGACCTAAATGCGGCGAAGAACATCCTTTCACGCGGTTGCAAGCAGTTAGGGGCGGGACGCTCCGAATCAACGCCTGTGGAGACTGCGCTCCCTACGTTCACTCCTTCGCGGGTGAATGCAAAGCGCGTCGTAGAAGCAGGAAGCCCCGAGGCTTGACCTCGGGGCAGGTTCACCATTCGTCTCCGACCAACCTAGAGCAATCACAACCGAGTCCCACACCATCGACCGAGGCACGACCCGCCTCGGACCCGTCGCAGTCCCACCAATCCGCTGATGGATAACCCACCTTCAGACTTAATCTCATGCCAGCAAAAACCGATTACTCGCGAAAAACGAAATGGAAGAACGAACCGTACCAAGGCGAACGAGGCGTTGGCGGAAACTTCGTCTACGCTGGCGATAACCTGCTCGACAAGCATCTGTTCGTCCACCGACTCGCTCCCGGCGGATTCGACTGGGGGCCTGACGCCTCTGACGAGAAGGCCAGTCAACTCGCTATCGCACTCCTCGCCCCGCTCAAAGGCGTGGACTACGCTGTCGAACACTACCACCTATTCGCGGAGAACTTCGTCCGGCGTGAACTAACCGACGATACCTGGGAAATCAAACGTCAAGACTACCGCTCAGATGAGTACGTCGAGGCCATCGACGGTCGCGACCACCCCGAAAACACCGCCCCCGGCCCCGAAGACGTTCCCGATCTCGAGGATGCCGACCTCGAGTCCATCACGTACGCCGCGGAGATCGCTCTCGCCGAGAAGTACGCGGAGGTTCTGTGGCAGTCGGGGAACCGTCGCGAGAACCTTCGACGGCTGAAAGCCATCTGGAGCGGTGAGGAAGATCCCGCCAGCGACGCCGTCGCTTCGGGGACACTTTATCGAATTCAAGGCCTCGACATTCCCTCGAACGCCCGCAGTACGCTCGTCAAGCAGTTCGACTCGATGGGCGAACTCGCAGCCTGGGTCTGCTATGGGCGCAATCACTCCCAGCTCGCGGGGATCAGCGACGCATCCGCGAAGAAAATCCCTAACGCTCGCCCCGGCTTCGTCCAGTACTTCGGCGGTACAGAGCACATCCCCGAGCACGACACCCGTGAAATGTCGCTCTCGGAGATGTCCAACACTCGGGGCGACACCGCCCAGCAGACGTTCACAAGTACTCTTAGTGAGGCAGACGAGTAACCCACAGCAGCCTGACCGACTCGGCTTCCCTCTCACCTGTTTGTTCCCCCCTGTTCGGTGGGGGGATCGGATGTCCAAACAGAACACTCCAAGCGTTCCGCGCGTCGATTGACGACCACCGGGACGGATTCTGTTCGGGCTCTCCACCACCCCCCATCTTTCTCCTCTCGGCTCTAGCGGTTCTCCACGCTCCACTCCCCTTCGTAGCTGTAGTACTGTGCGGCAAACTCCCATGATACGGGATCGGCCGTCTCGTCTCTGCGTTTTCTCCGTTCACTCCCAGCCGTGTGCGTACTCCCGCGGCATTTTCGATACCGAGGACTCACCCATGTCAACAGAATCCAAATCCAGTTCCAGCCAGCCTCGCTCCCCCGGCTCCGACTCGAACGAGAACGAGACCGAGAACACCAGTGGGGACGAGAACGATACTAGCGCCAGTCGCACCGATACCGACCGCCCGCCCCTTCCGCTTGCCGATCTCCTAACCCGAGAGACAGACCGAAAATTCGTCGGCCTCACTGAGAACGACTCCCGGGAATATCCCGATGAAGTTCCACCGGAAACCCGGTGTTCGGCAGCGAACTCCCGCTCGTTTAAGGAAGCTATCCAAGCCCTCCCGAAGGCGAGCTCCGGTGAACTCTGGGCGACCAACGATTTCGTCGAGACATCCGGGCGTGTCGACACTGCCGTCATCCGCCGTGTGCATGGCCTCGACGTCGACGCACTCGAATCCTATACCGGAAGTTCGATCGAAGACCTCGCCGCCGCGAGTGAGGCCGACGCAGTCGTGCGTGTCTATGATCATCAAGATATCGTCGACGACCGCCGAAAGGCGTTGAACGCGCTCGGCTACGATGTTAAGTTCCGGTGGCAGATCGCCTCGGATTCGTACTCCATTATCAACCCACAGGAGGCGTATCTCCCCATCATCAGTGCACTCCAGCAGCGCGGCGAAACCAATCCCTTCGGGTGGGTGTCCTACCGCGATTGGGGTGGGTTGTTCAAGATGGTCGTCATCTGCCCGAGCCTCCGTCACCTCGTCTCCGGCGATCAGGGGGACATCGAAGACGACGTCGAAGAAGACGGCATCACCATCGCTGTTAGTAACGATAGCGACTCCGATGAGGACTCCAACAAAGACGAGGAAGGATCGGAGACCATCATCTACGGCGGCTTCCAGACCGGGTACGACTTCCGAGGCACGCAGACGCTCTGGGCGCGACCTGTCCTCTTCTTCCCCGACAGCGGGACCGTCCTTCCCGATATGGGCGAACGGTACACACGGCGGCACTACGGGAAAGCCACGAATGCCGATCACGAACGCAGTCAGGGCCGTGTCCCGATTAGCGAGTGGTGGCGCTCTATCTACGACGACATCGACACTCGGATGATCGAGGTCGATACCGCTATTCGTCGGACACGGGCCATCGCGTACGACTTTGAGGACCTCCCTTTCTCCGTCGAAGACTGCTACACCTACTGGGGGATCGCATTCAAATACGCAGAGCGGGCCGCCGACCGAGCGATCTCGATCGCAAAGCCCTCCTCGCGACCAACTGTGTTCAACCTTCAGCTCTCCTTGCTCATCGCGGTACTACAGGAATACGAGGGATCGATGGCCTCGGATACCTATCAGGAGTACCTTGAGGTCGCTGGCGAGTTGTTCAGAAAGCCAGCGATGATGATTCAACTCGCGATGCAGGAACACGACCGGCAGACGGACGACGACTCCCAGCATGTCCTTCCCGAGAATCAGCAGACGCTCAGTGACTCTCTCGAAGACATCGTCGATATCCCGGGCATCAGCGTCGATACAGAGGCCGACCTCTCGGATCAGCAAGCACACCGAGTGCAGGATCAGCTTCAGCG
>JGI12330J12834_1000411_pt1 | contig 14370 bp, 18 predicted proteins | sample A23E1SouthBayCA_FD_12834 | JGI IMG/M metagenome (IMG submission 12834) | reverse complement strand
GGCGAGCAGCTCCGAAGAAATCGAGCAGGCCAGCGAACAGGTCGCGACGTCTGTCGAAGAGATCTCTGGTGGTGCGGATACCCAGAGCGAGAATCTTCAGGAGGTGGCCGACGAGATGAACGACATGTCCGCGACGGTTGAAGAAATCGCGTCCTCGTCCGAGGAGGTAGCTGCGACTGCCAACACAGCCGTCGAACGCGGCGAGACTGGTCGGGAGCACGCGGCGGCGGCGACCGAAGAGATCCAGTCGATAGAATCTCAGGCCGACGAGGCCGTTACGCAGGTCGAAACGCTCGACAGGAAAATGGACCAGATCGGCGAAGTGGTCGAGCTGATAACCGATATCGCCGAACAGACGAACATGCTGGCGCTGAACGCATCGATCGAGTCCGCCCGTGCCGGCGAAGCGGGCGAAGGCTTTGGCGTTGTTGCAAGCGAAATCAAGTCCCTCGCAGGGGAAGCCGCTGAGGCGACGGCCGATATCGAACGGCGTATTGAAGAAGTGCAAGCGACGACGACGGATACCGTCGACGGAATGCAACAGATGAGCGACCGCGTCGAACGCGGGTCTAACACGATCGGGGACGCCATCGAGATGTTCGACGAGATCGCCAACGCCGTTCAGGAGGCCGAAAGCGGCATTCAGGAGATCAGCGCCGCCACCGACGACCAAGCGGCCTCTTCCGAAGAGGTTGTCTCGATGGTCGATGAAGTTTCCAGTGTCAGTCAGCAGACCGCGGCCGAGGCGAGCAACGTATCGGCCGCGACCGAGGAACAGACAGCGTCGCTGTCAGAAACCGCTGATACCGTCCAGCAAATGTCCGCGCTCGCTGACGAACTGCACGACCAGGTGTCGAATTTCAACACCGGCACAGGGGCCGGAACACCAGCCGAGGCGACAACTGAGTCAGTGGCCGCAACCGATGGTGGGCACCACACGTCTGCTACTGAGGGTCAGTCGTCAGGCCACGACACATAAGCTTCGCACACAGCAGGATACCGAGTTTCTCGCCGTCACTGAATACTGATTTTGGTATAGCGCTATTTTGTTTACTATCGGCACTATCCTCTGCTCCTCGACAGGACCGTAGTTCCACTGTGGGGCTGGGATGTCTGATAAAAGCCGCTTCAACGCGAATCGACACGCGGTGTCGCCGTCTTACGCTTCGTAGCCGGCGTAGTCCATCAGCTGTTTGAAGATGTCGGTGTCCATCGCCTCCTTGTAGACGACACCAGTGATCATCCCACCGGGGTACGCGGTCCCGTTCATCGCGTGACTGACCTTGTGACAGTGTGCGAGGTAGATGCCGGGATCAGCGTCGGCTTCGAACTCAATCGTGTGCCGACCGGCGGGCGGGATGCTGGTGATATCCTGGTCGTGGCGGGCGGCTTCCGGAATCTTCCCGCCGTCCTTGTGGGTCACCTGGAAGCGGTGGTTGTGGATGTGCATCGGGTGATCCATGTACCCGTTGTTGCACATGTGGATGCGCACCGTATCACCTTGCTCGACGATGATCGGCGAGCCATCTTCCGGGTGGAGCGTCCGGGGTGCCGACTTGCCGTTGACCGTGAACGTGTCAGGGCGGCGGTTGCGAACGTCGTAGTTGGCGTCCATGCCGGCCATCTGCTGGTTCAGCCGGGAGTCCCACTCCTTCAGCGTCATGAAGTACTCCTTGTCGGCCGGCTCGTACCCCTTCGGGTCGACGCGGAAGATACCGTACATCCCCATGTCAATATGGCGATGGGTCTGGTAGTGGCAGTGGTAGAGATGGGTGCCCGTCACGTTCGCGGGGATCGTGTAGGTGTGTTTCTCGCCGGGGTCGATGCGGATGCCCGTGGTCGTCGGGACGCCGTCGTCTTCCCACTGCTTCTGGACGGCGTGGAAGTGGACCGTATGCGGGCGCATGCCGTCCGTGTTGTCGAACGTGACCTCCATGTCCTCGCCCTCCGTCGTCCGGAAGAATCGGACCGGGGACGCTCGGTTCGCCGTCGTCGGCCTTGAACGCCCACACCTTTGGCAGTTCGACCGGGCCGCCCATCGATTTGCCGGGATGGGCCTCGTGTTTGGCGGGAACGGAGGACAGCGTCACTTCGCCACCCTGCTCGTCAACGTTGACGATCTCCGGGGGAGACGTGGTCGGGAGGTCCCCCTCGGACTTGTGCTGGGGTCGTACTGGCGTCGACTGACTCTTCGGTTGGAACCTCACCCGGCGCGGTACAGCCCGCAAGCGCCACCGTGCCACCGAGGCCGGAGGCTTTCACGAAGTCACGACGGGAGATGCCCGATCCGGGTGCGCCGATCTGGTCTTCCATAAGCAACTGGGGCTAAGACACCACAGTATAAACCCCCAAAGCCAGTTCTCAGGCCGGCAGAACCGTTCTCAGTTACTGGGAACCGGGGCACGGTTACAGATAAGTCCCCCATATATTGCGTGCTGTGTGGCGGAAACGTCGGCTGTATCGGGCGGTAAGCGCTCCGAAGTCGGTTACATTAAACGTCTTGGGCGGGCAGTTTCGGGCAAGGATGGTCCGGGACCCCTTCGCTGACGAGGAGACGCCGGAGTTACAGGCGGTCCTCGACGCACTCGACGATGAGGACTGTCGCGCCATTGTCAGCGTACTGGAGGAACCGTTGACGGCGAGCGAGATATCCGACCGGAGCGGCGTACCGCTATCGACGACCTACCGAAAGCTCGAATTACTGACGGAATCCTCGTTGCTGTACGAGGGCGTTGAGGTCCGGTCGGACGGCCAACACGCCAGCCGATACGCGATTGATTTCGAGGAGGTCGTCATCAGTCTCGACGAGGAACTGTCGCTCACCGTCGACATCTCACACCGCGCTCGGACGCCGGACCAACGACTCGAAAACCTCTGGTCTGAGGTGCGAAAGGAGACATAACCATGGTACACATCCCAAGTTCACAGGTCGGCATCGTCGTCTCGAAGACACTGATCCTCATTCTTGGCGGACTGATAACGTACTACTCGTATCAGGCGTACAGCCGGACGAAAAGCCCCCAGCACAAGTGGCTCACATACGGGTTTGGGGTAGTGACCCTCGGTGCGTTTGCCGGCGGCGTTCTGGATATCGTTGTCGGCAGGTTTCTCGGGCAGGAACTGCTTCCCGTGAGCGTCTTCACGTCGAGTTCGCTGACGGCCATCGGCCTGGGCATCATCCTGTACTCGCTGTACGTTCGGTAGCGAGTCCGTAGCGCACCCGCGCGGCAGACTTTTGATCTCTTACGTCTCGATTTTTTCGAGCGGGCAACGTCCGTGTCGCGTCGTGACAGTGGTATTCTCACCGACTGGAAACGCTACGGACGGTATATTTAGCAGGACGTGTCAATCAGAGTCATGCTTGGAGCGAACGCAGTGTTGTTAATCGGGATGAAAACAGTCACGCTGTTCTGTGGCGTGATACTGACAACGTTGACTTACCGCGCGTACCGCCGTACTCAGGCACCGGCGATGCGAGCGCTCTGTCTCGGAATCGGGTTCGTCACACTGGGCGCAATACTCGGCGGCAGCCTGCACCAGCTTGTCGGGCTGCCGGTGGCACAGAGCGTCACTGTTGAGGAACTGTTTACCGCTGCTGGGTTCTTTATTCTGACCTACTCGCTGTATACGGACCAGCCGACCACGCCAACTTGAGTCACGAGTCCTCGGCGGACGTGTGTTCACGACCGGTCAGCAGTGTTGGCAGCGATTGTGGGCTATGCGCAACGAGGACAGCGACGAGGTTGCCCGCGAACAGCAGCGTCCCGAAAAACGCGAAAATCCCGGCGACCAGCGCCGTGCCGTCCGGTGTCGCAAACCACTGATTGCTCGCGAGGAGGGCGTACGCAATAGTCACTGCAACACCATCTACCGCCGCGATGCGGTGGTCGTACAGGTCATCGACCATCGGAACGTCCTCGAAGCCGAGGCGGTCGCTGTACCGGTGGACCCAGATGATGAACGGGACGACGTGATACAGCGTCCCGAAGACGACAAAGCCGATGCCGCCGACGAGTAGCGCTGTCGACGGCTGACCGAGCAGCCCGGTGTACGCGAGCGGGTCGTTCCACCACGCGACCACCGTCAGCCCTGCCCAGAGAAACAGCGACAGCGCCGCAACGCTGTAGCGGGTCAGCATCGGCGACCACTCGACACGCGCACCGACGAGCTGTCGCGCCAGAAGCACCGCCACCGCGCCGAGACCAGCAGCGACGAGAACCGCGCCGAGCCGGGCCAGAACGGGAGAGCCGACCAGGCGACCACCAGCCAACGCAAGAACGCCGAGCGGATAGACGGCCGTTTCAGCCCGCTGGACCGCCGCGTCGATTCTGCCGGTGTCTGCCTGCGTGAACATCGGAGCGAGCTGTGCCAGTGCGCCCGCGACAGTCGTCAGGACCGCGCCGAACACGGCGAGTGTTCCATGGGCAAGCAAGAGGCCCTGTCGGCCGATTCCCAGCAGCGGGAGGACGCCGACGGCGTGGTCCATTGCCAGCACGAACCCGGCGGCCGTCACGAGGGCGAAAAATACCAGCGCCCAGCCGAAATGAATCGCCGTGACATCGGGCGCTGCAGCGAGTAGCGTCCGACCGATGTTGTAACAGAGAGTCCAGACCCCGACCAGCGCGAACGCTCCGGCGACCGGTAAGATGGCGGGGGTTGCTGTTAGGAACGCAGCCGCCAGCCCCGCGAACCCGACCGCAGCGAGCGGTAACTGCACAGCAGCAAGGCGGCGGGAATGGAGTTCGATTCCGCACCAGACCGGGACAAACTGTGTCAGCGCACCCATAATCGTGAGACAGACCCACCCCGCAAGCAGGAGGTGGACCTGCGCGAGGTGGCCGGCCCGCCCCTCGACGACGCCAACGGAGACACCAGCGACCAGAAACGCCAGTGCGACGACGAAATGACGCAGCGGGACCGTCATTGGCGGTGCGGCGTCTGCGTCCACGTCAGCAGGTATTCCGCTCATTGTTGTCTACTACGACCCTGTCCTTGCTGGCAATGTGGCCGAATATGTTCGGGAAAACAGTCGGCCCGGTCACAGCCAAACGGGAACACATGACGGCGAACCACCAGCCAACAGCGCAAACCGCAGCCCTGATTTCGGAAACGGATGCGCCCGATGACGCGCCGATGGAACGGCTTGATGTGCAGTCGCTCGGGCCACCGAAGCCACTCAAGCAGACACTAGAGCGGCTTGCGGAGTTGAACGATGACACCATCCTCGTCCAGTTCAACGACCGCGCCCCGCAGCATCTCTACCCGAAACTCAAGGACAGAGGCTACGACTTCGAAAGTGTTGAGACCGACGACGCGACAGTGACAATCATCTGGCGCAGATGAGTCGGAACACAGAGCCACCTGTCGACGTCGACGAAGCGATCGCTCAGATCGACAGCCGAGGAGCGAAGATTCAGCGGGAGCAACTCGAACGGACGCTGTCACAGCTACAGACTGATGGCGAACTAACGGCTGACCAGCGGCTCGTCGTTGAGGAACTGAGCGAACGACTCGTCGAGCGACTGCTCGCTGTCCCTCGAGCGAGTCTACGGGACGCGGCGAGGAGTTCGGACGACGAACGGATCGAAACAGCGCTCTCACTGTTCGAGTGATGCTGGGCTACACTCCCGTGAATAATATTGGTCCCCCGGGGGCGCACATAGCTGTACGAAGGTACAGCCGGTAGTGAGCCTATTCCGACGACGCTGCGAGCACTAGCAGTGCCTCGCTGTCCGCCGTTGCAGCGGGAGAGATGTCCTGGTCACCGTCAAACCGAACGATGTCTCCGGGCGAGAGTGACAGCGTCTCGTCGCCAAGCGTCAGGTCCACGGCGCCCGAACGGAGGAGGAACACGATGTCCCGATCGGGATGCGTGTGAGGCGGAATCGACTCGCCTGCATCGAGCGTCAACTGGATGGTTTTTGGCTCCCCGTCGAACAGTCTGGTCCGACCGTCCGAATCGCCGTCGAGTGTCGCTCGCTCCGTTTCTGCGGCGGTCGATTCGCTCATTGCTTTGGGAGGTCGGCGATATACTTCTGTGGGCCGTCCTGCTCGCACTGGTAGTTCGCCGCGTCGAACGCCTCGACTTCGGCTTGCAACTCGTAGAACAGCGGCTTTGGCTCGTGGTCGTTGATAATTCGAAGCGTCTCCCCGGCGGACAGCGCCTCAAAGGAGTCGTGTATCTTGGCGTGTCGTTCCGCCGGCGGCGTTTCCCGCAGGTCGAGTGTGGTTGCTGGCATCACCTGCGTGTTTACTGGGAGCGTGGAGGGGGTTCCCCCGAACACGTTCGGGAGTAAGGCCTGATGTCTACCGCGTGTTCTACTCAATATGAGCCTTCTCTCCGGCCTCCGTGGCGGCTCAGATGTCGGGTTCGATAGCTACGGGACGTTCGTTCCCGAACGTAACCCGGACCCCGGTCCGTTCCTGTCTGAGACCGCAGTACTGACCGGCGACGACCACGCCACTTTCCACCGCCTCACGATGGATTTGTTCGACGAGCGCGGCGTGTACGACATGACCTTCGGGTACAACCTCGCACGGCTAAACCTCGACCACCGGCACCCAGACGCGGGCTTCCGCTACGGCCGTGAAACGGACGACAGCAGTGTACTCAGAGCGGAGTTCACGCCGACGACCGAGTTCTGCCCCCAGAGCGACACGCTGACTGTCGGCGCGTTCCGCGCCTGGAACGGGCTGTCGGACCGCCACGAGTACGACCGTGTCCGCGTCCGCGTGAGTCCGGACCACCACCAGAGCGCGAGCATCAACGATAAACTCCAGCAACTCGAAACGCGGTACCGGCAAACCGGCGAACTGCAGACGGACGGTGGAGATGAAGCGTCCGACGACAGCGTGCCGTTCTGACAGCGGACAGTCATCGCAGTAGCGCTTTCCGTGTACTCACATCGAGACAATCTCTGGGTAGATGGTCGGCCCGGGACTCACACTGCCGCAATACTGTGGGAGTAAACCGCCTGTCTTGACGGCTGAAGACATGGAAACCATTATACGGTTTGCTGGGCGACATGTCGTATACTGAGTCAACTGGGTGGGAAATCGGTGGCTTGGTGGGACAGTGGAGGCCTCCTCCACGACAAAAGCAACAAACTATCAGAAAACGATGAGACCGGGTTACTTCCAGCGTGGTGTCGCGGCGGGCCGGAGGCAGAGCTGAGATGAGTAGCGGTATCTTCCGAGATGCGGACGGGACCTACAACAAGCGGCTTCTTGGACTGGTTCTGCTCCTTCTACTCGCCGTCATCGGTGCTGGCGTCGGGACCCTTGGTCTCACCGACAGCAGCGACTCGGCCCCCGACCAGCCCACCACCGAGATGACGCCCAGCCCGACAGAATCGACACCAACAGAGACACCGGACGGAACTGACTCCACACCGACCGAAAGCGGCGGCAGTGGCTCGCCACCGCCGAGTTCGCTCCTCACCGAAACCCCGACATCGGCCCCCAACCAGTCGGCCGGGAACACTACCAGCAACACGACGGCTGAATAGTCTGGCAACGACTGAGACTTCTTGCTTGCGCCTCCGCTCCGAAGCACCACGCCCGTGAGGGCCTTTCAGGAGAACAGGAGCGTGAGATTGAACCCGGTCACGGCGAGCCCCAGCACCGTCAGGAGAGCCGGCGGCCCGTAGTAGAGCAGCGGGTCCTCCTCCAGCACGCCGCCCCAGATGCTCAGGCCGAGACAGCAGTAGATAACGAGGAGTTTGAGTCCGAGGAAGCCGCCGCCGCCGAACGACTGGATCGCCCACCGAATCGCTGGATTCGCCTCGGTGAACGTCGGGACGAAGTAGACGATGGCGATAGTGGTGACCACGTCGCCGACGCCGTAGGTCGCCAGCGCCACCGCCCACACACTGGAGAAGGACCGGCTGGAGAAGGAACTCCCCTCCAGTGTCAGCCAGTCACCATCGCCAGCACCCATACTGCATTCGGGTATGGCTAGCGGCCATATATACTGCGAGGGCCAGTTATCTGATTTGAAAAGGAGAGAGATATGGGCTCTCCAGAGATTTTGAGGTAATTGTACGCGGGATAGCTATTCTAAAGACCAATATTGTCCCTCCTGAAAGTCCATAGCCGATGCCGGTGCCCACTCGTATTCAGCTGTGAGTCTCAGCTATGGGCGGTGTGTCGGGTTGTTGAACAGGCGCTCGCCTCGACAGGTGCGAGTTGTGTGCTGCCGGACGTTCGCGTCCTGCCAGCGCGGGTGCATGGAAAGGGACTTATCTTGTGGGCGGCCACGAGGAGGTAATGAGCCTGTCCGACGCGGACCACGAACTCGTGGTCGAGGAGATCGGTCGGGAGCCGACACGGGCGGAGGCCGCTCTCTTCGAGAACCTCTGGAGCGAACACTGCGCGTATCGCTCCTCTCGCCCCCTGCTGTCGGCGTTCGACTCCGAAGGCGATCAGGTCGTCATCGGCCCCGGCGACGACGCAGCCGTCGTCTCCCTGCCGTCCCACGGCGACGGCGAGGAGATGTACATCACGATGGGCGTCGAGTCCCACAACCACCCGTCCTACGTCGACCCGTTCGACGGGGCAGCGACCGGCGTGGGCGGTATCGTCCGCGACACACTGTCGATGGGGGCCTACCCCATCGCGCTGGCCGACTGTCTGTACTTCGGCGACTTTGACCGGGAGCACTCCCGCTATCTCTTCGAGGGCGTCGTCGAGGGTATCTCCCACTACGGGAACTGCATCGGCGTTCCAACTGTCACCGGGAGCGTCGCCTTCCACGACGACTACGAGGGGAACCCGCTCGTGAACGTGTCCTGTATCGGCCTGCTGGAGCCCGAGCGGACCATCACTGCCGAAGCCCAGAAGCCGGGCAACAAGCTCGTTCTCGTCGGCAACGCGACGGGGCGAGACGGGCTCGGCGGGGCGTCCTTCGCCAGCGAGGACCTCGCGGAGGACGCTGAAACGGAGGACCGACCGGCCGTGCAGGTCGGCGACCCGTACTCGGAGAAGCTACTCGTCGAGTGCAACGAGGCGCTGCTGGACGAGGAACTCGTCGAGTCGGCCCGCGACCTTGGGGCCGCTGGCCTCGGCGGCGCGTCGTCCGAACTGGTCGCCAAGGGCGGTCTCGGTGCACGTATCGAACTCGACCGCGTCCACGAGCGCGAGCCCAACATGAACGCCATGGAGTACCTGCTCGCCGAGAGTCAGGAACGGATGGTGTACGAGGTCGCGCCCGAGGACGTCGACCGCGTGGCCGAACTCGCCGAGCGGTTCGACCTCGGCTGTTCGGTCATCGGCGAACTCACCGAGCCGGGCACGAACTACGTCTGCACGTTCGAGGACGAGACGGTCGTCGACGTGGACGCGGAGTTCCTCGGTGAGGGCGCGCCGATGAACGACCTGCCCAGCGACGCGCCGCCAAGACAGGAACGAGACCTGCCAACGGTCGCGCTGGAGGAAGCCTTCGAGGAGATCGTCAGCAGCCCGAACTGCGCCTCGAAGCGGTGGGTGTACCGCCAGTACGACCACGAGGTGCAGGTCCGCACGAGCGTCCTGCCCGGCGACGACGCCGCACTGCTCGCCATCCGTGAGGCCGGGACCGGACTGGCGTTCTCTGCCGGCGCGGACCCCAACTGGACCGACGCCGCGCCGTACGAAGGTGCACGCGCCGTCGCGCTGGAAAACGCCACGAACGTCGCCGCGAAGGGCGCGACACCCCATGCGGCTGTGGACTGTCTGAACGGCGGCAACCCCGAGAAGCCTGACGTGTACGGCGGCTTCAAAGGCATTGTCGACGGCCTGGCGGACATGTGCAGCGACCTTGACGTGCCGGTGGTCGGGGGGAACGTCTCCTTGTACAACGATTCCCAGGACGGACCGATTCCCCCCACACCGACGCTCGCGCTGGTCGGCGTCAAGGAGGGCTACGATGCCCCGCCGCTGTCGCTGTCCGGCGAGGGAACGCTCGTCGTCGTCGGGGACACCGCACTGGAGGGCAAAACCGACCCGCGTCTGGGCGGGTCCGAGTACACCGCGCAGTTCGGCGGGACCGACCGCTTCCCCGCCCTCCCGGCGGACTCGACTGAGGTCATCGAGACGATTGCCGAGGTCGCCGACGCCGACCACGTACTGGCGAGCCACGACGTGAGCCACGGCGGCCTCGCGGTAACGCTGGCCGAGATGGTCCACGAGGACGCCGGTGCGTCGGTCGAAATCGGGACCACCGAGCACGGCACTCCGGCTCGACTCCTGTTCAACGAGCGGCCCGGCCGGGTCGTGTTCGAGACGACTGACCCGGCGGCGGTCCGGGAGGCCTTCGACGGCGTCGCCCCAGTGACGGAACTGGGCGAGGCGAACGACTCGAACGGACTCGATATTACGGTCAACGACGAGACGCTGGCGTACAACGCTGCGGACATCGCTGACCTGCGGTCGGTCATCGACGACGAACTATAGTAACAATTGGAACGATTTACACACCGATCGCAGTGCCGTCCTGCGATTGGGTGTGTAATGACTTGCAATGGCTACTATAGCCTGATTACCAGCGGATATCGAACCGCGCACCGCCCATTTCGCTCTCAGAGACTGCGACCGACCAGCCGTGCGCTTCAGCGATGCTCTGAACGATTGACAGGCCGAACCCTGTCCCATCCGAGTTCGTTGAGTAGCCGTGTTCGAACACCAGCTCACGGTCGTCTGGTGGAATGCCAGGGCCGTCGTCCGCGATAGAGAACCCGTTCTGCTCGTGTGCCTCGGGCGCGGAAACGACAACGGTGCATTCCGCGCCGGCGTGCTCGATGGCGTTCCGGTAGAGATTCTCGAATAGCTGCTGGAGGCGCTCTGAGTCCGCCTCGATGACCGCTTCAGTTTCGACCGTGAGCGTTGCGTCCTCAGTTTCGACCTGTTGCCATGCGTCGGCTGCGACGGTTTCGATGGGGACGCTTGCGGTTTCTCCGACGACGCGCCCCTGCCGAGCGAGCGTCAGGGTGTCATCGAGGATCCGTGTCATCCGCTCATGTGCCGCAGCGACCTCCTGTAGCCCCTCCTGAACAGCCGCATCCTCGGTGTCATTGAGCAGGAGGTGGGTGCGGCCGGATGCGACGTTCAACGGGTTCCGAAGGTCGTGGCTGACGATACTGACAAACTCGTCGAGGCGCTCGTTCTGGTGTTTCAGCTGTTGTTCGCGGCGCTTTCGTTCAGTGATATCGGTGTATATCCCGTACCCTTCCAGCTGACTGCTGTCATGCGTGACAATAGTGCTCCGGAACAGGTAGGTCCGGACCTCCCCTGATGCAGTCATCCGTCTGACCTCTTGCTCTGACTGGCCGGTCTGTTCCCACCAGTCTGCCCTGATAACCTCGGCGTCGGCTCCGGGCGGCGCGAGGAGTTCCCGAAGCTCCGTTCCAACTGCATCCGTCTGGTCGTAGCCGAACGAGTCCGCGAACGCTTCGTTGATCGACTTGACGTACGGTTCTCGTTGTTTAAACTCGACGACAACAGCCGGGTTAGGGATATTCCCAAGGAGCGCGTCAAACCGTTCTTGTGCCGCCAGTTGTACGCGGAGCTCACTCGCGACGAGCGCGATATATCCCTCGTTGTCGTGTTGAATTATATCACAGATGTCCTGTGCATCCGTGCCGTCTATCTCCGTTTCGCCACCAATACCGAGGTCAGCCATTGCGTCGTCAACGATAGCCGACGCCTTTTCGATACCAACCGTTTCTGCGAACTTTGAAACGAGCCCTGTTCGATTCATCTGTTACTCCGGCAGTGCAAAGAGCACTGTTGTCGTGTTGTGAAAGCCGCTGAGTTGCCCAGCTTGCATGCACAGCTCCCCGTACGTCTCGAATCCAGCGACTGGGGCCGACAGGGTCGATGTGATCCCATCGACAGCCGATGAAAACGCGTCGTCGAAAAGAATCTGACGGCACGCACAGTCGTAGACGAACGCGCCAGCGATATTCCCGTCACACAGCGAAACAGCGTCTGCAGCAGCCTGCTCAGCGGACGCGATCTGGTCCGCTCTGTTACCATGCATTATACGGAGGACAGTCCCCTCCGGAATATCAACGGCGAACTGCAGTGCGCCAGTCTCTTCAATCGCAGTCCGGGGCCAGCGTATCTTGTAGGTCTCGCCCTGGTCGATACCGAACAGGTATGCGACCATGAGCTTCCTGAGCTCCGCTGAACCGACTGGGACATCATCGACCGCTATTCCTGTTCTCTCCGCAACGTGGTCTCGAACAGCGTCTTTCCACACTTCGAACGCTGGTTCACCGTTGAGTTCGTGAACCACATTTCCGGAGACATCGGTTACCTCCCACGGCTCTGAGATGGGGGTNTGCCCGTGGTTGACGGTAATGACCGGACGCTTTTTNCCGGAGATGAGCACGAGAACGACTGCGTCCTCAACAACCGACGCATCGCAAAACACTGGCGTCGATTCCATTCGGAGACCGTCAGACGCCGCCCCACCTGCAAATTCGACATAGGGGCCAAGCCGTCGCTGGACCGACAGCGACAACTGTTCACCGACGCCTGCGAGCCCGTCGTGGAGGACAAGCGCTGACTGGTATGGTTCCTCGATGTTTTCCGGAAGCGACCGGACGGCGTCTCTGACAGCCCCGCGGGTGTTCTCGCTGAGACCGGTGGCGAGGGCCGTATCGAACCGGAACGAGTCACTGGTAACGAGTGTGACTGCCACGCCGGCGTCCATCGCTCGCTCTTCGGTGAACGTACCGCCGGCCGTACAGCCGACAACGGCTGTCTCATCGTCGACAAGGGCAGTTACGCCCGCCAGAACGGCTTCAGCATCGAACCCAGTGCTGGAAAATACCTGACAAAAGTCCACCCGATCGGCATCCAGTCGGTCACGAGCAGTGCTGGTCGCCTCTCGGCCAGCGCGCCGACCAGTGGTCGCCACTGACGTTCCTGTTGCGACCACCGTACTCGCGTCCGACTGGGACGGCATAGTACAACAGTTGTTGGCGTGGAAACCTATATACTCTCCCCAGAAGTATCAGATCTGATATTCATGCTGGCCGCCGTGGTCATGCCAATTCGATCAGGCAAGCGCCAGCGCGATGCCGAAGGTAAGCACCAGTCCGACCAGCAGTACGCCGAGCCCCGTGCCGACTTGAGACATCGTGAACGAGCTCTGTGGGGCCGTCGACCGAAGCGGCGGTTCTCGCGCGGGCAGTTCGACGTGTTCTGGGTCGTAATCCGGCCGGTCCTCCTCGTGGTGGTCGTCTGCCATGGTCGGTGCTTCTGGGGCGCCATACGTGTAGCTGTCGGATTCCCACTGCATATCGGCCAGACACTTGCACCAGTCGAAACGGTCAAACGGCGTTGCGTCGAACCCACAGGTATCGAATGACGCTTACGAAACGGATCATCCCCTGTATCGACGTGGACGTGGACGAGAACGGGGACGCGGCGGTGTACACAGGAGTCAACTTCGAGGATCTGGAGTACACCGGCGACCCGGTGGAGATGGCAAAGGCCTACAACGAGTCCGGCGCCGACGAGTTCGTCTTTCTGGACATCACTGCCTCCGCTGAGGGACGTGAAACGATGCTCGATACAGTTTCAGCCGTGGCCGACGAGGTGTTCATCCCGCTGACCGTCGGCGGCGGTATCCGCACCCGTGCCGACATCAAGGAGACGCTCCGGGCTGGCGCAGATAAGGTGTCGATCAACTCCGGCGCTATCGCCGAACCCGACCTCATCAATGAGGGCGCGGCGGCCTTCGGGAGCCAGTGTATCGTCATCTCCGTCGACGCCCGTCGGCGCTTCGACGAGGAGGGCGAGCACTACACCGAGGTCGACGGCGAGTCCTGCTGGTTCGAATGCACGGTCAAGGGCGGCCGCGAAGGGACCGGACTGGATGTCATCGAATGGGCCACCGAGGCCGAAGAGCGCGGCGCGGGCGAACTGTTCGTCAACTCCATCGACGCCGACGGGACCAAGGATGGCTATGACATCCCGCTGATGAAAGCCGTCTGTGACACCGTTTCGACGCCCGTCATCGCCTCCTCAGGCTGTGGTAGTCCGGAAGACATGGAGGAAGTGTTCGTCGACGCAGGCGCGGACGCCGGCCTCGCCGCCTCTATCTTCCACTTCGGCGAGTACTCTATCGCCGAGACCAAGGAGTATCTCGACAGCAAGGGGATTCCGGTCCGACTGTAACGCCGTCTCCGGCTTGGGGTCGCAATAGTAAACACACGTACCTGTCTCTCTGTATGCCGCAGTTTTCCCGACGCCTCAGATAGCATCGGTTTTCTCCGCGCCCCAAGGTTCCATGTCAGTTCTCACTGTTTGCGGGCATATCTTTTTTAGCTACTGGCAGGACCTGTCCACAGGGTGGATTGTATCTGTCGAGCCAACTGACCG
>JGI12330J12834_1000406_pt1 | contig 14436 bp, 9 predicted proteins | sample A23E1SouthBayCA_FD_12834 | JGI IMG/M metagenome (IMG submission 12834) | reverse complement strand
GTGGTTCATCGCGCTTACGACCGCATCGTACATGAATGCTAACTGGCAATGGGTCTCATTAAGTATGCATCCGGTACTGGGACTTTCTTCGATGTACGGATTAGAAGATAGACAATAACAAATAAAACCTATGTACGTCTTGAGCCAGCTGTTTATTTTGGATTTCGAGCCGATTCTCCCCTATAAAAAAGGGGTTGAATCATCCCAGAATGGGCATTACACGTCTAAAGAGTACATACACGAGCAGTACCCAACCGATCCACTTGGCCCATCGAAGACCGTGGGTCCATTTCATATCGGCCTCCGGTGAAATCAGGATTACGCTCAGGACCAGAAACCACAGGAAGGCGAGGACATAGTAGACACTGAACGTCGTGAATCCGACCCACCACATCGCCAGCGAAAGCAATATGAGTACGATGACATAAATCAGCAGAAATCGGCGGAGCCGAGGCTCCGTGTCCGATTTTGGTGATGCGAGCGTCAAGCCTTTGATCCCGGTGTCTGACCCATTCATGATCGTGTTGTCTGATAATTATGGACGGTATCTGTTCGGTGACTGGCGGTGAGTCTGTGTCCGGTCACACTAATTCACCTCCAGACAACTGAGTGTGACGCAGTGTTGATTCCGACAGCCGATGGCGACGGCACTGATGGCTTGAACGGCTCTTGTCCCTTTGCATCCGTTTCGACCGTGAGATCAGCTGTGTTGCCGAGTCCTCCCTGATTATTGTTCCGCGCCAATGTCCGGATAGTGCCACTTGATGAGTTCAGGTCGAACACCATGCCATTACACTCATGGACTGAGAGCCGGTCGATATCGATATCCGAGAACAATCCAGGGCCCCGGTCTCTAATAACCTCATTGTCCTCCCGCATGTTCGTTTTAGCGATTGCTATCATATCTCCCTCGATGGTCATCTCGTCAATCCGACACTGGAGCGCATAGTCTGTCATATTTGTTGTAATGACATCATTAAGACGTACCGTCGGTGGAGTGTCAGCTCTGGCGGATATACGCTGAATGAACTGTCGGCCATCAAATTCATGTCCGGGGGTATCATCAAGCTTGGCCTCAAGTGAGGGCGTGTTTGCGCGGTGGTAGACACGGCGGACATCCAGTAGAGATGCGGCACTCAGCTTACAAAAATTCGCACCAGTGCCAGTCACATAGCAGTTTCTGACAGAAATCTCGCCGGCATTAAACCGGACATCTATTGCGCTCCCGGAACAGTCGATGAAACGGGAGTTTGTCACTTTGAGTGGATTACCATTGCTCGCGTGCGTGGTGATGTGGTGACCGATGTGTCTGCCACCGGAATAATTGTGATCGGCAATGGCATTGTCCTCAAAGGTACACCGGTTGACAGTCCGTAGCACATCACGGCCAAGGATAGCCTCTTGATACCAGCCGCGGATGTGGGTGTTCGATATGTGGAGGTCCCCGTTGCCACCGACTTTTATACACCTGGATCCGCCCCCGGAATCGCGAAGATTTGGGAGATTCTCATAGTTCCCGTTGAGCTGTATATCCCTAATAACGACCGTCCCGTGGTTCACATCATCCATATAACGGAAGGCCGTTTGAACCGGGTGCGACCCGGCCTGAAGTCGTTCGGTAATAGCGAGTTCCGAGGCTTGTGGGCCGGCCCCATAAATTGAGATGCCGGGTGGCATATCCCCGTCGGCACCGATCCGATTGAATGGTTCGTACTGCGCTCCTCTACGGCCAATATAGTACGTTCCCTCTGGAACGTAGATCGACCCGTGAGCACCAGCCGCTTGAGCAGCAGCTTGGAGGGCATTCAGATTCCGCTCTGCGGCCTCAATGCCCGGATCAGTCGGATTCGGTTTCGCACCGTGATCCCTGATGTTTTCCCCATTCGGTTCTGGCGCATTTTCTCCATCTGGTTTTGTCTCCGGCGTCCCCTCCACGCTGACCAGCGGCTCCTCACTGGGCCCAGTAAACCGACTCCCAAACACTTCATGGACGACACCGCCAGTGACCGCAGCTGATCCAAGGAGGGCAAGGAGTTTCCGTCGGCCGATCTGCGACGCCAACCCTGAGTCATCAGTCATTGTTTTTGCACGTGTAGACCAAGTTATGTACCAGCGGAGAGCACATCACTTGATACGGTCCTAGTAAGCATACTCGCATATGCCGTGATTGACAGCATTGTTATTCCCCTCTTAACCCCATTTTACATCCGATGATGGGAGTAGCATTCTTCATCAGACGGAACACATCTAACGGCCTCGTCAACTCCAGTATCGGTATCGCTTTCAGGCGTGTGCGTAATATTCGGTTAGGACCTTTTTTTGATTCCGGGGGTGCTTCTCCAGCAGGTGAGATTTATCGGCCGGTACTAGCGAGATCTCCAAACAATGTCTTCCCGTTTGACGGCAATAGTAGGTGCCGAATAGTGAACACCGTCGGTCTCGACCGCCGGTACTGAAGCCACATGAATGAGTCCGTGGACACTGACGAAGCGACAACACCGCTCGTGAGCGCAATCATACCGACGTACGGCCGGAACGAAAGGTTATCGAGCGCCATCCAGAGTGTTCTAGAGCAGACGTATGACAACATTGAGTTGTTCGTCGTCGATGACGCATCTCCGACCCCTGTTAGGGAAACGCTGGACTCATTCGATCCGACGGTGGAAAACTCGTTTCGTATCCTTCGCCATGACGAGAACCAAGGAGCGAACGCTGCTAGAAATACGGGAATTAGAGCGGCTGACGGCCGATATGTCGCATTTTTGGACGATGACGACCAGTGGGACGAGACGAAGATCACAAAGCAGGTTCAAGCATTTCAGGAGTCTGACTCGGAGACCGGTGTTGTGTACACCGGCGTTCGGAAGGACGGGCCGGAGGGCACAACAGTGTCGACACCAATTGCATCGGGCGACGTAATGAAGGATCTCCTGACCGGCACGAACTTTGGTCAGTTTTCCTCGGTTATGGTCGACACAACAGTCATAGAAACTGCAGGATTACCCGACGAGAGGTTGCCTGCCTGGCAAGATCGTGAGTGGTTCTTCCGCCTTGCACAGCACACACACTTCCGGCCAGTTCGGGAGACGCTGACGTACCGTCAGACTGGACTCCCTGACAGCATTACAAAAAAATATGAACAGAAGCGAGATGTGGCGTATCCAATGCTCATCTCGAAGCACGACTGGGTTGCGGCGGAGTACGGAATTTACTACGAGCGGATGTTCAAAGCCACAATGCGCCGCTCGCTGGCACGGTCTGCAGTTAGAGCCGACCACTACAAGGAAGCCAGGAAGTATTTTTTATTATCCGCGCTGGCAAACCCTTTGTACTGGCCAGTGTATCCACATTTGTTCGCGTCGCTGGGTGGGAAGTGGTCTTATGAATCGATTGCCTCCCTCCGACAGCAGGTAACCAACGGTCCTGCTTCCGGTACCTGAATGCTCACGACTGCCATATGGCAGCGAATACACACTGTCAGGAAACCGGACACTGCGCCATCCTATCAACTGAACCGCTGCTATCGTTTTCATTTCAGACCTGGAAAGATGGCGATACAGACCAGGTCACAGTCAGTGATGCAGACGGAATGGCTTCGCACAGAATAACTGTAATCCGTTGCTCTTGGAGTTCGACGGAGGATGCGATGTGATCTGCCAGCAAGTTTTTGTCGTCCATGCTCTGCCGTTGAGGACGTTCGTCGCTAGCATCCCATCTACCAGCGCTGATCGTCTGTTTCCATATGGGACATCGGTTGATAACAGTATATTACGGAGAATCATGCTCTGATTGATTCACGTACCTTCAGTAACCACCCATCCGTTGATTCGAAACTGGTACTTTGCGGCGGAGCGGCATCCTCCTGTCCGTGGATAGACAGACACGCAGAAGCAGTCAGGGCTTCAGTCCGTGGGTTCAAGCATCATCAAATAAGCACGCTGGACGTGAGCGGAATCCCTCGCGGGTCGGACCTCGTATTCTTCAGGCGGCCCTGTGGAGACATCTAAATGATCGCATAACAATGTATGCAATTCGGAAAGTGGAACATATGCAAGCACGATCAAGTAAAGGATCATCTGATGCTCTTGATCAAGGAGATTCCTCTCGCCCGACGATGTGGCTCTTCCAGCGATGTTCCATGGAGCGACATCAATGAGTCGAGCCCGGCACCTCGAATTGCTTACGCTCCTTGGGACGGGGCTGCTCATGATCGCAGTCGCAGTCGTTTCTGCGATGCCATCGGCAACCAAGTATGAAATATCTATCTACGGGACGCTCCCGTCGTATTTTTGGGTCTCGATTGTTGGGGCATTGTTCGTGGGCGGCCTCGTCATACTCTTGAGCGCAGCTGAACCTGCGGATACGACGTGGCGACCGGCGCTCGTGCTCATGGTCCTCTCTAATTTGATCCTCTTTCTCATGCCGTTCCTGCGTGGGTATCAGATGTATGGGCGGGAAGACCCGATGTCGCATCTCGGCTACATACGTGATTTTGTCGTCACCGGCGAAATTGGCGCCAATATCTACCCGCCGGCCCACGTTCTGGCCGTTACTGTCTCCAATGCAACGGGTCTCGACTGGACGACGGTCGTGATGGTTCTGTCACCCATGTTTTCTCTGCTGTACTACGGAGCGATGTTCTATCTGTTGCGGACCGTGTTCGATTCCCGACGACAGATGCTCTTCGGACTCCCGTTCGTCATGCTCCCTGTGCTTCGATTCGCACATCTCGGGTTCCGCCCCTTCGCACTGAGTATCATGCTGATACCGTTCTCGTTGTATCTTCTCTTCAAGAGCGATCAAAGCGCAACACCTGTCACCCGAGCCGCATTCGTGATCGCACTCTTCGCACAGACCTTCTATCACCCGCTAACTGCGCTTTTTGTCATTGGAGTATTTGTCCTCTATCGCGGCAGCAATCACATTCCGAGTATGGACGGCACCCTCCCCACAACAAAAAACCTCTTTTCGCTCTCAGTGGCATTGTTTGCAGTGTGGTACACGCAGTACGCGGGTATCCTTTTGCGCTTCAAGCGAATCTACGCCACCCTGTTCGGTGTCAACCAAGGAGAACCGCCAGTGGCCGCTTATCAGAGCACCATTCAAGAGTCGTCGCCGGCCCTCATTGATATCCTCCGGGTAATAACATTCAAGTACGGCGTGGAGTTCATGCTGTTCGGGCTCGGGTTCGCATTCACAGTCGCTGCAGCGTTTCTGGTCTGGAAAAGCCGATATACCCCTACACCACACCTTGGGATGCTTATCGGGACGGTGGTCGTATTCAGTTTCGGAGGGTTATTATTTTTAGTCTCAGACCTCATCGTCCCGCCAAACCGACCCTTCCAGATCGCGAAGATCGGCGCTATCATCTTGGTCGGGCAGCTGTTGTATGTCGGATGGAGAAAGATCGACTGGAGCGAGAGACGGATCGGACGGACTGGAGGGTTCTGGCCGGCAGCTGTGGTGATTCTCCTACTGCTCGCAAGTCTTTCTACGTTTAGCGTGTATAAATCACCGCTCAGTTCTGAACGGAATCCACAGGTAACCGAGATGGAACTTGAGGGGAGCGCGTGGCTGATGGGTCATGGCGAGGCCACCGAAAATCTAGACCGCTTCGGAATCACTTTTCACCGACACCACGACTATCGGAACGGTGTTCAGACACCGGACAATTTCGACGAAGGGACACCGCCGAGTCATTTCAACTACACCACGCGACAGTATCTCGGGAGTAGTTACGAGTCCGACCACTACCTTACAATCACGCGCAAGGGCCGCATCACGTATCCAGAGCTGTTCCCGGGTTACCGCGACCGGTGGCGATACACACCTGGTGATTTCGATCAACTTGAACGGGACCAAACGGTCAACCGACTGTATGATAACGGAGATTATACGCAGTACCTCGTTAATGCCACCGTGACTGACAGAGCAACAACGGGTCCGAACTGACTCCACACTGAACCAGTAAATACGGTGTATACGACTGAAGAGTAAGAGGAGCTACCGATCTACAGTATTATTAGATAGACATAGTACCGAAGCAGAAGTTTAAGTCGGTTAGGAAACATATAATTATTTTCTTAAAAGTTGTTAAGTCGCTCATGCTGGATCCAAATTGGGGCAACACGGAGGACTATTTATCGAAGGGTGAACGGATTCGATTCGAGGGATACAGCTCCCCCCAGTGGAGGCGATAGCAATGAAAAATATCGTTTTCATTACTGTCGATTCGCTGCGTGCTGACTATGTTTCTGGCCCGAAAGCTCCTGCCTCGCTCGAAACGCTTCCACGGATGACTGAAGAGTGGCTCACTTGCTCCACTGCGTACGCAAACGCACCATACACGAAGCAGTCGTTTCTCTCAATTCTGAGCGGGAGCTATCCCTGGACGTTCGAATCAGCGGAGACAGGATTTGACCCGGACCGAGTGCATATTGCGGAGCGATTGTCTGAAGAGGGGTACGCCACGGGTGGCTTCCACTCGAACACATATCTGAGCCCGACATACAACTACGATAGAGGGTTCGACTATTATCTGGGTCGGGACAGTGGAGACGATGGGGACACAGAGTCCCGGCTCACATCACTGTTTAATACGGCTGTGGAACGGGCTGTCGCTACCGAGGAACTCTCAGATCTCATCTACTGGACTTACCAGAACGCCGGTAAACGGTTAGGGATTCAGCTTGGTAGTAACCTCTACAAGCCGGCTGAAGAGTTGAATCAACATATCGTCAACTGGACCCAACGGCAGTCTAAGCCCGTGTTTATCTGGGCTCATTATATGGATGTGCACAATCCGTACTATCCACATGAAGGGACAGTCAGTGAGGGAATCAGCCGGAGGCGGGCGGTAAAACTGTTTCATAAAGTCAACGAACAACGGTCCGAGGCCGCCGAGGGCGATATAGACACCCTTGAGCGTCTGTATCGTGGTGAAATCGAGTATTTCGACCGGCAACTTGGTAACCTGCTTGAGCGACTCGACGAGACGATCGGTTCAGAGGAGACACTCCTTGTGTTCACGTCGGACCATGGCGAAGCGTTCAACGAGAAGGGACGTGTTTTTCATCCGGGAAGCGCTCTTTATGAGGAGAATATTCGTGTTCCGATGATGATAGATGGACCCGACATCAGTGGTGGCGAGATAGAAAGCCCGGTTTCACATATCGACCTTGTCCCGACGATATTGAACAGAGCCGGTATCGAGGCACCCAAGTCAGTTGACGGGCGCGATATCGCCGGGTACGACTTTGACGCTACCAGTGACAGGATTGTTTTCACTGAGAGCTACGATCACGAAGACGGCGGACTAATGGGAACTGATGGAGAGTATAAGCTCATCAGGGATCTGGAGACGGGCGAGGACCTCTTTTGTAGGCGCAACTCCGAACCAGAGAAAATCAACCAACCAGACGAGACTGAGTCTATCGCCTACGACAGGCTAGCTGGCGCTCTGGACGACCACGTGCAGTCGGTGACAAACGCCGAAGTTGCTGCTACTGATGGCGAGATTTCCGAGAACGTCCGACTCCAACTCCGCAAACTCGGCTACAAAGAGTGACGAACCGTTTGAGGATATACACTGCAACTTCGCCCCGCAAACGGGGAGCTAAATACAACGGGAGGTGGACTACAGCGTTTCGCTCAGACTATCCACTTGGTTCTCGACATCATTGACCGTGATCCGAAGTTCGTCGACCTGACCGCGGTCTCGCAATCGGTGCGTGTAACTGACCCGGTCCCCGCTGACACGGGTGCTATCGGCAGCCACCACTGTTCCCTGAGAGAGGAGCGTCGTGACGACCATATCGAGGTCCCCATCGGCGTCCGTTACGGTCCAGTCGACATCGAATCGTGACCAGTCATCAATATCGGTCCGGGTCACATCCATCGTCTCGATCTTCGGGGGGTTCGAAGCCGTCCCGTTGTCTACGGTTACGGTGACTGAGGCCGTAGCGCTGTTTCCAGCAGAGTCTGTCACACGCGCTTCGAGTTGGTAGTCGCCCCCATCAACTCCCGTCGTGTCCCACGTGCCCTCGTGATATCCCGTCTCAGCGTTGTAAGTGGCCACATTCCAGCTCGCATCGCCGATACGGTGTTCTACGGTCAATGCGTCTGCAGTATCCTCCTCGTCGCTCGCTGCGATCTGTAACGTCACTTCGCCACTTGTTACTTCACCGTCGGTCGGCGTTGCCCAGGAGACGGACGGTGCCGTCTCTGTCGTCTCGGAGTCTGGGANTTGAGCGGTGGCACCGCCAGTCACAGCGCTGAAGACGTCCGTTTCGACGCGCTGCGGGTCGAACGATCCCAGTCCGACCCAGCCGTCAGTGTGGTCGCTGTCGGTCTCGACAACGTCCCACTCAGTGGGTTCGTCAGTCCCAGCGGGCCACACTTTGGCTTTCAACTCAGACCCCTCCACACGGAACCGTCTGTAGAAGTACTCATTCTCCTGTGGCGTGCCGAACCGGGCTATCGTTGTTGTATTCCCGTCGGTGTATTTGCCGAGGCGGAACGAGTCTGCACGATCTTCTATCTCTATCCAGTAGCCGTTGGCCTTTCGGTTGACCGTGGAGGCACGGAGGTACACCCGAGCGTGGAACCCGTATTCCGCGTTCGTGGCGAACGAGGGGACTCGAAACTTATCCAGTACCTCAACGTCGCCCGGTTGGCCGATATCGTCCGCGGATATGGCATATCTAGTGCGATTCCCGTCAGTGTTCTCGAAAGCGAGGGCAGATTCTCCCGCGAACTCCGACCCGGTATCAACGCCCCAATCGCTCGTGGAACTGAACCACTGCGGTGTCCAGTGATCGAACAACGGTGGCTCGGAGGTAGTGGTCGTGTCCCCCCCAGAGTCATCGGACGCTGAGTTGATACCGACATCAGATGCAGCCGGAACATTGGGTGTGAGCGGGCTGGCACCCTGCTCGTCAGCCTCTATTGTGATCGCGCCGGTATCGCCAAGACCGCCGTTCCCATCACGCGCGAGCGTTTTGATAGCCCCGTCCGAGTCCTGCGTGCCGAACAATGCTTGCTCGCAATTGTGCACTGACACGCGGTCGAGAGCCACATCGGAGAAGTGTGCTCCGTCACGGTCACGGAACACTTCATCAGCTAGTTCGAACGTTGCGTTGTGGATTGCAAAGTTGTCTCCCTGAAGGTTCAGTTGCCCTGCGGCAGCCTGGATAGCGTATCCCATGTGGTCTCTGGTTTCGACATCCTCAAGATACACTGTCGGCACGCCACCAGTGCGATCGGACAGCCTATTGATGAAACATCGGCCATAGAAGTTCTCACCCGACTTTTCGTCGAGCTTCGATTCGAGTGATGGGGTGTTGGCACGATGATAGACACGTCGGACATCGAACAGCGAGGAAGCACTCAATTTACACAGGTTGGCACCGGTCCCTGTCACGTAACAGTCCTGCATGCGTATCTCGCCGGTGTTAAACCGAACATCTATTGCGCTCCCTGAACAGTCGATGAAATGTGAGTTNGTCACCGTGAGGGGGTTACCCTCGCTTGCATGGGTAGTGATGTGGTGGCCGATGTGTCCGCCGCCCGAATANTTGTGGTCCGCTATGGCGTTCTCTTCAAACGTACACCGGTCAACGGTCCGTAGCACGTCCCGGCCAAGGATTGCCTCTTGATACCAGCCACGGATATGTGCATTCGAGAAGTGTACATCTCCACTACCAGCGATATTCATACATCGAGAACCCCCACCAGCACTGCGAAGGTCTGGTAGGTTCTCGTAGTTTCCGTCCAGCCGTATATCACGGATCGTGACCGTGCCGTGATCGACACCATCGTCGTAGTAGAACCCTGTCTGTATTGGGTGGGATGACGCGTCAGTGTGTCTGCTTACCCCTAACGCTGAGCGCTCTGGACCAGCACCGGTGATCGAGATCCCAGCGGGTTCTTGCCCGCCGAACTCAAAGAACGAAGACCGACTATCACGGGCGAAGTAGAACGTTCCCTCAGGGACATAAATCTCGCCGCCGTCCCCGGTGGCATTTGCCGCGTCAAGCACTGCTTTCCAGTTACGTTTCGCCGCGTCGAACGAGGGGTCGTCTGGGTTCGCTACCGCACCGTGTTCGGTTATGTCTTCAGTCATAGCGCGTACTCACTGAAATCAGTCATATACTGCGTCTGCTGTGACGATTCGGTTGCAGTAACGCTGTTCGCACCAACAAGCGCGGCGACCGTGACAGCACCAGCTCTAAGATATTCCCTGCGGTTAATCGTACCTTGTCGGTCCCCGTCTAGTGGTTTGTTCCGATCTTTTTCTCCCTCCGCTTCTTCCGTTAGTAACTCATTACTTTGCTCCGATTCGGTATTCATCACACTCACCGCTGGTGGAGGTCCCGTATTTACTGATGCTACCAGTCGAAGTAAGTTTGCCCTGTTTTATTTACCAATAAGAGATACTTGGAGGCAGTTAGCTTAAGTTAAGTTATCAATATAGGATAGTGGTAAGAACCTCCTACCTCGGGAGTAGATGCCCACGCAGTCTAGTTGGTCAGTATGGTCGAGTACAGGACACTGCAGTCAGTCGTAGGAAGTCATTAACTCGGTCTGATACCAAGCCGGATCCGTGTTGAACGGGTTGGCACCGCCCGGGACCCTACAGTATCCGGATAATGTGGTATGGATAGTTGTGACTGTATTCTGACTCATTCTAATCACCCGGATCTTGGGGGTTTGATTTATCGACCAGATCCTATTTGTGAAGCCGTTACCGGATAATTCACGTGGCCTGTAGAGAACCTGAATAATTTGACTGGGACCTCTCTTGTTGCGTCTGTCACGCTGTTCGTTTGCCAATCAGGTCAAAATACTTTATTAAAATGTACTTTGATAGCTTGACCATGTTTTGTCTAACAGCCCGTTTTATTCAAGGCTGTGCGCGTCCGATAAGTCAACATATAACGCTTTAGCAGTGTATATACTGGATTCAGATTCAGGATGCCGTAGGAGTATCAGACGTATACTAATACCCCCGTCAGGGATACAGTGCAATGGCTTGATGTCGATGAGTAGCGACCGGCCAGCGGACACGGGACCGTCGTCAAGATGGAACGAGAAGCATCTGACAGTGAGACAGTCGACGTACACACTTCACGACAATGACGACTAACTGTGTCATCGTCTCTCAGCGGTATCCGCCTGAAAAGGGCGGCAATGCATCCAGAATTCACGACACAGCCGTTAATCTCGGTGATGAGTTCAACGTGACCGTTCTGGCACCGTCTCTCTGTTACCCACCGGGAAACTTCGAACGAACTTGGAAGCGCAAGCAGACAGAACGCGATGAGGGCGTGATCGTCCACCGCTTGTGGACATGGCAGCCACAGAGAGAGAACCCCTCTCTGCTTCGTCGACTTCCCTACTACGTTATATTCGCACTGCATGCGGCACTCTGGCTAGTTGTGAATTTCCGGCAGTATGACGTTGTCATGACATCTACACCGCCAATCACTACTGGGTTCCCCGGACTTGTGGCTGCTGCCATCGGGAATCCATGGGTAATCGATGTCCGCGATCTGTGGATTGAGAACTCAATCGCCCTTGGATACATTCCAGCAGATAGTCCACTGGTAAAGGCCGGCCGCACGTTCCAGCGTCTCGCGTTACACTCGGCTGATCGCATTACGGTAACGACTGAGACACTTAGAGATGCAGTCGGTGACACGTACGGCAGCGAACTTAGGGATCGGGTTCGAGTCGTCCCGAACGGTGTTGACACCGACCGGTTTTCCTCGGTATCGACTCCTGAAAATAACGACTCGCGAATCGTATACACCGGGAATATCGGGAGTGCACAGGCACTTGAACCGTGTATCCGGGCAATGCAACACGTTTCAAGTGACAACGCCTTGCTTCAGTTGGTCGGCGACGGGGACGAGGTGTCTCGGCTCAAGAGTGTGACAGAACGACTTGGGGTTGAAGACCGCGTCGAATTTGTTGGACTGGTGGACCGTGAACGAATCCCGGAGATCCTCGACAGTGCAACTGTCGGATTGGCCCCAATAAAAGACAGTCCAGAACTGGACTATGCAATACCCACGAAGCTGTACGAGTACATGGCCTGCTCGCTACCCGTCGTTGTCACCGGGCGGGGGGAAATCAAGCGGTTCACAACGGATACAGACGTAGGGATCCACACGGAACCCGACCCAGAAAGTATTGCGGTAGCGATTGAAACCCTCCTCGAAAACCCCGAAAAGCGGGTGGCGATGGGTCAAGATGGACATCGAGTCGTATCCGAGGAGTATGACCGGCAAGCCATCGCGGGTCAACTTGGTGAGGTTTTTCGGACATTGACAGTGAGTGAACGACGGGAATCGTGTACGACTCCAGATCCCGACCATGACTGAGCACCTGCAGACGCTTCCGAAAGCGGTCAGATTGTACGGACACACGCTCACACAGTTGGAGTCTGCGCAGGTGCTTGGGATGGCCGAGCGGACGACTCGTAACACCTTGCTCACACGACTCCCGCTCGACTTCAACGGGCAATACGACGCAGCGATTCCTCGAACCCTCTCGGTGGGGACCAGTCCGATCAAAGCGGACCTTGGCCTGCTTCGTGCAGAACTTTCGGAGGCGACCGTCAAGATGTTCCAGCAACGGAGCCGCCAGGCGGCCGACGGTACCCTGACGTTCCTTAACAGGACCACACAGCTCCGGTCGCCGGAGCATCCTACTTGGTTTGACGACCGGTTCGACAACTATCCGCTACTCTGGCCGCTGAAACTATACGCGTTCGAACCACTCCGATGGGCGACGCTTGGGTTTACGGGCTCACAGTCGGCCCCGGACAGGATTGTCGAGGTGTTCGACCAGTGGGTGCGAGACTGGGCCGATAGTATGGAGATCGGCCAGCCAGGATACCTTCGAAATGCGTGGACACCGTGGGCAGTGTCACTCCGCATACAAACACTCACCCGATACCTCGCGTGGCGGACTGGGGACACCCAGGAAGACGTTCCAGAGAGACTCACTGAGGCACTTGCCCGAGAGATATATCGCAATTCGCTTTTTCTCGCAAACCACATCGAGGCTGATGTCGGCGGTAATCACCTCATCGAGAACGGGCTCGCACTGCTCATGGCTGGACTCACTTTCCCAGAGGCTGACACGTCCTGGATTTCGGACGGGATCTCTGTCCTCGGCCGTACAGGGGCTAAACAGTTCCTTGCTGATGGCGGCCATTATGAACGGTCGCCGATGTACCATGCAATCGTTACAACGCGGTTCGTGACGGCCTGCTCGCTACTGGCAGCCAGTGATCGGTCAGCCCCCAACTGGCTGATAGCGATGACGAAACAGGCCGTAGCGTACTTGCGATACCTCTCACCGCCGGATGAGCGGCTCCCGCTGTATAACGACGCCGTGTTCGGGCAGTCGCTCCCGTTGACGGCCTGCCTGGGATACGCCGGGGCCGTCGGGTTCGGGGCCGACGACCGCCCGGTCCCGTCACACAGTCCGATGGGCGGCGAGACGGGGTACTACTGGCTCGACACCGACCACGGGCAGTTACTGGTAGACGGTGGGCCGGTGGGGCCCTCCAACTTGCCGGGTCACTCCCACAACGACATGCTGAGCGTCCTGCTCTGGGTCGACGGACAGCGCGTGCTCACGGATACCGGCGTGTACGATTACGCCGACAACGAGCGGCGGCAGTACGCCAGAAGCGTTGCCGGCCATAACACCGTCCAGGTCGGCGAGACGGAGCCTATCGAAATCGGCGGCAAGTACCTGATGGGCGCGCGGACGGAACCGACGGCCGAATACGAGGGGGCCGACCCAACTCTCTTCAGGGGGCATTATGAGACAGCCGCCGCAGCACCGGCGTCGTACCGGCACGACAGGACGATTCTCGCCAGCGACGACTGGTGGTTGGTTCGGGACGAACTTCGGGGACCCGACACAGAAACCGAACCAAGCGTCTCCCGACTCCACTTCCATCCAGAGGTCGCTGTCACAGTCGAGGACTCGGGAACGGTGCGGGCGACTGGCAGTGACGAGAGCTCGGCCCTACTCAGCGTCTATCCGCTCGGCGTCAGTGACGTTCGGACGACGACGACGACCGAGTACTTCCCCGAGTTCGGCGTCACTGAGGAGCGACAGACGCTAGAACTGGAGGCCGGCCCGGAGTCTGGGACGACGGCCTTCGGGTACCTCCTCGACCCGTCTGCTGGTGGCCACAGAGCGCCCAGCTGTTTAGATGCGGACAAATAAGCTAGCCGGGACCGCTACCGAGACGGTCAGTTTGGTGACCAGAGACGTGTTCGGTCTGTCAATCGGAGCTGTCACTTCTCGGTGTGAAAACCCGCGCCTCAACTGAACAGACGCTTCAGCCGCGCAACGAGGCTCTTCGAGCGATCGCCGCCGCGCCGGCGCTGCTGGTCCGGCCCCGCCGAG
>JGI12330J12834_1000404_pt1 | contig 14464 bp, 10 predicted proteins | sample A23E1SouthBayCA_FD_12834 | JGI IMG/M metagenome (IMG submission 12834) | reverse complement strand
TCGCCGGAGGTACAACAGTACGCGAGCCTCCGGCTCCAGGAGGATAACGTCGACCAGGTGACTATCGTAACCACCGGCGGGTTCTCCCGACAGGCTGAGGACCTCGCCCCGGACCTCGACGTGGTCCTCGTCGACGGTGAGGACTTACTCGGGGTTCTTGATGAGCTGGAAGCCTACGAGGTGTTTGTCGAACATTTCGACGACATTCAGGTAGGGCCGGCCGACGGTGACGCCGGCGAGGACGACCGCGACGACGACGCGGGAGCTATCGGGCGGTTCCTGTCGTGGTTAAAATAACGACGAGAGACGGGGGCGCTCCCCCGTGAATGGTGGAATACTTCGGCTCCACGCAAGGCCTGACGTATGTTCGTTAGACCTCGGTACGGATATTTCTACCGCTTAGAAGCGCTTTAGAAGTCTCTCAGACGTTTAGGCTTGGGTGCCATAACCGTGGCACCACGCAAGGCCTGACATATACACATACACATCCCAGGCTAATATGTATTACTGAAGTAGTCCACTACAACAGCACAACCCGCCATTCTACCCCCTGAGCAAAGCCAATCTTTTTGCTATAAGCCGCCCATGAATTGAAACAGACGGTAGTTGAACCCCGAAAGCGGGGACGACGGCACCACGCAAGGCCTGACACCTTTTGCGTGCGACGTTGTCCCGACAGCCGAGAGAGGGCAGAATGCTGTCCCTGTCGGTTCCGACAGTCGCATAGGCAAGCGAGGTTCCGATAGTGGCCGCCCACGTCCTCGACGCCGGGACGGACCCGGACAGACTAGCGGCCGCGACCCGCGAGGACCGGCCGGCCGAGTATCGGGAAAAGCACGTTTTGGAGGTATCGACATGATTCACACACACACCGCCGGAGAGTCGCACAGCCGCCGAGAGACGCCGCCCGAAAGCAAGGTGGGACCATGACCGTCCCGCCGGCGAAACAATGCACTATGCCGACCTGCTCGGCCGAAGCGGTCGACCCCAGCGGGAAAGGCGGGCTATGTCCCGAGCACTTGGAGGACCTCGGCGACACCGGAGAGAGTTCTAACCAACAGGACACCCCCGAAACGGGGTGTGTGTTGGTTAACAGCGAAGCCCCCGACGACCCCGAGGAGCAGGGCGGTTCTCCCGACGCTACCCCCACCCCTGACGCCGAGGAAACGGGTTCTCTCACCCCCGAAAGCCGTAGTTTCGACAGTATCGACTTTTCGGATACCGTGGCCGGTTCCTACCCGCCGGCACTACTCGACGCCGAGCAGTGGATGGGTCGAAAAGGAAAGCTCCCGTTTGCACCGTGGGGCGATAAGAACCCCGACGACGCCGATCCCGACGACTCCCCACGGTGGGAGTGGGGCCGGACCGAGCTATACGTCGACGGTGACACCGTGGCGCTCGCCGAGGACGACCCACGGCTCGACGGCCGGGTGTTCATCCAGCAGGACACCGATCCGTTCGTATTCGTCGACGGCGACGACGTCCGGGACCCCGACACCGGCGAGGTTCACCCCGAGTTTATCGCCCTACTCGACCGACTGGGGTTCACTTACGCCGACGTATCGACCTCCGGGGCCGGGGTTCACGCCTACTACACCGGCGACCTCCCCGGCGAGCAGGGGCAAGCGGTGTTTCAGATTGACACCGAGCCGTGGGGCGAAAACGACGACCCGCCGACCGTCGAGATATACGCGAATAAGCACGTTTGCGTGGCAACGGGCGACCATGTCACCGGGACGCCCGAGGACGCTGTCGAGTGGGACCACGCCGAGCTAGAGCTGATACTCGACGAGTACGACGCCAAGAAGGAACCGACGCCCGCCCACGACACCGACCGGGACCGCGAGGACCTCGTCGACCACACACCCACGGCGACGACGGCCGGCGAGAGCACCGACGACGTCCGGGACGTCCTGAAAGCCGTCGACCAACTCCGGCCGTCGGACCTCCGGCTTCGGACGTCGAAGGTGGGGACCGACGCGACTGGGTGGGAGCAGTGGGACCCGTCGAGTTACCGGACGTCGGGCGGGAACGACAGCCTACACCGACCCCCACGCGAGGCGGTGTTTCACGACCACAAACACGGCGAGAGCTTCGGGCTTCTGTCCCTGTTGGCCGCCGAGGACGGAATACTCTCGAAGCCGTGGGACCGCCTACGCGGGGGAGATTGGTGGGACGCCGTCGACCTCGCCCGCGAGCAGGGCGCTCCTATCCCCGAATACGACGGGCCGACCGTCGAGGACACCGACCCCGTCGCCGTCCTCCCGCCGACGGTCCGGGACCTCTCGACCGCTACGAGTGGCTGGGACTGGAAGCACGCGGCCGCCGAGGGGCAACGGTCCCTTTCCATTGAGGACGCCCGAGAGCGGACTGTGGCGGCCATATCAGACGCCTACGAACGGGGCGACCGGGCGCTCGTCGAAGCCCTCCCGACTATGGGCAAGTCCTACGGCGCAATCAAGGCGGCCGCCGACACCGGCGAGCAGGTGACGGTTCTCACCGGGCGAGGACAGAAAGAGCAGTACGACCAATTCAAGGACTGGGCCGCCGAGTTCGGGCTGTCCTACTACCAACTCCCGAGTTTTACCCACGACTGTCCGACGGCCGCCGGCGACCACGGCGAGGACTGGGCCGAGAAAGTCGCCGGGTGGTATCGACGGGGCGCGACTCCCCAGGTGATTCACGCCTACGCCGAGGACCTACTCGGCCGACCGCTCCCCTGTCAACACGACGACGACGGGAACCATGTCGAATGTCCGTATGCGTCTAAGTGGCGGTTCGACCCCGACGAGTACGACGTCCTAATCGGACACTATACCCACGCGTATCGGGACGACAAAGTGACGGCCGGTCGGGTGGCTGTCCTCGACGAATTCCCCGAGGACGCGTATGAGACGACGCTGTCCGGGACGACGTTACAGGGCGCGGTGTCCTACTGGCTGTCGACCGTCGACGCCGTCCCGTTCGACAGCTACACCGATCTCGTCGAGAACCGGGACGACGAAAGCCGCCGGGCCGACGCCCTGGCCTACCTGCTCGACGACGACCTGGGGACCGACGAAAGACACGTCCTCGACGACCACGCCGCCCACGCCGACGCCCCGCTCGCCGTGGCTACGCTGTTGGCCGGCGAGGACCTCGGTAATGGGTTCGAGCGGGCCGGCCTCGACGACGCCGGGACCGGGACGTTCGACCGGGACACCGGCGAGGTATCGCTCCTACGCCCGCCGACGTTTGACTACGCCGGCGGGATTATCGCCCTCGACGGGACGCCTACGAAACGTATGTGGGAGTTGGCCCTCGGCGAGCGATTGAACCACCGACAGGTGTTACAGGACGGCGAGCGGGCCGAGTACATCCGGGACGCCCTGAATCTAAACCTCGTCCGAACGACCGAGTACATCAAGCCCTACAATTCGGCTGACCACGTCTATACCGACGACGACGCCGCCCTCCTGGAACGTATCGCCGACGAGCACGGCGAGCGGCCGGGGGTTATCACGTCCTCGACAGCAATAGAGCAGTACGACGCCGAGGACGTCCTCGACACCGTCGACAGTACGAAACACTACGGAAACGTCCTCGGGAGCAACGAATACAAAACTAAGCGCGTAGGGGCGGTGATAGGGTCGAACCACTACGGCGACGACTATATCGCTAAGTGGGGCGCCTACGCCGGCGAAAGTGTCCCGATAGGCGACGACGCCCGCCCCGAAGGGCAGAAAGGGGGCGACCTGTCGTATGGTACGTTCGGCGACGATGTCCTCGCCCATATGCGGGACCACGATACGTTACAAGCGGCCATGCGGTTCGGCCGGGACGGGAACGGGGCGGTGGTCTATGTTCACACCGATACGCTCCCCGACTGGGTTCCGCTCGCCGGCGAGGGGCGCGTAGTGTCGACATGGTCCGACGGGATGCGCCAAGTCCTCCGGGCTGTCGAGGACCTCGGGGGTGCTTCGACCGCCGAGATAGCCGACCACCCGGACGTCGACCTCGGCCGTCGGCAGGTGTTCGACCACTTGGAAACACTTCGACAGCGGGGTGTCCTCGACCGCGAGCAGGACGACACCGACGGCCGCCGGGTTCGGTGGGTCGACGGTGGGGTTCACCGATTAAACGACCACGGCGAGGTGACGCTCGACGCTGTCGATCTCGACGACCTCGACGACGACGAGGTTCGGGAACTAGCACGTAGTAGTACCTATACGTGGGAGTTCCTGAACCGTGGCGGTGGTCCGGGCGGTGAGACGGCCGACGCCCTCGACGGGCCGACAAGGACCACCGACCAACCGGCGAGCGAGGGGGACCCGCCGCCAGGACCGGCCGACTAACTACGGAAACGCCGGTGTGTTCACCCCGGCGACGAGCGACAGCTACGCCGGAGGTAGGTGAACCGCTAAGTGGCAGATAACCGAACCAACAACTACACGCAAATGACTCTCAACAGGCGACAGGCGGCCGAGAACCACCGTATCGACACCGGAACCCCGTGGGGTGTGTCCGTATGAGCACCGACGCGAGCACGGGCGCGAGCGACGACGCCGCCGACGACCTCGACCCGACCGATTACGACGCAATGCTAGAGACGCTCGACGTGGGGGTAGCCGAGGCACGGCGAAAAATCGAAAACGGGCGGGTTCGGTCCCCGGAGAACGAAAAGGTCCGTATCAAGTGGATACGGGCGCTCGCCTACGCGGTGAACGTCCGACGACAGGTAGCCAACGACCGGGACCTCCAGGAGCTCGCCGACGAGGTGGAAGCCCTAAAAGAGCAGTACGAGGACGACGCCGAGCAATGACCCGAAAGAGCAAACGCGAGATAGAGCGAGAGGTACGGGACCTGTCCGGTCGAGGGGACGGCGACGACTGGGGGCCGATTGCGTGTGAGCACGACGACGGGACGCTTACGGACCCGGACGGCGACCCGCTCCCGGTCGACGCCGATCCGGTTCTAATTGTGTCGTGGGACGTGGCGAGGACGTGGTCATGACCCGCAAAAGCCGACGTGAATTAGAGCAGGAAATAGGGGACCTCAAAGCCGACGACGACCTCGGCGAGATTGAGGTATCCTCGACGGTGGTTACAATCACCGAGGACATGACCGACGAGCGGGGCGGCCTCGTCGACGAGGTGACGGTCCCAGACGACGCGACGGTTCTCCCGACTGGGTCGGACGTCGTAACGGTGTGGTCGACGACGGAATAGTCCCATTAGCACAGATAGCACTTTTTATCTGGGTATATGATACTAGATTCTCCCACCACCGTCCAGATTACAGTCTTGAGGAAATTAAATTTATTTTCTCTGTCAGATGTCGTATGGTTTCAGGGTGTTACCTCTCGCCTCAACAGTAGTGTTACTTAGGTGGTAAAACGTAATGCGGCTCGGATGTATCAAGAAAGCCAGCAGGTTCAATTCGGAAAGCCAGAGTCACGTCCTTTGGTATATCGAATATAACCGCGCCCTCTGTTGGTAAGTTTGGGTTCAATTGTTCGTACAGTATAGATTCCGTATCGAACCTCTCATCAGAATCATATGCCGCTGTTACATCGTCAGAGGGTTCATACAAACTGCTTTCTTCACCTTCTGGCCCTGCGACGATTGCGAATTTATTTGAGGATATATTAAATGATTCCTCAGCTTTATTCTCGATTGTCATTTCAACAACGGCAAACTGCCCGTCTGCCTCCTCGGTTAAGTAATCGTTACCAAGTGAGTCAACACCTGTCATCGCATCAATGGTGTACTGTATAACACGGTCACCTTCTCCGACAGTAAATGTCTCCCCCACCTCATGAGTCCGTGCCTCGGCATCATTTTCTTCAGTTTCGGTATTGGGGGCTTCAGTTTCGGTATTGGGGGCTTCCGTTTCGGTACTGGCCCCTCCACTACTACTGCTAGTGTTGTCGTCTGAACCACTACAACCAGCAATTGCGGCGATTCCTATGGTTCCGATGCTTGTGAGAAATATGCGTCTTTTCATAAGTACCATCAATTTACCAAATAAATATGTCTTCTGCTCAGTCTAATGGTGGTTTGTTCTCACAGAGATCATTCACGGCTTTTAGGATTCAGGTTCCTTACAAATTTCAACTCCAGCGGCGAAAGCGACCACTCGCTGATGGGAGGTTACAGTTGAAAGGCGGTGTGTGTCCTATTCGTCGACGCTAGCGTTTGGGTTCGGTTCAGTGAACCCGGCGCGGAAGCATGGCCAACAGGCGAGATCGCCCGTAGCCCAACAGTCGCAATCTTCGGGGCGGCCGTCAAAGTCGGTTAGTTCGGTGTCGGTTCCTTCTTGGGTAGGGGTGTTGTATGCAGACATGGCTTTCTCCTGACTTAGGAAAGCCGGCCTCGGTGTCTCTAGCACCGGGGCGTTTCGTAACGCCCGACAGTGACCGTCTTTCCTTACCTATTGGTAATAGCCAATTGGCATTAAACCTTTTGTTTAATACCAAATGGGTGCTACATAGCGATTATTTCCAAAGTGGTATACCTATTTGGTGTTACCAAAAGGACTAACTCAATTGGACGCTATACAGCAGATATGGGACCACGCGAGCGGAGCGATTCAGGAACGTTCGTCGAGACGGTGAGTTTAGAGGACGTCCTCGGTGTGTTCGACGCCGTCCGGGGGCCGGTAATCACAAGTTCGGACGTGGCCGACCAATTGGATTGTACGACTGAAGCCGCCCGACAGAAATTACAGCGATTATACGACCGTGGCGAGGTGGATAAGCGAAAGACGGGGCGGGTGGTCGTATGGTGGCACACCGGCGAGACGCCGTCCGAACGGACCACGGCCGACCCCGACCAATCCCCGACCAATCCCGACGCCGTCGACGGCGAGGGACGCGGGAGTGCCGACACGTCGCTTTCGGACCCGTCGGTCGAGGACGACGGCGAGCAGGACACCGGCCCGATAAGCGACGCGCTCGCCGGGTGGTCCTACGGTCGAACCGAGGAGGAGCAGGCGGCAAATGAGACGGTCGCTAAAGCGTCCTTAGAGTGGCTTCGAGAGACGGGCGACATTGTCCGGCAAAGTGACGTCCCGCTCGACGAGATGGCCGAGCAGGACCCGCAAGACCGGAAAAAAGACACACTGTGGCGGACGGTTATCCGGGGCGCATGGCAACACGCGGACGGACAGGGGTACGTCGACCGCCCCGATTCACGCGGGTATCAATGGGCCGGCGACGACGTCCAAACGGACGGTGGGGTATACGACCCGACCGAGGAGTTCTAACCATGTCCGATAACTCCAATTCCAGTATTCTTGTAAAAGCCGTGACGGGGGTGCTTTTGCTTCTTTTTATATATCTAATCCTGACTGCTCTCCCGACGTTTCTCGGGATGGCTGGGGTACTCCCCGGACCGGCGGGACCGCGACCCATTGCTGACGCACTTGCTCGGTTTCTCCTTGCTGGGGTAGTTTTCGGGATAATCATAGTGGTCGAACAAATCGAGCAACGGATAGGGGACGGTGGGGCATGACTGACGACGAGCAGGACGACGCCGACGGTGTCCCGGACAGTGACCCGCGACATATCGACCCGGCCGGCGACCTCGCCGATCTCGTCGAGAGCGGGGGCATGGACATAGAGTTAGCCGACGGCCAGGACGCCGAGGACCTCCGGGAATTCGTCGAGCGGGCCGAAGCGGGAGAATTCGGGGCCGACCCCGGATTAGAAGCGACGGTTCGGATTGCGCGGGTTATGCTCGACGGACAGGACACCGACGAGGGCGGGACGGACACATGACCGACGACGAGGACGCTGTCGAGTACGTGACGCCGTCGAAAGACTACCTCCGGTCCCGGCTTCAACAGATGGACCCCTACGATTTTGAGCAATTCGTGTCCGACGTATGGACACATCTGGGGTGGTCGACCCGAACGGTGGGAAAGCCGGGCGACCGTGGTATCGACGTGATAGCGACCGACGAGGACAGCAAACAATTGATTCAAGCAAAGCGGTACGGGCCGAATACGACCGTCGGCTCGCCGGAGGTACAACAGTACGCGAGCCTCCGGCTCCAGGAGGATAACGTCGACCAGGTGACTATCGTAACCACCGGCGGGGTCTCCCGACAGGCTGAGGACCTCGCCCCGGACCTCGACGTGGTCCTCGTCGACGGTGAGGACTTACTCGGGGTTCTTGATGAGCTGGAAGCCTACGAGGTGTTTGTCGAACATTTCGACGACATTCAGGTAGGGCCGGCCGACGGTGACGCCGGCGAGGACGACCGCGACGACGACGCGGGAGCTATCGGGCGGTTCCTGTCGTGGTTAAAATAACGACGAGAGACGGGGGCGCTCCCCCGTGAATGGTGGAATACTTCGGCTCCACGCAAGGCCTGACGTATGTTCGTTAGACCTCGGTACGGATATTTCTACCGCTTAGAAGCGCTTTAGAAGTCTCTCAGACGTTTAGGCTTGGGTGCCATAACCGTGGCACCACGCAAGGCCTGACATATACACATACACATCCCAGGCTAATATGTATTACTGAAGTAGTCCACTACAACAGCACAACCCGCCATTCTACCCCCTGAGCAAAGCCAATCTTTTTGCTATAAGCCGCCCATGAATTGAAACAGACGGTAGTTGAACCCCGAAAGCGGGGACGACGGCACCACGCAAGGCCTGACACCTTTTGCGTGCGACGTTGTCCCGACAGCCGAGAGAGGGCAGAATGCTGTCCCTGTCGGTTCCGACAGTCGCATAGGCAAGCGAGGTTCCGATAGTGGCCGCCCACGTCCTCGACGCCGGGACGGACCCGGACAGACTAGCGGCCGCGACCCGCGAGGACCGGCCGGCCGAGTATCGGGAAAAGCACGTTTTGGAGGTATCGACATGATTCACACACACACCGCCGGAGAGTCGCACAGCCGCCGAGAGACGCCGCCCGAAAGCAAGGTGGGACCATGACCGTCCCGCCGGCGAAACAATGCACTATGCCGACCTGCTCGGCCGAAGCGGTCGACCCCAGCGGGAAAGGCGGGCTATGTCCCGAGCACTTGGAGGACCTCGGCGACACCGGAGAGAGTTCTAACCAACAGGACACCCCCGAAACGGGGTGTGTGTTGGTTAACAGCGAAGCCCCCGACGACCCCGAGGAGCAGGGCGGTTCTCCCGACGCTACCCCCACCCCTGACGCCGAGGAAACGGGTTCTCTCACCCCCGAAAGCCGTAGTTTCGACAGTATCGACTTTTCGGATACCGTGGCCGGTTCCTACCCGCCGGCACTACTCGACGCCGAGCAGTGGATGGGTCGAAAAGGAAAGCTCCCGTTTGCACCGTGGGGCGATAAGAACCCCGACGACGCCGATCCCGACGACTCCCCACGGTGGGAGTGGGGCCGGACCGAGCTATACGTCGACGGTGACACCGTGGCGCTCGCCGAGGACGACCCACGGCTCGACGGCCGGGTGTTCATCCAGCAGGACACCGATCCGTTCGTATTCGTCGACGGCGACGACGTCCGGGACCCCGACACCGGCGAGGTTCACCCCGAGTTTATCGCCCTACTCGACCGACTGGGGTTCACTTACGCCGACGTATCGACCTCCGGGGCCGGGGTTCACGCCTACTACACCGGCGACCTCCCCGGCGAGCAGGGGCAAGCGGTGTTTCAGATTGACACCGAGCCGTGGGGCGAAAACGACGACCCGCCGACCGTCGAGATATACGCGAATAAGCACGTTTGCGTGGCAACGGGCGACCATGTCACCGGGACGCCCGAGGACGCTGTCGAGTGGGACCACGCCGAGCTAGAGCTGATACTCGACGAGTACGACGCCAAGAAGGAACCGACGCCCGCCCACGACACCGACCGGGACCGCGAGGACCTCGTCGACCACACACCCACGGCGACGACGGCCGGCGAGAGCACCGACGACGTCCGGGACGTCCTGAAAGCCGTCGACCAACTCCGGCCGTCGGACCTCCGGCTTCGGACGTCGAAGGTGGGGACCGACGCGACTGGGTGGGAGCAGTGGGACCCGTCGAGTTACCGGACGTCGGGCGGGAACGACAGCCTACACCGACCCCCACGCGAGGCGGTGTTTCACGACCACAAACACGGCGAGAGCTTCGGGCTTCTGTCCCTGTTGGCCGCCGAGGACGGAATACTCTCGAAGCCGTGGGACCGCCTACGCGGGGGAGATTGGTGGGACGCCGTCGACCTCGCCCGCGAGCAGGGCGCTCCTATCCCCGAATACGACGGGCCGACCGTCGAGGACACCGACCCCGTCGCCGTCCTCCCGCCGACGGTCCGGGACCTCTCGACCGCTACGAGTGGCTGGGACTGGAAGCACGCGGCCGCCGAGGGGCAACGGTCCCTTTCCATTGAGGACGCCCGAGAGCGGACTGTGGCGGCCATATCAGACGCCTACGAACGGGGCGACCGGGCGCTCGTCGAAGCCCTCCCGACTATGGGCAAGTCCTACGGCGCAATCAAGGCGGCCGCCGACACCGGCGAGCAGGTGACGGTTCTCACCGGGCGAGGACAGAAAGAGCAGTACGACCAATTCAAGGACTGGGCCGCCGAGTTCGGGCTGTCCTACTACCAACTCCCGAGTTTTACCCACGACTGTCCGACGGCCGCCGGCGACCACGGCGAGGACTGGGCCGAGAAAGTCGCCGGGTGGTATCGACGGGGCGCGACTCCCCAGGTGATTCACGCCTACGCCGAGGACCTACTCGGCCGACCGCTCCCCTGTCAACACGACGACGACGGGAACCATGTCGAATGTCCGTATGCGTCTAAGTGGCGGTTCGACCCCGACGAGTACGACGTCCTAATCGGACACTATACCCACGCGTATCGGGACGACAAAGTGACGGCCGGTCGGGTGGCTGTCCTCGACGAATTCCCCGAGGACGCGTATGAGACGACGCTGTCCGGGACGACGTTACAGGGCGCGGTGTCCTACTGGCTGTCGACCGTCGACGCCGTCCCGTTCGACAGCTACACCGATCTCGTCGAGAACCGGGACGACGAAAGCCGCCGGGCCGACGCCCTGGCCTACCTGCTCGACGACGACCTGGGGACCGACGAAAGACACGTCCTCGACGACCACGCCGCCCACGCCGACGCCCCGCTCGCCGTGGCTACGCTGTTGGCCGGCGAGGACCTCGGTAATGGGTTCGAGCGGGCCGGCCTCGACGACGCCGGGACCGGGACGTTCGACCGGGACACCGGCGAGGTATCGCTCCTACGCCCGCCGACGTTTGACTACGCCGGCGGGATTATCGCCCTCGACGGGACGCCTACGAAACGTATGTGGGAGTTGGCCCTCGGCGAGCGATTGAACCACCGACAGGTGTTACAGGACGGCGAGCGGGCCGAGTACATCCGGGACGCCCTGAATCTAAACCTCGTCCGAACGACCGAGTACATCAAGCCCTACAATTCGGCTGACCACGTCTATACCGACGACGACGCCGCCCTCCTGGAACGTATCGCCGACGAGCACGGCGAGCGGCCGGGGGTTATCACGTCCTCGACAGCAATAGAGCAGTACGACGCCGAGGACGTCCTCGACACCGTCGACAGTACGAAACACTACGGAAACGTCCTCGGGAGCAACGAATACAAAACTAAGCGCGTAGGGGCGGTGATAGGGTCGAACCACTACGGCGACGACTATATCGCTAAGTGGGGCGCCTACGCCGGCGAAAGTGTCCCGATAGGCGACGACGCCCGCCCCGAAGGGCAGAAAGGGGGCGACCTGTCGTATGGTACGTTCGGCGACGATGTCCTCGCCCATATGCGGGACCACGATACGTTACAAGCGGCCATGCGGTTCGGCCGGGACGGGAACGGGGCGGTGGTCTATGTTCACACCGATACGCTCCCCGACTGGGTTCCGCTCGCCGGCGAGGGGCGCGTAGTGTCGACATGGTCCGACGGGATGCGCCAAGTCCTCCGGGCTGTCGAGGACCTCGGGGGTGCTTCGACCGCCGAGATAGCCGACCACCCGGACGTCGACCTCGGCCGTCGGCAGGTGTTCGACCACTTGGAAACACTTCGACAGCGGGGTGTCCTCGACCGCGAGCAGGACGACACCGACGGCCGCCGGGTTCGGTGGGTCGACGGTGGGGTTCACCGATTAAACGACCACGGCGAGGTGACGCTCGACGCTGTCGATCTCGACGACCTCGACGACGACGAGGTTCGGGAACTAGCACGTAGTAGTACCTATACGTGGGAGTTCCTGAACCGTGGCGGTGGTCCGGGCGGTGAGACGGCCGACGCCCTCGACGGGCCGACAAGGACCACCGACCAACCGGCGAGCGAGGGGGACCCGCCGCCAGGACCGGCCGACTAACTACGGAAACGCCGGTGTGTTCACCCCGGCGACGAGCGACAGCTACGCCGGAGGTAGGTGAACCGCTAAGTGGCAGATAACCGAACCAACAACTACACGCAAATGACTCTCAACAGGCGACAGGCGGCCGAGAACCACCGTATCGACACCGGAACCCCGTGGGGTGTGTCCGTATGAGCACCGACGCGAGCACGGGCGCGAGCGACGACGCCGCCGACGACCTCGACCCGACCGATTACGACGCAATGCTAGAGACGCTCGACGTGGGGGTAGCCGAGGCACGGCGAAAAATCGAAAACGGGCGGGTTCGGTCCCCGGAGAACGAAAAGGTCCGTATCAAGTGGATACGGGCGCTCGCCTACGCGGTGAACGTCCGACGACAGGTAGCCAACGACCGGGACCTCCAGGAGCTCGCCGACGAGGTGGAAGCCCTAAAAGAGCAGTACGAGGACGACGCCGAGCAATGACCCGAAAGAGCAAACGCGAGATAGAGCGAGAGGTACGGGACCTGTCCGGTCGAGGGGACGGCGACGACTGGGGGCCGATTGCGTGTGAGCACGACGACGGGACGCTTACGGACCCGGACGGCGACCCGCTCCCGGTCGACGCCGATCCGGTTCTAATTGTGTCGTGGGACGTGGCGAGGACGTGGTCATGACCCGCAAAAGCCGACGTGAATTAGAGCAGGAAATAGGGGACCTCAAAGCCGACGACGACCTCGGCGAGATTGAGGTATCCTCGACGGTGGTTACAATCACCGAGGACATGACCGACGAGCGGGGCGGCCTCGTCGACGAGGTGACGGTCCCAGACGACGCGACGGTTCTCCCGACTGGGTCGGACGTCGTAACGGTGTGGTCGACGACGGAATAGTCCCATTAGCACAGATAGCACTTTTTATCTGGGTATATGATACTAGATTCTCCCACCACCGTCCAGATTACAGTCTTGAGGAAATTAAATTTATTTTCTCTGTCAGATGTCGTATGGTTTCAGGGTGTTACCTCTCGCCTCAACAGTAGTGTTACTTAGGTGGTAAAACGTAATGCGGCTCGGATGTATCAAGAAAGCCAGCAGGTTCAATTCGGAAAGCCAGAGTCACGTCCTTTGGTATATCGAATATAACCGCGCCCTCTGTTGGTAAGTTTGGGTTCAATTGTTCGTACAGTATAGATTCCGTATCGAACCTCTCATCAGAATCATATGCCGCTGTTACATCGTCAGAGGGTTCATACAAACTGCTTTCTTCACCTTCTGGCCCTGCGACGATTGCGAATTTATTTGAGGATATATTAAATGATTCCTCAGCTTTATTCTCGATTGTCATTTCAACAACGGCAAACTGCCCGTCTGCCTCCTCGGTTAAGTAATCGTTACCAAGTGAGTCAACACCTGTCATCGCATCAATGGTGTACTGTATAACACGGTCACCTTCTCCGACAGTAAATGTCTCCCCCACCTCATGAGTCCGTGCCTCGGCATCATTTTCTTCAGTTTCGGTATTGGGGGCTTCAGTTTCGGTATTGGGGGCTTCCGTTTCGGTACTGGCCCCTCCACTACTACTGCTAGTGTTGTCGTCTGAACCACTACAACCAGCAATTGCGGCGATTCCTATGGTTCCGATGCTTGTGAGAAATATGCGTCTTTTCATAAGTACCATCAATTTACCAAATAAATATGTCTTCTGCTCAGTCTAATGGTGGTTTGTTCTCACAGAGATCATTCACGGCTTTTAGGATTCAGGTTCCTTACAAATTTCAACTCCAGCGGCGAAAGCGACCACTCGCTGATGGGAGGTTACAGTTGAAAGGCGGTGTGTGTCCTATTCGTCGACGCTAGCGTTTGGGTTCGGTTCAGTGAACCCGGCGCGGAAGCATGGCCAACAGGCGAGATCGCCCGTAGCCCAACAGTCGCAATCTTCGGGGCGGCCGTCAAAGTCGGTTAGTTCGGTGTCGGTTCCTTCTTGGGTAGGGGTGTTGTATGCAGACATGGCTTTCTCCTGACTTAGGAAAGCCGGCCTCGGTGTCTCTAGCACCGGGGCGTTTCGTAACGCCCGACAGTGACCGTCTTTCCTTACCTATTGGTAATAGCCAATTGGCATTAAACCTTTTGTTTAATACCAAATGGGTGCT
>JGI12330J12834_1000403_pt1 | contig 14525 bp, 12 predicted proteins | sample A23E1SouthBayCA_FD_12834 | JGI IMG/M metagenome (IMG submission 12834) | reverse complement strand
CGCGCTCGGGACCGCATCTGGCTCCTACCGTCAGAGCCAGCCTTCCGGTCTCGACGCGGCCGGCAATCGGGCCTTTCGCCGCGCCGCCGATTCTCAGTCAGCGCGTGAAACTGTATCTGGCGTGTCAATACTACCTACCAATGGGGTGATGGGTCGCGTGAGCGCTTCCGGGGTGCAGTTCCCGCGGGAGTGCCCCAACGAGGTACCCACAACAATGCAACGTCGCAAGTTTATCGCTGGATTAGGATCGCTCGCTGCCGCCGGGGCAGCAGGAATTGGTACGGGCGCGTTCGCACAGGTTCGTGCAAATCGGGATGTCACCGCTTCAGTGACGGGTGACGCGGGGGCGTATCTTGGTCTTGACAGCCAGAGTGAATACGCTGAGTACGATGGCAACGAACTCGAACTCTCATTTGAAAATCTGAACGAGGACTCCGAGAGCCGGTTTTACAACACGTTTTGGATTCGGAACAACGGCGAAAACGATGTTTCAGTTAAGGCACATACGCTTGATAACAGCGGCAATTTAGCCGGCTGGAGCAGTAGTGACTTTGCACTGTATTGGTCCGAAGACGAAATTCCGGACAGTAGTGGGGAATTTGTTTACAAGGCCATGCATGACGTGAACAACCTGAATGATGTCAGTGGACCAACCAAAGACATTCCCCGGATTTCTCCTGGAGATGCTATCGCAGTTCACCCCCATTTCTTCCTGATTGGCGACAATGGCACTGGTGATACGCCCAGTGAAATTGGGTTCTATGCTTCGAAGACCTCCTTATCATAGAAGGAGTAGCTGGGGCCGTTTTCCATTATTTATTGAAGCTGAGGCAGGAGTTATCCTGCGAAACTGGGTAGACGTAATCGATTAGAGTGGCTATGTCCTTCCACAAAACCCCAATATTAATTTTGCGAGTATGGCCCGAACCTCCGAGGAATCAACATGGATCTTGGTAAGACGTGTCGGTTCACATAGGTCCTTCCTCGGTGCCTAGGGGGAGTCACCTCCCTTGTGGCCTATTCGAGATTTTATTCTGTCATTGAGGTCTGAGCCCGTCCAGACGGCCTCGGAATGTAACCCGTCGTGCGTCAAAGCTTCGAGCGAAAAGTTTCTCTTGAGTCCGGTACGCACGATATATCTCGACGTGTATCACAGTTGGCTCTGTCGAGTCAGTGAGCGGGGGCCGAATAGTGATAATCGTATCGCTTTCACCATCTCACGGTCAGCCAGATACTTGTTTGGAACCTCCAGATTCTCCCTGAACCCACGCAGGCGTGTCAATACTATGACGGTGTGTGTCTTTACCCCTAATTGACGTGCGACCCGGGCACGAGAGTCCGGGAGCGCACAACCGAGGTAGACCACCAATGCAACGTCGCAAGTTCATCGCTGGGCTAGGATCGCTCGCTGCCGCCGGGGCAGCTGGAATCGGGACGGGCGCGTTCTCGAGTGTAGAGGCAACGCGTACGGTCAACGTTAACACAGCTGGTGACACTGGAGCATATCTCCAGATGGACCCGTCGATGGGAGCGAACAGCGCGTATTCGGGCTGGGACACCGATGGTGACGAAGTCGTAGTCAACCTTGACTCGGTCAACAAGGATGCGAAGAGCAACTTCCTTGAACTGTTCCAGGTGAAGAATCAGGGGACTCAAGACGTAGTTATTTATGTTCACCCCGACCCAGGTAACGGAGTGAGTCCGGTTAGCGTCACTGCCGAGGGTACTCCAAGCGAGTCACGGGAATTCCCGTCGCCGGGGTCCGGTGACGGGGACGTCTATATCGACCCCCAGGCAACTGGAATGCCGAACGAAGGCGACACGTTCAGTCTTACTGGCGTTTACGGGTCGGGCATGCCTTACAAGATTCTGAACCACCGGACTTCGCTTGATCCCGACAACGGAGCGCCGAACAGCGGCAACGGTAACCCCGGAACTGCACTTTCCGACCGGGTTCTTGGTGTTGGCGACTCCTTCACGTTCGGACTGAACATCCAGCACGCTGAGCCTGCAAGCTTCCCTGACGACATCAGTATAACGCTTGCTGCAGACGCTGAACTAACGCCGTAGCGTCGGCAAACTTTCGCTCTGGATTTTGTTTCCTGATCGCTATCCGCGAGCATACCCAACTGTCTAATTTCTCGTTCTCGGGGTCTGAAAATTTGATATTCTCGGCAGAGACTCAATGTGGCTAACGGTAATTTGGTATATGTATTCTCTCGAGAAAACTGCCAATCACTTCTTGGCACGATTCTTGTGCATATTCTTCGTCTACTTAGCTACGGCTTGAGCAACATCCAGTCTCCCATGCTGTAGTGTTCTTGCCTCGACCAACTAGCGGGAAGGATGTCCGAATCCGATCGAGACGAATGGCCGCAAACCCCTCTTCGTTTCGAGGTTCATGTCCGCTGATCTCTCCAACCCCAACGAGCGCCGGAATCTTCATTCTGGTGTATCGGAAGCTACATCGAAACAGGAAAGAGGCTGTGAGACCCCAAAAATAAGATTCTCGTAGCTTTTTCATCTGGTCCTGATTTTACAGGCCAAACGTGACACACAGTATATCTGTATATGTGATATCAAGACACATCTGATCACGGTCACGAATATCAATACTATGTCCAAAGGGAGTAATGAGTAGAGTGAGCTCTCTCGGGGTGTGCGGTGCCCGCGGGAGTGCACCAAGGAGGTATCCACCAATGCAACGTCGCAAGTTCATCGCTGGGCTAGGATCGCTCGCTGCTGCGGGGGCAGCTGGAATCGGGACGGGCGCGTTCACGAACATGGAGGCAACTCGTGCAGTTGACGCTGCTGTCGTGAATGACTCAAACGCTGTCCTCAACCTAGACTTATCACATAGCTCCCTAGAGAACGAGGAGTACGCGAGCTACGAGAACGGTTCACTCGAACTCCATTTCAATAGCGGCGCTAACAACTCAGGGGACGGTCTGAACCCCGACTCAACGTTCGACTTCGACAACGTCTTTCAGATTCTGAACCAGACTTCGGAAGACGCACTCAAAATCGATATTGACAAGGGTGGATTGGATAATCCCGACGCATTCACTTTTTATGCACATTACACCAATGGTTCACTAATTGGTAGTCGTGCGTCGGACTGGAACGGCCAGATTGACTCAGGGCATGGTGTGAACATCGGCGTCAGGGTTGAAACTCCGGACTCGCTCTCAAACAACTGGGAAACTGGCCAGATTGTTATCACTGCAACTGATATGGACGACAAAAATACAAGCTAACCTTCCTGAGCACGCTGCATTCTTCTGAAATTTTAGTTTGGACAGGATTTTATAAACTGGTTTAATCTGGGCTGATAATACTAATATTCAATTGTAAAAAATATTTTGCGGCAGTTGTAGGTATGCACGGACGGCGACATGTTATGACGGTCGCCCTAATCTGGTAACGCGTGGCGCTCTCTGCCGCGTGGTCAGCCGGATTCGGAACGGGGGCCTTCACGAGCGTGGAAGCCAGCCGAGACGTGTCCGTCCAAGTCGCGACCGACGACCAGGCGTTGCTCACACTGGAGCCGACTGACGGGCCGAACGGCGAGTACGCCACGCTGGAGAGCGGAGAACTCGTAATCGACCTATCGCCGAGCAATCCGACCGACGCCGGTGGTACCGGCGTGAACGCCCGCGCGGAGACCACTATCGAGGGCGTGTTCGCCGTCGAGAACCGCGGGATGCAGCCGGTCGAGGTGACACTCGACCCGTACTTCTTCGACGACGGCGGCGACTTCGTCTGCGTCTACCCCGGGAGTCAGTCCGACGCGGTGGTCGGCAACGGTTCGACCGGGCTGGAGCCCGTGGCGCTCGACGTGGGTGAACGCGAGCAGTACGACGTGTTCGCGGCTGTCGCCCTCGGTGCGAGCAGTTTGGGCGGCACCGTGACGGTGAGTGCGGACGCGACGAACTGACCGCCCCGGTTTATATCGGCTGCTCTCGTGCGTACTCTGCTCTATTTCCCCTCCATTTTTGAGGGTTCTTCTTATTCACGTTCTAACCTCGTTCTGGCCTGTCCTGGACTGTCTCAGCAGTATCAATACTACAACCTATCGTCCCTATGGAGTAAACTGTCCGCTCCGAAGGGAGTGGAGGTCACACAATGCAACGTCGCAAATTCATCGCCGGGCTGGGATCGCTCGCTGCCGCGGGGGCAGCTGGAATCGGGACGGGCGCGTTCACGACTGGCGAGTTTGGAGGGAGTGCCGCCATCCAGGTCCAGACTGCTAACGGGGGAGCTGCAATCGGAATTAGCACGAAGACTGGCTACCCGGACACCACTGGCGGCCGGAGTCCGTACGCGAACATGAACGGCCCGAACCTCGAGTTGGACTTCACCGAGGGTGGGTCGGGACTGAACAACAACGGGGCGAAGTTCACCTTCGACAAGGTGTTCGAGATTCAGAACAACAGCACTCGGACGGTTCAGGTCGGTCTCGACGTCAGCGACCTCGAGGACCTGAACTATCTCGCCGACGTGGACGTTCACGTCCACTCGACGAACGCTAGTCTGGACGACAGCCTGGACTTCGGGGACGACCCGGTCTCGATCGAGAATAACCGGCCAAACGCCACGCTCGCACCGGGTGAATCACTAACGGTCGACTTCAAATTCGAGACCACCACCAACTCGAAAACGTCGGATTCGCCGGCAATCACGGTTGGTGCCGTCGACGCCAACGCCCCGTAGTCACGTCTCTTTCACCACGTCGCGGTGCTGTCCGCACCAATTTTCTGGGCGAAATTGCCACTCGTCGAAGAACACCACGACTACTGCCGCCGTCGTTCCGGTGAGAGCTACTACACTGTTAGTCGAGACTCCTCTACAGCCATACCAACTACCGTTTCCGACCTCTACTGTTCGCCGCGCGAATGCTTGAATCCATGCACAGACGTTCCCTGACTCCGTTCAGGCTCCCCAATACTACCCCCTAGTGTCTCGTTGACTCGGGTGACTGGACGGGGGTCGTCCGGCACGAGGGCACGTACATGGGTCGACGCACACTCGCACTCGCTGCGGCGTTCGCGCTCGCGGGGACACTCGTCATCCCGTCGGCAGCCGCGCCGCTGCTGGGCGGCCCCAGCGACGCCGTGGACGCGCGCGGCGAGGTGGAGCTGCTGCCGGCGGCGGACAGCGAGTACGCGACAGTCGGGCCCGACGGCGACCTGGCGCTGGACCTCACGCCGGGCGACGCGGGCCTGAACCCGGGTGCCGTGACGGCGTTCGACGAGGTGTTCTACGTGCGGTACACGGGCGACCGGTACGCGGAGGTCTGGGTGACGGCGGACTCGGAGGCGGTCGCCTTCGAGGTCGACGGGCAGCGAGCGGGCTCGGCGGCGGAGCGCGTGCGCGTCGGTCCGAGCGGGGTCGTGCCGGTGAGCGTCCGGGTGAACACGAGTGCGGGTGACGTGAGCGCCGGCGAGCTGACGGTGCATTCGCGGGTGGCCGACGGCGGCGGCGAGCGCGAGACGACGGACGAGCCGGGGACCGACGACACCGAGGTGTCGATTCCGGCGGTCCAGCGCCGGGCGTCGGGCTCGGACTCGGTATCGTTCACCATGCTGTCGCCGACGGCCGGCGACTCGCTGACGCTCGACACGCGGCTGGTCGTCGCGGGCGAGGGCGACCGGGCGGCGGCCCTGGAGTCCGTGACGGTGACGCCGGCGTCGAGTGACGCGATGACGGTGGCCGTCGAGCGGACCGAGACGGAGCCGGTGCCGAGCGCCGCGGCCGACGAACTGGGTGCGGTCCGGGTCGACGCGAGCGCCGCCGTCGACGCGGCGACGTTCCGGCTGACGGTCGACGACGCGTTCCTCGCGGACGTCGGGGTGGCGGACGTCGGCGACCTGTCGCTGTACCGCCAGAGCGGCGGCGAGTGGAGCGAGGTGCCGCTGTCGGTCGTCGGCGAGCGCGAGGGCGGCGTGGTCGTCGAGGGGACGACGGACGGCTTCTCGACGTTCGTACTGGCTGCCGAGCGTCCCGCCGTCGGCGTCAGCGAGGCGTCCGTGTCGCCGTCGGCGATCGGAGCCAACGAGTCGGCGACGGTCACTGCGACCGCGGTCAACGACGGCGGTGCGGCGGGTGAACGCACGCTCTCGGTGACCGTCGACGGCGAGGTGGTCGCGGAGCGCAGCGTCAGCCTGAACGCGGGGGAGGCGGCGACCGTGACGGCGTCGGTCGCGCCCGGGCCGGGCGAGCACGCCGTCTCCGTGGACGGCGTCGACGCCGGAACGCTCGTCGTGTCGGCCGGAGACAGCAGCGGCTCGGCCGACGCGACGGGCGGCGACGAATCAGGTGGGAGCGCCGAGGACACCGGGGGCGGCCCGCTGGCCGAGCCCGCGGGATTCGACGTCGGGACGCTCGCGGCGGCGGGGCTCGCGGCCGTGCTGGCCGTCTTCGGCATCGCCGCGTGGCGGCGTCGGCGGGGTGACGGGGAGTGAGCGGTGGGAGCGGCCGCCCGGCGCAAGCTACTTGGGCGGCTGACACGTCGGTGCGAGCGACTGGATGACGCCACGTCGCGCGCTCACGCTGACCGGGGAGGCGGCGGTGGTGCTGGTGGTCGTGGCGCTGGCCGCCGGCCAGGTACTGGGCTACCCGGTCCTGCTGGGGTACGTCGAGACCGGGAGCATGTCGCCGACGATGGAGCCGGGCGACGGCTTCGTCTCCGTCCCGGCGCCCCTGGCGGGCGATGTCGAGGAGGGCGACGTGATCGTCTTCCGCGCGCAGGAGCTCCACGGCGGTGATCTCACCACTCACCGCGTGGTCGGGGAGACCGACCGCGGATTCGTCACCAGGGGTGACGCGAACCCCTTCACCGACCAGGACGGCGAGGAGCCGCCGGTGAAGCGCGCCCAGATTGTCGCCCACGCGCTCCAGGTGAACGGCGACGTGGTCGTGATTCCGAGCCTCGGCACGGCCGTGACGGCGATGCAGGACGCGTTCTCGGGCGCCCAGCGCCGGCTCGCTGTGGCCACCGGGTCGCGGTCGCTGCTCGGGACGCAGGGGCTGACGTACCTCCTGTTCGGGCTGTCGGTGCTGCTGTACGTCGTCGACCTGCTGCTGGACGACGGACCGGGCCGGGACCGCAGCCGGAGCCGCGACCGCGAGAGCGGCGTGTCGCCGGGGCTGGTGGTCGCCGCGCTCGCGGCAGTGCTCGTCGTGTCGGCGACGGCCGCGATGGTGGTGCCCGCGGGCACGGAGCAGTTCGGCGTCGTGAGCGCGGAGTTCGACTCGCAGAACCCCACCGTCATCAGGCAGGGCGAGTCCTCGACGTTCGACTACGGGGTGGCCAACGGCGGCCTCGTGCCGGTGGTCTCGTACCTCGAACCAGCTAGCGAGGGCGTCGCGGTCGAACCGAACCGGCTCCACGTGGGGTCTCGGGGGGAGGCGACGGCCAGACTGACGCTGTCTGCGCCCGGCGACACGGGCTACTACCGCCGGTACGTGACCGAGCACCGCTATCTCCTGTTGCTGCCCGTCTCGCTCGTCGACGCGCTCTACGAACTCCACCCGTGGCTCCCCATCGTCGCCGTCGACAGCGTGCTGGCGTCCGTCGTCGCCGTCCTCGGACTGGTGTTCCTGCGCGGCCGCCGCGTGCGGGTGCGGCGCCGGGAGAGCCGCCACAGCCGGTCAGTCGTCGGTCAACTGCGCCGCCTCCTCCGGTGACCGCCGGCGGTTGTTTCGCCCGCCACCACCGTTCAATCAATCGACAATTCTATGTCGGCGGACCAGAGTGTGGGCGCACATGACAGGGGAGACGCGGTGGCTGCGGCTCCGTGCGCTCGCCGGCGAGTGGTTCGTCGTACTCGTCGTCGCGTTCGCGGTGCTGGCGGCCGCAGGGGGGTACGCAGCGGGGACCGCACACGCCGCGCCGGGGTCCACGACGGAGCGACAGACCGTCGAACACTGGGCCGTCGGCGGCGAGTTCCAGCACTCCGCGACAGTCACCCGGGAGAACCCGGTGTTCGAGGTGGGCGAGACCCTGGAGGGGCGGTCGACGTACTTCGTCGGCGCGTCGCCCGTCCTCGACGGCAGCTACACGGTCTCGCACAGCGACCCGACCGGGGACGCCGAACCGGTGGACGTGACGGCGACGGCGACGCTCGTCCTGTCGTCGACCGGCGAGAGCGCGACGTACTGGACGGACCGCGAACGCCTCGCCTCCACCGACGCGACGCTCGCGCCCGGCGAGACCACGTCGGTCACCTTCGACGTGAACGCCAGCCGGGTCGACGCACGCGCCACCGAAATCCAGCAGGGGCTCGGCGACACCGCCGGCGACGTGTCCGCGTCCATCTCGATTGCCGTCAACGCCACCGGCGCGGTCGCCGGCAGCGAGTACCCCGTCTCGTACACGCAGTCTGTCCCGCTCGCCCTCGGCGGGTCGACGTACGGCGTCGAGGACCCCGGCCCGACCAGCGAAGCCGCCACCACCCAGCGCACGGTCCAGGTCACGCAGTCCTACGGTCCGCTGTGGACCGTCGGCGGCCCGCTCCTGCTCGTCGTGGGGCTGGCCGGGCTCGGCGCGCTCGGCGCGGCGTACCGCCGCGACGAACTGGGGTTGACCGAGGCCGAACGCGACTACCTCGCGTTCCGCGACGAGCGCGCCGAGTTCGACGAGTGGGTGGTGCGGGCGCGGCTGCCGCCGTCCGTCTACGACCGCGAGCGCGCCGACGCCGAGTCGCTGGCCGACCTCGTCGACTACGCCATCGACGCCGACGTCGGCGTCGTCGAGGACACCGCCAGCGGCTCGTTCTACGCCGTCACCCGCGACCTCCTCGTCGCGTACGACCCGCCGGCCGAACCGGACGTGGTGTCGCCGCTGGCCGGCGGCTCCGACGACCTCGGCGTGACGACCGAGCGCGACCCGGAGGAGGAGTTCGTGGAGGCCGTGACCGCCGACTCGGGACCGGGAGCCGACGGCGACGGCGACGCGCCGCCACCGGACTCGCCGACCGCCGAACCCGAGGACTGACAGTACCCGACGACCCGGTCAGTCGGTCTCGGACCCGCCCGCGAACGACTCGCTTATATTCTCACGATATTCTCTAGGGCATATGCCCAAGATAAGCGTGGAAGTCCCGGCCGAACTCCTCGACGACTTAGACGACCACGTCGGGGAGGACGGCAAGTTCGTGAACCGCAGCGAGGCCATCCGGGCGTCCGTCCGGAAGACGCTGGACATCCTCGACGACATCGACGACCGGCAGGGCCGACTCGGCGAGGGCGACGATGGCGAGTAGCGCCACCGACCGCCTGGCGGCCGGGCAGGTCGCGCTCGTCGCGCTGTTCGTCACCGCGCTCGTCACCGCCCAGCTCACCGCCTCGAAGCTCCTGCTGTTCGACATCCCGGTCTCGCTGCCCCACACCGGGAGTTCGCTCGTGCTGCCGGGCGCGGCGCTCGCGTACGCCGTGACGTTCTTCGCGTCCGACTGCTACTCCGAGCTGTACGGGCGGCGGCCCGCGCAGGTGATGGTCAACGTCGGCTTCGCGATGAACTTCGTGCTGCTCGCGCTCGTCTACAGCACCGTTCAGGCGCCCATCGCGCCGTTCTCCGGCGTGGGACAGAGCGAGTTCTCGACGGTCCTGCTGTCCTCGACGAACATCGTCGTCGGGAGCCTGCTGGCGTACGTCGTCAGCCAGAACTGGGACGTGCTGGCGTTCCACGCCATCCGCGACCGCACCGGCGGCGACCACCTCTGGCTGCGCAACGTCGGCTCCACCGCCACGAGCCAGGCCATCGACACCGTCATCTTCGTCACCGTCGCGTTCTGGGTGGCGCCGACGCTGCTCGGCGTCGGCCAGGTCTACGAAGTGAGCCAGATTCTCGCGCTCATCGTCGGCCAGTACGTCCTCAAGCTCGGCATCGCCGTCGGCGACACGCCGTTCGTCTACGCCGTCGTCCGAGCCGTCCGCGGCGCCGAACCCGACGCGACGCCCGACCCCGCCGCCGACTGACCCGGAACGCGCGCTACTCGTCTCCGTCGCGCAGCTCCGCGAAGCCGTAGTTCGGCTTCAGGTCCGTCACCGTCACGTCGACGGTCTCGCCCTCCGTCGCGCCGTCCACGAACAGCGTGTACCCGTCGACGCGCGCGATGCCGTCGCCCTCGTCGCCCTCGTCGACGATGTCGACGGTGAGCTCGTCGCCCTCCGCGACCGGCGCCTCGATGTAGTTCTTCGCGACGACGTACAGCTCCGAGGACGCGTCCCGGGAGGCGTCCGGGCTGTTCGTCGCGACGAACGCGAACTCGTCCTCGACGTCCGCCAGGAAGTCCTGGAAGTCCCGGCCGTCGAACACCTTCACGACGAAGTGGCCGCCGGCGTCCAGCAGCTCGCGGGCCGTATCGAGCGCCTGGCGTGCGAGGTGGACCGACCGCGCGTGGTCGAGGTCGTACTCGCCAGTCATGTTCGGCGCCATGTCCGAGATGACGACGTCGGCGCTGCCGTTGGCGGCCTCGCGGAGGTGTTCCCGGGTCTCCTCGGTGGTCATGTCGCCGCGAACGGTCTCAAGGCCCGCGTCCGTCTCGAAGTGCGAGATGCTCTGGAAGTCCACGCCGACGACCTTCCCGCGGGCGCCGACGCGCTCGGCCGCCACCTGCAGCCAGCCGCCCGGCGCCGCTCCGAGGTCGACGACGGACGCGCCGCCGAACAGGACGTCGAACCGGTCGTCGAGCTGCTGGAGCTTGTACGCGGACCGCGACCGGTACCCCTCCTGCTTGGACTTGTTGTAGTAGTGGTCCTTCCCGTTGCCCATGTTGTCGGTAGCGAGGGCCGCAGAACGGAAAGTGTCGTCGTTCGCCGGGGCGAGCCCTGCGTCCGCCCGGCGACGGGAACGCTTGAGGCGCTGGCCGCCCTCCGACCGCGCATGCGAACCGAGGACGGCGGCTTCTACGACGACGCGGTCGACGCGCTGGCGGCCCGCGAGTACGGACGCGCCGGCGACGCGTACGCTCGCGCCGGTTGGCGGGTGCTGTCGGCGCCCCGCGGCGAGCAGGACGTGTCGCCGTTCGACGCCGACGAGAAGGGCTGGGTGGGCGAGGGGCTGGCGCACCTCGCGGCGAGCGCGGCCGCCTACCGGGCGGCCGGCGCGTCGGCTCGCGCGACCGACCGCGCCGTCGAGGGCGTCGCGGTCGCGCGGGACCTCCGGCGGTCGTACGCCGACCGGCATCCCGCGCGGGCCGCGTGTTTCGACGAGTTCGTCGCCGACTTCCGCGCCGTCGGCGGGCTCGACGGCGTCGAGGCGGCGTACGAGCGAGCGGCCGACGCCTACCGCGACGCCGCCGACGCAGTCGACTCGCCGCAGGCGCTGGCGACCACGCCGCTGTTCGAGGCCGCTGGTGGCCTCGTCCAGCAGCTCGCGCGCGGACAGGCGGACGGCGAAATCGCGGTGTCGTGGTCGGACCTCCACGGCGCGGACCCCGGCGACCCGGGCGCGTTCCTCGCACACCGCGCGACGTACAAGCGCCAGCGACTCCCGAGCCTGGTCGAGGCGGCCGTCGGCGACGGCTCCCTCGCCGCGCCCCGCGGGACGACCGAGTACGCCACCGACCACCACGAGTGCCCGGCGTGTGGCTCCCGGCACGTCAACTGGGTCGGAGACAGCACGCTCTGCCTGGTCTGCTCGCGGCCGACAGAGCCGACCGACGACTAGCCGAGGCGGTCAGCCGAGGAACTGGCGTTCGCGCGCCCCCCGCCGTATCGCCGACCGGAGCGCGTCGTCGCGGCCGGCCCGGAACGCGTCGATGGCGTCGCCGGTGGCCGCCCGGTGCTCCTCGTTCGGCTCGACGTCCACGCGGTCGACTGCCGCGGCGAGGTCGTCGCCGTCGAGGTCCAACACCTCCGTGCACCGCGGGTCGAAGTACCGGGCGGCGTCCCGGAGGTGGTCGAAGTACGTCGGGAACGCCTCGCGGACGAACGCGGCGTCCTCGTCGGTCAGGGCGTGTGCGCCCAGCAGCGTCGGCGGACAGCCGACGGCGTACAGCGACGCCGTGTAGCCGATCGCGCGGGGCAACGCGTTCTCCCCGACCTCCCGCGAGTAGCCGAACAGCCCGACGTGGAGCTTGCGGGCGCGGCGGTCCGGCACGAACGACGACAGCCGGTTCACCGTCGGCGCGATGGCGTCGACCTGGGCGGCGTACGCGTCGGCGGTGCGGTCGACGACGGCCAGCGCGCGCTCCTCGTCGATGCGGTCGGGTGGCGCGCCGAGGTCCGCCTCCCGGAGCGCTGTGACCCCTTCCCGGACGGTCTCCACCGGGTAGTCGTACTTGAACGCCGACTGCACCGTGAACGTCTCCACCTCGCTGTAGGCCTCGGCGGTCTCGGCCGCGCGCTCGGGCGTGAGGTTCCCGCGGAACGGCGCCGACCCCGCACCGAGAATCGGGTGGACGTCGACGCCCGTCTCCGCGCTCATCTCGTAGAGCCGCTGGAGGGCCACCTTGTTCACGAGGTCCGCGGCCAGACAGCCGTAGTTCAGCGCCGGGTCCGAGCGCGCGAGGAACACCCGGACGGCGTCCCGGTCCTGGGCCGCGGCGTACTCGCGGACCACGTCGTCGGCGGCCAGCATCGCCTCGCGCTCCTCGATGAGCGGGATGACCGCGACGGACTCCGGCTCGAAACCGCCGACCCAGTCCTCGACGGTGCGGCCGTCCCACACCTCGGTCTCTGCCTTCCCGGTCACGAACCGCTCGTAGTACTCGTGGACGGCGTTTAGCTGGTCGGCGCTCGTCACCATCGGCACGATGACCTCGTGAATCGGCGGAATCACGTCGACGTCGTGTTCGTCGGCGAACCGGCTCGCGGCGTCGAACGACCGCGGCACGCTCTCCAGAATCTCGAGGAGAATCTTCGCCTCGGAGGCCTCGATGTCGGGGTTCGGGCCGCGGACGGTGAGCCGCGTGCCGTTCCCGAGTCGGTTGGCCGCGAAGAAGTCCGGGTACCGCGACAGCAGCTTCTTCACCGCGTACTCGTCGCCTTCCTTCCCCTCGAAGTCCCACATCTGCTCGTCGCAGCCCAGGTGGGAGTACACGTAGTACGCCTCCTGAATCTCGTCCTCGCCCTCGATGACGTCGTCGGCCGCGAAGAACGGGAGCGTCGCGTTGTCCGGGTGCTGCGTGCTCATCACGCGTGGTACGTCCGCCATACCCCGTCCATGCCACACACTCACAAAAAAGGACAGACGGCCGCAAAAACTGGCAGCTCGGCCCGGCTCGCCCGCGCTCGTCAGTTCGCCGCGGCGACCGTCGACGCGTCCACGGTGACGGTCTCGCCGTCCGCCGTCACCGTCAGCTGCGAGGTCATCGAGACGTCACTCGGGAGCTCGACAGCGAGCTCGCCGTTCTCGTCGGTCTCGCCGACGACTTCGCCGTCGAGTTCGGCGGTGGCGTCCGCCACGGCCTCGCCGTCTCCGTCGGTGACGGACACGGTCACGGTCTCGTCCGCCGCGAACGTGCCCTCGTAGACGACCGCGAGGTCCGCCCCGACGCTCGCCGACTCGTTCCCGTCGGCGCCGTCACTGGCCTCGGTCTCCTCCGATTCGTCGTCCTCGCTCTCGGACTCGCCGAGCTCCAGTTCGAGTTCGCCCTCGGCCTCCGTCTCGCCGTTCTCGTAGCTGGCTTCGAGTTCGAGTTCGCCGTCCGCGGGCACGGCGACGGTCGCGGTGCCGTTCGCGTCCGTCCGCACCGTCGCGTCGTCACCGTACTCGACGGTCGCGTTCTCGACGGGTTCGCCGTCGCGAGTCACCTCGACCGTGACGTTCTCGCCGGCGGTCGCGTTCCCGACGACCGAGACGTCGAGTTCGGCCTCACCGGCGCGGTCCTCGTCGACGTCCTCGATGGGCACGTCGGTGCCGGACTCGCTGGCGACCGGCTTCAGGACGTACTTCCCGGAGTTCCCGGCCTCGAACACCGTGATGTCGAACACGAAGTCGACGCGCTCGCCGTTCCCCACGGTGAAGCCCTCGTTCAACCGGAGCTTCCGGGAGGGGAGCTTGACGTTCACCTGCTCGCCGGTCTCCAGCGTGCCGTTCACCTCGCCGACGTACACGAACACCGTCTCGTAGTCGCCCTCGGGCACCGAGAGGTTCCCGAGCGCGGTCGCGTTCGCGCCCTGCAGTTCGGTCAGGTCGACGCTGCGCTCGTCCACGTCGCGCTCGACCCAGCCGCCCTCGGACTCGTCCTCGTTGTCCTCGTCTTCGCCGTCGGCCTCGGCGGCCACGGACAGCGAGGCCGCCGCCTCGCCGTACGTGCTGTTCTCGGCGGTCTCGGCATCGACTTCGAACTCGCCGAGGGTCTCGGGAACGGGGACAGTCGCGGTGCCGTTCGCGTCAGTCTCCACGGTCAGCTCGCGGTCCCCGGTCTCGACGACCGCCGAGACGTTCGCGGCCGGCTCGCCCTCGTAGGTCACCTGCACCGTCGCGTTCTCGCCGGGCGTCACGTCCCCGGCCAGCGCGACCGCCAGCCCGCCCTCGCTCTCGTTCTCGACCGCGAGTCCGGTCTCGGCCTCAC
>JGI12330J12834_1000385_pt1 | contig 15000 bp, 17 predicted proteins | sample A23E1SouthBayCA_FD_12834 | JGI IMG/M metagenome (IMG submission 12834) | reverse complement strand
GGCGGGTCCGGCGACACGGTGGCCTCCAGCACGTCGCCGGCCGCCACGCCGGGGTTCTCCGAGAGCGTGTGTACCTGGGCGTCCGAGACGTCCGTGAGAATGGCCGCGTCCTCGCTGGCTTCCGTCACGAAGAACGTCGCCGTCTTCGCCTGCTCGTCGCTCATTGCTCGCGGGTAGGCCGCCTCCGCGTTTCCCTGTTTCGACCGAGGAGCGCGTCAGGACTGGAACCGGCGGTGGACGGCGTACACGAGCAGCGCACCCGCCAGCGGGACCAGAAAGGACAGCGCGGGCGGCAGCGCGTACAGCGCCTCCACGACCGGTGCGAAGAGGCCGCCGGGGTCCGGTCGAGTCGTCAGCTCCTCGCCGACCTGGAACTCCGCCGGCATGGACGCGATGACGCCGAGGTAGACCGAGAGCGCGAAGACGTAGCCGCTGGCGGCGAGCGCCGAGTCGTAGCGCTCCCGGACCGACGTCTCGCGGCGGTGACGCCGGGCCACCAGCAACACGGGCGCGACCAGCGGGAAGAACACGAACAGTCCGAGAACGAACGACGTAGAACGTCCGAGAGAGCGTCAGCGACCCCCCGGTCGTGCCGGTCGTGTTCCCGACGAGCACGACGAGGGCGCCCGCCATCAGGAACGCGAACAGGCCGCCGAGAACGGCGCTGACGACGGCGTAGCTCTTGAACAATCGGGAGTCCGACGCCCGGAACGCGTACGGGAACGCCGTCAGCAGGCCGGAGTAGCTGTCGAACCGTCCCATCGCTCGAAGCTCCGGACCCGGCGAGCAAAAGCGCGGCGACTCCCGGCCGCGAGTGCGGCCCGTGAACACGACGGCCAGCCTTAACCAGTTCGGGCCGGACGACTCGGACGTGCGTGACGAAGTGAAGCAGGGGCTCTACGGCGCCGTCGCCTGGGTCGCCGTCGGGACGACGCTGCGAGTCGCAGTCTCGAACTGGACGGTCGTCGACGCCGTGGCGCGGTCGCTCGTGGGCGCCGTCGCCTTCGGCGCGGTGTACGGCTACGTGACGTACCGCCGCGGCGACTGACCGGCGGCGACCAGCTACCATCAAGTAGCCGGCCGTCGCCCGTCCACACATGCGAGTAGACATCGGGAACGCGCTCGCCGCGACCGCCCGCCCGGGGGTCTCGGCGGACGCCCTCGACCGGCTGGACGACCGGGTCGCTGCGGCCCACGACCGCATCGCCGACGGGATGGCCGACAGCGAGTTCGGCTACGCCGCCCTGAATCTCCCCGAGACCGCCGACCCGGACGCCGTCGGCGCGGCCGTCGAACCCCTCGCAGACGCAACCACGCTGTTGACCGTCGGCATCGGCGGGAGCGCGCTCGGCGCCGCGACGCTCGTCGACGCGCTCGGCGAGCAGCTGGACTACCACGCGCTGGACAACGTCGACCCCGCCCACGTGCGGGAACTGCTGGACGACCTCGACCTCTCGGACACCGCGGTCCACGTCGTCTCGCGGTCCGGGACGACCGCCGAGACGCTCGCGAACTTCCTCGTCGTCCGGGCGGCGATGGCCGACGCGGGCGTCGACTGGACCGAGCGCACGCTCGTCACGACCGGCGCCGACGGGAACCTCCGGGACCTCGCCGACGAACACGACCTTCCCGTGCTGGACGCGCCCGAGGGCGTCCCCGGCCGGTTCTCGGCGCTGTCGACGGTCGCGCTGCCCGCGGCCGCGCTCGCCGGCGTCGACCTCGACGAACTGCTGGCCGGAGCGGCCGACGGCAGAGACGCCCTCTCGGGGTCGCTGTACGACTGCCCCGCGTACGCCTACGGCGCGACCGCGTACGCGCTCGACGCCCGGGGCGCGAGCGTGAACGCGATGCTGCCGTACGCCGAGAGCCTGGAGACGTTCGCGGAGTGGTTCGCGCAGCTCTGGGCGGAGAGCCTCGGGAAGGACGGCCTCGGCCAGACGCCCGCGAGGGCGCTCGGCGCGACCGACCAGCACAGCCAGCTCCAGCTCTATCGCGCCGGCCCCCGTGACAAGCTCGTGACGATGGTCCGGCCGGAGTCGCGGCCCGACTGCCCGATTCCCGAGACCGACCTGGCGGGCCTGGACTACCTCGCGGGCGGCGACCTCGGCGAGCTGCTGGACGCCGAGTTCGAGGCCACCGAAGCGAGCCTCGCTGAGTCCGGCGTCCCCTCCGTTCGCGTGGAGATTCCCGCCGTCGACGCGCGCTCGCTGGGTCGACTCCTCTTCGACTTCGAGGCGGCCTGCGTGCTCGCTGGCGAGCTCTACGGCGTCGAGACGTTCACCCAGCCCGCCGTGGAGTGGGGGAAAGACGCCGCCAGAGGACTGCTCCGCGGCGACGAAGCGCTCCCGGAGAAAGACGTTCTCGTCGTCGAGTAGTCAGGCCTATGTCGTCCGCGTGCCGACCCGAGGACGTGACAGACCGGTACGCGCAGACCGTCGCGTTCGTCGTCGCCGGCGTCGGCCTCGCGTCGGCGTTCCTCGACTGGGCGCCCGCGCCAGCGCTCGCCGCGCAAGTCGCGGGCGGGGTGGCCGCGGTCGCCGCACTCGCGTTCGCCGTGCGACGCCACGGGAGCGGGCCGCGCTGGCTCGACTGGGTCGGCACGGCGGCCGGCGGCGCGCTCGCGCTCGCTGCGGCCGCCGCCGTCCTCGAACTGAGCGGCCCGCTCGCACCCGGTCCGGTGGTCGCGCTGTTCGCCGGCATCGGCGTGCTCGCCGCCGGCGTGGCGGCCATCAGAGGCGTCGAGACGGACGGCGTCCACGCCCGGGAGCGAGCGACGTTCGGCGCGACCGTCGCGTCGGTCGCCGCGCTCGTCTTCGGGAGCCTCCTGGCCGCCGCGGTCGTTCCGCTCGCCCCCGACGCGCCAATCGTCCGGTGGCCCCTGAACACCGCCATCGGGAGCGTCGGCTTCGGGCTCGCCGGGCTGGCGGTCGTCCGAGCGTTCGACGGGCACCTCGACGTGCGCGTCCCTGAACGGCGAGACGTCGTCGTGGCCGTCGTCGGCGTCGTCGCCATCTTCGCGCTCCACCTGCTGTTGAACGCCGTCGTCGCCGTCTTCTCGCTCCCCCAGAGCACGCACGGCCTCGTCGAGACCGCCCGCGACAACCCCGAGATTCTGCCGCCGCTGGTCGTCGTCTCCCTGCTGTTCATCGGCCCCGGCGAAGAACTGCTCGCGCGCAACGGCGTCCAGCAGTTCCTCTACGGCGCGTACTCGCGGGCCGGCGCGGTCGTCGTCGCGTCGTTCGTCTTCGGCGCCGCTCACCTGCTCTCGTACGCTGGCGCCGGCGTTCCGCCGGGGGCCGTCCTGGTGGCCCTCACGAGGGTGTTCCTCGTGTCCCTCGTGCTCGGCATCGCCTACGAACGCACGGACAACCTGTTCGCACCGGTCGTCGTCCACGGCGTCTACGACGCAGTCCAGTTCGGGCTCGCGTACCTCCAGTTCTCGTAGCGTCAGACGCGGGGCTGACTAAACATTACGTGGGCGCAGTGTGGAAGAGTGCCACATGGCCCGGAAGTACTCGGTCGTCTGCGAGGACTCACTCGCAGCGGACATCGAGGCGCTGGCGCGGGAGTACGACATCTCCGAACAGGAGGTACTCCACCAGCTCGTCGAAGTCGGTCTCGACGCCCGCGACTAGCTCGGGTTCTTGCGTTCCAGGGGGCTCCCGCAGACGGGACACCGGTCGCGGTCGTCGTCGAACTCGCGGCCACAGCCCTGGCACTGGAACCGCCAGTCGCGGCGCTCGCTGATGCCGTCCTGCGCGATGACCTCGACGGCCACGCCGAGTTCGGCGGCGACGTTCTGCATCGCGTAGTCGTCGGTGACGAGCGTCGCGTCGAGTTCGTCGGCCGTCGCGAGCAGCCGGCGGTCGGTCTCGGAGAGCACGTCGTCGTCACCGGTCGTCTTCGCCGCGCTGCGAGTGCGCTTGCGGGCGTCCTGCCCCGGAACGTGGACCTGCATGCCGCTGCCTGAGGCGGCGTCGAAGCGGAACGCCGCGGAGTCCGTGAGCTCCTCGCGGACTTCCGGCACCGACGCCGTCGGGCCGTCGGCGTCGTACTCGTGGATGAACGCGGAGGCGTCTAGGACCTGCACTATCGCTGCACGACGATGTAGTCTTTCACGGCCTGCACGCGGCCCACCGGTACCCGGTAGCGGCCGTCGTCGTCGGTCGGGAAGTCCGCCGCCACGGACTCCTCTGTCTGCTCGACGAGGAGGTGTTCGAGCTTCCCGGATTTCAGGTCCATCGTGATGTTGTACAGCATCCCGAGTTCCGTGCCGTCGGACCCCATCACGGCCTTCCCGGAGAGGTTCTCGGCGAGGATGTCGGCCATACGCGTGGACACTGCCGGGATTCACATAAACCCCGCGGGGTCGTCGGACGCCCGGCGGACGACCTGACGCGGGCGGCGACGGCGAGACCGGGACGGGGCGACAGCTACGAGGCCCGGTTCGATGGGTCCGGTCGGCACGGGTCCGACAGATTAGGCACTACTTGCGGCAGAGCGGACGCTGCCGTAGACGCTGCCGAGGAACGCGAGCCGACTGCCGAAGTACGCGACGCCGAAGACAACGACGGATAGCGGGTCCGGGCCGAACAGAAGCCCAGCACATGCGGTGACGAAGAGCCCGACGTCCAGTTCGCTCGCCCACCGTCCGACACTCAGCAACGGAACGAGGTCCTGGCGCTGCATCACCGGTGGGTAGCCGGCGCCGAGCGCGAGCCCCAGAACGGCGCCGCCGAGGACGACCAAACGGTCCGTGGCGGGAACCCACTCCGAGACGGGCGCGACCAGGTCGAAGGACAGAGCGAAGTAGAGTCCGCCGCCGAATGCCACCGCGAGCGCGACCGTCTGGAAGAGTGTGTAGGCGAGCGCCGGTGGGCCCGCGTAATCGATTCGTGTCGCGTAGAACTGTTCGAGTTCCGTTTCGTACCGGCTGATACCGACGTAGAGCGTGACTCCCAGGAGCCCGGCCACTCCACCGAGAACAACTGCTATCCAGAGCCCTCCGAGTGCGCCAACAGCCACCATGAAGACCGACGGTAGGACCAAGAATCCCGAGCCTAACTTTTGCTGCTTTATCCGATCCACGTTCAATCCGTCCCAACGACTGCGGAAATATGCTCTGGTGGGATTGGGGTCCTGCGTGCTGGACGGGTCGTTCAGTCGGGGCGAGGGCCTACCGACCCGCCGCGGCGTGACGATGGAATTAAACCCCGCGGCCCGTTCTGTAGGGGTAACGACCGTTCTCTCGGAGGATTCTACTATGTCCGACGCAGACACCACCGACGACCCCGGAGACCTACGCACGCCCATCGTGGCCGTCCTCGGCCACGTCGACCACGGGAAGACCAGCTTGCTCGACAAGATTCGCGGCTCCGCCGTCATCGAGGGCGAGGCCGGCGCCATCACGCAACACATCGGCGCGACGGCCGTCCCCCTCGACACCGTCTCGGAGGTCGCCGGCAGCCTCGTCGACCCGACCGAGTTCGACCTCCCGGGCCTGCTGTTCATCGACACCCCCGGCCACCACTCGTTCTCGACGCTGCGCTCGCGGGGCGGCGCGCTCGCCGACATCGCCATCCTCGTCGTGGACGTCAACGACGGCTTCCAGCCCCAGACCGAGGAGGCCGTCCGCATCCTCAAGGACACGGGGACGCCGTTCGTCGTCGCCGCGAACAAGGTCGACACCACGCCGGGCTGGAACCCGAACCCGGACTCGCCGATTCAACAGAGCTACGAGGCGCAGAGCGACCGCGCGCGCTCGGACCTCGACGAGAACCTGTACGAGCTCATCGGGGAGATGTCCGACCACGGGTTCTCCTCGGACCTCTACTGGCGCGTCCAGAACTTCCAGCAGAACGTCGGCGTCATCCCCGTCTCCGCCGAGACCGGGGAGGGCGTCCCGGACCTCCTGACCGTCCTGATGGGGCTCGCCCAGCGCTACATGAAAGCCGAGATGGAGGTTGACGTGGCGGGCCCGGGCGCCGGCACCGTCCTCGAGGTCAAAGACGAGCAGGGCTTCGGGAAGACCGTCGACGTCATCCTCTACGACGGCACCATCCGCTCCGGCGACACCATCGTCGTCGGCGCGCAGAACGACCCCATCGTCACCGAGGTCCGGGCGCTCCTGAAGCCCCGCGAACTCGCGGAGATTCGCACCGAGAAGCGCTTCGACGACGTCGACTCGATGCAGGCCGCGGCCGGGCTGAAAATCGCCGCGCCCGACCTCGACGACGCGATGCCGGGCGCACCCGTCCGCGTGGTCGGCGACCGCAGCGTCGAGGAGGTCGAAGCCGAGGTCGAGGCCGAACTCGCGGAGGTCGCCGTCGAGACCGAGGAGGAGGGCGTCGTCGTCAAAGCAGACACGCTCGGCAGCCTCGAGGCGCTCGTGAACGCCCTCGAAGAGGCCGAGATTCCCGTCATGTCCGCCGAGGTCGGGGACATCGCGCCCCGGGACGTGGCGATGGCGACGACCGTCGACGAGGACAAACACCACGTCTTGCTGGGCTTCAACGTCGACGTGCTGCCCGCCGCCGAACAGAAAGCCGAGAACGAGGGCGTCCGCATCTTCGACAGCGACGTCATCTACCAGCTCGTCGAGGACTACGAGGCGTTCGTCGAGGAGCGCGAGCGCGCCCAGAAGGAAGCCATCTTCGAGAACATCCGGCGGCCGGCGCGCTTCCGCATCCTCAAGGACCACGTGTTCCGCCAGAACGACCCCGCGGTCGTCGGCGTCGAAGTGGTCTCGGGCACGCTCAAGCGCAACACGCCGGTGGGCCTGATGGAAGGCAACGACGTCGACCGCGTCGGCGTCGTGAAGGGCATCCAGGACCAGGGCGAGGACGTCGACGAGGCCCGCGCCGGCAACCGCGTCAGCGTCTCCATCGACGGCCCGACGGTCGGCCGCGACATCGAGGAGGGCGACGAGCTCTGGGTCGACCTCCCGGAGAAGCACGCGAAGGTGCTCGACCAGGAGCTCACCGACGAGATTCCGGCCGACGAGCGCGAGGCGCTGAAGTCCTATCTGGACATCATGCGCAAGCGCGACCCCTTCTGGGGGAAGTAGCGACTCACCGCCTGCGAACGCTGGCCAACGTTCTTTTCCGGCGGTGCCGAACGTGGAGAGGATGCCCTCCACGCGGAGCGTAGCCGGCGCGGCGCTGGCAGCTGTTGCTGCTGCACTCGTGACGGCGGCCGCAGGTATCCAGGGCCTGTCGGCCGCGGTAGCGGTCGAGCAGCGCCCGGCGGCGGACGCGTCCGGGCGCTCGCTGTACGGCCTGTTCGTGGTGCTCGTCGGCAGAGTGCTCGCGCTGTTCGGTGTGTCCGCGGAGCTGACCGCCGTCGGTGCGCCACACGGGTCGTGGCTGTCGGCCGCGGCCGGTGTCTTGCCCGAGTTGGGAGCGACGCTCGCGGTGCTCGCCGTCGCCGGCAGCGTCGGCTGGGTTGCGCTGCGGGCGCGGAAGCCGCGCAGTGCCCGACAGTCGGCTGCCGAGCGAGCGAGCGACCGCGACCCCGAGGACACCGAGTGGAGTGACCCCGACCAGCGGCCGCCCGCGAACGCTGTCGAGTCGAGCTGGGCGGACGCGGTGGCAGTCGACCGGGAGAACGCGACCCGCACCCCCGGCGAGTCGGCGGCGCAGCGAGTCGACGCAGGGGCGCCCGAGGACGCGGTCGCGGCGTTGACGCGGCTGTTCCGCGCAGTCAGGTACGGCGGGCGGACGGTGACAGCAGAGCGAGTGCGGCGAGCGACCGAGCTCGCCGACGCGGTTCGGGACGCGGGGGACGACCGGGATGACTGACAGCGCGCTCCTGCGGCGCGGCCGCCGCTGGGCCACCTGTGTCGCTGTCGCTCTCGTGGCGCTCGGCGGCCTGCTCGTCGCGACTGGCGTCGACACGGTGCAGTACGAGTCCGCGGTCGAGACTGGGCTCGTACTCGGCGTGGTGACGGTGGCGTTCAGCGCGGGGACGCTCGTCTGGGCGCTCCGGCGCCTGCCAGCCACCGAGGAAGACGCTCGCCCCGGTCACTCGGCGCCCCGGGAACCGACGCCGCAGGGCGCGACGTTCGACCGGCTTGCGGGGTGGCGGGTGCTCCCACCGGCCGTTCCGGCGGCGGACCGCGACCGAATCCGGGACCGCTTGCGGGCGGCTGCGGCCGAGGCGGTCGCCGAGAGTGCGGCCTGTGACTACGAGACGGCCCGTGGGCGAGTGCAGTGCGGCGACTGGACTGGCGACGCGGCGGCTGCGGCGTTCCTCGGTGAGTGTGCNCCGCCCCGCCATGTGGTGTGGGCCGCACGCNTCTCCNCTCGCGTGGCGTTCGCGGTCGGAGCACGGGCGGCGCTCGCCGCAATCGACCGCCGGACCGACGGGGGAAGGCGTGACCCGTGAGCGAACTGGCCGGTGGCGCCCCGCGGCCGCCGCGGCGCTGTTCGTGGTCGCGCTCGGCGTCTACGTCGCCGACGCCGCCGTCCTGNTGGCCGCGGTCGTCCCCGCCGCGTACGCCGCCTACCCCTCGCTCGTGCGGCCGCCGTCACCGTCCGTCTCGGTCGAGCGCGCGGTCGCCGACTGCTCGCCCGAGGCCGGCGAGACTGTCGCAGTGTCGCTGCGCGTTCGGAACGACGGAACGTCGCCGCTCGCGGCCGTCGCCGTGGCCGACGACGCGCCGGGGAGCCTCGGCGTGGACGGCGATACGAGACTCGCCGCGCCGCTCGCGCCCGGCGAGAGCGCGACCACCGAGTACGAAGTCACGACCCGCCACGGCGTCCACGAGTGGGGGTCGCCGTCGGTCGTCGTTCGAGACCGGAGCGGCGGCCACGAGACCACGCGCTCGCCGGACACAGGCGGAGACGACCGAATCGAGTGCCGGCCCACCGTCCCCGGGCTGCTCTGCCGTTCGGGAGCGCCGCGGTCGGGCCGGCGAGCGTCGGACGCTCGGGGCGCGGGCAGCGAGTTCGGGCACGTCCGCGAGTACCGCCGCGGGGACGCACCGGCTCGCGTCGACTGGCGGCGGTTCGCGGCGACCGGCGACCTTCGAACGGTCGTCTCGCCGGTCCCTCAGCGCGGAACCCTCGTCGTCTGCGTGGACGCCCGCGAGGCCGCGTTCCGGGTGCGGGGCGACGACCACCCGACAGCGGTCGCGCACGCGGCCACTGCGGGGCGCGCCGTCGCGGCGGCGGCCGCGGAGCGCGGCGTTCAGGTAGGTGCGGCCGCGTTCGGCACGCAGTTCGACTGGGCGCCACCGACCGGCGGCCGGTTCGAACGCAGTCCGGCCGCGTCGGTCCTCGACGACCGCGTCGCCGACTGGCAGCCCACGGGCGGAGAGACGCGCGACGACTGGCGGCAGCCGCTGCGCTCGCTGCTGCCCGCGGGCGCCGACGTCGTGTTCAGCACGCCGCTCCCCGACGGGACGGTGGCGGCGTTCGCGCGCCGCCTCGCCGCCGACCGGAGTGTCGTCGTGGTGAGCCCCGACGTGACCCAGAGCGACACGGCCGGCACGCGGGCGGCGGGACTGGAACGCCGACACCGGGTTCGAACGCTCCGGAACGCGGGCGTTCCGGTAGTGGACTGGCGGCCCCCCGCGCCGCTGACCGCCGCTGTCGAGCGGTCGGGGGTCGGAGGTGGGTCGCGGTGAGCGACCGGGACCCGTCACTGGCCGGCAGCGTCGCAGCCGTCGCGCTCGCCGCCGCCGCGGCCGGACTCGTCGCCACGACCCGGGTCACCAGAGGAGTTGCGGCAGTCGCCGGTGTCTCCGCCGCCGTGCTCGTGTGCGCTCGCGTCGCCGCCCGGAGCGGCACCGCTGCACGGGTGGCGTGTGGCGCGCTCGGCGCGGTCGGTCTCTGGGTCGCCGTCGGTCTCGCCGCTGTCGCGCCGCTTCCGCTCCGCGTCCGCGGCCCACTCGTGCTCGCCGTCCTCGGCGTCCTCGTCCTCGCGTTCGCGGTGGCGCCGCTACGACGCGCGTGGACGCGCACTCTCACCGAGGCGGCGTTCGCGGCGCTCCTCGCGGCCGGCCTGCTGCGGAGCGTCCTCGTGCCGGTCCCCGTCTGGTACCCGGTCGTCGCCGTCTGGCTGGCCGTGCTCGCGTGGGACGCGGCGGCCGTCGCCACAGCCGTCGGTCGTCGCGCACCGGGGGGAGCCGGGACGCGGCGCACGGTTGCCCGACACCTCGCCGCGAGCATCGGCGTCGGCGGCGCGGCAGCCGCAGCAGCCATCGCGGGCTACGCCGTAGTCCCGACTGTCGACTCGACTGTCGGTGTCACTGCGCTCGTCGCGGCTGCCGTCGTCGCTGTCGGCGTCCTCGCCGTCGACGCGTGAGAGCGAGACTGGAGAAACGAGTGCTGGCGTGCGCTCTGTGGCGCGTTACCTGGCCGTCTCGGGAACGTCGTCGCCGAGCGCGTGCTTGACTTGGAGTGCTGCACTCGCGGCGAGGCCGCGGGCGACCTCCTCGCGGTCCTCGTTCGGGATGAGGTCGTCGTCCGCGAGGTTCTCGAACTCGGGCGTGAACCCCGCGCTGACGGGGTTGCCGGCCGGCGGGCGTACGGCCACGGTGACCTGAACGCCGCTGGAACCATTGGATATCTCGGAGCCGACGACGTACTCGTCCGGGAGGAACTCCCGTGTTCGGGACGCAATCTGCGCGATGCTCGTCCTGAGCGCGCGGCGCTGGTCCCCGGTGAGGTCGGACGTGGCGTTCTCTGGCCCGCTGTACGGCGCGTTCCCGTGCATGCGTCTCTGATAAGGGGCGGCCACGTATAGTCCTTGTAGTGTGCGAAGAACTCGCGGTCAGAGCACCGGGTCGCTGTCGCCGTACGCGGCCAAGACGACCGCAGCCGCGTACTCGCCCGGTTCGGCCTCGACGGTCACGGACCTGACTTCGGGGGCGTCGGCGTCCCAGTCCCGCAGGTCGAGACCAGCCTCGATACCGGCGGTGACCCGCGACTCGACGTCGTCCGGACTCGTCTCGCCGGCGGCCTCGTAGAACAGGCCGGGGTCGTCGCCGCGGGCCGCCCACGCGAGCGCCGCGCTCGCGCGGCCCGGACCGGCGGTGTCGGCGTGCGCCTCGACGACAGTCAGCCTGTTCCCGGCGGGCCCGAGGTCGGGCGCGGTGCCGACGGCCTCGACGCTGGCGTCGGCCGGAACCACCGAAGAGACGGCGACGAGATTGTAGTTGTGGAGGTTCGCGTCGGCGAGCGCGGCGTCGTAGGCCGCCATCTCGGTCGGCGCTGACCCGGTCCCCCACGCGACTCGAATAGGCATACGCGGACTAGCCGGCCGGCCGTAGAAGAGCGCTCGGATACGGGTCGTCTACTGGATGTAGCTCGGGTAGCTCGGACCGCCGTCGTCGTCGCCCTCCGCCATCAGCTTCTCGTGGGCGTCGTCGAAGTCCTCCCGGCGGACCTCCTGGCGGTCATCGCGGATCGCGAACATCCCCGCCTCGGTTGCGAGGCTGGCGAGCTGCGCGCCGGAGAAGCCCTCGGTGTCCCGCGCGAGGTCCGAGAAGTCGACCTCGTCGGCGACGTTCATCTCTGCGGCGTGAATCTCGAGGATGCGCTCGCGGGCCTCCTCGTCCGGGTGGGGCACCTCGATGAGGCGGTCGAAGCGGCCCGGCCGGAGGATGGCCGAATCCAGCATGTCGAAGCGGTTGGTGGCGGCGATGATGCGGACGTCGCCGCGCTCGTCGAAGCCGTCCATCTCCGAGAGCAGCTGCATCATCGTGCGCTGGACCTCGGCGTCACCCGACGTCTTCGAGTCCGTGCGCTTGGCGGCGACGGCGTCGATCTCGTCGATGAAGATGATGGCGGGCTCCTTCTGCTCGGCGAGCTCGAAGAGGTCCCGGACCAGCCGGGAGCCCTCGCCGATGAACTTCCGCACGAGCTCCGAGCCTGCCATCTTGATGAAGGTAGCGTCGGTCTGTTTCGCGACGGCCTTCGCGAGCATCGTCTTCCCGGTGCCCGGCGGGCCGTGCAGGAGCACGCCGCTCGGCGGCTCGACGCCGACGGCCGCGAACTTCTCGGGGTTCACGAGCGGGTCCTCGACGGCCTCCCGGACCTCCCGGAGCTGCTCGTCGAGGCCGCCGATGTCCGCGTAGTCGACGGTCGGCGACTCGTCGACCTCCATCGCCTGCGCCCGGGCGTCCGTCTCGTCGTCGAGGACGCGCTGGACGCTGAACGAGTCGTTGATGGCGACCCGGTCGCCCACGTCGAGGTCGTCGGCGAGCCGCGGCGACAGCTCGGTCAGCACTTCCTGGTTGTTGCCGTGCTGCTTGATGACGGCGCTGCCGTCCTCGGGCAGGTCCTCGACCGTCGCGAGGTACAGCGACGCGGTCTTCAGGGTCTCGTTCTCGCGTTGGAGGCGGTTGACCTCCTCGCGGAGCTCTTCGCGGCGGGCCTCGACGTCGTCGAGTTGCTCTCGGAGCTCCTCATGGACCGCCAGGATCTCCCCGTAGTGGTCCTGGAGGGCGTCGAGGCGCTCCTGTGGCGTCGACTCGGGGTCGACGTCGAGCGTCGGCCGGTCCGGCAGTGAGGGACTACGCGACATTCGTTGGCCACGCTAGGGTCCCCGCGTAGAAGTTCCTTTGGGTAGGCTGAACGCCTACCGGCGGACGCACGTCGGGCGTTCAGACCGCGGTACCGTCCAGAATCGGCGGCTCGACTTGGCGGCTCAGACGAGGTCTTCGGCCTCGCCGAGGTAGTCGTCGTAGACGCCGAGCGCGCGCTCGATGGGCTCGCTCGTAGACATGTCGACGCCCGCGTCCCGCAGCAGTTCGAGCGGGTACTCGCTGGACCCGCGCTGCAGGAAGTCGAGGTAGCGGTCCGCGGCGGGCTGTCCCTCGTCGAGGATGTCTTCGACGAGCGCGACGGCCGCCGAGATGCCGGTCGCGTACTGGAAGACGTAGAAGTTGTAGTAGAAGTGCGGGATGCGCATCCACTCGCGCTCGACGTGCTCGTCGACGTTCGCGTTCGCGTAGTAGGCGCGCTTGCGGTCGCCGTACACCTCGTCGATTCGGTCCGGCGTCAGCGCCTCGCCCTCCCGGGTGAGCTCGTGGAGGCGCTGTTCGACGTCCGCGAACAGCGTCTGGCGGTAGAGCGTCGACCGGAAGCGCTCCAGGTACTCGTTGAGGATGTGGCGCCGGAAGTGGTCGTCCTCGACGGTGTCTAGGAGGTGGTTGACGAGCAGCGCCTCGTTCACCGTCGACGCGACCTCCGCCACGAAGATCTCGTAGTTCGAGTAGACGTAGGGCTGCTCCTCGCTGGTGTACTGGCTGTGGAGGCTGTGCCCGAGCTCGTGGGCCAGCGTGAACATCGAGGAGATGTCGTCCTGGTAGTTCATCAGGATGAACGGCTGGGTGTCGTAGGTCCCGCCGCTGTACGCGCCCGAGCGCTTCCCGCGGTTCTCGTAGACGTCCACCCAGTTCGAGTCCAGGCCGTCAGCGACCCGCTGCTGGTAGTCCTCGCCGAGCGGCGCGACCGCCTCCACGACGTGCTCGCGGGCCTCCTCGTAGCCGATGTCGGGGCTCTCCGAGTCCACGATGGGCATGTAGAGGTCCCACATCTCGAGTTCGTCGACGCCGAGCGCCTGGCGCTTGAGGTCGGCGTGGCGCTGGACCTTGTCGAGGTTGTCGTCGACCGTGTCGACGAGCGTGTCGTAGACTTCGGTCGGGATGTTGCCGTCGTCGAGGGCGGCCTGCCGGGCGGTGTCGTAGTCCCGGGCCTGCGCCAGCTTCACGTCCCGCTTCATCTGGCTCTTCATCGTGGAGCCGATGGTGTTCCGGACGCCGCTGATGGTCTCGAAGAACTCCTCGTGGACGGTCTGCCGGAACTCGCGGTCGGGGTTCTTGAGGAGCTTCGTGAAGTTCGCCTGCGAGATTTCGACCTCGTCGCCGTCGGGGTCCTCGACGGTCGGGAACTCCAGGTCGGCGTCCGTCAGCATGCTGTAGGCGTCGCTCGGCGCGCCGAACACCTCTCCGAGGTCGCTCAGCAGCTCCTCGACCTCCGCGGAGCGCGTGTGGGCTTTCATCCGCAGCACGTCGTCGAAGTAGTGCTCGTACTCTTCGAGGCCGGGCGTCTCCTCGACCAGCGCCTGCAGTTCCTCGCGCGTGCAGTCCTGGAGTTCGGGGTCGAAAAAGGAGGTGGCGGAGGAGACGTCCGCCATCAGGCTCTGGCCGCGCGCCCGCAGCGCCTGGTACTCCTGGTCGCGGGTGTCCTCGTCCGAGCGCATCCGCGCGTACGACGACACCTTCTCGGCCTCCCGGAAGATTTCGTCCCGGAGTTCGAGCGCCTCCAGGAGCGTGTCGCCGTCCGACGTGAGTCGCCCCTCGTAGGCTTCGAGGTCGTCGAGTTTCGCCTGGAGGGTCTCGAAGCCCTCCTCCCACTCCTCGTCGGTGGTGTAGATGGACTCCAAGTCCCACTTGTACTCGTCTTCCAGTTCCTCGCGTTCGGGGACACTGCTCATACGCCTCTGCGTTCGTGTGCGGTCGGTTAAACGTTCGCAAACGGCGGCGGCCTTGCCGGCGCCCGCCCCCGAAATTAACCGTCCCGCCCCCGTATCCGACGGTATGACTGAGGAAGCCCGCGCCCTCGGACGGGCGTGGACCGACGAGACGCCGTGGGCGGTCCTCACCGCGCTCACCGAACTCGACCACCGGTTCGCCGGCCACGAGGGCGAGCGCCGCGCCGCCGAGATAACCGCGGACGCGCTCCGCGAGGCCGGCGCTCGCGACGTCCACACCGACCAGTTCGACCTCCCGGTCTGGACGCGGGGTGACTGCTCGCTGCGCGTCACCGCACCGACCGACCGCGAGTTCGACGCGGTCGCGCTCCCGTACTCGCCCGCGGGCGACGCGACGGGCCGCCTGGTGGACGTGGGTTACGGAACCGACGAGGGGTTCGTGGGCGTCGACGTCGCCGGCGCCGTCGTCCTCGCCTCGACGGACAGCCCGCCCGGCGGCCGGCTCGTCCACCGGATGGAGAAGTACGGTCGAGCGGTCGACGGCGACGCCGCCGCCTT
>JGI12330J12834_1000378_pt1 | contig 15161 bp, 15 predicted proteins | sample A23E1SouthBayCA_FD_12834 | JGI IMG/M metagenome (IMG submission 12834) | reverse complement strand
TCGACGAGCCGGACGACTACGAGCCGATACGAGGAGAGCCGGACGCAATCGCCGCCGACCTCGTAACCGACACGCGGGTCCGCCGAGCCATCGAAGCCACCGAAGCGTCTCGGCCGTCGCTCACGACCGACGAAGTTCACGCACGCGTGTTCGAGACGGCTGTTCGAGAGGAGTACGGCCGACTCGACCGGGGCCGTGTCGATTGGAAGCCGTTGCGGTCCGCAATCGGGTCGGCCGTCGCCGAGAAACGCAGTACGCTAACCGAGTGAGTGAACTGCCAGTTGAGAGCCCGCCTCGACCGAGTAACTCTCCGTGCGCGGGGAGCTAAGCGACGACGGTTCTCAGGCGTCTCCACTGTCACCGGCTTCCTCGTCAGCCAAGAGCCTGTACTCGATATAGCTATCCAGCTCCGACCGAATGGAACGGGAGGCCCCTGTCGTCACCCGTTCGAAGGTGAATCCGCTAACCAGCGTCACCAGAAAATCCGTGACTAGTTCTGGGTCCACCGCTCTGAAATCCCCTGATTCGATGCCGTCTCGTAGTATCTCCCGTATCGTTTCGCGGAAGAGGTCTTGGGACTGATTGAAACACGCTCGGAACGCTTCGTCTTGTGCCGCCTGCATCCGCAGTTCCGTCAGTACCGTTTCGTAATCCCGAATCTCTTGTTCGTCAGGTCCGGGGATGACTTGGTCGAGGAGGGTTCGAAGTCGGGTTTCTGGGTCTCCGTCGTCAGCGACGGGCATCCCAACCTGTACGATTCGGTTAAGCAGGTAGTCGAGAAGGTCCAAGAGAACGTCGTCTTTTCCATCGTAATGGTAGAAGACCAGCCCTTCTGATTTGGAAAAGTGCCGACTGATTCGGTCAATCGTAAGGTTGGCATATCCGTGTTCGGCAAGGGCTTCAAACGTCGCTTTCAAAATCTCGATCTTGGTATCTTCAGGCTCATCGGCAAAAAGAGGGCCCCGTTTGTCCATACTATCCGATTCTCCTGCACCCAATTAGCGGTTACTCTCTCTGGACGACTCGGCTCTGTGATTGAGTCACCTGCTAACTCTGTCGGGAGTTATCTATCCATAGGCCGGTCGTACCTGTGTTTCGGAGTCGTCTCTCCCATCCGCATTGAGGGTGCTACTGGCCGAGACCGACACATTAATCCGTCCGCTCGGGATTTGACTAAGTACTCAGTAAGGATGACACAGAATATACTTCGGAGCTCACGGTTGTTGACCGCCGCGCTTACTACCGTCCTCGTCATGGGACTGGTTGCCGGCGCGATTCCCGCCGTTGCGACCGCTCAGACATCGCAGTCTGGAAGCGTCGTTGGGAACCCAGATATCACGTTTGCAACTTCGTCCGGAACGCTCTCTGCGGGCACGACTGACGAGCTCGCAATCTCGGTCGTCAACCGCGGTCTAATTATCGAACACGGTCCATCGCAGTACGAAGAGGAAGTGATGACTGCGAGGGGATTAACGTTCGAAATAGACGACGAAAACGCTCCAATCGACGTCCAAACCGGGCAGGTCTCTCTCGGAAACTTCCCGACTGGAAGCACCGAGAAGACAATCTCGGTCACTATCTCGGAAGACGCTGAACCGGGAACCTATCAACTCCCGGTCACCTACGAGTATTCGCACACTCGCCAGCTTCGGTATAGCTCCAGCGGAACCACTGAGGGGACCGATTCCACGCGAACGGAGACCGGCACGATAACGATTCGAATCAACGACGACGCTCGGTTCGAAATCGTCGAGACAAACGCGACGACGCAAGTCGGTGATGATAACGATATTTCGTTCACGCTCAGGAACACCGGCTCGGAAATTGCGAAAGCCGCGACTGTGAACGCAGAGTCACAGAGTAGCTCCTTGACGTTCGAGTCCGGCGACACGTCCTCGACGGCATCTGTTGGCGACTGGGAGCCGGGCGAAAACCGGACGGTTACGTACCGTGCCGCGCTCCAATCCGGCTCCGCCGCGCGCGCATATGCGCTGGACCTCGTGGTCAATTACGACGACAGTGACGGTATCAGCCGTACGTCCAATCCGATTACGACCACTGTCGAGTCGCTCCCCGAGCAGTCGTTCGCCTTCTCGGACGTCTCCTCGTCGCTCCGAGTGGGCGAGGATGGAGAAGTCGTCGGCACGGTCGAGAACACCGGCCCTAACACGGTTCGAAGCGTGACCATTCGTCCGGTTGACAGTTCAGAAACAGTTATTCCGGGTGAGGATTCCACTGCCGTCGGGTCGCTCGCACCGGGCGAATCCAAGTCCTTCCGCCTCCCGATGGAGGTTACGAGTGAGGCGGAGGTCGGCGACAAATTACTCAATGTCGAGGTTCGGTACCGTGACGGCGACGGAGACCAGCGGACCTACGACAAACTCGACCTCCTGACGACTATCGGCCCGGACCGAGACGAGTTCGGACTCGCGGTTTCCGACCGGACGATTACCGTCGGTAAATCGCGGGTCGTCACCGTCGAAGTGACGAATAACCTCAACGAGACGGTCACCGATATCGAAGCGCGTCTATTCGCTGACGACCCCCTCAGCGCCGCTGGTTCGGACACGAGCTACATCGAGTCCTTAGAGCCCGGTGAGTCTGCGACGCTGGCGTTCGAAGTGACGGCGTCGTCGGCGGCGACGACGGGAAGCACGTACCCCATCTCGTTCGACTTCCGCTACACGGATAGTGACGGCAGCACGCACCTCACGGACACGTTCAGGAAACCGCTGGATGCCGTTCAGCCCCAGAACAGCGGCGTGTCGCCGATAACGCTCATCTTAGGGTTGGGGGTGGTTGTCGCAGGTGGTGTCGCAGTCGTCTACTGGAGGCGGAAGTAATGTCACTGGCTGAGAGGATTGAAACGGCGACCGAACGCCTCAACACGACAATCGTGGACCGCCCGCGCGTAGTTGTCGTCGCCTTTTTGCTGCTCACGGGTGTGTTCATCGGCGGGTTAGGGTCTGTGCAGATGAGCGCTGGCGGACTCGACGCGTTCACGGATGACTTACCCGAACAGAAAACCCTCGATGAGGTCGAACAGAACTTCGAGCAGCCGTTCCAGACGGATGCTCAGACGACGACGCAACTCATTCGGACGAAGAGCAACGTTCTGACTCGGGAGGCGCTCGTCCGCGACGCTCGCCTGCTCGAACGCGTTGCCGAACACGATGAGTACCGGATGGAATCGGCTCGTGGCCCGGCTCCAATCATTGCGCAGCATCTCAATCCGTCGGCGACGACACCGGCAGACTACCGGCGAACGCTCGAACGGGCGACTCCGTCCGAAATCAGACAGGCCGTTCGCGAACTCGACGACTCGTCCCGACTGTCCGGAGTGGTCTCGAACGATTTCAATCCGACCAGCGTCTCCGCGTCTGCCTCGATTACGACGATTTCGCATGACTTCCCGGGGAGCTTCGGTGACGACGACCTAACTGCTGTCCAGACGGACCTCCAAGCGATTGCTGACGACACGCCGGGCGACGTTCGTGCGTTCGGGTCGGGGACGACCGAAACAGAGATTTCGCAGTCCGTACAGGACTCGCTTCTGATCGTGATGCCCGTCGTAATCCTGTTGTTACTCTTCTTCTTGGTGGTCGCGTATCGCGACCCCATCGACGTGCTGTTGGGACTGGTCGCACTCGTGATGACGATTATCTGGACGTTCGGATTCCTCGGCTATTCGGGGATTCCGTTTAGCCAGCAGATGATTTCGGTCCCGGTGTTACTGCTTGCGGTCGGTGTTGACTTCGGCATCCACATTATCAACCGCTACCGAGAAGAGACCGAACGCGGGTTCGAAGCGATCGAAGCGATGCGAGAAGCGAACGCCCAGCTCCTCATCGCGTTCGTCATCGTCACCGTGACGGCGGTGTTCGGATTCGGTGCAAACGTCATCTCCGACCTGACGCCGATTCGGAATCTGGGTATCGCCTCGGCGGTCGGGATTATCTTCACGTTCCTCATCTTCGGGCTGTTTTTACCCGCAACCAAGTTGGTGTGCGACAATGTGCGCACGCGGCTCGGCGTCCCGGAGTTCAACTCGTCCCCGATAGCGTCCGAGGACTCAGCCCTCGGACGAGTGTTAGCGTTCCCTGCACGGGTGAGTCAGCACGCACCAGCGGTAATCGTCTTGGGACTAGTCCTGTCAAGTGTCGCTATGGGCGCGTACGGGGCCGGCGTCGGCACCTCGTTCGAAAACGAGGACTTCCTTCCGCCCGAGGAGCTCCCAGCCTACGTCACGGGCTTACCTGAACCGTTCGCGCCAGGCGAGTATACGATCACGTCAACGATCAACTTGCTCGATGACAAATTCGGGAGCAGTCAGGGGAGCACGGTGAAAATATACGCCCGAGGGAACTTCAAGGAAGATCACGCGCTCGAAGCCCTCGCAGCTCCGAACGACAATCCCCCGGAGTCGTTTGCAGTTGGACCCGGTGGGCAAGCAGAGGCACAGAGCATCGTGACGGTCATTCAATCCCACGCGGAGCAAGACGAAGAGTTCGCCGCCTTAGTCGCCCGGAACGACCAGAACGATAACGGGATTCCCGACCGGAACCTCGAACGAATTTACGACGAACTGTTCGCTTCCTCGTCGAGCGAGCGGGCCGAACAGTACCTCACTGATGATTACCGGTCCGCGCTGGTCGAATATCAGACTGACTCTGATGCGTCACAGACAGAAGTGACAACTGCTGGGGAAGAAATGGCGGATGAGTTCCAGTTTAAAGCAACGTCTACGGGAGATGTCGTCGTCCGCGCAGCGGTGATGGACCGCATCTTCCAGTCTGCGATTCAGGGACTCGTCCTCGCGGTCGTCCTGACCGCCGTATTCCTCGTGGCGATATACGGTGTTCTGGAGCGGAAACCGCTGCTCGGCGTGGTCAACGTCTTCCCGATACTGATCGCAATCGCGTTCTTGCTCGGAACGATGCGGTATCTGGATATCACGCTGAACGCGCTGACCGCGACGATTCTCTCCATCTCGGTCGGGGTCGGCATCGCCTATTCGGTGCACACGACCCACCGCTTCATCGACGAGTTCGACGCGACGACGGGCGCACACGAAGCGATGATGATCACGCTGACCGGAACGGGAGGCGCGTTGTTCGGCAGTATGCTGACGACCGCGTTGGGGACCGGTGCGCTCGCGCTCGCCATCACCCCGATTCTCGGCAACTTCGGCGTCCTCATCGGCCTGAGCGTCACCTATTCGTTCCTGGCGGCGGTGATTGCACTCCCGCCCGCGGTGTTGCTCTGGGAACGAACACAGCAATGGAATCTCGACCTGTTGGCGCGACTCCGTCCGAGCGACGGCCGCGAGGGCACAGACCAGACCGCACCGCGGGGATAATATCGGTGCACACGCAACCCGGTGACGAATGAGCGATTCCGACGAAAACGAGGCCGCCGTGACGTGGACCGCGGAGGTGAGCGGCCTGCGCGGGCTTCCGACGCGAGTCGCGTTCAACGGCGTCGATTTCGGCCGCGTGTTGTGGTGGTCCCTGTTCGCCGTCGTGCCCGTCGCCCTGTTGATTGTCGGCGTGTTCGTCGGAGACCGCGGTCTGTTCTCGTACTCCGTGTACGCCGCAGTGGTGCTGACCGCAACCCTACAGCTTTCCGAGCGGTTCATCCGCACGAGCGTCACACTCGACGACGACGCCGGCGAACTCGAAAGCACCTACCACATGGGCGACCCCTCGCTGTTTCGGAGCGACGAGGACGTGACTACCTCGCTCTCGGACGTCGAATCCGCCCGGCTCGTGACGCTCGGCGACCGGACCGCGGCCCGGTTGTACTACGAGAAGTCGTTCGTCAACAAGCCCTCGATGTTTCTCGTTTCGGACGGAGTCAAAGCCCGATTTCGCGAGGGACTTCGACGACACGACGTTTCTATTTCCGCGGATTCGACGCCGAAATCGGTCGATTGGGTGTGGGTCCGGTTCGCCGTGACCGCCCTCTTTTTCGGGGCGATTCCGCTCGGCACCGTCTTCGTCTGGCCCGTCAGTTCGGTGCCCTTCCTGTTGGCCGTGTTCGGACACGCCGTCTTCGTACTGCGACAGGGATGGTGACCGTGAGTTGGGATAGACTCAAGGGAGAAGCGACAGCAAGTCGAGGAGCGTCTGCTTCACCCGTTCGTTCGAGACCGCGTGGCCGACCGCGAACATGAGACAGACCACGACCCCGACCGCGGCCGACGCGAGGACGCCCGAATCGGACGGGTCGAACGCGTAGGTGATTCCAGCCGCGACGATACCACTCAGAACGACGAACAGCCAGTTTCGCCACGGCGACCACCGACTCGAATCCATTCGACTAGTCCGTCGGTTGTCAGGAACAAAACGTTTGTCACCGGGGGCGCTCGCTCGGAAGCCGCGCCCGGTGACACCGGCGTCACCTGCTTTCGGTCACGTCGCCGAGAAGGTATATAGATTCGACGCGTAGGTGCGCACGTAATGAAAGTCGGCTCCGAGACGAAACTCTACAAGGCGGAGCGAACCGACGTCTCCCAGAACCAGGGGAAGTTCCGGACCTACTTCAACTTCCCCGGTCGCGCCCTCCCGGACCACGCGGACCACGGCTACGGCCCGCTCGCGACCATCGTCGAGTCGTTCATGGACCCCGACACCCACATCGCGATGCACCCGCACCGCGACGAGGAAATCATCTCGTGGGTGCCCGCGGGCGTGATGCGCCACGGCGACCAAGACGGCAACGACCTCGTCACCGACGCCGACCACCTGATGGTGATGAACGCGGGCGAGACGTTCTGGCACGAGGAGTTCACCCGCGCGGACGACCCGCCGCTGCGGATGCTCCAGATGTTCGTCCGGCCCCACAGTCTCGGTCTGGATCCGAACATCCAACACGAACCCATCGACGCCCCCGTCGAGGGCGAGTGGCGACACCTGTTCGGTCCCGAGGGCTCCGATGCACCGCTTTTCGTCCGAAACGAGGTCGACCTCTTCGACCTCCGCCTCGACGCCGGGTCGAGCGCCGACCTCCCCGAAATCGAGGGCCGCGACGCGTACTTCTACGTGTTCGACGGCGCGGTCGAGGCCGCCGGCACGCGCTTCGGGAAGACCGAAAGCGGCCTGCTCGTCGATGACGCCGGCCTGACGCTCACCGCCGACGAGGACGCTACCGTCGTCGCCTTCTTGGTCGACCCCGACGCGCCCGTCACACGACAGGGAACCATCGGTCGCTGACCGCGGTCCCGACGCGCCGACCCGTCCCCGCCGCGAAGCGCCGCCACCCAACACACTCTCCAACACCCCGCCCAACTCGATGCTCACAGACACCGCCGGAATCCACCACGTCACGGGAATCGTCCGCGACGCGCAGGCGAACGTCGACTTCTACGCGACGACGCTCGGCCTGCGCCTCGTCAAGCAGACGGTGAACCTCAACGAGAAGTTCACGCGCCACCTGTTTTACGGCGACGAGACCGGGTCGCCCGGGACGGCCCTGACGTTCTTCCCGTACCCCGCCGAGGAGCCGGGACGCCCCGGAACGCCGCAGATTCGGACCGCGTCGCTGGTGATTCCCTCCGAGGCCGTCGACTACTGGACCGACCGCCTCGCCGACCGCGGCATCGAAGTCGACGGCCCGTTCGAGCGGTTCGACGAGACGGTCATCCGGTTTTCCGACCCCGACGGCACCGACCTCGAACTCGTCACCGGCGAGTCGTCGGTCGACCCGTGGGCCGACGGTCCGGTCCCCGCCGAGCGCGCGGTTCGCGGCATCCACGGCGTCACGCTCCACTCGACGAATCCCTTCGTGACCGCCAGCGTGCTCGACACGCTCGGGTTCGACCTCGTGGCGCAGGGGGGTGACCGCGTCCGCTACCGAGCGCCGGGCGACCGGGCGACCGTCGTGGACCTCCTCGACCGGGACGGGGAGTTCGGTCGCGAAGGCGCGGGAAGCATCCATCACGTCGCGGTTCGCGTCGATGACGAAGCCCAGCTGTACGAGTGGCACGACCTGTTCCGCGAGCGCGGCTACGACGTGTCGCGGGTGAAAGACAGACACGTGTTCCAGTCGCTGTACGTCCGCGAACCGGGCGGTATCCTGTTCGAACTCGCGACCGACGGTCCCGGTCTGACGTTCGATGTCGACCCGGAGACGCTCGGGGAGTCGCTATACCTCCCGCCGTGGCTGGAGGAGGACCGAGAAATGATACAGAACCAACTGCGCCCGCTGGACCTGCCGGCTGGCGTTGGAGGCGACAACGGGGACGACGGAGACGACGGAGACGATGGGGGCGACGGCGACGAGGGCACCGTGGGCGGTGGACCCAGTAGCGACGCCGGGTCGAACTGATGGCTCCCCGTCCGACCACGCCCCGGTCCGCGACCGACCCCCACGAGGGACAGGAGATTGCGACGGCCGGCGCGCCGCCGCAGGTCGCCGACGCGGCCGTTATCATGCTCCACGGCCGCGGGTCGAAAGCGCGGCACGCTCTCACGCTCGTCGACGAATTCCTCCACCGGGGCGTGATGTACCTCGCGCCGCAGGCCGCCGGAAGTTCGTGGTATCCCGCCCCGGCCGCCAGTCCCATCGAGCGAAACGAACCGTGGCTCTCCTCCGCGCTCGGCCGGGTATCAGCCGCGCTCGATATCGCCACCGACGCCGGGATTCCCCCCGAGCGCGTCGTCTTTTTCGGGTTCTCGCAGGGCGCGTGCCTCGCCGCCGAGTTCGCGCTTCGAAACCCCCGCCGGTACGGCGGTCTCGTGGCGCTCTCGGGGAATCTCCTCGGACCCGACCTCGGGAGTCGAATCCGTGGCGACGAGGACCGCGACGGTCACGGCAGCGACGCCGACCTCGGTGGCACGCCGGTTTTCTTCGGAAGCGGCCGCGACGACCCCCGCGTCGAGGCCGACCGCGTCGAGGCGTCGGCCCGCGTCTTCGCGGAACTCGGCGCCGACGCGACGAGTCGGCTGTACGAGGGATTGGGCCACGCCATCAACGACGACGAAATCCGGGTCATCGACTCGTTCATCGAGCGACTCGACTGACGCGCGCTGCGATCGTTTTCGGAGTTACGGGTCGATAGCCGCGCGGCTACGCGGTGGTCGTGCCGTCGAAGAAAAACGGGGCGGAAGGAGCGAGAAAACGTGGTCGGCCGGGCCGACCGGGCCGACCGGAGTCGCCGCTCAGACCTCGTCGATGAGGGAGCCGAAGACGGACTCGGCGTCCGCGGGCACGTCGAAGTCGTGGTAGTGCTCGCCTTTCTCCTTCGAGAGGATGTTGAGGGCGGCGGCCGCGCCGTCGCCGGCGGAGATGACGGCCTGCCACTCCTCGGCGCGGACCATCGCGCCCGTGGCGTAGGCGTCCTCGACGCTCGTCTCCATCGTCACGTCCACGTCGACGAGTTCGTCGTCGAACGCGCAGCCGAGGGACTCCGCGAGGTCGCGGTTCGCGCCCGTGGCGAGCACGACGTAGTCGGCTTCGTACTCGTCGTCGTCGGTCGCGACCACGAAGCCGCCGTCGGCCTCGCTCACGTCGGTGACCTCCTCGCCCTGATGGCGCTCCGCGTCGAAGTGGTCGACCTGCGTGCGGAGCGTCTCCATGAAGTTCGAGCCGTCGACGGAGCCGACGCCGGGGTAGTTGAACAGGTGCGCCTTGTGCATCCACGTCTTGTCGGTGTCGAAGACCGTCGTGGAGAGCCCGTTCTTCGCGGCGAAGAGGGCGGTTGTCAGACCAGCGGGACCGCCGCCGATGACGATTACGTCTGCCATGTTCCATGCACTAGCGCACTCGATAAAGAAACCCGGTAAAGCGGATATTTTGTATTCCTCTCGGTTCCGAATTCCCCTCACTCTTCGTGTCCCGGTTCGCGTGCCCTCGGCTATGGACCGCGACCGACTCCTCGCCGTCGCCCCGCCTCTCGCGGCGGGCATCTGGGGCGGGATGTACGTCGTCGCCAAGTGGGGATTTCAGTCGATATCACCGCTGGCGCTCGCGTTCCTCAGAATCGCACTCGGTGCGGGGTTCTCTACGTCGGGGTCCTCCTCGTGAACACGGACTGACACGGCGGCTACTCGTCTAACTGCGACTCGGCGAACGAGACGGCGAACTGGTCGCGCATCTCGCGGCGAAGCATCTCGCTCATCACCTCGTAGACGACCGGTTGCGGGTACTTCTCCAGCAGCGCGGCGAGTTCGACGGCGCAGTCGGACTTCAGGGCGGCGAATTCGGCGGTCCACGGTGGGTTGCTCATTACCCGCACATCCGCTCCCGCGTAGTTATGAATTTTGATTGAAACAAACTGAGACAATCGGCAGCCACTGTCGCGTCACTCGCCCAAAAATGTGCCGTGCGTTCGACGGGAGGGTGCCGGTTTGGCGGGGCGAACTCGCCTCGCCGGATGCCCTCGGTTGGGCACCCTCTCACGGTAACCTGTGGTCGCGCGGGAAGCGCGTGGTTCGGCTGCGCTACGCTGCGTTACTCGAAGAGTTCGACGGCCTGGTCGTAGCGGGCGGCGGGTTCGTCCCAGTCGACGACCTCGAAGAACGCGGAGACGAAGTCGCCGCGGGCCGGGCCGTAGTCGTGGTAGTACGAGTGCTCCCAGACGTCCAGCGCGAGAATCGGGTGGGAGCCCCAGAGCGCGCCCTGGTCGTGCTTGTCGACGACGACGTTCCGAAGCTGGTTCGAGAACGAGTCGTACACCAGAAGCGCCCAGCCGCCGGCTGCGCCGGCCGCCGCTTCGAATTCGCCCTTCCACGCCTCGTAGGAACCGAAGTCCTCCGCGATGCGCTCTGCGAGCGCGCCCGAAGGCTCGTCGCCGCCTTCCGGCGACATGTTCTGCCAGAACAGGTCGTGCAGAATGTGTCCCGAGCCGTTGTGGGTGACGTTGCGGAGCGCGCCGTCGCGGTTCTCTGCGAGGGTTTCTTCGGCCGCGTTCCAGCCGTTGACGTAGCCCTGGTGGTGGGTGTCGTGATGCCACGTCAGCACCTGCTCGGAGATGTGGGGCTCAAGCGCGTCGTACTCGTACGGGAGGGGGTCAAGTTCGTAGTCTGACATTGGTGTTCGCAGTTAGACCGAGGGACTGAACACATATGTACGTTCGCTGAACGCGATTTACGTAGTAGATATGATATGTATGGGTGCAAACACTCTCGGGCGCTCACTCACGCCTCGGCACCAACTCTGGCGTCGTCGAGTTCGGCCTGCACCGCGCCCCACGACACCGGCGGTTCGAACGCGGCCAGCGTCGCCTCGAACGACTCGATTCGCGCCCCGTACTCGTCGGTCCACGACGGTCGGGCGAGTCCGTCGAGGCGCTCGCGAAGTCGCTCGACGCGAGCGCCGTGTTCGTCGAGGTCGGCGGCGGCCTCGTCGAGACCGTCAGTCGCCGCGTCCGACTCGGGGGCCAACTCCCGCAAGTCGTCGAGTTCGGCCCGCACGTCCTCGACCAACAGGGCGGAGACGCGGGCGCGGAGCGCGGCGTTGCACCATTCGGTCGCGCGGTCGTCGCCAGCGTCCTCGGCGGCGTCGGCGCTGTCTTCGGAACTCTCCGCGTCGGCGACGGCCTCAACCCGGCCGTCGAGTCCGTCGAGCGACTGTTCGAGGGCCGCCAAATCGCCGTCGAGTCCGCGCACGCGAACGTCGTGGTTCGAGAGCCATCGTTCGAACTCCTCGACGTCAAGTTGTATGTCGTCCGCGTGCGCGGTGAGCGCCTGCGCCTCGGACGCGACCTCGCGGAGTCCGAGCACGATGTCGTAGACGGACCGAGGGTCGTCGCGCCAGTCGGAGAGTCCCTGTAACTCCTCGCCGAGCGATTCGACCCGCTCGGTCGCGTTCGTAACCTTCGCCTCGAACACGTCGAGACGGGACCGGACGGCACCGACGGCCGCGTCGTCGCCGGCGGCCTCGCGGGCGTCGTCGAGGTCGATAGACGCGAGTTCGACGCGCGTCTCCGCGGTCGACAGAATCATCGACGTGTCCGTGACCGCCGAATCGACGCCGTCGGCCGTCACCGCGCCGTCTTCGGTCACGTGACTGAGTACCGCCCGAACGGTGTCGGGGTCCCGGGACTCGTCCGCGTCCACGACGCGGTCGGCCGCGTCAGATTTAGACAGACCGACGATACGTTCGGAGTCCATGTTTCGGTCCTGCTGGGCCATCGTGCGTACGTACCTCGGCACCCGTTATATTTTCTGTCGTCTCGATTACGTTCGTGTATATAGTTCTCCGTACTGATGTGTGCGCTAATATCGAACTATTTCGTCTCTTAGTGTTACGTGTAACTCTGATAGAACTAAAGTGGTATTATAAACGCATTTTATTTAAAACCGGGTCTGACCACGTGATGGCGCAAGATTCCAAGAAGTTGGCAGGCAGCGTATCACGTCGGCAGTTCCTCGTCGCTTCGAGCGCGGCGGGCGTCGCGGGGCTCGCCGGTTGTTCGGGGCAGTCGAGTTCCGAGACCGACGCGCCGGCGACCGAAGAAGCGGAGACGGACGCTCCCGAGACCACGACCTCGACTCCCGAGGAGACGAGCGAATCGAGCGAATCGAGCGCGCCGCAGATGCTCACCGCCGAGGGCTCCTCGACGGTGTACCCCATCGCGAACAAGGGAAGCTCCTACTGGAACTCCAACGCGCCGCCGAGCGACGGCGAGTACTGGGGTTCGAACGACGAATCTACCGTCCCCGGCTGGGACGAACTCGGCGCACCGGACATGCGTCTGGCCGACTACTTCGCGTCCCTCTACGGCTTCGAGCCGACCGAGACGCAGGCGAACCCGGCGTTCGCAACGTCCATCGGCCTGAGCCACTCCGGGACGGGCTGTAAGTCCGTCCGCGACGGTCTCGTCGACATCGGTAACTCGTCGGGTCCGATCACGGCGGAACTCGGCATCAGCGAGTCCGAAGCAGAGGAGAACTACGTGGACCACGTCCTCGGCCGCGACGGTCAGCCCGTCGTCGTCTCGAAGGACGTCTACGACGCGGGCGTGACGGAACTCACCGGCGAAGAAGTCCGCCAAATCTACCAGGACGAAATCACCAACTGGAGCGAAGTCGGCGGCCACGACCAGGAAATCTACGTGGTCGGCCGCGCGGAAGGCTCCGGGACGGACACCTCCTTCCGCCTCAACATGCTCGGCAGCGCCGACGCCTCGATGGAGGGCGTCGACACCCGGAAGGGCCAGAACCAGCAGGTCGCGACCGTCGTCCAGCAGAACGACGGTGCCATCGCGTACATGGCCCTCGCGTTCACCGGCCCGGAGGTCCAGCCCATCGGCATCGAATTCGAGGGCACGCTCTACGCGCCGGACAAGAGCGCGGAGCACACCATCTTCGACAGCGACTACCCGCTGAACCGCGACCTCCACCAGTACACGACCGTCACGGAGGACACCCCGAGCGGGACGGACATGCGCGAAGCCGCGTTCATGAACATGTTCCTGACCACGTTCGGTCAGAAGCTGTTCGTCGAGGACAACAACTACATCCCACTGCCTGACAAGGACCTTCAGGCCGAGAAAGACAAGCTTCCGAGCCAAGCGTAACGCGGCTCGGACGCGGTAGCGGTTCCTGAACCTCGTTCTTTCCATTCATCGACGCTCCAATCATGAACGTACTTCCAAACTCCGACGGTGCCGGCCTCCGAGCGGCGGCTCGGCGAGGGCTCCGGCGCGGTCGCGACTTCGTTGACGAGACGCCGCCGGACGCGCTCGTCACGGTCACGGTCGCGGCGGTGTCGCTCCTCGCGGCGTTCGCGGGCTTTCTGGCCGTCTCGTCGCTGACGGCCGTCCCGTTCGCGGTGTTCCTCGTCGCGACGGGGTACGGCTGGCTCAGACACCAAGAATTGACAGCGCGCGTGCTCACGCTGACGACGACGGTCTCGACCATCCTCGTCCTCGGGCTCATCCTCGTCTTCATCTTCGCGGAGGCGTGGCCGACCGTGCAGTACGCGACCGTGAACGTCTTCGGCGTGCCGATTCCGGGCCTGCGGCTCTTCATCGAGACGCGCTGGAGTCCGGTGACGCCGCCGATTCGGTACTCGCTCGTCCCGATGATTCACGGGACGGTGCTCGTCACCATCATCGCGACGGCCGTCGCCGCGCCGCTGGGCGTGGCCGCGGCGCTCTTCCTCAGCGAAATCGCGCCGCGGACCGTCCGCGAGGTCGTCAAGCCGGGCGTCGAGATTCTGGCGGGTATCCCATCCATCGTCTACGGCTTCATCGGCTTTACCATCCTCAGCCCGTGGGCGGCCGACCAGTTCGACATCGTCGGACAGGGAACCTACCTCTTCGTCGGTATCGTCGTCGGGCTGATGGCGCTGCCGACGGTCGTCTCGGTCGCGGAGGACGCGCTCAACAGCGTCCCCGAGTCGATGAAAAGCGGGTCGCTCGCCCTCGGCACGACCGACTGGCAGACGATGACCTCCATCACGCTGCCGGCGGCGTTCTCGGGCGTCTCGGCCGCGGTCCTCCTCGGCGTGGGCCGCGCCATCGGCGAGACGATGGCGGCGACCGTGATGCTCCGCGGCAGTCCGGAGCTCACGAAGCCGCTGTACAACGTCTTCTACGGTAACGACACGCTCACGTCGCTCATCGCGGCGAACTACGGCGACGCCGACGGCCTCCAGCTCTCGGCGCTGTTCGTCGCGGGCGTCATCCTGTTCGTCACGGTGCTGTTCCTCAGCATCGGCTCGCAGTACATCGAGGCGCGCATGCGCCGGAAGCTCGGAGGTGCCGACTGATGGCGAGTGCGACCGACACCGCGCTCGTCAGCGAGGACACCTCCGAGACCGAGGCGGTCGCCGCCGGCGCGGTGGGACTGGCGGCGGTGCTGTTCGCCCTCTCGCTCGCGTCGGCGTTCGAACTCGTGACCATCACCGACCCCGTCGCGGGCGTGCCGGTGGTCGCGCTCCTCGGCGGCCTGTTGGTCCTCCTCGGACTCGCCGTCGTCGGCTTCGGCGTCGGCTCCCGACTCGGCTACGTCGCCACGAACCCCAGACCGACCGCCGGGCTGGTCGCCTCGGTGACGTTCGCGCTCATCTGGTTCGTCGTCGGCGGACTGGTCGCCTCGCAGACGCTCGGCCTCGGGACGGCCGGGTGGGTCGTCGCGTCGCTCCTCAGCGGCGGGGTCGCGTTCGCGGCGAGCGCACTCCCCCGCGAGGACATCGGTTCGACGCTCCCCGCC
>JGI12330J12834_1000372_pt1 | contig 15264 bp, 13 predicted proteins | sample A23E1SouthBayCA_FD_12834 | JGI IMG/M metagenome (IMG submission 12834) | reverse complement strand
AGCCAGACGAAGCGCCTAAGACGGCCGAGGACGAGGCGACGGACAACGAGGAGTCGGGCCTGGACGACATCATCGTCGCCTGAGGACGGCTCCGTTCCCCATGTACATCGACGAAATCGTCCTCGAGAACTTCAAGAGCTTCGCGGGAACGACTCGCATCCCCTTCTACGAGGACTTCACCACCATCAGCGGCCCGAACGGCTCCGGGAAGTCGAACATCATCGACGCCGTGCTGTTCTCGCTGGGGCTGGCCCGCACCTCGGGGATGCGCGCCGAGAAGCTCACCGACCTCATCTACAACCCCGCCCACGAGGACGCCGAGGGCACGTCCGGCCCGGCCGAAGCCAGCGTCGAGGTCGTCCTGAACAACGAGGACGACACCCTCTCCCGGCAACAAGTCACTACCGCAGCGGACTCTGACAACGTCGGCGACGTGGACACGATTACCGTGAAGCGTCGCGTGAAACGCACCGACGACAACTACTACTCGTACTACTACCTCAACGGCCGGTCGGTGAACCTCTCGGACATCCAGGACCTGCTCGCGCAGGCGGGCGTGGCCCCCGAGGGCTACAACGTCGTGATGCAGGGCGACGTCACCGGCATCATCAACATGACCGCGGGCGAGCGCCGCGAAATCGTCGACGAGATCGCGGGTGTCGCCGAGTTCGACGCGAAGAAGGGCGACGCGTTCGACGAGCTCGCGGTCGTCGAGGACCGCATCGGCGAAGCCGACCTGAAAATCGAGGAGAAACGCGACCGCCTGGAGCAGCTCGCCGACGAACGAGAGACCGCGCTGGAGTACAAGGGCCTCCAGGACGAGAAACAGGAGTACGAGAGCTACGCGAAGGCCGCGGAACTGGAGGAGAAGCGCGCCGACGTGGAAGCCACCCGGGCGGACATCGCCGAGCGGGAGGCCGAACTCGACGACCTCGAAGCGGAGTTGGACGAGCGCCGCGGCACCGTCCTCCGCCTCGAAGAGGACCTCGAGGACCTGAACGCCGAAATCGAGCGCAAAGGCGAAGACGAGCAGCTCGCCATCAAGCGCGAGATGGAGGAGGTCAAAGGCGACATCTCGCGGCTGGAGGACAAAGTCGAGGCCTGCGAGGACCGCATCCAGGACGCGGAGGCCGAGCGCCGGGAGGCGTTCGTGGAGATCGACCGCAAGCAAGAGCAGGTCGACGGGCTCGAGGACGACATCAAGGACGTCAAAGTCGAGAAGGCGTCGGTGACGGCCGACGTCCAGGAGCGCCGCAGCGACCTGGCGGACGTGGAGGCCGAAATCGAGTCCGTCGACACGGAGTTCGACGAGCTCAAGGCCGAGCTCGCGGAGAAGAAGGAGGCCATCGAGGCCGCGAAGAGCGAGCGCAACGACCTCCAGCGCGAGCAGGACCGGCTGCTGGACGAGGCGAAACGCCGCAGCGAGGAGCTCGACGAGGCCGAGAGCGAACTCGAGGCTGCCCGCGAGGAGATTCCCGAGCTTGACGCGAAACTCGACGAGCTCGCGGACGAACTGGAGAAAGCCAAGCGGAACCGCGAGCAGATCAACGGCGTCGTCGAGGACCTCAAGCAGGAGAAGTCCGAGCGCCAGGACGACCTCGCGGAGGTCGAGGACGACCTCTCCGCGGCCCAGGAGGAGTACGCGCGCCTCGAGGCGCAGGCCGACCAGTCCGGTGACGCCTCGTACGGGAAGGCCGTGACGACCGTCCTGAACAGCGGGAAGGAGGGCGTCCACGGCACGGTCGGCCAGCTCGGCGGCGTGCGCGAGCAGTACGCGACCGCCTGCGAGACGGCGGCCGGCGGCCGCCTGGCGAACGTGGTGGTGGACGACGACGGCGTCGGGCAGCGCTGCATCGAGTACCTCAAGAGCCGGAACGCGGGTCGCGCTACCTTCCTCCCCATCACGGAGATGCAGAACCGGTCGCTGCCGAGCGCACCGAGCGTGCCGGGCGTGGTGGACTTCGCGTACAACCTCGTGGACTTCGATTCGCAGTACGCGGCGGTCTTCTCGTACGTGCTCGGCGACACGCTCGTCGTCGAGGACATGGAGACGGCCCGGGACCTGATGGGGGACTTCCGGCTCGTGACCCTGGGCGGTGACCTCGTGGAGAAGTCCGGGGCGATGACGGGCGGCAGCCGGTCGGGCTCCCGGTACTCGTTCTCGAAGTCCGGCAAGGGGCAACTCGAACGCGTCGCCGAACGCATCCAGCGCCTGGAGGACGAGCGCGAGGACATCCGCCAGGACGTCCGCGACATCGACCAGCGGCTGGACGACGCCCGGGACCGCCGGCAGGACGCAACCGACCAGGTACGGTCCATCCAGACCGACATCGAGTCCGCGGAGTCCGACCGCGAGGACGCCGAGGAGCGTATCGAGGCCCGGGAAGCCCGCATCGAGGAGCTCCGCGGGGAGCGTGAGGACGTCGACGAGGAGATGCAGGCCATCGAGGCCGACATCGCCGAGAAGCAGGAGGTGATCGCGGAGCTGGAAGCCTCGGTCGAGGAGCTCGAAGCCGAGCTCGCTGACTCGAAGATCCCCGAGCTCACCGCGGAGAAGGAGGACATCGAGGCCGAAATCGCGGACCTGGAGGACCGCGTTGACGACCTCGACGGCGAGCTGAACAGCCTCGAACTGGAGAAGGAGTACGCCGAGGACGCCGTCGAGGACCTCCACGACGACATCGAGGCCGCCCAGAACCGGAAAGCCGACCAGCAGGAGCGCATCGAGGAGCTGGAAGGCGATATCGAGGCCAAGCAGGCCGAACTCGAGGGGAAGGAGGAAGCAGTCGCCGAACTCGAAGAAGAACTCGCGGACCTCAAGAGCGAGCGCGAGGACCTCAAGGGCGACCTCCGGGCGGCCAAGGACGCCCGCGACCAGCAGGCCAACGAGGTCGAGAAGGTCCGGAACCGCCTGGAGAGCCTGAAGCGGGCCGAGGAGAAGCTCAGCGAGGAGATAGACGAACTGGAGGACGCCGTCGGGGACTACGACCCCGAGGAGATTCCGGACTTAGACGAGGTCGAGGAGAACGTCGCGCGCCTGGAGCGCCGCATGGAGGCCCTGGAGCCCGTGAACATGCTCGCCATCGAGGAGTACGACGACGTGGAGGCGGACCTCGACGACCTCGAAGCCAAACGGGAGACGCTCGTGGAGGAGGCCGAGGGCATCCGGGACCGCATCGCGCGCTACGACGAGCAGAAGAAGGCGACGTTCATGGAGGCGTTCGACGCCATCAACGAGCACTTCCAGCGCATCTTCTCTCGGCTGTCCGCCGGGACGGGCGAACTCGAGCTCGACGACCCCGAGGACCCCTTCGAGGGCGGGCTGACGATGAAGGCCCAGCCCGCGGACAAGCCCGTGCAGCGCCTGGACGCGATGAGCGGCGGGGAGAAGTCCCTGACCGCCCTCGCGTTCATCTTCGCCATCCAGCGACACAACCCCGCGCCGTTCTACGCGCTCGACGAGGTGGACGCGTTCCTCGACGCCGTGAACGCCGACCGCGTCGGCGAGCTCGTCGACGAGCTCGCTGGCGACGCGCAGTTCGTCGTCGTCAGCCACCGGTCGGCGATGCTCGACCGCTCCGAGCGCGCCATCGGCGTGACGATGCAGGAGAACAACCAGAGCGTCGTCACCGGCATCGACCTCTCNGCNCAGGGTGCAACTGCCGATGACTAGCGAGGACGCCGAGGCGAAGCCGACGGCGTCCTCGGAAAAGTCGAGCGGCGAGCAGAGCGAGCCGCGAGACAGCGACGACGGGATTCCACTGGACATCACCGGCCACGAGGAGCGCAAGCGGGAGCGCGAGGGCGACGACGCGGCCGGTCCGTTCGGTGACGACGCGGCAGCCGGCGGGGCCGAGGACGACGAACCCGTGGACGCCGAGTCGCTGCTGGCGGAGTCGCCCGCGGACCCCGAGCCGAACCCCGAAGACGACGAGGTCGAGCCCGTGGAGTTGCTCGTGCAGTTGGCGAAGCGCGGGGACATCGAACCCTGGGACATCGACATCGTCGCGGTGACAGACGAGTTCCTGGCGGCGCTCGACGAGGCCGACCTGCGGACGTCCGGCCGGGCGCTGTTCTACGCGAGCGTGCTGTTGCGGATGAAGAGCGACGCGATGCTGGACGACGGCGAGGACGACGAGCCCGAGGAACCCGAGCCCGAGCGCGCGCCCTGGGAGCCGCCGCCCGGCGAGGACGGCGAGCAGCCGGCCTACGACCCAGTGACGGCCCTGGAGTCCGAGATGGACCGCCGGCTGGAGCGCAAGCACGCCCGGGGGAGCCCGGAGACGCTGGACGAACTCGTGCGCGAACTCCGGGAGGCCGAGCGCGGGTCGTGGTGGAAGGAGTCCCGCGAGTACGACACCTCCGAGAGCCCGCAGGGGTTCCGGCGCGGCGTCCAGGAACTCGACTACCACAGCGGCGACGAGTTCCGGATGGACGACGAACCGACCGCGGAGGACGCCCTCGGGAACGCCCACCAGGAAGACATCGAGGCGACCATCGCGGACGTCGAGGTCGTCCTCGACGAGCAGTACGGCTCGGGACGGACGGAAGTTCTGTACCGCGAAGTCGCGGACGCTGGCCCGTCTAGGGTGGAGACGTTCCTCGCGTTGCTCTTTCTCGCGCACCGGGGCGCGGTCACGCTCGAACAGGACGACCTGTTCGGCGACCTCTGGGTCTGTGACATCGACGCTGCAGAAGAGCGAGAGCCGGCGACGATCTAGAACTGGAACCAGTCAGTCTCGCGGCCCGAGTCGTGGAGCCGCCAGCGCTGGCGGGCGTCCCCGGTCGCGGTAGTCTCGATGTCGACGGTCGCGTCGAACAGCGGCTCGAACGTGCCGAGTCGGCCGTCGTCGACCGTCTCGGAGACGTGGACGTGGCCCATGCCGTCCACGTCGCGGACGGCACCCGCCAGGAGGTGGAGGAACCGGAACAGGCCCTCCTCGGAGGCGTCGCCGGCTTCGACGGCCTCCAGCAGCGGGTCGAGCCCGTCGAGACAGAGCCGGACTTCGCTGGGGGCGTCGACGCCCGACGCGACCCGGTCGAGCGCGTCCCGCGTAGTCGCGTAGAGGTCGTCGAAGTCCGTCTGGTCGGGCACGCGAGCGTACCAGTCGTCACCCGCCGCCGGCTGCGGGGTCGTCGCGGTGCCGGCGGCGGCCGTACTCCGCCTGTCGGGGGTGGCGTCGACGACGGCGAACGACCCCGGGTCGGTTCGACGGGGCCGGTGCCGGTCGAGGACTTCCGAGACGTCCGTCGACGTGGTGAGGAAGACGTGGCTGCGGTCGAGTTCGGGTGCGCCGAGCAGGCGCTGGCAGGCGACACCCCGGCCGGGGGCGTCGCTGGCGACGAGGACTGTGCAGCCGCCGCGTTTGAGCTCGGCGAGCTCCGTCGAGAACGCCTGCGCGTCCACGTCACCAGTCATAGATACCATAACAAACGGTAGACCGGTATTTACATTTTGTGTCTACTCGCCCGAATCTTAGTGTGTTCGGCGTGCTACAGGTACTCGCCGAGAATCGGGTCGACGCGCTCCCGGGTGTCCTCGGGGATGGCCTCCGTCGGCGTGTTCACGGTGCCTTCGAGGCTGTGGCCGCAGTCGCAGTCGCGTTCCTCGGGCAGCGTCTCGATGGCGCGTTCGACGGTCGCCTTGATGGCGTCCTCGTTTGCGGCGGCGTTCTCCAGGACCTCTTCGAGTGTGACCTCGCTGTCGGCCTTCCAGACGTCGTAGTCGGTGACGCCCGCGACCGTCGCGTAACACATCTCGGCCTCCCGGGCGAGCTTCGCCTCCGGGATGGCGGTCATGCCGACGAGGTCCCAGCCCTGGGCCTTGTAGAACTCCGACTCGGCGCGCGTGGAGTACTGCGGGCCCTCGATGCAGACGTACGTGCCGCCCTCCTGGGTGTCCGCGTCGGTCGCGTCCTCGGCGGCGTCGTGGAGGTGCTCGACCATGTGCGGACAGTAGGGGTCCGCGAACGGCTGGTGGACGACCACGCCGTCGCCGAAGAACGTCGAGTCGCGGTGTTTCGTCCGGTCGAAAATCTGGTCGGGGACGACCAACGTCTGCGGGGACAGCTCCTCCTTGAGGCTGCCGACCGCGTTCGACGCGAGGATGCGCTCGACGCCGAGCTGCTTGAGGGCGTAGATGTTCGCGCGGTACGGGAGGTTCGTCGGGGAGCGCTGGTGGTCGGGGCCGTGCCGCGGCAGGAACGCGACCTCCGTCCCCGTGTCGCCGAACTCGCCGACCGTCACGGGCGCGCTCGGGTCGCCGTACGGCGTCGAAATATCCTCCTCGCGGACGTCGTTCAGCGGGAGCGCCTCGTAGATGCCGGACCCACCGATGAAGCCGATCATGTCCTCGCGTGGTGCTGGCAGCGTCCTAAAAGAATCGGAGTGGGGGCGGAGTCGACTGGCCGGCCCTGTACGGCCAGCGGCTCAGGCGTCCGCGAGCGCCCACGCGCCCCCGTCGGTCTCCACGAGCACGTCGCGGCGCACCATCTCCGTGAGCACTTCGTCGAGGCGGTCGGGCTGGGCGATCTCCATCTGGATGCGTTCGACGTCGTGGTAGTCCGCGAGCAGCGTCCGAATCTCCTCGGCGCTGTAGGGACCGTCGCCGTCGGTCTCCATCACGCCGGAGACGACGTCGACCATGTCCTCGATGAAGTTCCAGGGGTAGACGATCCACGCCCACTCGTCGAGTCGCTCGCCGACGTAGTCCGGCTCGAACTCGCTGGTCCCGAGGAGCTGGAGGGTCGCGGTGCGGACGGAGTTCGGGTCGCGGTCCTCGACGTACTCCTGGGCGTGCTCGATGGAGCCGCCGGTGTCCGCGATGTCGTCGATGATGAGGACGTCCTTGCCCTCCACGGACCCCTCCGGCATCGGGTACCGGACCTCTGGCTCGCCGGACTTCTGTGCGGTGCCGACGTAGTGTTCCATCTTCAGGCTCGTGAGGTCGTCGAGGCCGAGGAAGTCACAGAGACACCGGCCCGCGAACCAGCCGCCGCGCGCGAGCGCGACGACCACGTCGGGTTCGAACTCGGAGTCTTTGACCTGGTCGCTGACGCTCCGGCAGAGTCCGTAGATGTACTCCCAGTTGGTGATAGTGCACTTGAAATCGTCCGGGAGGTCACTCATTGCGTGTTCGGAGTCGCGCGCGTCGCTACTTAACGGTTTACAGCCGCGCCCGCTCCGAGCTGTCAGTTCACTTGCCGAATCGGCGTACTGGAAACGTACAAGGTCGGTCCGGCCGACAGTTCAGATAGGATGCCCTCACGCGACTCGACGTGGTCGCCGCCAGATACTGGCCGCCGTCGCCTCCTCCAGGGTGTCGGCGGCGTCGCGCTCGCGGCGCTCGCGGGCTGCCTCGGCGGCGACTCGACGACGACCGAGACGACCGGAACGACGACCAACGCGGCGACGACCGCGGCCGAGTCGACAACCACGGCGGTCTCCGAGGACGCGCAGCGCGAGACGGCGCTGCGGCTGGTGCGGCTGCTGGCCGACGGGGACTACGAGACCGCCCACGGCCTGCTCTCGCCGACCGTGCGCGAGCAGCTGTCGGTCTCCGGGCTCGAGGCGGCCTGGACGCAGACGACGGGCGGGCAGGGTTCGTTCGTCGGGACGGGTGGCGTCGAGCGAACGACCAGCCAGGGCTACGACGTGCTCGTGGTGCGCGCCCAGTTCGAGGCGGGAGTCGTGGCCGTCCAGGTGGCGTTCCAGGGCGCGAACGTCGAAGGCCTCCAGTTCCTGCCGCCGTCCGGGTCGTACTCGCCGCCGTCGTACGCCGACCAGTCCGCGTTCTCGGAGCGCGAGCTCACGCTCGACTCGCCCGCGTGCGGGCTCGGTGCGACGCTCACGACGCCCGAGGGCGGCGCCGAGACGGGGGTCGTGCTCGTGCACGGCTCCGGGCCGAACGACCGCGACGAGACCATCGGGCCGAACAAGCCCCTGAAGGACCTCGCCTGGGGGCTCGCGAGCGAGGGCGTCGCCGTCCTCCGGTACGACAAGCGGACGAACGCCTGTGACGTCGCGACGAGCGACCTCGGGTTGGGGCCGCTCGTCGTCGACGACGCCCTGACCGCACTCGACCGCCTCCGGGCGGAGACCGAGGTCGCGGACGCGGCGGTCGTGGGACACAGCCTCGGCGCGTACGCCGCGCCCCGTATCGCCAGCGAGGACGGCGACGCGGCGNCGTTCCTGCTCGCGGCGCCGTCCCGCCCCCTCTACGAACTCGTCCCCGACCAGGTGCGGTATCTCGCCAGTCTCGACGGGACGGTGACGGACGCGGAGCAGGAGCAGATAGACGCCGTGGAGGCGACGAGCGACCGGCTGGCCAGCGAGAACTACGGGGACGGCGGCTTCGACTGGGGGCCGGCGTTCTGGCGGGACGTGGCCGACTACGACCCAGTGGCGGTCGCCGAGGGACTCGGCAATCCGGTCTACGCGCTGCAGGGCGGCCGAGACTACCAGGTCAGTCCCACCGAGGACTTCCCGGCGTATCGCGACGCGCTCGGCGAGTCGAACACCGCGCTGTACGACGACCTGAACCACCTGTTCGTGGCCGGGGAGGGAGACCCGAACCCGAGCGAGTACTTCCAGCCGGGGAACGTCGCCGAGGCCGTCGTCGCGGACCTCGCCGGCTGGCTGTCCGAGTGAGGCAGGGGCGGCACGCAACGTTTTGTGCCCCTGTCACGTCTCTGCGGGTATGTTCGACGACATCCTGTTCCCGACGGACGGCAGCGACGGGGCGGCCGCCGGCCTCGCGTTCGCACTCGACGTCGCGGCCGCCCGCGACGCTACGCTCCACCTCCTCAGCGTCGCGAACACGACGCGAGGCGCCCTCGACGCGGCGGCCGGAGACGACACGCTCGTGGAACGCGCGCGGGACGCCGTCGACGGGGCCGCCGAGCGCGCACGGGAGCGGGAGGTCGACGTCGTCGAGACGGTCGAACGCGGCAGTCCGTACCGGGTCGTCTGTGAGTACGCCGAGTCGGCCGGCGTCGACGTGGTCGTGATGCCGACCCGGGGGCGGCGCGGCCTGGAGCGGTTCCTGCTCGGGAGTACGACGGAGCGCGTCGTGCGACGCAGCGACGTTCCCGTGCTCACGGTGCGGCCCGACGGCGACGCGACGGCCGCCTACCCCGTCGAGACGGTGGCCGTCGGCGTGGACGGCAGCGACTGTGGGCGCGCCGCCCTCGACGTCGGCGTCTCGGTCACCGACCAGGAGGACGCCGCCCTCCACTTGCTGTCCGTCGTCGACGTTGCGGCGCTCGGACCGGACATCCGAACCGAGGCCCTGCGGGAGGCCCTGGAGGCGGACGCGCGGAGTGTCCTGGAGGACGCGGCCGGCTACGCAGCCAGCGCCGGCGTCGACCCGGCCGCGGAGGCCGTGGAGTTCGGGTCGTCAGTGTCGGGCGCCATCCGCGCGTACGTCGCGGACAACGAGGTGGACCTCCTGGTCGTCGGGACGCACGGCCGCACGGGCTTCGACCGGTACGTNCTCGGCAGCGTCGCCGAGTTCCTGGTGCGGACGTCGCCGGTGCCGGTGTTGACAGTGCGGGCGCCGGAGGGAGAGTGAACGCGGCCGGCCCGCCACCGGTGGAGCCACGCCGGCGACTGCGGAGGGAAACACCGAACACCGGGGCCGCCGAACGGCCGGTATGACAGAGACGCGAGCGCTGCTCGTGGACGCCTTCACCGACGAGCCGTGCGCGGGGAACGCGGCCGGCGTGGTGCCCGACGCCGACGGACTCGCCGACGACCAGATGCAGGCCATCGCGGCGGAGTTGGGCGCGAGCGAGACGGCGTTCGTCGCGGACAGCGACGAGGCCGACCGCCGGGTGCGGTACTTCACGCCGACCACGGAGGTCGACCTCTGCGGGCACGCGACCATCGCGAGCCACGCGCACCTGTTCGCCGACGGCGGAATCGAGGCGGGCGAACACACGCTGGAGACGAACGTCGGCGTGCTGGACATCGAGGTGACAGACGACGGCGCGGTGTGGATGACGCAGAACGCGCCGGAGATTCGCGAGGTCGACCTGTCCTACGAGCGCGTCGCTCGCGTCACTGGCACCGAGACCGCGGCGCTCCGCGGGGCCAGCGACGACCTGCCGCTGGCGGTCGCCGACACCGGCCTGCCGTTCCTCGTCGTGCCCATCACGTACCTCTCGGACCTCGGGGACGCCGACCCGGACTTCGACGCGGTCGAGGCGCTGGCTGACGAGGTCGGCGCCGCTGGCGTCTACATGTTCACGTTCGACGCGCTCGGAGGCGAGTCGACGCTCCACGGCCGCGCGTGGGTGCCGGGCGCCGGCGTCGACGAGGACCCCGTGACGGGGACCGCGAGCGGCGCGGCGGGCGCGTACCTGGAGCGGTTCGGGGCCTTCGACGACGACACCCCCGAGGAGATGGTGTTCGAGCAGGGGCACTTCGTCGACCGGCCCGGGACGGTTCGGGTGCGAGCGGCAGACGGCGGGGCACCCGCGGTGGGCGGGACGGCAGTCGAGACGTTCGACGGCGAACTGGTGGTCCCCGAGGCGGACGAGGACGACATCCTCGAAGCGTAGACGCCAGAACTAGTCGTCTGAGCCGCCGAAGTCGAAGGCGTCATCCTCCTTGAGTTTGCGGAGTTCGCGGTTCACGGACTGGAGGTCGTTCTGCATGTCCGAGAGCCGGTCGTCGAGTACGCTGACGATGTCGGACTTGACGCGCTCGGTGTCGTAGGTGTCGGACAGCGCCTCCTCGTGGGCGTCGGTCAGCGTCGCGTACAGCGCCCAGGACTCGCCGAAGCGGTAGACGGCGACGCCGACCGCGGCGAGCGCGAGTCCGGGCACTGCCTCGCTCACGCGCTCGCCCATCGTCAGGCCGTCGGCGAGCGCGGGTTCGGCCAGCACCGCGCCGTAGCCGACGAGCGCGAGCGCGACGACGCCGAGCAGCGTCGTCAGCAGGAAGTACTTCCCGGCGTGTACGGCGGAGCGTTTCGCGTCCATGCGCGCTCCCATGGAGGCCGCCCGCTAAAACCCATCGTCCCCGACTGGCGGCTCCGGNGCAGAAGAACAACTCGAAAGCGAGTTAGACGTGTCAGTTGTCCCGAGGCGTTCGGAATCTTCATAGGGGCTTTCCCCGACTGTCTACCTGCCACATGGCTGTACGCTGGCTGGAGGACGTACGGGCCGACGACATCGACAGCGTCGGCGGAAAAGGGGCGTCGCTCGGCGAACTGACGGACGCCGGGCTGCCCGTCCCACCGGGCTTCGTCGTGACCGCCGGCACCTACCGGACGTTCATCGAGGAAGCGGGAATCGACCAGGAACTGTTCGAGGCGGTGGACGTCGACGCCGAGGACTCCGCCGCGCTCGCGGACGCCGAAGCGCGAGCCAAAGACCTCATCCTGAACACGGAGTTCCCCGAGGAGCTCCGCGAGAACATCCTCTCGTCGTACGACGCGCTCGACGACGGACAGGCGTTCGTCGCCGTGCGGTCGTCGGCGACCGCCGAGGACCTCCCGGACGCGAGTTTCGCCGGCCAGCAGGAGACGTTTCTCAACGTCACCCGCGAGGGACTGCTGGACCGCGTGAAACGCTGCTGGGCGAGCCTGTTCACCCAGCGCGCCATCTACTACCGACAGGAGCAGGGCTTCGACCACGACCTCGTGAACATCGCGGTCGTCGTCCAGCGCATGGTCGACGCCGAGAAGTCCGGCGTGATGTTCACCAGCCACCCCTCGACGGGCGCCCACGAGGCCATCATCGAGGCCGCGTGGGGGCTCGGCGAGGCGGTCGTCTCGGGCTCCGTCTCCCCGGACAACTACCACGTCGACCGCGACACGGGCGAGGTGGAGGACGTGACGTCGCGGACAAGAAGGTGATGCACGTCAAGGACGCGGAGACGGGCGAGACCGTCGAGCGCGCCGTCCCCGACGAGAAACGAACCGAGCGCGTGCTCTCCGACGACGAGATCACGGACCTCGTCGCCATCGGCGAGCGCGTCGAAGACCACTACGGCACCCCACAGGACGTCGAGTGGGCGATGGTCGACGGCGACGTCTACATGCTGCAGTCCCGTCCCATCACTACCATCGACGACGAGGAAGACATGACTGACACCGACAGCGGCGACGGCGAAGCGCTCGTGAACGGTCTCGGCGCCAGCCCGGGGGTCGCCTCCGGGCCGGTGCGCGTCGTCACCAAGCTCGACCAGCTCGACAAGGTCGGGGACGGCGACATCATCGTCACCGAGATGACCACCCCGGACATGGTGCCGGCGATGAAGCGCGCGGCCGGCATCGTCACCGACGAAGGCGGCATGACGAGCCACGCGGCCATCGTCTCCCGCGAGCTCGGCTGCCCCGCAGTCGTCGGTGCGCAGGACGCGACCACGACGCTCGCCGACGACCAGATTGTCACCCTCGACGGCGACAAGGGCGTCGTCCGCGAGGGCCGCGTGGAGACGACCGAGGAACGCGACCCCATCGAGGAAGCCCGCCCGAAGACGCCCGTGAAGCCGATGACCGCCACCGAGGTCAAGGTGAACGTCTCCATCCCGGAGGCCGCCGAGCGCGCCGCCGCGACGGGCGCCGACGGCGTCGGCCTGCTCCGCATGGAGCACATGATTCTCTCCACGAACAAGACCCCCGAGCGGTACATCGAGGACCACGGCGAGGACGCCTACGTCCAGGAACTCGTGGAGGGCGTCCAGGGCGTCGCCGAGGAGTTCTACCCGCGGCCGGTCCGCGTCCGCACGCTCGACGCGCCGACCGACGAGTTCCGGCAGCTCGAGGGCGGCAACGACGAACCCCACGAGCACAACCCCATGCTCGGCTACCGGGGCATCCGCCGCAGCCTCGACCGGCCGGACGTCTTCAAGCACGAGCTTGAGGCGTTCCGCGAGCTCTACGAGATGGGCTACGACAACGTCGAAGTGATGTTCCCGCTCGTGAACGACGCCGAGGACGTCGCTCGCGCCCGGGACCTCATGGCCGAGGCCGGCATCGACGTCGAGAAGCGCTCGTGGGGCGTCATGATAGAGACGCCGGCGTCGGCGCTCTCGATGGACGAAATCGCCGAGGAGGGCGTGGACTTCGCGAGCTTCGGCACGAACGACCTCACGCAGTACACGCTCGCCGTCGACCGCAACAACGGCAACGTCGCCGACCGCTTCGACGAACTCCACCCCTCGGTGCTGCGGCTCATCGAGCACACCATCGAAGTCTGCCGCGAGCACGACGTGGCGACCAGCATCTGCGGGCAGGCCGGCTCGAAGCCCGACATGGTCGACTTCCTCGTGGAGACCGGCGTCTCCTCCATCTCCGCGAACATCGACGCCGTCCGCGACGTCCAGCACGAGGTCAAGCGCGTCGAACAGCGCATGCTGCTGGAGTCCGTGCGGGACTGAGAACGAGCACCTCGCCGAGACGCGAGCCGTCTCGGCCTACTGGTTGCCGCCGTTGCCGCCCAGACGGCCCTTCTGTTCCATCTCGCGGCGACGGGTCTCGTCGTCGTCGCTGTACTTCGACCGCCGGTCCCGGAACTGGCCGTACCTATAGAGAACGTACAGTGCGCCGGCCGCAGCGACGGCGCCCACGTGGACGGCGTTGGGATGGCCGGCCTCGTGGGCGACCCACGCGACGGCTGCCGTCGCGAGCGTCGCGAGCACAATCCAGCGCGACACCCACGGACTGCCGTCGCCGTCACCGTCGTCGCTCATACTGGAGACGTGTCGGTCGCGAGAAATGAGTCTTCTGGCTGCCCCGGGCTCCTGGAGCGCAAACCGCGAGCCGGCGGCGACTGACCGCCAGAAGTATCACCGAGTTTTCCCTATCCCGGGGTATGCTCGTCTATCACACGCTCTTCCTCGCGCTCGTCGCGGGGACGACGCTGTTCTTCGCGTACCTGGCGGCGCTGAACGTCCGGTACGCGGAGGGCGCCGTCCGCGAGCGAGCGGACTGGCTCGCCGACCGCATCGGCGTCGACGACCCCGAGGAACTGCTCGCGTACCACCGACTCACCACGGCCGCGAGCCAACTGGAGTCCGTCGTCGTGCTCGCGGTCGTCCTGCTCGCGCTGTACGCGGGCGTCTTCGCGGGGGCCGTCGAGTTCGTCTACGACGCTATCGCGAACGATCTGCTCGCGGGCGTCGCGCTGTTCGTCGCAACGGTGCTCGCGCTCCAGGTGCTGAGTCTGCCGTTCGACGCCGTCGACACGTTCGGCGTCGAGACGGCGTTCGGCTTCAACGAGCAGTCCCCCGCGCTGTTCGTCCGGGACAAACTCGTCGGGGCCGCCGTCGCCGCCGTCTTCGCGGCGATTCTCGGGGCGGCCGTGCTGTTCACCGTGCAGACGTTCCCGGAGTGGTGGTGGGTCGCGGCGACGGGCGTGGTGGTCGCGTTCCTGCTCGCCACGCAGGTGCTCGTGCCGCGGGTCGTGATGCCGCTGTTCTACGACTTCGACCCCGTCGACGACGGCAGCCTGCGGGACGCCGTCGAGGACGTCTTCGAGCGCGCCGGCTTCGCCTGCGACCAGGTGTACGTCATGAACGCGTCCTCGCGCTCCGGGCACTCGAACGCGTTCTTCACGGGGTTCGGGCGGACGAAGCGCGTCGTGCTGTTCGACACGCTCGTCGAGCAGATGGGCGACGAGGAGGTCCAGAGCGTGCTGGCCCACGAACTCGCGCACTGGAAGAAGGGGCACATCTGGCAGAACGTCGCCGCGAGCGCGCTGCAGGCGGCCGTCCTGCTGTTCGTCGCGTCGTTCCTGCTGGACGCCGGCTGGCTGTACGGCATGTTCGGCGTCCCCGAGCAGCCCGCCGCGGGCCTGCTGCTCGCGGGTCTCTGGCTCCAGCCGCTGAGCCAGCTCACCGCGCCGCTCCAGAACAAGCTCTGGCTCGCGAACGAGCGCGAAGCGGACGCGTTCGCCGTGAACGTGATGGGCGGCGGCGACTCCCTGGCCGACGCGCTCGCCGACCTCACCAGCGAGAACCTCGGTAACCCCTTCCCGCACCCCTACTACGAGGCGTTCCACTACCAGCACCCGCCGGTCCCGGAACGCATCCGGTACCTCACCGAGAGCGAGCAGCCCTGACCCGGCGACGGAGCCAGGGATCGACCGCAGCGGTGTTTGTTTCTCTTTCTACTTCTTAAATTTTATATTCTGTAGCGCCACCACGAGGTGGCGTGAAGCGACTGACCGCCTGTCTCGCCGTTGCACTGCTCGCCGTCGCTGGCTGTACCGCTCTCCCCGGAACCGGTGGCGACGTCTCCCCGCCCGGCGTCGA
>JGI12330J12834_1000369_pt1 | contig 15314 bp, 16 predicted proteins | sample A23E1SouthBayCA_FD_12834 | JGI IMG/M metagenome (IMG submission 12834) | reverse complement strand
GGTCGCCGTATCCGGCGACCCGCCCGGCACGAGGGTTTGCCGGCTGACGTGGCACACCGCCGAGGATGATGCCGGACGTTAGTGTTCCGGGCGTACATTTCAAGTATGTTAATAGTAACTTCTATAAATAGTATGTATTGCTTCGGTTACGATCAGCCGTTGAGAGCGGGTGGTCCGTAGTAACTGCTTTTCCTGACGAATTTTTGGAAAGAGTCGATGGTGACCAGCCAGGAATGAGGTCTGCCGGGAGTATTGGCATTTTCAGCTTTGGATTCCCTATTATCGTATGGAGTCTCTGAGTGAGATGAGCAATCGGCTCCGAATGGGCAGTCACCAGTTAGGACGGGTTTAGTGGTCGGGTTGTGTCACCAAACGTCTCCAACGTTTTTTCGGGCACCCCGTCTCGGGCAAACACAGAGATGAGGTCCCCGGCGCGAATTTCTGTATCCCCTTTCGGCGTAAGCATCTCATCCTCTCGTTCGATAGCGATAACGAGTATTTCATCCCCGAGCAGCGATTTTTCGTTGGCTTCCCGCAGTGTCGTATCGACGATGGGGGCGTCTGCATTGACCGTCACGTCAACCACTTCGGCACCACCAGAGAGCGACACCATGTCGGTCATGATGCCTTGCTTTCTCCCACCATTCGGCCCGAATGGCTCGTATGATGTGAAATATTCCTCTTGAATGAGGTCTTCGTCCTCGATTTCTAAGCCGAGTTTGCTGAGCTGGTGAGCAATCCGGGTGAGGTCGCTCATCTCCTCACCGACGGCCTTGATTTGGAGATTCCCGCGGCCTGTTCGGAGTTCCCGAACATTCACCACACCGGGCACGGTAAGCGCCTGCCTGGCAAGATTCTCGCGATCACTCGCAGAAGTGTTACAAATAAACAGATTGGTCAGGCGACTCTCGCAACGCTCGTAGTCGATATCAGCGTGGTACCCCTTGATAATGCCCGTGTCTTCGAGCTGATTGATGCGGTTGCGAATCGTCCCCGGAGATACGTCCATCTCTTCGGCAACCATCGGGGCCGACGTATTCCGTGCGTCCTGCTGCAACGCATAGATAATGCGCTTGTCTATTTCATCGAGACGCCGACTCATACGAGAACTAACAGAGTGAGCGGCAATCCCTTTTTCGCCCTGTTCTCCGCCAGTCGGGACGTGGCCAACAGTCTATGATTCGAGTCGCTGGACGATGGCATCACGGACCGACATCGCGGATTCTTCGGGTCCGCGTGCCATCACGACAGTCCGGTCGCTTTGTTCACCAATTGTCTCGGGGAGGGACCCGAACAGAGCTTGTGATACCGCACCGGAGCGCGTTGCGCCCACACAGATTGTATCGTACTCAGAGGCTGCAGTCAGAATCGTCCGTTCGATATCCTCAGCGATCTCGACACGACTGTCGTACTGCATGCCTTCGATACCGGCCGTTTCAACGAGGTTCTCAATGATTGCTCGACCCTGTTTCTGTGGAGAGGCACCGTCTTCATTCTCTCCCGGCTGTTGAACGTTCAAAAGGGTCAGAGACGTATCCTCGCGGGCTGCTTTGGCAAATTCCGTTGCCCGACGGGCAGCGACGGGTGCGTGTGGTCCCTCACCGGCGAGAACCATGATTTCACCCACCTCAGCTCCGCCTTCCGGACCGAGTTTCACGAGCGTCGCGTCGCACGGCGCATGGCCGATGACGGGGTCAATAGTTGAACCGAGAACGTGTTCTCGCCGACTCCGTGTGCCTTTCCAGCCGAGAAGAACGTGGTCCGCGTCTTCTTCCTCAATGACATCCAAAATGGCGGACCCCGCGTTGCGGCCGACAATCGCGCGTGTCCGCAACCCAACGTCAAGCGCATCGGCGAAATCCCGAGCCGATTCCAGCAGTTCCTGTTGTCGTTCGACACGCGCCTCCTCGAAGGTGATGTCCTGTGCCAAGGATGTCTGTTGTGGGACCTCAATGATATTTACCGCGATAACTTCGGCCACCTCGCTTTCGTGAGCGTGTGCACTGGCTGCCGCCATCCGAAGTAGGTCCTGCTCGGTTTCGGGGTTGGCCACGGGAACGACCACCCTGTACTGTCCCCGCCCATCAGCGACCGCCGTTGGTTCCGGCGCAATTGCTTCCCCAAGTAGACTCTGGCTGAGTGCTCGGTCGCGGGCGTACACGAAGTACCAGAGGATGCCAAAGATGACGATGACACCGCCAATAGCCTGCACGATGAAGCTCATCTGGAGGAGAATGGCGATACAGGCGACGAAACCGAGAATCGGGACAATTGGGTACAGCACGCTCGGAATCCGGAACGACGGGTCGTAGGCTTCAGGATCGGCACGACGGAGGACGATGACGGCGATATGGACGAGCGCGTATGTGACGAGGTACATGAAACTCGCCACCTCCGCGAGTGTCCCGATGCCGACCCCGATGGCGATGAGCACGAGCGTGATAATACCGGTCGCAGAGATGGCACGGTATGGCGTCCGGAACCGGTCGTGGACCTCGTTGAGCCAGTTGATGAGAATCTTGTCCCGACCCATGGCGAAGTTAACGCGGGCCGCCGACAGGATACTCGCGTTCGCACTCGACACTGTCGCTAGAACGGCTCCCACGATCATCGCCAATGCTCCGATTGGCCCCATGATCTCCGTCGCTACGTCAGCGACGGGTATTCGAGACCTTGCAAGCGCTTCGATTGAGAGCGTCCCAGTCGAGACGAACATCACCCCGACGTACATCAGCGTCGGCGTCACGACGGCCGCAATCATCGCCAGCGGAAGATTGCGACTCGGATTCTTGATCTCCTCGGCGCTGGTCGCAATCACTTCGAAGCCGATGAACGTCACGTAGACGGTCCCGATCGTGGCCGCGACGGCCGGCCAGCCCTCTGGTGGGAGGAACGTGCCGATTGTTGGCCCACTCAGGGCACCCAATCCGAGGAACGCCACGATGAGGCCGACCAGAGTGAGGACGATGACGTTCTGGAGTGCGCCGGTCTCTTTGACGCCGTAGTAGTTAACACCGGTCAGCAGCGCCGCCATGATACCGGTCAGCAGCGCCGCCATGACAAGTGCTGCGACGGTTATCCCGATTTCACCCCATCCGGCCAGGAACCCGATATACTGTCCAAGCCCGGGGAGTAGGTATTGACCGAAACCGATCATGTAGAACGCACTAGCGAAGGTCAGCCCGGCCCACATCCCCCAACCGACGATACTGCCGAAGAACGGACCGAGTGCACGATTGACGTAATAGTAGCTTCCACCGGCTTTGGGCATCCCAGTGGCCAATTCCGACAGTGAAATCGCAGCGAGCAGCGATACTAAGCCGCCGGCAAAGAAGGAAATCATGCTCGCGGGTCCTGCCTGCTCCGCAGCGATGCTTGGGAGGACGAAGATACCGGCACCGATCATCGTCCCGAGGCCAATCGTGTACGCTTCGAGAAAGCCGAGGTCGCGTGCGAGTTCCTGGTCAGTCATGGTCTGGTAGTGTGATAACAGGCAGGTCGCTGTCGGAGACTAGTGAGAGAGCCACATCGCCGGTCAGCAGGCGGACCCATCGGCTACCGTCCCGTGGTGTGAAGACGATTGCACTCGCGCCGATCTCGTGGGCTGTTTCGATGATTGTTTCGGCAACGTCAGTTCCGTAGCGAACTTCAGTAGTGAGTGTGATGTCAGAGCCTTCCATCTGGCTCCGGGCTACGTTGAACATCTCTTCTGCGTAGTCCTCACGCTGTTCAACCGATGCTTTGTCCGGTGCACCGCCCGCCTTCTCGACGACGTTTATGACAGTTACGTTGCTTCTTATCGCCTCTAAATACGGTCGGGTTGCTCGGATCGTTGCTGCTGCATCCTCTGGAGAGGCAACCGGAACCAACACGTGTTCGAATAACGAGGCCGGCATACTACTCCCTCCACGACAGACTGCAGGAGCCTAGTTTCTCACCCAGTTCGACAATGATACTGGAAACCATACGGGCTATTTTATCAAGCTGGTTTATGAATCATTTGTATGATTTAGTATACTTCTTCGGTATAAGTATAATATGTCCTAATATCTACTGCAGCGTTAATACTGGGGCATATTTATTACGGATAAGCCACCAGTGGATGGCATGGCTCACACTGAGGCGAATCTTCAAGATTTTCTGGAGCGTTCTGAGGCCCCCGATTCACCGCCTCGTATTCTCTATCCAATTTTCAGTACACACGACAGTTTCACATTCGAAACGGCGTTACATATCGCGGCAGGTGTGGAAGGGGAACTGATTGTCCTTGACTTGCTCACAGACGAGGTACTACGGACTCCAGAGACCACACGTATCGGTCGCAAGCTATTACAGGCCCATGTTGATGAAACACACTCCGCCGAAGCACACCTAATCGCCGAGGAGACGAACAGCCCACTGAAGACTACAATCAAAGTCGCCCAACAGCGGGATGTGGAGTTAGTTGTGCTTGATAAACACACACCGGACCTACTTGGCGAGGGACTTCGAGGTGGTGCCGCTGACAGGATACGAAAGAACTCCCCGTGCGATGTGGTTTCGGTAACGTATTCTCGGACTGGTTCGGGTATTTCATCAGTACTTGTCCCACTTGCCGAAGGCAAACATTCTAGCCTCGGCGTTGTCGTGGGTGGCGCACTGGCGGCTGGAGCAAATGCCGTCGTTGACCTCTTTCATGTCTCTCAGGACAAGGATGATGCTGAGACAGCACGGGTTTCAGAACTGTTCGAAGCGGAACGTGAACGGGTCCCTGAATCAGTCGAACTGGACACATGGCATCTTGAAGCACCGGATGTTGCGGAAGCGATCATCAACGAGTCCGCATACTACGATGTGACTGTGATAGGCAAACCGACGCAGAGCCGTCTCCGAGAGTTCATGACTGGGTCGATTACCGAAGCCGTCGCCGAAGAGTCTGAGAACGCAGTTCTCACAGTACAGCGCAACGACGGTGAGGGATTCCGCTTTGAGTCACACTAATGTCCATGTTAGCGGTGGCTCGTGGCCGTGCTTACCGTTCATTTTTAATAATTTCTTGCTTAACTACGACTGTTCGATACTGTCGGCGGTAGAGTGTTCATACACGAGCAATGCAGAGGTGGGGTCAGAAACGGCATATATCCTATCAAACTCAGCGTTCAATTCACTGCATTTCGAGCAGATAATTTATCGGGTGTGGCCAGAGAACACTAACTACTGTGCTGAGATCACCCTCTATATTCAGCAGCCTGGTTCTGACGGAGTCTCGATAGAACATCATACGACAGGTCACCGATCACGTGAACTCGGCCCCCTCATAGAGACCTATTCGCAATATCGGATTTAGACTGCTGTGGCGTATTTTTGATGTATAGTGTCCAGAGCGTTCGGTTTCAGTTCCACTGAGCCTACTAGTAGATCCTCGCCCGGTAGTGTTCCGGGCGTACATTTCGAGTGTGCTAGTGGGTACGTCTGAAATAGTACTGACACTGTCCACATTGGCTCTAGTGTGTCACTGAGGCAGGTATTTCCGTAGTTGCACCCTGTTAGTCGGATATTCAGGAATAATTGATGCCGGTGCTCCCGGGACTATGGCCATCGAGTAGACCCATGTCTGTCATTTTTACAGCCTCAGTAATATCGTTAGGCGACCACTATCGTTCGAGGGGTAATGATTCACTCAGGGTTGCGTCGTATTTTCTCACGGTCGATCCCAGTACGACAAAAGTATTTGCAGTAACATTTAAATATTGTTTGGTTAACATCATGTTTGTAGATTAGACGATGTTCGCTCCACTGGCGCCGATGACCGTTGCCGTGCAAACTCTTGCAACACTCACCATCGTCGCATTGCTGTACATAGAGGTGAAATACGACTCCGGATCCGAAACCGGACAGCCCGAACAAGCCGCAGTCGATGACTGACCTACCCGCTATCAATCAGGCCGTACGTCAGCGCGAGCCGTCGCCCGACAAGGAGACGTTTCAGATGTTCACATTTTTAACGGCCACTGTATCTGTCCATCGCGTCGGCTCAGTTCGTACTTGAACCAGCGGGTGAGCAGTTCGACAAAGGCCTGTTCGTCCTGTCTGAACTGGCCCGACCGGGGGTCACGAGCAACGAAACAGACCGTCCCGAACAGTTCACCGTCAACTTCGATCTTCGCACCGAGGTAACAGCCGATACCGTACCGCTGGTATGCGGGGTCGTCATCCAGACCCTGCTGCTCGGCGCTGTAGATAGAGAGCAGACCGTCGGAGTCGACGGTTCGTCGGCAGTAGGTCTCGGAAAGCGACGTGATATCGCCGGGGGTAGTGAGAGACGGGTCGCCGCTAATGGCGATTATTTCATGCGTTCCCGCCTCAGGGTCGATTGCAACGAGATGGGCCTGGTCGACATCAAGATACTCGACACCGAGTTCCAGCACGTCCACTAACCGCTGTTCGAACCGGCGATCCGAATCGTTCGTGATCTCGTAGAGTTTCTCCCGGTAGCGTTCGGCCATTGCCTGCTGTCGCTCCCGTTCGATCTGCCCCGTGATGTCCTTGATCACTTTCGCAAAGCCGCGGGCGTCGCCGTTTTCTTGGAGCGCCGTGACGGTCACATCGGCCCAGAACGTGCTCCCGTCCTTCCGAACCCGGAGCCCGCGGTCGATGGCCTTACCGCACTCCTCGGCTTCTTGCAGCAGTTGCTCGGGGATGCCGTCGGCTACCTGTTTCTCGGTGTGGAACGTCGAGACATGCTCGCCGAGGATATCAGATTCCTCGTACTGGGTGAGCTGTTTTGCACCCACGTTCCACGACTGGATGAGACCGTCGGGGTCAAGCAGGAATATCGCGTAATTCTCGACCGCATCGACGAGCAGCCGGAACCGTTCGCGCTCGTGTCGCAGTTGTTTGTCAAGTTCTTCGCGGTCAGTCCGGTCACGGACCACGCAGACAGCACCGTCATCTTCGATGCTCGCGACGGTGTGTTCGCCGATGAACTGTGTCCCGTCGGCGCGTTCGAGCAGTGTCTCACCCGTCCACGTCCCGGTCTCGTCGACAGCCGGGAGGATTTCACCATTGACCGTTTCGAGGCCCTCTGCCGAGTGGATTTTCTGCCAGTGGTCGCCCAGAAGCTCCTCGCGCTCGTAGCCGAACGTGGCCGCGTAGGCGTCGTTCAGATACGTGAATCGGCCCTCGTGGTCCAGCGTGCTGATACCATCCCAGGCCGCGTTCATTGCGCGGTGCCCACGCGTGACCTGCAGTTCGTCTCTGCGGGCTTCGACGGCGTTTTGCACCCGGTTCGCTAGCACCGTGTACTGAGACGTTCCCGGTTCCTTCTGAATATAGTCCGTAACACCTGCGGAGATTGCTTCGGCTGCGATCTCTTCACTACCTTTCCCAGTATAGAGAATAAACGGAAGCTTCGGTGCGTCCTCGCGAATCCGTTCGAGGAACGCCAGCCCATTCATGCCAGGCATATCGTAGTCGCTGATAATACAGTCATACGTGTCCTGCGGACGGTCCGCGATAACCTCGTCGGCCCGCATCGCGGTGTCGACGGTGAATGAATCCATGGTCCGCTCGAGATATGCCGCAGTTAGATCGGCAAAGTCCGGTTCNTCATCGACATGTAAGACACGCACTGAACCAGCCATCTGTTTAAACATTGTGCGAAAACTGCGATAAGAGGGTTGTCATTTCAAAGTACTAGCATCAATGTATCGCCTGTCACTGAGTAAAAATCGGGTGATAGGTAGAATGCTAATTCTGTCTTAGAGGGTTTAAAAGTCCAAAAAACGGCTTTAACAAATACTTGTCGAACACGAATGTCACCTTCCCTTGCGTGTAAAGGTCAGGAAACTAATCACATGATTTACAAACGTCAGACAGCACGGCCCTGCTGTGACAGGGTCGGTCAGAACCCGCTGCTACTGAGGACGTTCGCGGCGGACGAGAGTTCACCACTGAACTTCACGGTGACATACAGACCAGTAAACAGCGTGGCGTTGTATGCACCGTGGATGAGTGACGGGACGACGATGTTGTCCGTGTACTCGTAGGTTGTGCCGAGGATGAGTGACGGAATGAGGAGGGCACTCACCGCGACCAGCTTCCCCGTGACCGACCCACCGCTGAGGGCGGGGTAGTGAATGCCAGCGAAAATGACGCTTGCAATGGCGACGCCCGAAATCGGGCCGAAGTAGTCCCGGATGCGGCCCTGAACGACGCCGCGGAACAGCAGTTCCTCGCCCGGGCCGATGAGGAGGAAGGAGGCGGGAATCAACAGGAGGAGGACATCGGGGTTCTCCATCCCGGTCTCCGCTGCCTGATTGGTTGCCGGTTCTATCCCAAACATCGAGACGAGCGCCGTGATGACGACAGCCACCACTACGAGCCCGCCCATTGCGCTGGCGTAGCCCAGCACGACGATGCCGACCTCACGGAGGCTCGGCACAGAAATGCCGATACTGAATGCTCCGGTGTCTGGCGCATACGAGAATACCTCACGGAGCTTCGCTCTGATCACCGGCCTGAGTTTGATGTACGTGTATGCGATGACCGGGCAGCCGATTCCCTGGACCGTTATCAACCCAAGAACCAGTGTCTGTACTTCGGTTATCTGGACTCCTGCGCCGAGTGACAGGGAAAAAGCGATGGTAAGGAGCAGGACTGATCCGAACCCGAGTCCTATCACACCCAGCGAAAGCGCCGAGAAAAGCGTAAACCCGTACTGGAAGGCCTGCAGAATCGGACGGTCGCGGGTCGCCGTTGCCATACACTGTCTTGGTCGTGGCGATGTGTAAACAATTCGTTTGGTGTTGGTGTCGTGACTGCCGGCAAAGACGCCTCAGTCTATCCGCTCCCCGGCCGTCACCGCAGTTTCGAGCCAGTTTGACTCCGGCGGGAGCGGACAGGAGAAGGTGTCGCTGTAGGCACAGAATGGCGAGTACGCGAGATTGAAATCCAGCGTAATCTCGTCGCCGTCACTCAGGTCGCGGTCGGGTTCCAGTTCCATGTATCGGCCGCCGTCGTAGCTCTGTTGCCCGGTCGTCTTGTCCCGGAACGGAACAAAGAGCGTCCGTGACTCGTCGGCGGCCTGCCGGAACGCATGGAGGTCGCGGGACTCGCCGTCGAGGTCGAACGAGAGCGTTGCGACGTGGAGATAGCGCACTGTTCGGTCGTCACTCGTCTCCAGATCGACTGATTCTGGTGTCTCGTGGACGGTAACCGTTGCTTCGACCCGATAGTCGGGGTCCGGGTCGAAGTAGCTGAGTCCGTCGAAATCATCGCGTTCCTCCGGCGGAATCGGTGATTGGCGGTGTTCGGAAAAAAAGCGGTCTTTCTCGTCCCGGTTGGCTTGCAACTGTGTCTCCCAGTCCTCGGTGTCTTCGTCCATACAGAGACGGTGGTGGCCACGCAGTTTCAGTCCGGCGACTCGGCGACAGACGAGCGATATCGTAGCGTGAGGGAGTGAATACCTTATTATACGCCTAGTCCAACTGGATAAATACACAGGGGTGTGTATGGAAGCGACGTTCTACGGTATTCTGGGGGTGGACCCAGATGCCACCGAAGAGACGATAGTCCGCGCCTACCGGGAGCAGACGAAAGCGCATCACCCGGACGTGAGTGACGACCCTGCCGCCGGAGAACGGTTCAAGCGACTCACGCAGGCGAAGAACGTGCTCACTGATGAGGCCGAGCGAGCGCGATACGACCGACTCGGTCACGACGCATACGTCAACAGGCACGTCGACAGCGGCGCGGACGGAGGCACAGCCACGGGCGGTGTCAGTGACATCGCACAGCAGTACGTCGACCAGCGGGTCGACGCAGAAACGACGGACGAGGCAGCGGCGAAAGCGACACAGCGGCCCACCCAGACTCGGGGCGGGAGCACGGGCTACGGGACTGCCACGGAGTACTACCGGCCCGGTAAGCGAGTTCGGCCCACACAGCCGTCGGGAGTCGAGACGCTGCTCGATTCACTGCGACGTATCGGTCCGTGGCTATTCGTCCATCTGGCCCTGCTGGTCTGTACGATCATTGCCGCCGTGCTGCTCGCAGTCGGTGGCCTCACCGGGAACCTCTCACCGGTCGTCGCCGGTGTCATGGCTGTCTCGATGGTAACGATTTCGCTGGTCGTCTCCGCGACCCACGTCCTCACACACGTGTCGGGCTGACTGACGAGGGCGGTTTCGAGCGATAGCAGTTTCGAACAGCCAGCGAACACATGACTGCCAGAACAGCTACGTCCTCACGCTAGCGGCCGGAACCAGACAGCGGTCACGAGGACGGCCAACAGGAGATACGACCCGCGAATCAGCAGCATCGTCGCAGTTTCGGGGTCGCCTCGCTGAGCGATAGCCGCGACCGCCCCGAAGACGAGCGCGGCCGCCGCAGCACTCGGCGGGATACCGGGCAATGCCACGGACAGCCCCACGATTCCAAGGAGGGCCACTCCGAACAGGCCGAGCGCGAGTTGTCGGGCGCGTTGGTGACCCAGTACGACAGCGACGGTCCGTTTCTGTATCGACCGGTCGTAGTCGTAGTCTTGCTCATCGTCGATGATCTTGATGCCGGTCAGCAACAGGAGGAACACGGCCGCGAGACCGACGGCACGCGGCGTCAGCGTCGTCACCTGCGCGTAGTAGCCGCCCAGTAGCGCCAGCGCGATACCCGCCGGATAGCCCATCGTCGCGCCGACGGGGTTCATATCCAGTTGCGGCGCGTGGGTGTAGCCGATAATCCAGGTCGGAAGCGTCAGCAGTGCCGCGCCGGGACCGACCAGCAGCCAGATGGCCGCCGTACAGAGCGCGAAGCCGACACCAGCACCGACCAGCGCCATGCGACAGCCAGCACCAGTGAGGGGATGGTCGTCGTCCTCGCCACGGACGTGGAAATCGACGTAGCCGTCCTTGACGTGGGCCGTGTAGACGGCGAAGAACATCGCGCCCGCATGGAGCACAGCCACCGGTGGCCAGAACCCACCGGAGAGCAACCCACCGAACAGCGACGTCGCGAGTGGTGGCAACATGAACACCGGATGTACCTGCGAGGCCAGGGCACTCACGGTCGCAAACGGACCGGTCTCGTGTCGGGCGACTGCCATAGGGCAACAAGGCACGGCTGTGTAAAAAAGCCACAGCCGTGTTGGTTCGGCACTACCGCCAGTTCGACCGGTCCAGCACGAACCCAGAGATGTGCGAGGCTAATTCTCTGGCAGCCTGTTCGGTACCCGCGTGGAGTTCGCCGGACACCGGGCCGGCCTCGCCGCCGACGCCCTCCGTCTCCGAGATCGGGTCCGTCGTCGTCGGGTACGGTCGGCGGGACCGCACACGGTCCCGAAGCGCCTGAACGGTGGCGTCAGAGAGCTCATAGGACAGGTGCTGGAGGTCGTACCGGACGATGAATCCCCGCGTCGCCTCTCTGACGGCGAGGACCGGGTGTCCACGGTCCCGACAGCGCTCCCAGATCTCGCGCTGGTGTTCCCGCGTCGCGTACACCGGCACGTTCGACGGTGCGAGGTGTTCCATTGCCTCTTTGTACGGGCTGGAAGTGTATTATCCTTCGGCAGTGCCCCGCACAGAAATGCCATGCAGGAAACGTTTAGGGGGAGGGCCGTGTCCACAGGATTGCTATGGCAGATATCGAAGTCGAGAGCACCTGCGAGGAAGGATACACAGTAGAGAGTATTATCAACGGCGAGTGGGAGCTTATCGTCGATGCGCTGAGCGAGAACGGCCCGTCGCCGAACGAGATTCTGGCCGCCGACTACGCCTCCTGTTATATCCCGGCACTGCGCGTCGCCGCCGACAAGTACGGCCACGAGGACATCGGCAGCGTCGATGTCGAGGTCGCTGCGGGTCTCGATGAGGACGACGACCTGGAATACATTGACTTCCACGTCGAGGTCGAGGCGTCACTCGCTGACGAAGAGCAGGATATCGTGGAACTCGCCGAGGACATCTGTCACGTCCACTCGGCGCTGCAGGATGAGCTACACGCCGAAATCACCATCGAGTCCGGCGTCTGAGGGACAGGAACAAGAGTGGCGTTTATTCTTCGCTGGTCGCAGTCCCGTAGTCGTCACTCCGGGAACAGCAGGATGACTGAGGAAGTGTTGTGATAGCCAGTGTAATCCTCGTCGGCCGAGCAGACTTCACCGTAGGTTTCGAAGCCGGCGAAGGGCGCGTCGATAGCGCTGTGAATCGTGTCGACGGCGTCATCGAAATCCTCGCCGAGAATCATCGCACGGCAGGCACAGTCGTAGACGAACCCACCCGCGACGCTTCCGCCGCGGAGTTCATTGACAGCGTTGTTGGCGGCGTTCCGGACCGCATACACCTGGTCGGATTTATTGCTATGTGTCACCACCACTTCCGTTCCTTCGGAGACAGTGACAGCGAAGTCCAGCGGCCCCTCGGTGTCGGTTGTATGGCCCGGCCATCGGATGTTGTATCCCGTCGTCGAGATGAGTTTACTCTCGATGAAGGTCTTGATTCGGGAAGCGAGTCCGTCCGCGTCAGATTCTGGCTCCGACTCGATACCGAGCTCGTAGCGACCGAGCAACATGACAAGGTCTTCCGACCCCGCCTCCAGCTCGTCGACATCGATATCGTATGTCTCCATCGCGTCCTCCCGAATCGCGTCCCGCCAGGCTTCGAAGGCAGGTCTGCCGTCGAGTTCGTACACAGTGCTTCCCTCTGCACGGGTTACCGTCATCGCCTCGGAGATCGGTTCGTGGCCGTGATTGACGGTCACCGGGAGCGCGTCCTCTGCGGCGATGAGCGTGAGGACGACGGCGTCCGTCTCGACGCGGTCGTTCCGGAAGACGTGGGTCTGCTGTAACTGGAGGTCGTCACCCGCAGACCCGCCGACGACCGGCGTCTCCTCGTCGTCGAGGTACTGCTCGGTGAGTCGCGTGACCTTGTTTCCGATTCCGGCCATGCCGTCGTGGAGGTTGATGATCGTCCGATGCGGATACCCATCGACAGCAGGGTCACCGCTCGCGGGGAGGTCATGAACGGCTTCGAACAGACAGCGTTCGGGATCAGCACTGAGTTCAGTCGAAATGCTGGAGAAGAACCGCATCGAGTCCGACGAAACGACGCCGACTGTAACAGTTCCGTTCCCCGAGCCGGTTTCAGTGAACTCCCCGGAAGACGAACAGCCCACGATTTCGGTATCTGAACCGACAACACTTCGCGCACCCCACAGTACCGCATCGTAATCATATGCCGGGGAGCAGAAAATCTGACAGAAGTCCGGTTCGCTGGCCGAGATGTCGGCCATAGCTTCCCGTATGGCGTCCATCGCTGCTGCATCTCCCGAGTCCCCCGTCGCCTGCCCTGTCCCAAACTCAGTAGTCATTGAGATACAAGTATATCGTGAGCTAACTTAACATATTGGAACCGTTTTGGAGACAATAATACGTAGCGGTCGCGGCAGTCAGCGCCGTAACAGTCGGCCCGGACACGGTACTTTTTACCGTAGAACACCGCACGGAGCGGGAAACGCTCATACCGCCGGCCCGCAAACACCAGTTTATGAGCGATTCAAACTGGACCGACCGCATCGCCGGCGAACGGATGGCGGTCGACCAGCGGTTCAACGAACAGGTCAAAGCGTCGTCGTTCTCAAGCCAGCAGTGGGGGCTGGTGATGACTGCCGTTGAGTTCGAGATCGAGAACCCGGGTGACCCCGACGCCGCTCGAATCGTCGCCGATACGTCGAAGCTCTCTAGCGTCATGCCCGAGATGGAACGGGTCGCAAATCAAGGGCCGATGGGCGGTCCCGGCGGTGACCAGTCCGGAGGCTCAGGCGGCGGTCTCCTCTCAGGTGTCAAGGACGCGCTTGGACTAGGTGGGTCCGGTGGCGGGAACAAACAACAGGAGGAAGAGGCGGCACGGCTCGCACAGGCGTACGCTGAGCAACTGCAGGAGAAACTGGAGTCGAACGGGCGCTGGAAGTCCGTCTGTGAGCAGGCCCAGGGTTAGTCGCCGCTGTGAAACAGTGTTAGCTCCTCGGCCTCGTAGATGTTGATGAGTTCCGTCACGATTTCGTCGTACGACTCGTCCTCGACACGGAGGTCGTCAAGGCGCGCCACTGTTTCGGCGTCCAGTTCCACGGATGGCATAACCGAACCTTTCACTGGAACACACTTAATTCCCGCCCTCGCTCAAAAACAAACGCGAACAGTAGTAACAAATCAGAACCGAAAACGGTTAATGGTCGTTCTGGGTAGAAACATGACACATGCGACCACTGGGTGACTCACCGCTCGTACGGAACGACAAGACGCTGGTGCTAGCACACGACCACGGGCTGGAACACGGTCCCAAGCAGTTCAGCGGCGTCGAGGAGCGCCTCGACCCGCGTGAGGTGTTCGAGATGGCGACCCACGACGCCGTGACGGCGCTAGCTGTCGGGAAGGGCCTCGCCGAAACGTACTACCCGAGCTACGAAGACGACGTGAACCTGCTGGCGAAGCTCAACGGCGGTTCGGACCTCTGGATGGGCGACCCGTACTCGCCACAGAACTGGTCGGTCGACTACGCGGCCGAACTCGGTGCCGACGCCATCGGCTACACCGTCTACCCGGGCGTCAACCGCGAGACCGACATGTTCGAGGACTTCCGCCCGGTCCAGGAGAACGCCCGGGACCACGACCTGCCGATTGCGATGTGGTCGTACCCGCGCGGGCAAGCGATCAAGGAGCACCGCAGTCCGTCGACGATTGCCTACGCGGCCCGCATCGGCCTGGAACTCGGGGCTGACTTCACGAAGGTCAAGTACCCACGTGACAAGGAAGCGATGGCCCACGCCGTCCGCTCGGCGGCCGACAACCGCGTCCTGCTCTCCGGTGGCTCGAAGACCTCCGACCGGGACTTCCTCGAACTCGTCGAGGACTGCATGGATGTCGGCGTCGCCGGCCTCGCGGTCGGCCGTAACGTCTGGCAGCGCGATGACCCCTACGACATTCTGGACAAGCTCGAGGGCGTCATCTTCGAGGACGCGACAGCCGACGACGTCCTGTAGGCCATGGACGAGGAGACGCGCCGAGCCGTCGCCGCGGCGGACGAGGCGTTGCCCGCCAGCGACGCGCTTCCTGACGCCATCGACACTGGCCCGGTCGTGTTCGGCTTCGATGGCTACCTCGACCGCGTCCGGGAGGTCGTCGCGGACCGCATCGACCCCGAAAGCCACGAGCGCCTCGCCACGCTGGAGGGCTTCGGCGACCGCATCGACCGCTCCGTTGCCGCCGACAGTTCGCTCTCCTTCGAGTGGCTCCAGCAGGGCAGCCGAACCGGCGGCCACACCAGCCACCTCGCGCGGGCCTTCGG
>JGI12330J12834_1000366_pt1 | contig 15465 bp, 16 predicted proteins | sample A23E1SouthBayCA_FD_12834 | JGI IMG/M metagenome (IMG submission 12834) | reverse complement strand
GAGGGCGCAGTCCAGGGAATCGAGAACTGCCTCGACGCGGGCCTGAAGACGGGCCTCCGGTACACCATCACCGAGCGCAACGCCGCGGATTTGGAGGGCGTCGTCGACCTGCTAACCGACGTTGGCGTGGACCGCTTCTGCTTCTACCATCTAGATTACGGCGGCCGCGGGACCGAGATTGTCGACGCTGACCTCACGCCCGAGGCCCGCCGGGAGGCAGTGAAGCGGGTCTGTGACATGACCCGCGAGTACCACGACCGTGGGGAGGAAATCGAGACGCTACTGGTCGGCAACTACGCCGACGCGGCCTATCTCGTGGAGTACGCCCGCGAGCACATGAGCGACGCGCAGGCAAAGCGGGTGTACGAGTACCTGCAGGTCAACGGCGGAGACCCGACTGGCGAACGGGTCGCCGACGTGGACTACCAGGGCAACGTCCACCTCACGCAGTTCTGGCAGGGGTACTCGCTGGGGAACGTTCGGGACCGCTCGTTCGGCGCTATCTGGGAGGACGAGTCGAACCCGCTGCTTTCGGCGCTTCGGAACCGCGAAGAGCATCTCACGGGGAAATGCGCCGACTGCCGCTACGCCGGGGTCTGCCGCGGGGCGTCCCGACTCCGGGCGCTCACCGTCGAAGACGACCTGTTCGCCCCGGACCCGCAGTGTTACCTGGAAGACACTGAGGTCCACGGGCCGGCGCCGTTTGACACCGGTGAGAACTCGCTGGCGAGCGGGAGTTCGGCCGACTGAGCCGCCAGCGTCCCACCCCATTTTAATCCCCGCCAAGCTGAGGGGCACGACTCATTCCTGCGTACCGGCAACTATCACATGCGACCGTCGATTGACGGTCGTATCGTCGGGAAACGCACGCTCAGTCTCGTGGGACAGATGGGCGTTCCTTCGGGCATTCGGCCGCCATGGACACGGCGGCCGGTTTGTTCTCTGTGAGCACTGGGGCGGACCGGGGCGTTTTTGCCCTGCCCCCCGTTATCGCCACCTGTGCAGTCGGTTGAGCTACACGCGCATTCGTCGCTGTCGTACGACGGCCGGGACCCGGTCGAGCTTCTCTTAGAGCAAGCCAGCGGCGTCGGTCTGGACGCGCTGGCCGTGACTGACCACGACGAAATCGACGCCAGCCTCCGGGCGGCCGAACTCGCCCCGGAGTACGGTCTCGTCGGGATTCCCGGGATGGAGGTCACGTGTGCCGCCGGACACGTCCTCGCTCTGGGGATTCAGGAGGCGATTCCGCCACACCTCCCGTTCGATGAGACGCTTGACCGCATCCGCGAGCAGGGCGGGCTCGCAGTCGTTCCCCATCCGTTTCAGGAGTCCCGCCACGGCGTGTTAGAACACATCTCGAAAGACGAACTCGCGACTGCCGACGCCATCGAAGTGTACAACTCGCGGCTGCTGACCGGACGGTCGAATCGACAGGCCGAGCGGTTCGCGCGACGGCGGGGGCTGCCGATGACCGCCGGCAGCGACGCCCACATCGCGGAGATGGTCGGGCAGGCGGTCACCAACGTCGGCACGGACGAGCGGACAGTCGAAGCGATTCTCGACGCCATCCGTGAGGGCAAGACGACCGTCGAGGGCAAGCGGACGCCGTGGCGAATCAGCTTCCGGCAGGCCGCCGGCGGGGCGAAGCGACGGGTCAAGAACGGCATCGCGGAGCTCCTACAGTGATGCAGGGAGCCGATGCGGACACCGTCGCCGACGCCCTCGCAAGCGACGACGCGCTCCCGGGTGCTGGCGGCTTCGCGGGCGAACTTGATGGAACGCTCGTCCGCGACGTTCTCGGACGGTACCCGCTGTTCGTGGAGCGTGCCGTTTCTGACGAGGCGCGGCTTGACCCCGGACAGTGGAGCCACGACCCGACGGCGCTGGCCGACCCGCGGTCGTTCCCTGCCAGCCATATTCGAAACGAGAGCGGGACCCAACAGCGGTGGTCGCTCCCGTCGTTGGACCCGTTCGGAGACCGTGAAACAGCTATCGAGACGGTCGGTGAGACTGTCGAGACGAGCATTGACGCTGTCGACACTGACTCTCTCGCAATCGCCTTTTCTGGCGGCGTGGACTCGGCGCTGCTTGCGGCCCGACTCGACGCGCCGCTGTACGTCGCCGGGTTCCCGGACAGCCACGATATCGAGGCGGCGCGGTCGGCCGCCGAACTGCTGGGGACCGAGGTCCGCGTGGTCGAACTCACCCACGACGCCATCGAACGGGCCGTCCCCGAGATCGCTCGCGCCACCGCACGCACGAACGCGATGGACGTACAGATAGCGCTCCCGCTGTACCTCGTCGCCGAGCGGGTCGCCGCAGACGGTTTCGACCGACTGGCGCTCGGCCAGGGAGCCGACGAGCTGTTCGGCGGCTACGCGAAAGTCGCCAAGGCTCCAGAAGACCCTCGCGTCGAGGCCGACACCGTCCGCGGGGCTCAGCGGGAGGTCATCGCCTCGCTCCCCGACCAACTGGAGCGGGACGTGCTCGCCTTGCGGGCCGCCGGCGTCGAGCCGGTAACGCCGCTGTTACACGACCGCGTTATTGGTGCCGCGCTCCGACTGGACGGCGACCTGCTCGTCGACGGCGAGACGCGAAAGGTCGCGCTCCGGGCGGCGGCCCGGGAATCGCTCCCGGACGAGATTGCGGACCGGGATAAAAAGGCCGCCCAGTACGGCTCGCTTGCCGCCCGAGAACTCGACCGGCTGGCGCGACAGGCCGGCTACAAGCGCCGGATGGACGACCACGTCACCCAGTACGTCGAATCGCTCGTGGAGTGAGCCGCGGCTACGCCTCGCGGACGGATTCGATTGCTCGCTGGCCGACCTCGACGACATCTGCCGGGAGTTCCTCACTTCGGGCCTGTAACTCATCAGCAGAGAACCATTCCCAGTCGTCAGCTGGCTGTTCGCCCGGCCCCGGTGTGATGTCGCGGCTGTCCGTCCGGCCATAGAAGATGAAGTCGATGTGCTGGTGGCCGACATCGCCCTCTGCGTTGACGTTGATGTCCTCGAGCAGGAAATGCTGTGGCTGGGGCATCGACTGAACAGTCTCGCTCTCGATGTCCTGTTGTGGTGCGATGAGGTCCACATCGAGGCCCAATTCCTCGCGGGTCTCGCGCAGCGCGGCCTCGTGAGGGAGTTCGTCGCGGTCAATGTGGCCGCCAGCGGGCAGCCACATATCGAGCTTACTGTGCTCGTGGAGCGCGACGGAGCCGTCACTGACAACGTAGACGGTGGCGACAAAATGCCGAGTGGTCTCCATACCGATGGAACGGCACAATCGGTGGTTTAGGTTACGATACCGATTAGGGGTGGATGTTGTCCTCTGCTTCCAGCAGTTCGTGGTAGCGGTTGCGGATGGTAACCTCGGAGATGTTGGCGACTTCGCTGACCTGACTCTGGGTCACCTTCTCATTGGTGAGCAGTGAAGCGGCGTACACCGCCGCAGCGGCGAGGCCGACCGGGGACTTCCCGGAGTGGACGCCCTCTTGCTTGGCGTTCTGGAGGAGCTGGCGGGCACGCCGTTCGACCTCCTCCGAGAGGTCGAGGTCCGACGCGAACCGCGGGACGTAGCTTTCGGGGTCGGCCGGCTGGATTTCGAGGCTGAGTTCCCGGACGACGTAGCGGTAGGTCCGCGCGATCTCGTCTTTCTCGACGCGGGACACGCCTGCAATCTCGTCGAGCGACCGCGGCGTGCCGGCCTGGCGCGCGGCGGCGTACAGTGACGCCGTCGAGACGCCTTCGATGGAACGGCCGGGCAGCAGGTCCTCGTCCAGTGCACGACGATAGATGACGCTAGCCGTCTCGCGAACGTTTTCGGGAAGCCCGAGCGCCGAAGCCATCCGGTCAATCTCACCGAGGGCCTGCTTGAGGTTGCGTTCCTTGGAGTCGCGGGTGCGGAACCGCTCGTTCCAAGTCCGCAGACGCTGCATCTTCTCGCGCTGGCGCGAGGACAGGGAGTTGCCGTAGGCGTCCTTGTCCTGCCAGCCGATGTTCGTCGAGAGGCCCTTGTCGTGCATCATGTTCGTCGTCGGCGCGCCGACGCGGGACTTCTCGTCTTTCTCTTTCGAATCGAACGCGCGCCACTCGGGACCGGGGTCGATCTCGTCTTCTTCGACGACTAGCCCACAGTCTTCACACACCGTTTCACCGCGCTCGCTGTCGGAGAGTAACGCACCGCTACACTCCGGACAGACGAGTGACTCCGACTCCTCTTCCTCCGTCTGCTCTGTCTCCGTCTCGCGCTCGTTCGAGTATCGGCGGATGCTGGTATCGGTCATTTGTTGGGGGGTGGGACAACCGGGTATCGTACCCGAAAAACGTGTTGTAACCAATTGTTGTATCTACGGCGACTTAAAAGTTTTGTCTGTTTCAGAAGTCCAATTTTCGGAACGGAAAACAAGAGTTGGCAAATCTTGTGTATTCCCTTCACTAATTGTTAATTGGTCTATAAGTCTGCCCGGTGTTTCGAAACGCTTACCGCGCATCCAGCACTCCGCCCCGACATGAGCGACCCCGCCGTCGATCCCGAGGAGGTCAAGCACGTCGCCGACCTCGCCCGTGTCGACCTCGCAGACGACGAGATCGAACGGTTCACTGAGCAATTTGCCGACATTCTCGACGCGTTCGAAGCGCTCGACGATGTCCCCGAGACGGAACGGGAGGCCGAACTTTCGAACGTGATGCGCCCCGACGAGACACGAGAGAGTCTCTCGCAAGAGGAGGCGCTCCAGAACGCCAGCGACACCGAAGAAGGGCAGTTCAAGGGGCCGAAGGTGTCGTAAATGACGGAGTACAACGGCTACGTCACCGACGAGACCATCGAGGGCGCGGATGACGGCCCGCTGGCGGGCAAGACCGTCGCGGTCAAGGACAACATCTCCACCGAGGGCGTCCGGACGACCTGTGGCTCGGCGATGCTTGAAGACTACGTGCCCCGTACGACGCGACGGTCGTCGAGCGGCTGAAAGACGCCGGCGCGACCATCCCCGGCAAGACGAACATGGACGAGTTCGGGATGGGGACGACCACCGAAACGTCGGCGTTCGGGGCCGTCGAGAACCCCGCCGCTGAAGGCCGCGTGCCGGGCGGCTCCTCCGGCGGATCGGCTGCTGTCGTCGCCGCTGGCGACGCTGACCTCGCACTCGGAAGCGACACTGGCGGTTCTATCCGCTGCCCGGCCGCTTTCTGTGGCGTCGTCGGCATCAAGCCGACCTACGGGCTGGTTTCCCGGTACGGCCTCATCGCCTACGCTAACAGCCTCGAACAGATCGGTCCCATCGCGCCGTCTGTTGAGGGCGCTGCGGAACTGCTGGATGTCATCGCCGGGCCCGACGAACACGACGCGACGACGCAGGAAGCGCCCGAGGCCGACGGCTCCTACGCAGCGGCCGCCGACGGTGACGTCGACGGACTCTCTATCGGCGTTCCGACGGAACTGCTTGACGGGGCTGACGAAGCGGTCGTCGAGACGTTCTGGGACGCAATGGACGACCTCGAAGCCCAGGGCGCGAGCTACCACGAGGTCGACCTCCCGTCAGTGGAACACGCCGTCGAAGCGTACTACGTCATCGCCATGTCCGAGGCGTCCTCAAACCTCGCGCGGTTCGACGGCGTCCGCTACGGCCAATCGGGCGGCTACGACGGCAACTGGAACGAGTCCTTCGCGAACGCCCGCGAACAGGGCTTCGGTGAGGAGGTCAAGCGCCGGATTCTCCTCGGAACGTACGCCCTCTCAGCGGGCTANCACGACAAGTACTACAAGAAAGCACAGGACGCCCGCGCGTGGGTCAAACAGGACTTCGACGAGGCGCTTGACGATGCCGACGTGCTCGCCTCGCCGACGATGCCNGTNCCGCCGATGAAACGCGGCGAAAGCCTCGACGACCCGCTCACGATGTATCTGGCCGACGCCAACACGACGCCGGTGAACCTTGCAAACCTTCCGGCTATCTCCGTTCCCGCTGGCGAAACCGACGATGGACTGCCGGTCGGGCTCCAGTTGGTCGGGCCGGCGTTCGGTGAACGCGAAATTATCCGGGCCGGCAGCGCACTGGCATAAGCACGCGAGTAAGCAATCATCCGAGCCGATGGCCTGAGGCTGGGGCCGAACCCTCCGTACACTTTTTGTTCGTCATGACGAACAGACAATTATGGCTTCCCTCCTGTCCACTACGTGGTCCCTCCGCGCACGCCTCCTCGCGCTCGTAGTGGGACTTGTTGTGTTCGACGCCGTGGCCGTCGCCGTCGCGTACGTGCTGGGTCATGTCGCTTTTGGCCTCCTGCCGCTGGTCGGGTACGACACCGGGACGCTGTTCTGGACGATGGGGTTCGATATCGTGCCGCTGTGGCCCGTTATCCTCGTCGGGACGCCGCTCGTCCTCGCCGTCCAGTCCATCTACGGCTACCGGATGACGCTCCGGGGTGCTGGGACAACTGCAACGGAATCCAGAGCATCCGATCCCGAGTCCATCGATGAGATGCGGGCGGAGGTACGGCGCAGCGAAACCGCCGACCGTCTCCAAGGGCGAGTGGCTCGGTTAGCACAGACGGCAGACATGGCGACACCGGACGTGACGGTTATCGACGCCGAAGCGCCCAACAGCTACGTCGCCAGCCGGCCCGGCGAGCAGACGCTGTTCGTGACCACGGCGCTCGTCGACCAGCTCGACGACGCGGAACTCGACGCCGTCATCGCCCACGAACTGGCCCACCTCAAGAACGGCGACGCGTTCGTCATGACTGCGGCCGCGTTCCTCCCGACCGTCAGCGCGCTGTTTACTCGCACGCTCGGAAGGACACTGCAGTACTCGATGTTCTTTCACTGGTTCCTCGGCGGTGACGACCGGGATGGGACGTGGGTCGTCGGCGGGAACATTCACCTCGTGCTGTTGCTCTTTGCTGTCATTGCGATACCGGTCACGGCGACGCTGTATCTCGCTAGCACGGCCTGCTACCGGCTGTTGTCCAGAATCCGGGAGTACGCTGCAGACGCAGGCGGTGTCGCTATCTGTGGCTCCCCGGCGGCACTTGCCAGCGCGCTGGAGACGCTGACAGACAGTCAGCGTCCGGACACAGACATCCGAACCGCCGAGACCGGCGTTCGGGAGCTCTGTGTGGTCCCGCACGCCATTGCGCCCGACGAGCAAACTCCGCCAGAGGGACGGGCCGAACGCCTCGCTCATCGCTGGCGAACAGTCACCGAACGTGTGCTACCCGGGTCGCATCCAGCCGTCGACGACCGCATCGATGCCCTGACGGAGCGACAGTCCACCCTCGACCAGCACGAGCAGCCGTGACGAATGGGTACAGTTTACTCGCCGGCGGCCCGAGAAGGTGTATGAGCGACGACGACGGGCGATTGAGCTGGCTCCACTGGCCGACGGTCCTGAAGGGGCTGGCCCTGGGCATCGGGGCCGGCCTGATACTGGCCGTGTCACTGGGGGATTTCTATCTCGGAATGCTGCTTGGAACGCTCAACGGGCTCGCGTTCGGTATCGGCTGGTCGCACTCGCGGGCCTGAGTTGCGTGACTCAGACGCTGCGTGGATGACGGCTACAGCACGCTGTCGTACACGTCGGCCAGTTTGTCGATGGCGTGCTCGACGCTAATAATATCGCGCCGGGCGAGACAGCGCTCTCGAAGATGTTCCTGCTCGTCGAGGACGCGCTCGATAGCTCGACGGAAGCCGTCGATATCGCCTTCGTCGTAGGTGTAGCCGGTTTCGCCGTCCTCGATAGTGTCGCTGAGTGCGCCGGCGTCGACACCGGCGACGGGCGTCCCACAGCAGTTTGCCTCCAGCGCGACCAGACCCTGCGTCTCGACGGGGCTGGGGAACGCGAACACGTCGAGCGTCGAGTACAGTTCGGGGAGTTCCACGCGGTCTAAAAAGCCGAGAAAGCGTACGTCAGCGTCGCTGTGCTCGGCCGTCGCTTCGAGTGACTCGCGGGCCGGCCCGTCACCGGCGAACACGACGGTCACGTCCAGCCCCTCGCAGGCGGTGATGATGTCCTCCAAGCATTTCTCGTAGCCGTGGCGGCCGGTGTAGCCGACGATAGGGCCGTCGGGGAGGTCATAGCGCTCCCGGAACGCAGTTGTGTCGACCGGTTCGAACGCGGTCGTGTCGACGCCGTTCGGAACGACGGTCACTGTCGTATCGAGGCCAATAGACTCCCGGAGATGGGTCGCTGCGCGCTCGCTTGGCGCGATAACGGTGTCGGCACGGCCCAGGAACCAGCGTTCGTAGCTCTCGGCGCTGGAGCGGACCGCTGACTCGACAGCGCCGTTGAACGAGACGTACTCGGCGTACTCGCTCGTGGGCGTGTGATACGACGCGACGAACGGGATGTCGAGTTTCCCTGCGAGTCGCTGGCCCGCCATCCCGAGGCTGAACGGCGTGTGGGCGTGGACCAGTTCGGCGTCCCGGACGCCCTTCGGTATCTGTGGCATCCCGAGTCGAAACCCCTCGTAGAACGGGAACGGAAGGCTCCGGACGGGGTATTCGTTTTCGGATGAGTCGTGGTCGCTTTTCGGATAGACCACGTCCATGCGACCGCCGCGGTCGCGCCAGCGGTCCCGCCACGTCTCGACCGTGTAGGTCACCCCATTGACGGTCGGGAGGTACGTGTCGGTAAACGTCGCGACGTGCGGCAGTGCCATCGCCGCGGCGTAGCAGGACCAGGGCTTAAACCGTTGCCATTGGCAAGCCACACGTCAGACGACTGTCACCGGAGCACAGGCGCCAGAGCGCTTTTCAGGCACCGTGGTGGATTGTGGGTAATGGACCGGGACGGCTGGCTGTACGCCTGGGCACTCGCGTCGGTTGCGCTGGGCGGGGGCTCACTGCTTGTTCCGCTGTATTTCGTCGCCATCGGCGGCGAGACGTTCATGCTGGGCGTTCTCGCCGGGGTGGCCGCCGCCGCGGGTGCGCCGGGCGCACTCATCTTCGGACGCATCGCAGACAAAACGGGGAAGCGTCGGTCGCTCGTCCTCCTCGCACTGGGGCTGGCGACCCTTGCGCTGGTGCTTGTCTCGCTTACTGAGGAGCCGTGGCTTGTCATCGCCGGTAACGGCCTGCTATGGTTCGCAGCGGGCGCTGTCGCGCCGGTACTGACGCTGCTTGTCACCGCAGGGACCGTCGAACGGGACTGGCCGGCGCGGTTCGCTGTATTGAACCGCTATCAGGGCTGGGGCTGGGCCGGTGGGTTAGTCCTCGGGCTCGTGTGGACGGCGTTACTCTCTGGACCACTTGGAGAGATTGCCGCCCAGCAGTCGCTGCTGTGGCTGTGTGCGGCTGCCGTCGGCCTGTCGGCGTTTCTCGCAGCGAAGTGGCTTCCACCCGACCCCACGGAACTCGACCGTCCGCGGGCCAGCCGGGTGGCGCGGGCTATCGCCCGGTCGCGTCGACTGCCGGTCCGGAGCGCAACGTTCCCGGTCGGTCAGGGCCGACTGTACTGGCTCACGCGGTCGCTACACCCCCGGGAGGTCGCGGCCCGGTTCTCCCCGGCACTGACAATCTACTTTGGCGCTGTCATCGTCTTCTTCGTCGGTTTCGGCGTGTTCTGGGGACCGTTGCCGCTGTATCTCTCGCGGACGCTCGGCTACGAATCGGGACTCGTCTTCGCGCTGTATCTCGTCTCCAGCGTCGGCTCGGCGCTGTGGTACGACCGTGCTGGCGCACTCGCTGAACGCTACAGCCCGAGCGGGCTCCAAGTCGGGGGCCTGCTCGCCCGCGCGGCGCTCCATCCGGCTGTTGCCGCTGTGGGACTGCTCCTCCCGGCCACGCTCGTCGGCACAGCGGTCAACGGTGTCGTGTTCGCCCTCATCGGCGTCGCCTGGGCCATCATCGCCGTCACCGCGGCCAGCGTCGTCACCCAGCTCGCACCGCCGGCGATCCGCGGCGAGGCGCTCGGGCTGTACACCGCTATTTCCGGGCTCGCGAGCGGTGTCGGGTCGATACTCGGCGGCTGGCTCGGGGGCTACGACTTCCTGCTCGCGTTCGGCGTCGCCGGCGCGCTGGTGCTGGTCGGCGCGGTGCTAGTCGCGGTCGTCTGGCGGCGCTCATCAACGATATCTGTCAACAGCGAACCGCTCTCAGCGTAACAACTGTCCGCTTCGAACGACCCTCAGGCTAGCTCTTCGTACGTCTCGACAAGCCGCCGGCTGACCCGGTCTAAGCTGTGTTCTCTGGCCGTCTCTCTTGCGTTCTCACCAAGCCGCTCCCGCAGGTCGGGGTTCTCGGCGAGGCGCTCCAGCGCTTCGCGGAACTCGGCCTCGTCCGCGCAAATGAGACAGTCGTGACCGTCCTCGTAGTACTCCCGGAACACCGGAATGTCCGAGAGGACGACCGCCTTCCCGCAGGCCATCGCCTCTAGCACGGCGATGCCCTGATTCTCGGCCTTCGTCGGGAACAGGTACACGTCGCCGGCCCCGAAGGCACCACGAATGTCCTCGACCCACCCGGTAAAAGTCACGTTCTCAGGCGGGTTGTTCACCCACCGGGAGACGGTCTTTGAGGCCTGTGGCCCGGCGTCGTAGGGGCCAAACCACGCGAAGTCGTGCTCCGCCTCCTGGGCGAGTTCACAGAACGTCGTCAGCCCCTTGCGCTCAAAGACGTTTCCGACAGCGAAAACCACCATCCCATCCAGGTCGTAGCGCCGCCGGTAGTCCTCTCGCATATCCTCGTGGCCCGCCAGTGCGTCGATGTCGACGCCATTTGTCATCGGCCGTATCGGCGCGTCGACTGGGTACGATTCGAGGATACCTTTCGTGTATTCAGAGGGACAGAGGACGAGGTCGGCCTGGGAGTAAAACCACCGGAGGTAGCGGCCCAGCGCCGGCGCGATCAGGTTCGACCCGCGGAAGCTATCCCGGAAATCCTCGCGGGTGACGTGAGCGTGGAGGACGAGCGGGATGTCTGCCTGCGCCGCGTACCGGGCTACGGCAACGGAGCCCGGCCCGATCATGTTGCAGTGGGCGATATCAAACTCGCGGAACATCGGGTCGTTGAACGCGATATTGCCCCCCAGCGCCCATGCCGGGTGCCCCTCCTGCCAGGGCGTCGTCTCGACCTCAATGTCGGTCTCGGACAGCGCCGCCCGCTGGTGGTCTACGGCGGTGCCGATGCCCGACCGGTCGAGGCGGTCGGCCAGTTCGAGATAGTTCAGGACGCGCACGTCTCGGGGCTCTCTGGCCGGGCCGAAAATCCTATCGACTTTCCCTGTGAGGGGCAGTGCTTGCGTCCCACACAAAAGTTCAGAACAGCCAGAAAGTACCCAAAGCATGATATCGAAGCTGCTAGCTCGTTCGGAAGGCATTTTCCCGCCGCCGACCCAGTACCGCCAATGACGGACGAGGCGACCATCGCCCGCGAGCGTATCGAGCGCCTCCAGTCGCTCGCTCGCGAGGCCGTTCAGGCCGGTAACGAGGAGCGCGCCCGGTCGTACGTCCGACGCGCTCGGCGCGTCGCCGAACGCCACCGCCTGCGCCTGCCACGGTCGTTCGAGCGGTCGACGTGTGACGCCTGTGATACGTACCTCCTCCACGGACACAACGCCCGGTCTCGAACCCAGGCCGGCCACGTCGTCATCACGTGCGACTGTGGGTCACAGTCCCGCTATCCGTACGACTGAGGATTCTTTACGACTACTGGTTTTAAGAGGCTGTCCTCGCTAAACGGTGTACATGAGTGATTCTTCTCGACAGTCGCGGATACACGACCTCGACGCGACGCTTCGCGTCGGCAAACACGGCATCGAATCCGTCGCAGACGAACTCGACGACCAACTGGAGAACACAGACCTCGTGAAGGTGAAGTTCCTCCGGTCGTCCCGGGGCGGCACAACAGCCGAGGAACTCGCCGACGACCTTGCTGAGATGGTCAACGCCAGTGTGATTCAGGTGCGGGGCCACACCGCGGTGTTCGAGAAATGATGCAGGTCCAGCCACTCGCCGACCTGCTCGAAGGCTTTGGCGTGCCAGCCGCCGGCTCTATCGCCTCGGCGGTGGTTTTCGTCGTCGTCTTCGTCCTCGTCTACATCCTTGGGAAGGCGATTGTCCTGCCCATCGTCGACCGCTCGCTCAAGTCGCGCGACCTCGATACCCACGCTCGGCAACCGCTGAAGAAGGTCGTCAGCATCGGTATCGTGTTCGTCGCCATCTCCGTCGCCTTCGGGATGGCCGAATACGGGAACTTCCTGCAGTCGCTGGCGACCATCGCCGCGGCGGCGACGCTGGCCATCGGCTTCGCGATGCAGGACGTTATTTCGAACTTTGTCGCCGGCGTGTTCATCTACACTGACAAGCCGTTCCGGATCGGCGACTGGATAGAGTGGGACGGCAACTCCGGCGTCGTCGAGGACATTAGCCTTCGAGTCACCCGCGTCCGGACCTTCGACAACGAACTGCTGACCGTGCCGAACTCGAATCTAACCGATGGCGTTATTAAGAATCCTGTCGCCAAGGACCAGCTCCGCTTGAAGTTCGTGTTCGGCATCGACTACGACGACGACATCGACGAAGCGACTGAAATCATTCTCGACGAGGCCAGGGAACACCCAGAAATAATGGACGACCCTGAGCCATCCGTTCGCCTCGTTGAACTCGGTGATTCCTCTGTCGGACTGCAGTCCCGTATCTGGATCAAGAACCCGAGTCGGTCCGACTTCGTCAAGACGCGCGCCGAATACGTCAAGTCGGTCAAGCAACGCTTCGACGCCGAGGACATCAACATGCCGTACCCGAACCGGACCATCGGCGGCGGGCTGGAGATGACCGGGTTCGACGGCGTCGTGGAACCAGCCGACGACTGATCTGCCGCTGGCGCAACCTCGTCGTCAGGGACTGCAACACACCGACCTACACCGACGTTTTGCGGTCTGTGTGACCTTACATGCGGTGCGGAATCGCCGTTCCGATTCTTCGTCTTCGTTTCACGCAAAATAAGATGGGCACCTCACTGTTGGTCGCGTAGAAACGATGCTTCCTCAGACGGTCCCGTTACTGCTCACCGACTTGCTCGTCGCAGAACACAGGCGCTGGGGGCGCTCGCCCATCTATCGAACGAATCAGCTTGTTAGGTTTGAGACGGCCAAATTCAATGGTTTTACTGTATAGACGGGGTTAGAAGCGCACGAAGCGCCAGCAAATACAAAGCCGCCCTGTCAGTCGTTGTCTGTCGCGAGTGTCAGCGAAACCACTGTGCCGCCCTGGTCGGTGGAGTCGATCTGGAGTGGCCCACCGTTTTTCAGACTCACCCACTGTGCGAGCCACAGTCCCATACCGCTACCATGTTCGAGTGGCGCCTCCACCGTGTCCTCGATAACTCGCGCTTCGTGTTCCGGAAGGCCCGGACCGTCGTCCACCACCTCTACCAGAGTCCGACCAGTGTCCTGTGTGCGAACGCGGATTTCTACCGTCGGACTGGGTTGGTCGTTGTGAGCGATAGCGTTCTCGACGAGTTCGAGAAGTCCAATTCTGAGTTCGTTGGATGGTGCCAGCACTGTCGTGTCGAGTGGTCCCTGGATACTGATTTCAGCGTCTGGGTTTGCCTGCGTGACTTCTTCCTGTACTGCCTCTATCGTCGGTCGCAGTTCCGTGCCCTGAGTCCGGTCATAGGATGTACCTGAATCGGCCAGTATGAGAAAGTGGTCGACTTTCTCAGTGACATTGTATAGTCGATTGGTGACTTGCCGTATGGTCTTGGACATGTCCGAAACATTCGATTCCGAGAGATCCGAGAGGTCCTCCGCGAGTCGTTTAGCCTCCACAAGTCGGGCATGCAGATCCGATGTGCGGGGAGAATCAACGTCTCTGGTCTCTACTTCCCCGTCAAGCGTCTCCAGCACATCTTGCAGTGCCCTTAGTCTATCGCTGTCAGGGAGTGTCGAGAGATGCTCGTCTAGCATCTCTGCCTGCCCCAGCAATGTGGTGACTCTGTTTCGAAGGTTGTGCCGCAGCATCCGCGTCGCCACGCTCAACTGCTGTTGCTGTCTATGCTCGTCGGTTGTGTCAACTGCAGCCTGCATGACACCCTTGATGTTGCCCTCGCTGTCACGCATGGGCTCGGCCCGGATATTGTATATCCTGTCACCTGTCGGTTTCTGGAATGTCACTTTACGAGTGACTGGTTCACCAGTCTCCAAGACGGCCTTCTTCAGTTCTAACGTCGGCTCGGCAATGTCGGGCGGAAAGAGTTCGTCATCCCGTTTTCCCAGCGCCTCTGGGTCGGAGATACTGTTGGGCCCCTGATCATTAACCCATGTGTGCCTGAGGTCAGTGTCGACCCGAGCGGCGGTAATATCGGCAAGTTTTAGAACGAGATTCAAGTGCTGTTTCGTCTTTCGCAGTTCCGCCGTGGAATCTACACTCTCCTCTTGGTTTTTATCCATTCTATTACTTATTTGTTATAAAAAACTAGGAATCAATATATAAATGGTTTTTGTATCATTGACTGTCAGAATCGGAATTGGCCAGCGGCACGATGACCACCACATCTATCACGTCGTGCCCAACAGAGAAAATGAAGTTAGAGGCGACAAATCGCAATATAACGGGTTGATAATGAGGGGCGTGCCACGGACGGTTGAGTCAACCGTCATACAGCTCGACAGCGAGTTTTCCCACATCAATGCCCATCTCGAACTCAGACCGAATGCCCGGAAGCCGGACTCATAGTGATCGCAGCCGTGGTGGTCGATGTCGACAGATTGTTGGATACGCTGGGTGGCGAAACGACACAACCGGCTTCGCGGAGGGCGTGGCGCGTCCTGAGCTTCGGTCGAGACACCAAATGGGCGATCAAGTCGACTAATAGATACGCTACATCTTGCCGTCGCCTTCTCCTCCCAATTGCTGAATAAGCCATGTCAGTGTGTGCGAGATGGAACTCACCACCTCAGGTGGCGAATTCCTTCAGTTCGTTACAGCCGGCAGTGCGGGCAAATGAATGCTGAAGACTGCATACACAGTGCAAGTCTGTCAAGGCTTTTGAAGAGACGACAGGTCGAGAGCAATTGGGTCACTCCGGAGTTTGTCGATTCGGATAATCGCCTACCGTATCGCCAGAAGGTAGCCACCGAATGCGGGTAACCAGATGATGATAGGATAGACGACCCAGCGTTCGATTCCACCCGGTCCGAGTGGCTCAACTGGACTGGGGCCACCGACGAGCAATCCGTAGACGAAGACACTGACAAGAACCAGCAGAGAGATACCGCCGAAGAGGCCACAGAGGAACGAGAACGGTCTGGAAACGACCTGAGAAGAGAGAACGACGGTGATACCGCCGCTAAAGAAGGTGAGAAGAGCAAATATCCCGTGCCACGGTGTCACATTCCCTGGAAAAACGCCGACGCCGAACGCAGCGAACCCAAATACTGCGAGTGCGAGTGGGAACCCACGTCGGTCCATCGTCCGGTAGAGAAAGTATGCCGAGAGGAGTACCATCGCCCCCGTTACCAGCATC
>JGI12330J12834_1000349_pt1 | contig 16091 bp, 18 predicted proteins | sample A23E1SouthBayCA_FD_12834 | JGI IMG/M metagenome (IMG submission 12834) | reverse complement strand
AGCCGGACTAATGTTCCCAGCCGCTGAGAACCAGTCTCGGCTGTCGCCCGACAGAGACCTCGCCTGACACGGAATCGGGGACAGCGATGGCGGTTGTCCGCCGCGCGGACAACTGCTCCGAAGACCAGTTTTATGACGCTGTTTGCATCCAGAAACGCCGGGTGTGGCAGCCGTTCTCCCTGTCGTAACGCTAAAGAGTCGAACGTACGTCTATATGTGTAAGATGAATATCGAAATCCGTCTCCGGAGGTGGTGCTGTGGGCGTCGAGATTAGGGAGTCACCTGTCTCAGCCGACGCGTTTGAGGAAATGAAGGAATTCGTCCACGACTACCTCGCGGCGAGCGTCGAAAACGAAGAAGAGGGCGGTCGTATGCGCTGGTACCCGTGGCACTCCGCAGAGTACCGCTTCAACCACATCCTCAACGTCGTCGACATCGCGACAAAAATCGCCCGCAAGGAGGGGGCAAACGTAGACGTGACTCGCGTGGCAGCGTTGTTTCACGACATCGCAAAACTGGAAGCCGAGCAGGATCTCCACGCGGAGGCCGGCGCTCGGATCGCACGCGAGTATCTGCGGGCACACGGTGACTACCCCGAATCGTTTATCGAACAGGTCTGCTCTGCCGTCGAGGTCCACTCATACCAGGGGTCACTGGACGACCTGCCCCTCGAAGTCCAGTGTCTCATCGAGGCGGATATCCTGGATAAGGTCGGTGCGAACGGGACTGCCCTGATGCTGTTGCGTATGGGCTATGAGTCCCGGACACACATGGACGCGGCCGAGATGGTCGACCGTGTCATCGAGCGCGGCGAGGACGCGCGCGAGCGTGTTCAGAGCGACACCGCCGAGTCTCTCGTCCACCAGCGGCTCAAGCGGACCCGCTGGTTTCAGGAGTGGCTGACGATGGAGGTCGCCGAAATGGCTGTCGAGGACGACCTCGACGACGTGGCGACCGGGATGGGCGACTCATAGCGCTCGCAGCAGGAACAGGACGCCAGTCCCGGCGAGAACAGCGGCACTGACCCACGCGATTAGCGGTGCGAGCCGTTCGATACGCGCTCTTGCGGCGACAATCGCCGCCGGGAACCCTGTAATCCAGAGACCGATACCGCCGAAAAACCCACCCAGCAGGACCGGATGCCCGGTCTGTACGGTTAGCGCGTCAGTCCCGACCGCGGGCACGTACGACGCCACGTCGACCACGCCGGGTTCAAGGAGGCCCACGCCGACGGTGAGCCAGAAGGCGACCTGATAGGGGTTTGTCAGCGCCAGAACGAGGGCCTTGCGGAAGCCGCGGCTGTCTCCAGACGTGACTGACGAGTCTCCCTCTGTAACTGCTGTATTGGCCTCCTGAACTGCTCCGTACGCGAACCAGAGCATCAGGAGCCCGCCGGCGCCGACCATTATGCGGCGGACTCCCGGCGTTTCGGTGACTACTGTGGCGGCGCCGAGTACGGCGAGCACGAGGAAACAGGCGTCAGCGGTCATCGCGCCGAGGCCGGCAAAGAAGCCGGCCCGCCAGCCCCGTAGGGCGCTCTCCTCGGCGATAACGGCGTTCATCGGGCCCGGCGGCGCAGCGAGTGCGAGGCCAAACAGGACCCCGCCGAGGGCTGTCGGGACAAGCGAGAGCGCACCGAGCTGGAGCAGGCAGACTTACAGCTTGCCGGCCTTCTGGAGCTTCATCAGGTCCTCGGTGTCGAGGGTCTCGCCTTCCTTGAACTTCTGATAAATCTCCTCTGCTTCCTCGCGAGCGGCTTCCTGCTTCTCCTCGCGCTGGGAGCGCTCCTGCTCTTCTTCCTTCTTGTCGAGTTCGCGGAGGCGCTTCTGGACGCGGACGAAGTCCTCGTGGTGCTGGTCGGCCGCTTCCTGAGCATCCACGAACTCCTCGTGCTTCTCGTCGGCCTCGTCACGGATCTCGTCGGCCTCGCGGTAGGCCTCGATCATCTCGTTGTGGTGCTTCTGGGCCTCGTCGGCCAGTTCCGTGACCTTCTGGTGGTGCTTTGAGGCTTCAGAGCGGACCTCTTCTGCTTCCTCTTTGAGCTCTTCGAGGTCGCCGCCCTGATCGAGCTTCTCCTGTTTCTCCTGGAGCTTTTCGCGCTTGGTCTCGATCTTCTCGATGAGCTCCTTCTCGTCTTCCGAGGAGAGCACTTCGGTCTGTTGCTTGAACTCGAGGTCCTCGATTTCCTCTTTGAGTTGTTCGACTGACGTCCCCTCATCGAGTTCGAGGTCGTTTTTGAGGTTGTCGACCTTGTCGAACAGCTCGTTTGCTTCCGCATTGAGCTCGTTACGCTGGTCTTTGTGCTCCTGAACCTGCTCGTTGAGTTCGTCGCGCTTCTCGCGGTGTTCCTGCGCTTCGTCGACCTTCTCGCGAGTCTTCGCGTTCAGGTCGTCTCGGGCGGAGGCCCGCTCGGACGCCATCTGGTTCAGCTCGTTCCGTCGGTCACGAAGCTGGCCGGCGAGTTTGATAAGCTCGCCTTTCGATTTGTTTTCAAGATCCTCTTCTGTTACTGTAACGTTCTTTGATTCGTCTATCGAGTCTGCCATTGTTGAATCCTCTATGCCATCACCGCTTCAGCACAGACAGTTGACCCACTACTGAGGGGCTGACACCAATAACAAGGGTTCCCTCTCATGTTGGGCTGAAAGCGATACTGCCTGAACGCGGAAGCGTTCTGGTGTCTACAAATAGAGGTGGATATTGTTTAAACATTCCGGTGCATTGAATACCGCGTCAACGTCTCACACGCCATAATTCAGGGGGTGTGACGGTCACTATCGCACCGAGCTTCCATGGTATATCACGCACCTGTATTACTCGCTAATACGGTACTCATTCTTGACGACAGTCTGGCCGTCGGTGGCTGCAAGCGTCACATCGTCACCGGCTGAAAGGGTGAGTGTGTCGACGGTGACGCGGGCAAACGGGCCGACAGTGTGTTCGGCCTGTTCGCGGTCCCCGTTGCAGTCCCACTCCACAGTGAGGTCCGCTTTTTCTGGACGGTCGTGGAGGACAACAATATCTTGCTCGCCGGGCGCTGCATCCGAGAGTATCACCTGTGTGGGCTCGTAGCTGTCGGCAAGAACACTGAACGCCGCCTTTTCGGTCCCATCAGCGGTGAGCAGGCCCATGCCCGCATCACCGACATCTCGAAGGCTGTCAACGACAATGAGCGGCGCGTTGCGTCGCCGGAGCGACTCGGCAACCTCGCGGACGACACCGGCCTGATACGCCTGCGATGCTTCGACTCCGCCGTCGACGTGGCGGTCGTGGCAGGCACTATCGAACCCAGGACTATCGCCTGAGCCCGGCGTTCCCAGCGCACCGGCGCCAAAGCCGGCAACGGCATCGCTGACGTTGAATCTGGAATAGAGCCACGGGAGGTCGGCTGCGTCGCCGTACCGCCACCCTGGGTACAGCGTGGTCGCGTCGGGGTCGATTCCGGGCGGGCCGACTACCGGGAACGTTGGGACGGAGTCAACAGCCGACGCCACCGATTCGGCGTCCGCGCTGTCGTAGCCGACTCGCCAGGCACGCCACCGGAATCGAAGCCTGTCGAGGAACCCGGAGCCCAGTCCGTCAGCATACGGCGACACTGGCTCGTCGTGAACACCGACCGCCGCGAAACTGGGATACTGTGCGTAGGTCGCAGTGAGCCGCGCTGCGAGGGCAGTTCCTCGTTCGGTGTCGAACGAACCGGGGCCAGACAGGGGAAGGTCCTGCCAGAGCAGGACACCGTGGTCGTCACAGGCGCGAGCCACCTCTGGCGACGTTCCCTGTGCTCGAACCCGGACGAGATTCGCGTTAGCGTCAACGGCCCGTGCGACATCCTCGACGGTCGGATCGCGCAGCGTCACACCGCGAACCGGCACGCTTTCGCCGTTGACCCGCAGGCCACCGTCGTACGAAACCGTCCGCAGTCCCGTCGTCACTGAGTGCTCGTCGTCCCCGAGCTTCGCCCTGAGAACGTAACGGGACTGCTCGCCGCGGTCGTGGGGCCACCACAGCGACGGGTCGCGCACGTCCATCGTGTAGGTCACTGTCGCCGTCTCCTCGTCGGTCGAGACGCGGGCTCGGTCCATCATCCCGCCCCCGCGAACGTCGCCCTCCGGCCGAAGCGAGAGCGTAATCCGGTCGTCGAGTGGCTCTTCAGTCAGGATGGTCGCCGACACGTCCACCGACGCGTCGGTTACGTCTGCTTCGGATAGCTGTGGCTGGACCGAGAGTTCGCTCACACACGGGTCCGGTCGGGTTTCGAGGGTCGCGTCCCACCAGATGCCCGGGACACAGCGCTCCGACGGAAGCTGGTCAGTCGCGTGCAACCCGCCGAAGCGGTCCTCGGGTGCGCGACACTCCACGACGATCCGGTACTCTTCGCTCTCGGGGAGTCGGACCCGGAGCGGTTCGAAGTAGGCGTCGTGGCTGGTGAGCAACTCACCGTTGCACCACACGCGTGTGTGCGCGTAGGTTCCACTCAGTACAAGCAGGGTGTGTGCGTCGCTCTCGTCCCGTGGGTCCGAGAACGTCGTTTCGTAGGCCACGGCCTCGGCACCGGCGAACTGTCCGGGCCGGCTGGGAACCGATACTGGTTCCCACGCCTCCGGGGACGGCATCTCGTCGTCCGGCGCAACCGCCGCGCCGCGCCACTCCAGCGACATACCTTGTGGCCCGTTCCGTGGGGGCATATCCTTTGCCCCACGCCTTCACTTTCACTTTCACTCCGGGGATGGCTCGCTTTGACATAGGTAGCCACCTACTATCCAGATATGTTCACCGAATTGCACGAGGCGGCGACACCGACCTGTGAGGCCCAGCACTGCGAGCGCTCGCTCGGAGAGCCGGCGCTGGTGTTCGAGACCGAGGCCGGCCGCCGCGAAGCCCACGAGTGTGCCTGCGGTGCGGTGACGGTTACCGTCGTCAGGCCGGAGTCGTCCCGCTGAAGTACGCCCGGCAGTGACCGGGAAGTATGACACTCGAGGAAGTGGTCCGTGCACAGGGCCACGAGAACGTCTCCGGCGAGCACGCCAGCACGCTGGAAGTGACGAGCGACGACTTTCTAACCCCTGCAGGTGACTGCATCCTCGCTATCGAGGCCGACCGTGTTCCTGCCGACTTCGACAGCGAGTTCGTAACGGCCTGCCAAGACGCCGACGCGACGATTACAGCGACTATCGAAGCCGGCGAGCAGACCGTTACTGTGACCGGAACCGGCCATCCCGACCTCTCCTTCGAGAACGACCGGAGCCACGTCCTGCGGACGAGCGACTACGTCGATGACCGGACCGTGATGGTGAACGCCGACGCGGCAGCCGGCGACGTGGACCGGGACCTCGTCGAAGCGCTCGCTGACGGCCACGATGCGACGCTGACGCTTTCTGTCGAACCCAGCGGCGACTGAGCGGTAGTTTCTACAGCGGTCGCGCCGCTCTCTGGCGCAGTCAAAAGAAAACAGATTGTGAACACTCGCGGCGATGCCGCTCGTGTCGAGGTCGCGTTGCGACCTCGCTTAGCTCGACGAGATAACGTCGTCGATACGGACGATCATCGTCGCCGCCTCGGTGGCGGAGTCGACCGCTTCGCGCTTGACCGCGGCGGGGTCGAGGATGCCGTACTCGACTGGGTCACCGACGACGCCAGTCTGGCCTTCGCTGATGATGCCAGCGATGCCCTCGCTCTCGTGTTCTGCGCGGAGGTCGACGAGCGCGTCGATGGCGTCGAGGCCCGTGTTCTCCGCGAGGGTTCGGGGCAGCACGTCGACGGCGTCGGCGAACGCTTCGACGGCGAGCTGCTTGCGGCCCTCGATGGACGCCGCTTCGGAGCGGATGTGGTCGGCGATGGCGATTTCCGTCGCGCCTGCGCCGGGGACCACACCGCCGGCGTCGAGCGCGGCGATGACGGTGTCGAGCGCGTCGTTGAGCGCGCGTTCGAGTTCGTCGACGACGTGTTCGGTGGAGCCGCGGGCGATGACCGTGACGGACTCGGCGGTCGCGCCGCCGGTGATGAACGTCACGTCGTCGTCGCCCTGCTTCTCGACGTCGACGCTGTCGGCGTGGCCGAGCGAGTCCTCGTCGAGGGCTTCCAGCGAGCCGACGCGCTTCGCGCCGGTGGCCTCGACGATGTCCTTGGCGGTCGAGGAGCCGATGCTGTCGGCGACGAAGACGCCTTCCTTGGCGAGCTGGGAGGCGACGCGGTCGGCGACATCCTCGGTGACGAACGCGACGTCAGCGCCGCTTTCGAGGACATCCTCGGCGTAGCCCTGCAGTTCGCCCTCTTCGGCGTCGAGCGCGGCGTTGAGCTGGTCGACGCTAGAGACGTTGTACTCGGCGTCGATGTTGCTCTCGCGGACGTCGAGTTCGGTGTCGATGACCGCGATGGACGCGTCCTCGACCGAGGTCGGCATGTTGTCGTGGACGGCCGTCTCGTCGACGATGACGCCCTCGACAAGCTTGGTCGCGGAGGAAGCCGCACCCGTCTGGGTGTGGACTTCGATGTTGTCCCGGCGGACGCCGTTGTCGCTCTTGGCGTGGCGGACAGCGTCGACGACGACTTCGGCGAGTTTCTCGGCCTCGACGTCACCGGTGCCCTTACCGGTCATCGAGGACTCGGCGACTTCGACGAGTGTCTCGTCGTCGAGGTCGACATCAAGGACGAGCTCGTTGATGGCGTCCTGTGCGAGTTCAGCCGCGGCAGAGTACCCCTCGACGATTGTTGTCGGGTGGACGTCGTCGTCGAGCAGGTCCTCGCCTTTCGTCAGCAGTTCCCCGGCCAGCACGGACGCCGTCGTCGTTCCGTCGCCCACTTCGTCCTCCTGAGTCTGGGCGACTTCGACGATCATCTGGGCCGCAGGGTGTTCGATGTCCATCTCGGAGAGGATGGTCGCCCCGTCGTTGGTGATGACCACATCACCGTCGTCGGAGACGAGCATCTTGTCCATGCCGCGGGGACCGAGCGTGGTCCGTACAGACTCGCTTACGGCCTTTCCGGCGGAGATGTTCGATGACTGTGCGTCCTTCCCGTGTGTGCGCTGGGCGTCCTCATCAAGGATGAAAAGAGGCTGGCCGCCCATGCGTCGCTGGCCAGATGACATATGTGTTGAACCTCACTTAAGACAAGGCAAGCGGTTCTATATAAACCTTTCTAACACTGCGGGACCGCTTGTCGGGCGACAGCGCCGTGCTGTCCCCGTAATCCGAGCCGGACCTGCACACCTTTTAATATGGGAGTATACACACCGTATAGTAGATGTTGGAGCTGGAGCACGGGTTTCGGGTCGTTGACGTGCACGCACGGTTGGAGCCCGACGAGCATCGCCGGCCCCGAGACGGCATGGGTGACCCGGAGCAACTGGAGCGGGAAATGCACCAGGCCGGTGTCGTCCGCTCCGTCGTCTTTCCCGGTGAGCGGGACGGTTCGTATCTGAAAGCGAACAACGCTGTCGCCCGGATGACCGTCGAGCGACCGATGGTCGCCTTCGCCAGAGTCAACGGCGCTCGGGACCCGGGAAGCGGCCCCGGGTCGACCCTTCGCAACCTCGCAAGTAGTCGCACGGACGACCACACGTCCCCGGAAGACATCGAGCAGTACGCATACGACGACCGGTTCTACGGCTTCAAACTCCATCCGCCGACCGACGGGCTGCCAGACGAGGACGTGCTCGCAGAACTAGAGTCGGTGTCGCTGCCTGTCATCGTCCACGGTGGCGAAGGGTTCCGACCCGAAGCTGTCGCTGAGTCGCTGCTGGCGTATGACTTCCCGGTTATCCTCTCACATTTCGGCGCGCACCCGCTCCGGAAGGACCTGATGGAACGGGCCATCGACCTGCTGGAGACCCACGATAATCTGTATCTCGACACCAGCGCGGTCCGCTACCGCGGGCCGATGGAACGGGCGGTGTTAGAACATCCCGACCGCGTTCTCTTCGGGAGCGGCGTCCCTGGCGTCCACCCGAACGTGGCCGTGATGGAGATTCTGACACTGGACGTTCCCGAAGACGCGATGCGAAAGGTGTTCTCGAACAATCCCAACCGCGTCATTGAGGCGCTGGCCCCCTGACCACCGTACTCCTGCCCAGTCGAACGGTTGCGACCAGTACCAGTTATCGCCAGTCGTACACAGTCACCGCGCGGTTTGTGCGCGCAGAGCGACCGTTCGGATTCCGGCGAGCCGTCCGGTCGGTCACGCGTGCCCGGACGCCGTCGACGATTCCTGACCCGACGCCGCCGAACACGTCCTGCCCAGTGCCGAGCCACTGCGACGGCGTCGTCTCCCCCCGCACGACATCAAATAGCGCGTCCTTCGCGTCACCGACCGCGTGGCTGAGGATTCGCCGCACCACGGTCGGCCGGACGTTGTAGTTCTTCACCAGTCGGTAGGCGAGCGAGCGGTACTTCCAGTTCCAGTCGGTCTCTGCGATACCGCCGTCGGCCTCGAACTCGCGGCTGACGCACATTTCCGTGCTCCAGTCGACGCCGTACTCACCGGCGGCCATCCGGTGTGCGAAGTCCCGGGCGCTGCCGACGTTCAGGTACTCGTCGAACCCGTCGAGCGCTTCCACCACCTCGGCATCGAACGCGACGTTGCCGGGGTTGAAGTACGTCACGTCGCGGCCGGCGATTGTCCGCGTTTCCTCTGTTTCGGTCGTCATCCCGGCCCACAGTTGCTGGTGTGTGGGCCCGGTGATAGCCTGGGCAGCCCCAGAGAGCCCGTCTTTCACGGCGTCAGCCCAGCCGGACTCGACTGAGAGTGACTGATGAACGAGCGCGATAACGTCTCCTGTTGCCCGGTCGATCCCTGCGTTGCGGGCGACCGTAACGGAGCGGTCGGCGATTTCGACGAGAAGAGAAACGTCGTCCCGGTCGCGGACCATGCCAGTCGTGCCGTCAGCTGACGGGCCGTTGACGACAATCACTTCGGCATCGGGAACTTGCTCGGTGAGTGCGTCCAGACAGCCGGTCAGCTCTTCCCGGCCGTTCAACGTCGGGACCACTACCGAGATATCCATACCTCTGGGTAGGACGGCGAAGGCGCTTAAAAGTCGCGGGAGACGGACGGCGACGTTCCGATACAGGTCGTTCGAACAGCGCCACGCTAGACGTGAGTGTTCCAGTACGACACTGAGGCCAGCTTTTCGCCAAGTGGCGTGCCGCCAAGCGCCGTATCGAGCGACCGGAACGAGGCGGCCAGTTCGTTCGGAATCTTCCGGTAGAAGCCGTACGGAAGCAGCCAGTCGTGGTTCGCGTCAGTCAGTTCTAGTCCGGCTCCGTCTAACAGCCGGTCGATTTCCCAGCGCGAATAGAGCCGCGACCCCATCGGGAGCGCCCAGTTGTATATCGACCGGGTCGAAAACCGGTTGAACGTATCGAAGAAGACCTGTTCCTTCGAGACGCGGCGCATCTCCGCGAGAAACGCCGCCGGCGTGTCCGCCAGATGGAAAAAGCGCATCGCAAACACGGTGTCGAAATGGTCGTCCGGGAACGGGAGCCGGGCGGCGTCGCCCCGCATGAACTCGACGCGGTCGTCGACACCAGTCGCCTGTGCCTTCTCACGGCCCTGCTGGAGCATCGGTCCTGAGATGTCCAGCCCGGTGATGTTCGCGCCGCGCTCGGCCAGCATCACAGTGAACCGTCCAGTCCCGCAAGCTACCTCTAACACGTCCTTATCGGCCACAGGGCCGATTGCATTGAGGACGGCCTGTTTCTCACGTCGGTCGATCAGCCGCCCGCCACGGGAGAACCGCTTGGCCTCGTACTCTTCGGCCACGGTGTCGGCCTGATACCACTCCTGCCCTTTCACGGTCTATTGCTCACCCCGCGGGGGATAAAACGATACTGGAATCCCCTTTCGTCGGTCGGACTGTTTTCCCTACCAGACCGACTCCGGTCACGCTCGCTGCCCTGATAGGTCTGGGCGTGACTTCGTGATAGAGACGAAAACCACACGATGACGGCCATGTATAAGGACACATTAAACACTTCATAGAATCTGTATTGTTTGGTCATGCATATAGCCAAGTTTTACCAGTAAGTCTTGAATATCAGCCACTATGAGCGCATTAACTGAAAACGCTGCACCAGCACCTTTCACTGACGAGGAGTTCCGCGACACCCTGCGTGAACTCCCGCCGAGCGCGAAGCTCGTCGCGAAGGTACTGGAAGACGATGCCCCGTTGTCACAGGGCGACTTAGCCGAGAGCTCACTGCTCCCGGACCGCACTGTCAGATATGCACTGAACCGGCTGGAGGAGTCCGGTCTGGTCGATTCGCGGTACAGTTTCACCGACGCACGCAAACAGGTTTATTTCCTCACGGTCTGACCCATCGGCATGGACTGGCACCGGGCCGACGTGTCCGTCCCGACACGGGCACCGACCGGCAGCACGGCAGCATACGTTTGCGGCGATGAGGCCGCTCTTCTTGTGGACCCTCCGGACGCCGGGGATGCGCTCGATTCGCTTCTCAGCGACCGTTCCCTCGCTCACATTGCACTCACGCACCACCACCCTGACCACGCCGGTGCCGTTGCACACTACGCCAGAGAGACAGGCGCGACGGTCTGGGCGCGCCGCGGTCGGGCGAGCGCGTTCGAAGCCGCGACCGGCATTACCCCGGATAGACTGTTCAGCGGCGGGACGACGATTCCGACCGATGCCGGCCCAGTGACTGTCATCGATACACCGGGGCACGCGCCGGAACACGTCGCCTTCGCCACGGATGGAGCCGTTGTCTCCGGTGACCTCGCCGTTGCTGAGGGTAGCGTCGTCGTCGGCGCACCCGAGGGCGACGTTCGGGCCTATCTCGCGTCACTGCGGCGACTCCACGCCAGAAACCCCGACGTGCTGTTACCGGGCCATGGCCCGCGTATCGAGACGCCGCGGGAGACCTGTGCGCGCCTCATCAATCACCGACTGGCGCGCGAGCGGCGTGTTCGGGACGCTGTCCACGACGGGGCCGCCACGCTGGATGAAATCCTTGAGGCCGCCTACGAGAAGGACCTCACCGGCGTGCGCGATTTGGCCCGTGGGACAGTGCTGACCCATCTTGAAAAACTGGCTGTCGAGGGCGCTATTTCATGGGACAGCGAGCGGGCCGCACCGAATCCGGCGGAGTGACGCCTTTTTGCCCATCCGCCTGCTATCAGGGCTGTGGACTCTCTGGAAACCGAACTCGAACGGGCCCGTGCCCTTGAGGAGTCGGAACTGGCCGACGCAATCGAGACTATCGGGTTCGAATGCACCCGCTGTGGGGCCTGCTGCAAGGCCGAGTCGGCGTGTGGCGAAGGCGGAGAGAGTGCTGACGAGACCGTCGATGCGCCCGGCGAGAACGCTGACTCGGCCGAAACCGATGCCGAACCCCACACTGCGACGGTGTTTCCTGACGAGATTCGGCAGCTACAGGCGGCCGGGGAGTACGACTTCCGCGATGTCGCCCGGCCGATGCCGTACGGACTGGCCGACGGCCCTGAGGGCCCCGAAGGAGAGACCTTCGAGTGGGCGCTCCAGACCGACGACTGCGGCGACTGCACATTCTACGCTGAGGGCGATGACGGTACGGGTGCCTGCACGGTCCACGGCGACCGCCCGCTCATCTGTCAGACTTACCCCTTCAGCGTCGCGCTCGGCGGGACGAGCCAGCCGATGGGTGAAGCTGTCGACGAGGAAGGTATCGTTCGGGCCCACGAGTGTGAGGGGCTCGGCCGGGATATCTCCAGAGCCGACGCCGAGGAGTTGGCTGCAGCGCTCAAAGAACGCGCCGTTCGAGAACTGACGGAAGCAATCGGCGTCCGCGACACCTATCGACCTGTCGACCCATCAGCCGGACAGGTCGTCGTCCACGACTCTGAAGGGGCAAAGCGCCCCGACGGCAGTCCCTATGAGTAGCGTCACACGTCGTCGATGATTTCGCCGACCGCGAAGTTCGACTTGACCTCTGTGACTTCGATCTTGACTCGTTCGTCGATTTCGGCTCCTGGGACAATAATGACGTAGCCGCGCTCGACCCGAGCGATGCCGTCACCCTGCTTCCCGATGTCTTCGATCTCGACGTAGCGCGTCTCACCCGGTTCGACCGGCGGCTGTGGCTGGTCCGGCGGCGTGTCTGACACCGTCTCCTCGTCCGTCTCTGTCTCCTCATCTGCGGAGATGAGCGCAACGCGATAGGTACTGCCTGAGTCGACTGCGCCCGTCTCGACCTCTCGACGCGGGACCTCCACGACGTACCGGTCCCCCTCGTCGCGGATATCGGCACTGAACAGACACAGCAGTTGATCCGAGATTTCCAATGTGATAGACCTCCGTTCGGCCACAAAACGGCCCATTATTAAAGAACTGCCGGAGCGAGCGATCGCTGTCGTTCAAACTGCGAGGCGACGACGAGCAGCGACGGTGTTTCCCGCCTGTACCAACCGGGCTCCGCGTGGCCCAACTCGCGGCAGTATCCCCGCTTCGAGTGAGGGAAAACCGCTAGAGGGCGGGCCGTTAACCGTCTGTACCAAATCCAATAAGGGTGTCTCGGTACTGTTGATAACTGTACAATGAGCGCCACCGCACAAACCCCCAACAGTCCGCTCTCGGACAAGCAGCGACGTATTCTGGAGTATCTCCGTTCCAATGCTGACGACCAGACGTATTTCAAATCGCGACTCATCGGCGACGAACTCGGCCTTTCGGCCAAAGAAGTGGGCACGAACATGACCGCCATCGCCGACGGCGACCACGATCTGGCCGTCGAGAAGTGGGGCTACTCTTCCTCGACGACATGGATGGTCGAGGCCTGAACCGGCGCTGACTCCGACGCGGATATATCGGGACTCCCACCTGACCGTCCCCACGGGCCCGTGATGTAGGGCTACGTAGAGAACAGTCGGTGTCGTCGCTCACTCTTCGTTTCAGCCCCTTCACGTTGATTTTTCAGGATATATTGGAAAACCCGAATGTCTATATTGATAACCGTTGAGGCCATAGTCAATCGCATCAATGGGCGAGGCTGGTTCCGCCATCCGGGTGCTTCACGTCGACGACGACCGGCAGTACGCAGAGACGACAGCGGCGTTCCTCAAGCGAGAGCGGGTTGCGTTCGATATCGAGATCGCAACGAGTGCCCGAAAGGGCTTGCGTCTGCTTGAAACGGCAGCAGTCGACTGTATCGTTTCTGACTACGAAATGCCCGGCCAGAACGGTATCGACTTCCTCGAATCTGTCCGCGAAGACTATCCTGACCTCCCGTTTATCCTGTACACAGGCCGTGGTAGCGAAGCTGTCGCCAGTGATGCTATCTCCGCAGGTGTCACTGACTATCTACAGAAAGCGCCCGACACCAGCCACTACGCCCTTCTTTCGAACCGAATCGTCAACGCCGTCAAACAGTACCGGTCACAGCGCGCCCTCGAAGCGAGTAAAGACCGGCTCTCGCTGTTTATCGACCAGTCGCCGCTCGGGTTCGTCGAATATAATCAGGACTTCGAGATCGTCCGCGTCAACGAAACTCTCACAGAGATATTCGGCTACACCGAAACGGAACTGCTCGGGGAAACGTGGGAGACATTCGTGAGCTCGGAGAGCTACGACGATGTCGATGCGGTTACGTCCGCCCTCAGCGAGGCCAGTGGCGGCTACCACAGCGTCAATGAGAACGTCCGGAAAGACGGCGAGCGCATCGTGGTCGAGTGGCACAACCGCCTCGTTACCGACGATTCGGGCGATGTTGTCACCATCTTCTCACACTGTCAGGACGTTACGGAGCGCATTGAGCACGAACAGAACCTTGCCCAGTTACGGGATTTCTTCGCCGAGGCGGAGGAACTCGGCGCCCTCGGCGCTTGGGAGTACGACGAGAGCGGAATGTCGACCTGGACAGCGGGTACCCGCCGCATCCACGAGGTCGACGACGACTTTGACCCGACAGTCGAGGACGGGCTGTCGTTCTACCATCCAGAGGACAGAGAGACAGTTTCGGACGCCGTCGACGCGGCCCTCAATGATGGAGATCCGTACGACCTCGAGGTCAGGCTCATCACCGCCAGAGGAAACCACCGGTGGGTCCGGACCCGCGGCAAACGCGTCGAGGGCGCGGAGAAGCCGACCGTTCGGGGGTTCATTCAGGACATCACCGAACAGAAGGAGCGTGAACGCAGGCTCCGCGTTCAGAACGAGCGGCTGGATTCCTTCGCCAGTGTCGTCAGCCACGACCTGCAGGGACCACTGACAGTCGCACAGGGGCATCTGGAACTGGCCCAGCAGGACGTGGCCAACGACCACCTCGACAGTATCGATGCCGCTCACGAGCGGATGCAGACGCTCATTGACGATATCCTGACGCTGGCACGAGAGGGACGCGAGGCAACGACTACCGAGCCCGTCAACCTACGGACCGCCGCAACTGCGTGCTGGGAGACTATCGAGACGGAGAGTGCGGCTCTAGAGACTGATACCGACAGCGTCGTTCTTGCTGACCCCGGCCGGTTGCAGCGCCTGCTTTCGAACCTGTTTCGGAACTGCGTGGCACACGGGTCAGAATCTTCGCCCTCTCAGGTGCAGCAAGACAGCATGGAGCATGGCCAGATGGGGCAGCCGGGACAGTCCGGCGAGGCTGTCGAGAACGGGGCGGGGTAACGGTCACTCTCGGAGATATCGACGACGCAAGCGGCTTCTACGTCGCTGATGACGGTCCCGGCATCCCCGAAGACGAACGAAACACAGTGTTCGAAGCGGGCTACTCGACCGCATCTGAAGGCACCGGCTTCGGCCTCGCAATCGTGGCCGATATCGCCGCCGTCCACGGCTGGGATGTCAGTGTGACCGACAGCGAATCGGGTGGTGCCAGGTTTGAAATCACCGGTGTCGACAAAGAAATGTAACGGCGACACAGACCCAAGTGGACCAATAGCGAGCGATCACCGGCGCAAGCGTCACGGGTCGTATCGCAGCAGCGAATCGGCCTCGCCGGCCAGCGCGGCAACATCGTCACCGAACGAGTCGGCATACCGAATAAGCAGCGTCAGCACTGTCTCTGGCTCAGTAACTGCGTACCCGTTTTCTCTTGACAGGAGCCCGGCTGACTCCAGGTCAGCGGCGTAGTTGCTCACTGTCGGTCGTGAAACATCAAGTTCGCTGGCCAGTTCCGACGCCGTCACGTCCGGGCGGCGGAGGAGCGTGACGAGCATCCCGCGGGCCGTCGAGCGCCGCAGGTAACCAAGCGCCACCTGTTCGAACTCGGAGAACTGGTCGGCCGGGAAGTACCGTCGGTAGTCGCCGTCTTTCTGTGACGTGACGACGGCCTCGTTTTCCAGTCGGTGGAGGTGGTGCTGGGCCTCACCGGTCCCGAGTTTGAGGTCGTCACGAAGCTTCGAGAAGTGCGTTCCGGGGTGTGCCGAGACGTACCCGGCGATGGCATCGGGTGCATCGCTCTCGCTCCCGCTGTCGCCGAAGCGGGCAAACGGGCTCGCTGCACCGAGGGCGGCAAAGCGACGGAGCGTCGCTCGCTTGTCCTCGTCCACGTCGCCCTCACGTGTCATTGCTACCGAAAAGGTGGGTTGGTAATAAAACGTCTTCGCCTGATTCTCAGTTAATTGTCCTTGTCGACTTCCGACGTTCGCGTCGTGTCGTCCGGACCGCCGGCCACGTCAGTCGTGCCCGGGTCGTCGTCTATCTCGGCGTCCATCTCTTCGATGACGTCGTCAGCGTTGTCGAGACCACTGTCCTGCCCCTGTTTGATTTTCTGGGCCTCCTCTTCCATCGCCTCGACATCGACCTCAGCTTCCTCGTCGATCTGTCCGAGAATCTTCTCAATGTCGTCCAGACCGAGCATTTCGCGGGTCTCGTCGTCGAAGTCAAGCGCTTCCAGCGAGTGGCCGTTCTCCTTGACGTCCGACCCCTGGAGGTGCTTGCCGTAGCGGCCCACCAGCGAGGTGAGCTCCTGCGGGAGGATGAACTTCGTCGACTCGCCCTGACCGATTTCCGCCAGCGTTTCCATCCCCTTGTCGATGACGGCGCGTTCGCCCATCGATTCGGCGGATTTCGCACGCAGGACGGTCGAGATTGCGTCACCCTGGGCTTCCAGAATCTGGCTCTGCTTCTCACCCTGTGCGCGGATGATGTT
>JGI12330J12834_1000347_pt1 | contig 16153 bp, 16 predicted proteins | sample A23E1SouthBayCA_FD_12834 | JGI IMG/M metagenome (IMG submission 12834) | reverse complement strand
CGAGCAGTTCGTCCCCCGTGACAGTCACGCCGTCGCTATCCTCACGAATCCCGCCGTCGTCGCCGTATTCATACGGCTTCGCTTCTACAGTTATTTGTCCGTCTTTTTGACTCACTGCCGTCGCCGCATGACCGGTATGAACCGAAAAACGCTCTGCATATTGGTCTGTGAACGTCTCCGCGAGTTCTTCATCAGTGTTGGGAAGGAGTCGTGGTCGTCGACCGATAATCGTCACGTCGGATCCGAAGGTACCAAAGAACTGTCCCAATTCGGCGGCGATGTATCCCCCACCGACGATGACTAGGTGGTCCGGTGGGTCCGTCAGTTGTAGCGCCTCGGTGCTGGTCAGATAGTCTACCTCGGCGATACCTTCGATATCAGGAATCGCTGGTCGTGAGCCTGCGGCGATGAGAACGGTCTCTGCCCGCAGTTGCGCTCCGTCGTCTTCGCCGCCGCGAATCTCGACGGTTCGTTCGCCCACGAACGTCGCTTCCCCGTCGTAGAGGTCATGGTCGGACGAGGAACTGAGACCGCGCCGAATAGACTCCGCATCTTCCTGTACCTCCTCGTTCACGCTACGAACGATTTCCTCGAAGTCGATACTATCGACCGAGACATCGATGTGGAACTCGTCGGCTCGTTCGACTGTTTCAAGCACATCTGCGTGATATAACAGGTGCTTCGACGGGATGCAACCTCTGTTCAGACACGTCCCACCCAACGGACCCTTTTCGACGACGGCGACAGACTGGCCCTGATTTGCGGCGACGTTTGCGACAGACAGGCCGGAGCCCGACCCGATTACCAAAAAATCGTATTCTTCCATACCACTGGCTCAGTTACCGAAACTAATGAACTCCCAGTTACCCGCCAGTAATCCGCTGGTCGCCACGCTCGATATTACGCGGAATATTTTTCACTCGATATCGAACGCATTGGGGCCGTGTGCGTCTTGCCACGCGAACGCGAACAGTCGTCGCGCCGGGAGTCGGTCCAGCTGTCGACCATCTGCAGCGACACCTGAGACACCGTCCCACGTGGTCCGATCTCCATGGAGCACTCCGTCGTCCAACTTCACTTCGAACCCCGGGTGTACGAACACTGATGCTCCGTTGCCTGTTGGAACTACGATGATGTCCGTGTCGCCCAGACTGGTCTCAACGAGGCCTTCCGATGCTTCAAGCCTGGCAATGGGGACGGCGGTTGCGACACCGCCGTGTTCCACGCCAATGACGACTTCTTTTGCGGAAATATCCTCGCGCTCCCAGGAACGTCGAGGCCCTTCCCCACGCATTCCGTACAGGCCGAACTCGTCACCGTTCCTGTAGCGTTCATACGGTTCCATGTCGTAGCTATCTCGCAGGTCCCGACCACTGGACTCGTCGGTCCCACGCGGTGGCTGGAGAACCACACCGTCAGGATTTTTTTACTGAATTGCTCCCAAGTGAGCGTTGGGCTCTGTAGCAACGAGAGACGCTCGCCGTCCAGTTGACCAGCGATAGCTGTCCCGGTCGATTGTTGCCACTCCGACTCTGTTTCGCGGTCGTACATGACAAGGACATCATCGGCGAGTTTCCCCGATGTGCCAAACGTCAGCGTCTGTCCGTCGACACGGCCATCGTAGATCGCTGCGCTCCAGCAGATGGGACACCACGTGACTGCGATGGGTCGGCCGTCAACGACGTCGTTGACGATCTCGTGGTAGCTGAGGATACGGATCGGATAGGCTCGGGGTGGATCGCCGTCAATGACGAGCACCTCGTCGTCTGCGGCACCAAAGTACTCCGGTCCGAACGTCGGGTGATCGAGACTCGGAATTGCATCCCGTGGGAGGACGTTCTGGACGTTCACGTAGAGGTCTATCGCGTGAATCGGTAATATGGGTTCGTTGGTAGTGCGTCCTCACTAATCGCTCGGTACTGGCCCCGCTGTCACGGGGCAAGGATAACTTGGCCAGTCAGCAGGGCAACGACAATGAGATAGAAGACTGTTCCTGTCGCCGCACTGAGTGAGACGACCGTATCGGGGTCACGACGCGGCAATGCGTACTGTAGGAGTGGAATGTCAGTGAGCTCTGGCCGCGTCAGCAAGTGGTTCATGAACACAGCGAACAGGCCGACGAGCACTGGGCCAGCGAGGAAGCTGTTGACGACCCGTAGCAGGGACGCAGTGGCCCCGTAAGAGAGCGATAGTGTCGCGATCGGTCCCAAGACTGCCGCCGGATCGGGAAGAACTGTACTCGCGCCACCGTAGGTCGCGTATAGAAAGACAGCGCTACCGAGACCGATAGCGGAGAGTTTGACCTGCCCAGCGCGGTTGTCGGGGAGATACCTCGGAGCGAGGAACACGCCGAATAAAAAGAGGGCGTTCATCCCCACCCACGGACCGAGGTTCTGGAGGGCGAGCGGGAGCCCCGTCGCCAGAATGCCCATGCTGAACCAGTCGAGACTCACCAGCTGCACGTTCGGACACGACCCCGAAAGTACCTGTCGACGATGTGTCGGATGGAGCAGGTGCACGCTGACGCGGATGAGCAGAAACACCGGGATGAGCAAAAGATACGCGAGTAACCGAATCTGCAGTCCGGCGGGTGTCGCGACGGCGCCGATAGCGACAGCGGTCGAAAAATCCAGAACACCGTTGACGAACCAGAACGTCAGCAGCGAGGGAGCGAAGAGACAGGTGTTTAGTACGGCAGCGATGTGCCCCGTCGAGTAGGAGAACTCCTGTCGAAGCAGGTCCCGTGACGCCCGCTGTAACTGCGTCCGGACCGCGTCAAGTCTGGTCAATCGCTCGCGAACGCGAACCGAGGGAAGGTTCACGGGGATATCACAGATGCCGGTGGGTTTCGCTACTGCGGATGGTTGCCAGCCGTTCCATACCAGATTGTAGATTCTCAGTAGCAAATAATCGTAACTCACCGCCAGGTAACATCCTATCTGGGCCGACCCGCCATCCGAATTCGTAAAGCTGGACTAGAGTAGTCTCCTCCACACGGTCTGACTTGCTCACAGGAACTGCGGGAACGTTAGCTCGACGGAGCGAGGCCGTATGGCTCACCGCGTCGATGGCTCTCGACGAGGAGGACGTACGTCGCCTGACTCCACTGGAGGTTGGAGTTCCAGCTCACAGTGCCATCGCCGTCGACACGCTCTGGTAGGAGATTCGCAGTCGTCGTCCACTCAGCCGCGTGTGTAGTAACATGGTCCTCGACAGCATCGGGATCAACCCCGGACTGCCACCGGACCACGTCGGCGTACGCTTCACAGAGCGGCCAACCACCGTCCTCGGCGGTACCACTCGGCGTGTAGACGTCGCCCGGATAGCGACCGAGACACGGCGTCTCGTCGGCGCGCCACTGTGAGTCGTCAGCCAGTTCTACTGTCGATACCATCTCGGGCGAATCAGCCGCAACGACGTTCCACGGCCAGTAGGCCATGAAAGCCGCCGCGTCCGGGCGCTGATCCGGAGCCGGATGCCCGTATTCCGGACTGTCGGCTGTGACGAAGTGGTCGCCGTATGGCGTGTTCGTCTTGTAACAGTAGGTCTCCATATTGCTGGCCCAGATGTCTGCTCTTTCGCGACACTGTGCCGCAAAATTCTCGTCACCGATGGCGTCGGCCATCTCGGCCATGCAGCGTAGTCCCGCGATGGCCGCAGCGCTGCCCTCCGTGGAGTGGCCCCACACCTCTTCCCACGGGTCCTGATGGGCTTTCGGGAACCCCCAGTCGTTGTCCCAGGAAAGTAGGAACTCGGCGCCTCGTTCACTCATCGCGTAGTGTTTCTCTAGCAGATCGTCGTCGTCGGTCTCGCGCCAGAGTAGCCAGTGGGCATAGATCGGGCCGCCCACCTGGTCGAGTTGCAGGGCCCGCCAGTGGGCCTCACCCGTGGTGTAGTAGTTCTGCCACCACGTCCCCCGACGGTCGATATTTCGGTCGTCCGTCACGGCATCCTCACCTCGGATCTGCACCTCTTCGAGCCACTCCAGCGCGTCTCGTGCCTCATCCAACGCTCCGGCCGCGGCCAGCGCCTGAACAATGATTACCTGATCGCGCGGCCAGATGAATTTGTACGTCATGTCCGTCGGCTTGAAGGCGCCGGCAATCATCGCTTGACAGTGGTCCTCGACGCACTTCAGACTCGTTAACGACCGTTCGTAGCGGTCGTCGACCGCCGAGTCTCCCGTCGGGGAGGTTGTGACGCCGTCGTGCCAGTCTTCCCAGGCCTCGGTGAAGGCCTTCCGCTCGTTTTCGTAACCAGCATCGAGCGCATCGATAGCGTGGTCGATTGCTTTCTGTTCGCTCTGGGTAGCGAAGCCGACGGCGGTGAGCCACTCTTCGCTTTCGGCGTCGTCAACGTAGAGTCCCACGCCGACGTCAAGGTCGCCGCTATCGCTTTCAGTGTCGTCTATCCAGCCGTCCGACTCCTCATAAATATCTGCCCACGCACTCCGATCTACACCCTCGTGCTTGCCGATACGGCCGATGCGGTGGCCGTCGAATTTACGATAGCCATCGTGGGCCTGTGCGAAGGCGACGTGCCGGTTTCCGTCAGTCGCTGTCACTACGTCGTAGTCGCCCTCGTGTACGACGTGCGCGGCGTGTACCGCGTTCGGGTCTTCGTGACTGTGCCCCTTGATACCGAGATTGAACAGAGTGTACAACGTCCGCTCCCGGGCGGTGTCGAACGAGGCCCGGTTACGAACCAGGATAGAGCACTGGTTTGTGCTGGCGACCACGTCCTGCTTCAGCTGGCCGGTCGTCCCATCTTTGAATTCGAACTCGTTGGTGATCTGAATCTCGGGGACTGTCGACGCCGACCAGTCGATATCACTTCTGACGGCGTCGTCGCGGATATCGTAGCTCGTACCTAGTTCGGGGTCCCAGACGACCGTGTGCAGGTCGTAAAACAATTCTACGTCCGATCGGAACGCCGAGGTCTCTTCGATGAGAGCCCCGTTGTAGGATTGGCGAGGTGAGTCGTTGTAGCAGTTCGCCGTGACGAGGATGTGCTGGCTTTGTCCCGCCGGCGTGCTTAGGATGGCATCTTTATCGCTCGGAACATTGAATTCGTTCGGTGGCTCTGTCATGATACTGGTAGTTGATAACTAGTCACAAAAGCGTAGTGCAAACGAGCGTAACGGGATTACCAGGCCGTTACCACCACGACAGATTTTGTTTCGGGGCCACCAGCTCGTCACCTCCGCGGCGGACAGATGGCTTGCCAGTGGGACTTCGCAATAGCGTTCGTGCGGGGACCCTGCCATCCCAGCGTGCATATATTTATCTCGCCGGACAAAAAGAGCACGCGACGGAGTCCTGGGAGTTTACACGGTCTATGCCCACGCCTGCAGGTATCGAGTCCACACCGAACCCTGCCCGTTCCTGCACCGGCGCGCGACCGCTCCTGACATAGGAATTCTCCTACTCCGCGCTCCCTTTCTTCTGGGTGATGTGCGTCCGACATGCAACCGTGCAGAACTGATATTAAACGTTACTCCGAGATGTTGGTATGTGTCCTTCTCGGCCGGACGATATGCTGTTTCCCAATTCAGACAGTTCTGGAGATGCTGATTCTAGACTCTCGCGCCGTCGGATGTTGGCAGGCGGCTTGACAGCAGGTGTTGCGGCATCGGCCGGATGTGTCGGGAGCGACGAGTCCCCTAATCCGGACGACTCCCCGACGGTCTTCGTGTTCAACACCGGTGACGGAACGGTGAGTCTCATCGACCCGACGGAAGACAGCGTCGTCGGGACTCGCGATATCGGTCGCTCGGCTTCGTTTCCATCGAATCAATTCACCCCCACACTCACTGACCAAGTGACAGACTCGCTGTGGCTCAACGTCGGGCGGGGTGTCCAAGCGCTTGAAGTCGACTCGCTGTCGGAACAGCGTCGCATCGAGACCGGCTCCGGGGCGAATTGGCTCGAACAGACGCCTGACGGGGCACACGTCATCGTCAGTGCTCGCGAGCCCGCCCACCGTCAGTTTCGCATCGACGCCGATGCCGACTCCGAGACGTTTGGTGAGGTGACTGCCGAGCTAGACCGGCGGACGGAGGGCGGCCGCGGGGACCGGTCGGGCCCCGGCCCGTGTGACATCACTGTCCATCCCGATGGGGAGTACGCGTACGTCCCGGACATCTACAGCGACACGCTGACCGTTCTCTCGGTGGATCCCTTCGAGATCACGGCCCAGATCGACGTGGACCCTGTCGGCACCGGCCCGGCACGACCTTGGATGGGGACGGTCGCACCTGACGGCGAGACGCTGCTCGTCGAGCACAACGAGGGGAGCACCGGGACAGAGAGTATCTGGGACCTCAGCGATCCGGCGATGCCCGTCGAGCGAGTTCGACTGACCGCAGACGACGGGCTCGGCAGTCGCCCGTTGACGAACGAAATCGACGCGGACTCTGAACGCGGATTCGTGTTCACTCCCGGGTCGAACGATGTAACGGTCATTGACCTTGACGGAGGGACGGTCCAAACCCGTCTCGACCTCGGCGGCTCCGCGTTCGTCGGGACGTGGGACCCGAGCCACTCGAAGCTATACGTCCCTGTTCAGACCAACGACGAAGTAGCTGTCATCAACCCCGAGACTACCGAAATTGTCGAGCGAATCTCGGTCGGAGCGAATCCGTACGGGGCCACCTCGGCACAGGTCCGTCCAGCAGCGGATTCCACGTCGACGATGCAGGTCGCTATCGCCCGGTTGGGCCTCCGAGCGGAACCGGCAGAGACGACGTACTGTATCGGCAATTGTGCATGCAATCATCAACTCCAACAGTAGCTGATGATATCGCGTCGGCCACCAGCGATGGTTACGCCGACGAAACCCGGTAATTGAGGGGTTACAGCCAGTTTATTACTTACCATTGGGTATGTGGTTACTAGAGGTAATCGCACGGCGTCGGATGCGTCGGATTCACTACCTATGGTAAGCATACTCAGCGGTTTGGTTGGCGGATTGCTCGCAACGATCGTCATGACGATGTTCATGATGGCACTCGGAGACGACTCGCCCCCGCCGACGGCGGCACTGTGGGCGAAGTACGTCGGTGACGAGGGCCCCGAATCGTACATGATGCAGGGGATGGCGCTCCACATGATGTACGGTATCATCGCTGGTGGCGCGTTCGCCGTCGGTGTGACCGCATTCGGCCTCGGGGTCGGTGCGGGTGCACTCACGACTAGTCTGCTCTGGGCCGTCGTCTACGGTCTCGTGCTGACTGTCGTCGGGGCGGCCTTCTGGATGCGGGTCGTGCTCGCGATGGAGCCGAAGCCAGCGATGGTCGGTATGTTCGCCCTGTTCCACGTCATCTACGGTCTGGTTCTGGGAGCCGTCGTGACGTATCTACCGTTGTAGAATCCGACGTTGATTATTGGACGAATGAACAATGGACGATACCAGAATCGACGAGCGTATCGAGGCGAATACCCAGCGACTCGTCGAGACAACGCTGGACCTGCTGGCGTTCGATACCCAGAACCCGCCCGGGGAGACGACTGCAATCGTTGAGTACATCCACTCAGAGCTGACCGACTTAGAGCTGGAGACTGCCCGCGTCGGTGAAGACACTGTTCCCGGTATCGTCGGCTGGTTCCCCAGCCATCCGGACCCAGACCTCGTGTTTCTCGGGCATTTGGACACGGTTCCTTTCGATCCCGAACAGTGGTCTGTCGACCCGCTGGGCGAGCGCGACGGGGACGTTATCTACGGTCGCGGCGCCACGGACATGAAAGGCGCCGTCGCTGCAATGCTCTCCGTCGCCAACGTGTTCACCGAGACAACGGGGGCACCCCCGGACGTGGGATTCATTTTCACGAGTGACGAGGAAACCGGCGGCGAGGCTACGCTCTCTGAGGCGCTCGACACGTTCGAGACGCAACCGACAGCCTGTCTCATCGGGGAGATGACGGGCACAACCGACCGACCGTCGGTCGCTATCGCGGACAAAGGCAGTATCTGGCTGACGCTCAAGTCCACCGGCGACCCGGCCCACGGGTCTCGACCGATGCTCGGCACCAACGCCATCGACACCCTTTACGACACTGTCGACCACCTTCGAGAGGAACTTCGAGAGTACCGATTCGACCTCCATCCCGATGTCGACCGAATTCTCACACAGTCGGTGGCCCACTACGCGCCTACGATTGGCGAGCAGGCCGCCTGGGAGCTGTTCGAGTCCCCGACGGTCAATCTGGGGACGTTTTCCGGCGGGACGGCAATCAACAGTGTTCCCGTCTCGGCGACTGCACAGATCGACATTCGCCTGACTGCGAGCGTCACGATCGACCCGCTGATACAGCGACTACGGAGCTACATCGCGGGTACAGACGGCGTAGAGATAGTCTCTCTCGAAACGAGTGAAGGCACATACGAACGGACAGATGCACCCCTCGTGAGAGCAGTCCAGACGGCAGGCGAAGACGTGGGTGGCAAGCGGCTGTTCGCTCGAAGTGCCACGGGCGGTGGGGACGCGAAGATGCTTCGACAGCAGGGTATCACCACTGTCGAGTTCGCGCTTGGGACCCAGACGGCGCATTCCGTAGACGAACGGACGACAGTCACTGCGCTTTCCCAGACGGCGAAAATCTACAGTCTAATTCCGATATCATGGACGGAGTTGTAGGAGGTATCTGCAGTGTTAATTTTGGCTCTTTCCTCGGCTCGTAGCCTGTTACCCTGACGTTATCTGTGATTGATGTACAAGCACCGTGATTGTACGACCATGCTCACTGAAGGTGCCACGGCGCCGGAGTTTTCGCTACCAGGCGTTCCAGCGGACCAGTCAGAAGGCATCGAGCAATACGAATTGGCGGAAGCGCGTAAGACCAGCCCAGTGCTAATAAACTTCTATTTGTTCGATTTCAATCCACAGTGCCGACGCAACGTGTGTGACCTCCACGACATGTCCTGGTTCGATCTGGACTCTGATCTTCAGGTGTTCGGGATATCGACCGATAGCACGTTCAGCCACCGAGAATTCGCCAAACAAGAAGGATTAGATTTCCCACTCTTATCCGATAACGACGGGTCTGTCGCCGAGGCGTACGGGGTCCTCATCGACGAACTTCAAGGTCACAAGCGTATCGCTCGACGGGCCATCTATCTAATCGACGAAACCGGGACAGTCCGGTATAGTTGGATTGCTGATTCGCCAGACACCCAACCCGATTGGGAACGTGTCAAAGCCGTTGTCGAAGCGGTCAAAACGTAGCGAGAGGGCTTTCGAACACTCATTTTCGGAAGTCGTCCTCGGAGACGGAATACGAGCGGCTGACGTGGACTTATTTTGATATGCTTCAGTAAGTTAGTAACTATACGTAACTATATATTGCTACGTTCTCAACTATGAACATGAGCGAGTCGACAGATGCTATCCAGGTCTGGTGTGCCGGCGAAGACTGGTGCCCGGTCACCTCTACGGCGACGCTGATCTGTCGGAAGTGGCACCCGGTGATAGTCCATCGGTTGCTGAATGCTGGACCGATGGGATTCACCGAACTCAAAGAGGAGGTAGACGGCGTTTCAAATAAAGTCCTCTCGGATAGTCTGGAGGACCTACAGGACAAGAACCTCGTCAACCGCGCGATTGTGAGTGAAAAGCCGTTTCGTGTGGAGTACTCACTCACTGCCCAAGGTACGGAGCTAGAGCCGGTCATCCGAGCGATGGAGGAGTGGGGCAAAGCGAACCTGCAGACACCGTCAGATTCGAGTGCTGGCCGATTCTGAGGCCGTTGGAGGCGACTTCTGACGAACCCCGAGATGTGCCGTTCTGTGACTACACCTTGTTACATTTAGGTGAGCTACGGTTATTCAACGGGATGCCCTCTCATATTGTGTGACCAGACTCGACCTTCTCGACATCGACGACATCCCTGAATCGTACCACCATCTGTTTACCGACGACTATCTCGGCGACCGCCACATCTTCCGGGTGTGGGCGCACAATCCCGAGATACTGGAAGCCACGCTCGAGTACCTGAACACGCTTTACGACCAGTTGACCCCCCGGACCAAGGAACTGGTCATTCTTACCGTCGCCCACGCTCGCGGGGCGCGTTACGAGTGGCACCAGCACGTCGACATCGCCCGTGACAAGGGAGTCGAAACTGAGGAGATGCGAGCAATCGGCGGCGGTGATTTCTCCGGGTTCGACGACGAGGAGTTCGTCCTCCTCCAGTACGCAGAGGCCGTCGCCACTGGCGAGGTGACCGACCAGATTCACGCGGCACTGGAGACGGCGTACTCGCCGGCCGAAATCGTCGCTATCGGACTGTTGGTGGACTTCTATGTTGGCCTGTGTAACTACGTTGCCGCGGTTGACCTTCCGTTCGAAGGCGGCGAGTTCGTGGGTTGGACGCCCGCCGACGAAACGATCCAGTCACTGTTCGCCTGACGTATGGAGGTTCCAGTGCCCGGTAATCGGTTTGTGTTGCTCGGTAGCTTGGGTGCCGGAGCGATGGCTGTCGTGTCGGGGCAGATATCAGCGCTCACCGCCTTTCCGATGGACCAGTTCCTCGCCCACTGGTGGGTCTTTCCGGCCTCGATACTGTTTTCCACGGTTGCCCTGTCCTCGGGCGTCTCCGGCGCATTGTTTTTCAGCCCGTTCTTCATGCTCGTCGTCGGACTGACGCCGTCACAGGCCATTGGGGCCGGTCTCTTGACGGAGGTGTTCGGCATGGGGAACGGTCTCCGGTCGTACGTCAAACAGCGCGTCGTCGATTTCCAGACCGCCAAATGGCTCCTGTTGGGTTCGGTTCCCGCCATCGTCGTGGGTGCGTTCGCAGCCCACTACGTCGACCCGGGGATACTGAAACTCATCTTCGGTGCCGGACTGCTCCTCTTAGGCGGGTTTCTGGTATACTACGAGGCCCCGGACAAGTGTGAGCCCGGCGAATGCGAGGGTGAGTATCTAAAAAAGAAGAATTCTGGTCGTGGGACGACGACAGTAGAATCCACAGACGGGGAGAAATTCACGTACGACACCTGCTGGCGAGCTCCGGGAGTGGCGCTCTCGACTGTCGGTGGGTTCATTACGGGCCTCATCAGCGCCGGACTGCCAGAAATCGTGACGACGCAGCTCATCGTCCGCTGCCGTATCCCACCCAGAGTCGCCGTCGCGACGAGCGTCTTCGTTTTGGGTGTGACGGCTGTCGCCGGCGCTGTCGTTCACGCACTCACTGCAACACCTGTGTGGTATGTCGTCGCTTGGTCGATACCGGGCGTGCTCGTCGGCGGGACCATCGGAACGCGAGTGGGCAAGTTCCTCCCGAGTGAACTGATGGAGACCGGCCTCGGAGTGGTGTTCGGCATCGTGGGTGTCATCGTACTCGGGGTCGAACTATTCGCTGGATGAGGATGCAACCGCGGGACCTCCCACAACCATACCGGAGTCAGTTCGAGAGCTACCCGCCCAGTGCCAAACTCGTTTATCTCGCTCTCGTGGCCGATGGCCCGATGACGCAGGGACAACTTGCCGAAGAAACGATGCTTCCTCCGCGGACAGTTCGGAGCGCGCTTGACAGACTGGAGCGTGACGAGTTCGTCACATCTGAGCTCTACATCCCAGATGCTCGAAGGAAGCTGTTCGACATTGCCCTTAGCGAAACTCCCGATACGTCGTAGCCGTACCGGCTTATCGCCACGCCTCGAGGTCCATAGCGTCGCTGGCTTGAATCCAAGCCTCTTCCCGCTCCTCGTCGTAGATGAGTGCGTCACCCTCTGTCTGGATATACTGATAGCGCTCGTACTCGTCAGCAACCGGACCAGTAGTTGGACGTTCGTCAGGCTTTCTGCTGGACTCAGTGGGCATCGTGTTGGTTCTCTCCTATATTTTGTTCTACTCCGTGGTTACGCATAGTACCTCGCTTACCACAAAGTAACGCTGTTTCACCGATTTCTGAGGAGGAAGCCCACGGCTTTAGCTGTGGGAGGAATCCGTCCACGACACACACCAACTACGGTCGATAGCACTCTGACTCCCCACGCCGTCGATAGATTTTATAAAGAGATAGCTTAACATGTGAAATACAGATGGGGGACGTGATTCGCACCGTCAAAGTCAAACTCGATGTACCCGACGAGCGGTGCGACGACCTCCATCAAACCAAAGACCAGTTCCTCCACTGTGCGAATACAACCGCAGAATGGGCGTGGAGACATCCACACGACTACTGTGTAACCTCGAAGGAGAAAGCCGAGAACGCCCTCTACGACCGACTCCGAAACGAAACGGAGTTGACCGCGAACCTCGTCCAGAAAGGGATTAGACGGGCTATCGAGGCCACGAAAAGCGGTGTAGCCCGACTCAAGAACGGTGACAACACCAGCCAACCATACTTCGATGCGTGGAGCGTCGTCTACGACAAGCGTTCAGCGACGTTCCACTGTGACCATGTTTCCCTCTCAACAGTAAACGGTCGCGTCGAGTGCGATTACGTGATTCCCGACACTCCAGAGGGAACACCGATTGGTGGGTACCTGCTGAACGAGGACTACGAGTTCCGTATGTCCACACTCCAGTACGACCGACCCACGGAGTCGTTCTACCTCCACGCTCGACTGCGCCAAATCAAAAGCGAGCAAGAACAATCCACAACTTCTTCTGAAGACGCCAAGCACAGAACAGTCCTTGGTGTTGACCTGAATGTGGACGGCTCGCTTGCCGTGACTTCCACAGGCGTGTTCATCGGGAACGCCGACGAGATGAACCATCGACGCCGAGAGTTCGAGAAAACGCGCGGGTCGATGCAACAGGCGGGAACGCGGTCGGCACACCTGTCGATTCAGTCGATGAACGACCGCGAATACCGCTGGATGCAGGACGAACTACACCGCGCCTCAAACCAGATTCTCAAAGAAACCCGCGAACACGACTGTACGCATATCGCGTTCGAGAATCTGACCGATATTCGCAATCGGATGGCTGGTGCAAAGCGATTCCACGCATGGGCGTTCCGACGCCTCTACCAGTACGTCGAATACAAAGCCGAGTTGTTCGGCATCGGGGTTGAACAGGTCAGTCCTGCGTATACCAGTCAGCGTTGCTCAAGGTGCGGATTCACTCAGAAGAACAACAGGCGGTCAAAGCACCAGTTCGTGTGTCAGAAGTGTGAATATGAACTGAACGCGGATTATAACGCGAGCAAGAATATCGCTCGCAAACTTCTCAAACGTCTCCACTCGGGGCAGAAGTCTTCGAGTGGAGGCGCACCCTGTCAGTGTGCGCTAACGTCAGGGACGCTGAACCTGAATGGTGAGTTCCACGCCTCCGTCGAATCGACGGCAGAAGGGGAGTCCACTGACAAGCCCACGACTTCAGTCGTGGGTAACTGACGAGCGAAATCAGCACTCTCCCGCTGTACCGCGTTACCCCAATGTGAGATGCAGTTATGACCCCTTGCTGAGTTGTTTCGACAAGAGCAAACGATGACTGATTCCGATATGGACCTCACTGCCCCTGAACTGTCTCCGGACGACTTCCTTCGAATCGACGACCCACATTTCGGGCCCGACAACGTCGCCATCGTGACCGGCGCCGCGTCGGGTATCGGGCGGGCGACCGCGACTGCACTCGCCTCGAACGGTCTCACTGTCGTCGGGGCAGATATCGACACTGAAGGCCTTGCGGAAACCGGAGACCTCGTCGAAGAATTCGATGCCTCTGGAACCTTCCACGGAGTTGAGACGGACCTCACGAACGACGCCGACGTCGAGGCGGTCGTCGACGCGGCGGCCGAAGAAGGCAATCTCAGATACGTCGCCAATATCGCCGGGATGCAACACATCGCCTCCATCGCGGAGTTCCCGATGGACCGGTACGACCTGCTGCTCGACATCATGCTTCGGTCGCCGTTCAAGATGGCGCAGGCGGCGATACCCCATATCGAGGCAACCAATGACGGTGTGGGCGCTATCGCGAATATGTCGTCGGTCCACGGCCACTACGCGACGAAAGACAAGCCGGCCTACATCACCGCGAAACACGGGCTAGCAGGATTGACCCGTTCCATCGCTGCGGAGGGTGACGGCACGCTCCGTGGCTTCTCGGTCAGCGTCGGCTATGTCCTCACCCCGCTGATGGTCAACCAGATTGAGGACACGGCCCAAGAACGGGGAATCTCGAAGCAAGAGGTTATCGAGGACGTGATGCTCGGACAGGCACGGACCAAGGAGATGATGACGCCTGCGGAAGTGGCGAATCTGTTCACCTTCGGCTTCTCCGGCCACGCGAAACACCTCAACGGCGGGGACCTGTTGTTCGACGGCGGCTACGTCCACACCTATGAGTGAGGACAGCGGTCCAACGCGCGTCGCTATCGCCTGTCAAGGCGGTGGGAGTCACACGGCGTTCACGTCTGGCGTTCTGCAAGAGATTCTGGACGACTGGGACGACACCGAGTACGAACTGGTCGGTATCAGCGGGACCTCCGGCGGCGCGTTCAACGCCCTCGCGATGTGGTACGGACTGCTGACCGGTGAGCCCGAGGATGCGGTGACGATTCTCGACGGGATCTGGGACGATATCGCCACTGACGGACCACAGGACCGGTGGCTCAATCAGGTCGTCACTGGCATCTCCCGGATGGAGAGCGCTGGATTCGCAATTCCAACCGTGAGTCCATCGCAAGTGCCCGGACCAGAACTCGGGAAGCGGCGGATTCGAACGGTGCTGGAACGGTACATCGATTTCGAGGAAATCCCCGACCTCTGTCAGCGGGATGCCCCGGAACTTGTCGTCGGGACGGTCGATATCAACGCCGGTGTGTTCGAGACGTTCACCAACGAGGACGTCACCGTCGAGGCCGTCCTGGCCTCGGCAGCAGTTCCGAATCTATTCGAGGCGGTGAAGATACACGATCACTACCACTGGGACGGCCTGTTTTCCCAGAATCCACCGGTCAACGACTTGATGTCACAGCCGCCCGAGCGAAAGCCCGAGGAGCTGTGGATTATCCAGGTCAATCCGCAGGAGTTTGAGGGCGAACCTACCACGAGTGAGGTCATCGCCGACCGTCGCAACGAACTGTCTGGCAACATTTCGCTCAATCAGGAACTGGGGTTCATCGAACGGGTCAACGATTGGATCGAGAGCGGGAAACTCCCGGCCGACGAGTTCGTCCGGACTGACATCCGGCGCATCGAGATGGGGAAACGGTTCCACTGCTCGACGAAGGTCGACCGGGACCCAGGCTTCCTGAACGACCTGAAAGAACTCGGTCGAGAGCGGGCCAGGGAGTTTCTCGACAAGGAGCCGAGTTCGGACTGAGGGCTCCGAATTTCAGTCACAGTCCATCGCGCAGTCGTACGATTTGCTGTATATCCAGTATCCGTCGTCCTCCGGTGGTTGTACTGTCGCATAATCAAGCGAGAGTCGGGGAGCCTTGTCTTGATTCAGTGTCTCGACCAACTGCCACTTGCTGTCGGGTGAGGCCAACGTGATACGATATTGCCAAACCATCACGTCTTCGTCAGTGACACGGATAGCGAACGTTTCGTGCTGGATATCGGTTCGCGGTGGGGATACCGACCCTGACGGCGGTGATTCGACTGATATATGGGATATGCCATCATTACAAAAATGAATCAAGATACTGTTGGAAAGCCACCAGTGGATGCTGAACTTACCATTAAGAAGGGTAACGTTTCGACGCACTCGACTGGTGGGGTAACAGAACGCTACTGAGAAGTGGCTGGCTTGACAGAACTAGTAACCCGAATCACGCTGCGACGACTGTTTTTTAACTATCCTTCCGCTTTATGATGTTCAGGTCTGTCTATTTCTATATGGCACAAGAAACGCAGGCCTTCGAACAGACCGGAACTGTACAAGACGCGCCGTCGTGGCAACACGGTTTAGAAGCGGGATTGATTGGCGGACTCGTTATGGGTGTTATGTTTACGTTGCTGATGCCGCCCGTTATCGAGAACGCGATTCCGGCGCTCGTCGGCCTGTCCGGTGGGGCCGCTGGTTGGGTCGTCCATATGTCGATCAGCGGTGTGTTCGGCGTCGTCTTCGTCGCGGCGTTGACCCATCCTCGACTGGCAACCGTCGCAGAGTCGCTAGGCGGCGTCGTGGGGCTCGGTCTCGCGTACGGCGTCCTCCTTTGGGGTGTCGCCGCCGGCGTTGGCATGCCGCTGTGGC
>JGI12330J12834_1000330_pt1 | contig 16737 bp, 17 predicted proteins | sample A23E1SouthBayCA_FD_12834 | JGI IMG/M metagenome (IMG submission 12834) | reverse complement strand
GACGTGCTGTACAGCAAGGAGCCCGGTGAGGATGGCCCACATCCGGGTCGGGTCTGTACGGGCATCACGGAGATGCCGGAGTTCGGGGAGGGCCTCTACCTCGAAATCCCGATGGCGGCGGCGTCACGCAAATGTCTCGTTCGAGGCGACGACTCGTCGACAGAGCCGGACGATGGCGGGGAGATACTGACGCGAGTCAAAGACAACAACCTGTACGTTCCAGTCGGTGATTTCGACACCAAGTATCGGGACTACGCTGAGCGGGCGTTCAAGAAGCTCTTGCGGGTCCAGGAGGACGGCCTCTCCGACGACCAGCTAACGTGGCTGACCACAAACGAGTCCGCCATCACGGAGCGGATCGACCGCTTCCTCGAAACCGGCCATCACGAGCGAATCTGGCGGAACTGGGACCGTGGGGAGCGGACGATCCGCGTCCTCCGGCGGGCCCTTAGTGACGCCCCCGACGACGTGGCGCAAAAGGGCGAGTTCCACACGGCGAAGGAGCTCTACCGAGCGGTCGAAGCGTACGACGCCGAGGATGAGTGGGAATCCTCTGTAACGGACTGGATATCGAGTCCGAGCAGTCTCGCGAAGACGCTGGCCGACCACGAGTCCCACTCGGCCGTCACGATCGACCGCGACGGGCGCGTCAACACCTATCGAATCGGGCGAGCCGGAACCGGCGCCGAACAGATCGAGGTCCGGGAGATCGAGGACCTCTTCGAACTTCCCTGTATGGCGAATATGGAGGAGCGGCTACACGAGAAGAAGCCCGTCCGGAAGGACCTCTACAACTTCGCGCGGATGGTGATGTGGCTGCCGCAGTATCAGGACAGCAGCCTCGACGAAATCGTCACGGATCTCAAGGACGTCTTCTCTCGGTGGCCGTGGTACGACGAGCAGGAGACCGAGTACCAGGTCCGGTACGAATTCTCGAACACGATCGACGGCGACACGCCGTTGCCGATGAACTGCGATAACGACGATCTACAGCGCTACTGCATCGGGCAAGACCAATGTCCCTACTCGATCTGGGGCAGCCTCCCGTTCCCGGACGAGATGTACGAGCAGGTCGAGGAGGAATCAGCTGGCCCCACTGAGCAATTCTGAATCATAGACACCCGCGAATCTGTGGAACTCTTAGATAGTGATTGGTTTGGCGACTACTCCCGGTTCAGAGCGTCACGACGATGAAGTACCTCCACTCGGATTCGGATACTCGAAGGTGTGTAGTCGAACAAATCTGGTAACCTTCTCAGCTTTCTATTTCACTTTGACACCCGCAATACTGATATATCGAGATTTACAGCTTTGATGTATGAGTGGAGACGATAGAGAGCCAATTAAGCGATATGTGACTTGTTCAAAACCCGGTTGCGACAATCAAATTGGCCGGGAACACGATTTCTGCCCCCTACATCGAGAATAATGTCAGATGATGAGAAACGGATGCTCCAAGGGGTTTGCAGGGCAAGTGGCTGTGACAATCGTATTGGTCGGGAACACGATTACTGCTTCAAACACCGGGAGGCTTAATCAACTCCGCTATGTCTGACGAAGAAGATAAACTGAGTATATCGGCTAATGTTAAAGTGTGTCTTAAAGACGGCTGTGAAGCCAGCATCGGGCGAGAACACAAATTCTGTCCGAAGCACCGAGAATGATTATGTCGGACGATGACCCCTTTGAGATAGATCAAAAGCTTAGCTTGTGTGCTAAGTCGGGATGTGACGCCCCCATAGGCCGAGAACACGAATTTTGTCCAAAACATCGAGACTGAGTATGTCTGACGACGAATTTGAAACCGAGGCATTACAGAAGACCTGTGCTGAATCAGGATGTAAAGCCGCAGTAGGTCGGGAACACGACTACTGCTTTGAACACCGTGAATAATTAGATGATTTCCATAGGATCGGTATATCTCATTTTACTTGGTGCTTTTATATTCGTGCCCGCTGTTCAGATTCTGATCAATCCAGCATCAACTACCGAAGCTCCTTCCTCTGAGGATTCAATGTCGGTGGTTGATAGAACAGCATCAGAATCTGTCGCCCTGTTTGCCATCGTGTTAGTAGTGATTCAATTTATACTGGAAGATAACCAGATGAGCTACTATCAGGAACTTACAATTGGAGTCCTGACGGTCTGTGCTGGTTTCTTGATGCTAACGTTCATTCTGGAACTCTTTAGCGACATCAAAGTGGTTCTATTTCACCTACAAATCACCGCTCTCAGATACTCCGGCCTGCTTCTGTTTTCTGGACTGTTTTTCCTCCTCCAATCATACCAATTGAATCCGAAAATACAGCTACTATTCGGTGTGTTCGTTCTCCTTTCTTGGGTCACTTGGATAGTCCACGAGCTGAATTACCTATTCAGAATCCAGCGTAGGGAATGGGATAATAGAAATATAGATCGGGGAGAGTGGTTCCTCAAAGCAATTCGTAACAAGTGAGATTTGTCTCTGTCGAAGCCTTAGCGAGTGATTTATTCTGACCCAGTTGCGGTCAATACAGAGGGCGTGCTTACCGTCCAGTAGATTATGGTTCAGTAAAGTGGTCAAAGGAAAGTCAGAAACATTCTGCCAACCTCTCTCAACCCCCGGTAGATAAGACAAGTCGTGTCATCGTCTCAAATGAGATGGGTAAACCACTGCGTTGGCCGGTTCCAGCAATCTTCGCTGTCCTAGCAGGAGTCTCTATCGTAGCAGCGGAACTGTCTCACTACGACCTTTCATCGAACGGGCAACAAGTCTTTGCCACGTTAGCGTCAATCCAAGCAGCCATATTTGCCATCGTTTTCTCAGTTGTCGTCCTGGGTATCCAGCTCTCCACCTCTAGGTACTCCACTCGATTAGCTAACCTGTTCAGATCTGACGGAGGATACAAGAAGACTGTCGGTATCTTCGTTGCCTCAATCGGTATCGACGTAATCGGTCTTCTCGCATTCACTCACGTCTCTCCATTCACTCTGAGACTTCTAACCAGCCTGGCGCTCGGTCTCGCAATTGTATCCTTCACTGTCCTGTACTTCTTCGTCGACCGGACCTTAGAACAGACCACGCCCGAGGGCATCATCAAGCGGGTAAAGCAAGAGCTCACACCACAGCAGATTATCTCAGATGCAGAAGCAGCTGATGATGATCCATCCGAAACAGACCCTTTCCTCGTCCCAGTATCCATCGTACGGTCAGCGATCGACGACCGAGACGTTCCCGCTGTGACAAGAGGACTCAACGTCATCGACAACCAAGTCGAAGAACTTCTAAAGTTCGTATCTACAGAGCAGGTCGAAGACGAAACACCCGTAGGAGACTCCCTTGAGGAACTGTGTACGAATAGGCTGCCAAGTGCCGGTGAAAAAGCAGCAGACGAAGACTTGGGCGAAGCCGGATCCACAACCGTCGACACACTATCTTCCGTCGGAAGCAATGCCGTCGAACAAAGCCACGGCCCAGTCGTAGTCCACAGTTCACAAGGCCTCGGAAAACTCATCAGCAACGTCAACTTTGAAACAACCGGTGAGAAAATCCGGAAGGAAGCAGTCGAGAAATCTACAGAGGTTCTCACAGAAGCAGCCGAGGCAAAACTCTGGGACGCGACAGGTACGGGGACACGAGTCCTGGGTTGGCGGGCCGCTCAATCTGTTATGCAGCGAGGTCCTACTGAAAACTTTGATCGGCCATACACCAGTCTAATCCTCCGATACCTGCCCAGTATCTTGAAGGAAGTTGTTGAGGGTGTACCTGATGATCTAGGTACAAATCAGCTTCAGAAGGGGCTGATAGGCCGAGACAGTAAACACGCGACCTCACCTGAGCAGTGGGCGTTATGGTGTTGTTATGCCGCAATGTCAGAAGCCACATCATCAGTTATCCGGTACGAGTTAAACCACGGTGAAGAGATTGTCAAATGGGAGAGAGCAGGGAACGGCTGGTCCCAATGTATCTCCACACTGGAGAACTCCAACTTTGATTACTTGCTCCGACTCTGGCTCGGAACCCTTCTCTATATAGAGTACATCAGCTTTGAGACAGACGATCAGCACTTGTCTGATTTTCATTCATCAGCACGATTCGATGTCTCTCGAGATACCTTTATGCAGACTATCGATGATATCCTTCAAGAACGGTTTGACCCACGGTCCCGAGTCGACTTGTTACCAGGCTATTTCGATCCCATTGAAACCCCCCAGACAGGCTATCCAGCGCCGCCCCTCTCTGACGCAGACCGCACTTTCGAAGAGTGGTTGAAGCATCAAAAGAAAATTATGCCAGACAGCCCCTCCGGATGGGGGATTTCAGTAGAGAGGACGGAGGAAGAGATTAAAGAGGAAATCGAAGAAGGCGAGGACGGCCAAGAAGACAATGGCGGAGACGTCGATTCGTGACAGCTAAGCCTCTTAAGACAAGTTTTTAGATCTAATTGCATTTTAATTCCCCAGTTAGCATTCTACATCTATCAAGCCGGTTATGTTAGTTCTGAAGGCTTCAACAGACCTACTCCCCTCAGGATTTCAATAATTGAACTACAGACTAGAATCAAATTCTTCTGAACCCCCGTCGAGCTATTTTCAGCATCTAATACGACCGAAACCGGGGGAATTGGCGGTATTTCTCGATTCGAAGTGCCGAACAGAAGGACCTCGAGAGACTCAGAACAGGTAAGGTACCGGTTCCATTGTACCCAGATACGGCCGTAATCACCTTCGTTACCCCGCCGTCGAGCAATTTTTGAAATCACAGGAATATCCCGGAACTCGTCGAGGTACTTTCTACGCCCTCAAATCGGCCCGACGGGCCTCTTCTGCAATTTGAGTTCGTTATTTCGGCTTGCATATCGCGGTTTTAGTCCAAAGAAAGAGGCGATATGCAATGTGCGAAGGCCGCCGGCTCTCTCAGGCCGAGGGGCCATCACAGGGGTAGCGGAGTCGCGGAAGTATCAGATATAGCGCATAGGTTGACGGGGTGCGTTTCGGTGGTGTCTGTTGCCCCCGCGAGGGGCTGGCGGGGCGCATCACGTGCCCCCGATAGACGATGGCTTCGGAACGACGCAGCAAGTCACGAGCAGCGCATCAGGCAGGAACTACCACCGACGGTGAGGCGCCGTGGGCGGACCTCGAGATGACGGTTCCGACCGACCGGGATCACGCGTCGGTCGTCGCCCTCGTGGATTGTGCTCTCGTCGAACTCACGCACGAAACCGTGGGGGCCGTCTTCATCTCCCGGCAGGTCGGGCGGTCGACGCGGACGCAGTACGTCGCCGCCGACGATGTCGGCGAGCAGTTCCAGAAACGGCACTTCGACGACCGGCAGGGCTGGTACGAGACCACCGTCCCTCGACGAGCCGTTCGCGATGAGCTCATCACTCAGCTCACGCGGTCGCCTTCGACGTCGGCGGAGCGGTCAGGTGAGAGAGCAGCCAGCGAGCCAGACACCTTCGTCGTGAAGTCAGTTCGAAAGCTCCGAACGCCGTAGCAGCTAGACTTAACCAACATTCCGAACCGATACCGACACAATGTTGGTTAACGCTGGGACCGGATCCACTCCCTCGCCCCCACCCACCGCCCGACTCCTCGAGTGAGTGAACCCTGGCGGCCGGTCGGATCGAACGGTCGTCGCGACGGGTTTTATCGGGCCGCTAATCTTCGAGAGCGAGTATGGTCGTCGTCGATGAGGTCACCAAACTGAGCGAGCGCCGTACCCAAACTTCGTCCGAGGCGTTTCCGGACGATGCGCTGGCGTCGATTCGGTCGGCCGTCGAGGCCGTCCCAGCAAGTGTCTTCGACGGCTCGACGAAACACACGGAGGTCGGCGGGTTCGATGCTACGATCGCCGACGGGCTCTCGCAGTACGAGTACGAAGGGGACGCCGCCGGCGGCTACAACCCGAACTGTAAGCTCTGGTCGCATCAGGGGTTTAACTACAGCGTCGACCTCTACGACGCCGACGCCCGCATCGCAATCGAGGTCGAGAAGAGCGAGCGGAAGAACGTCAGCGACGACCTCCTCAAGTTCCAGAAGGGGTACCGCACCCAGAAGGACGGTCAGCCAAAGATCGAGTTCGGCTGTCTGGTGGTGCCAGTAAACTACCTGGGTCGGCATAACCTGTACCAGCACAGTCTGACTAAGCTCGACTTCATGAAGGGCGTCCTGTTCATCGACGACGTCGCCGTCATCGGCTATCGAGACCCGCGACCGAACTGATACTGTCGGCCCTGACTGTTTATCTGCGCCAGGAGGCGTGCAGCGCGCAATAGCGTGCGCTGCGTGACTCACCATGCCGGGACCCGATCCGCACGACGACACGAGTCGCGACTACGAACGGTTCGAGAAGGAACAGCTCGCCCAGGACCGCGACGCCATCGGCGACGACACGGCGGACATCGACAACGCGACGGCCCAGCGCCTGGTTAGCGACCTCGTCGACGCGGACGTTGTCACTCCGGTTCCTGAGGACCACGTTCTGGTTCACGACCCGAGTGGCACAGCCTTCGACTCGACGACGCAGCTGGCAGTCTTCTACCGTGGCTGGACGGCTGGCCACGACGCCGACGCGGAGGGTAAGTGATGCAGCAAACGCTCGTTGGCTGTGCCTTCTGCGACGCCCCGCCCGGTACCGAGACTGGCGAGGCGCATACCTGGGGAACAGATGAGCGGGTCACCCACCCGATCTGTGTCGACTGCGCGATCCAGACGGAACCGGACCCCGACGAGCGCAATCGCTACGCCTGCGACGGGTGCGGGCTCGTCGTCGACGCACTTGCAGCGCTCACGCGGTTCCGCGTCGAACTTGGGCATCTCGAAGGCCCGTTGCAGTTGTGCGCTCGCTGTAGTCCGAGTGGGCTCGCGACGTACTGGACACGAGATCTCGAGGAACATCTTGTTGAGCAGTAGTTGGCTTCTCACCCGATGGCCGCAACCACCATCACGTTGAAATACGTCGATACACCTAATACACTCACCGACAAAAAATACATATGCCCATCGACATCGAGACCTTCGAATCCTCCCCCGAAGACCGGCTCCAGCACTCCGGAGAGACGAACGCAGACCGTGTGATGCGGTTCCTCGCTGCGCATCCCGAGCAGGCGTTCACGCAGAGCGAGATTCGCGACGCAACTGACGTCAAAGCAGGGAGCATCAGCGTCGTCCTCTCCCGGCTCGAAGATCGCGGGCTCGTCCGGCACAAGGGCAATTACTGGGCGCTCGGTGAGGTCGATGACGTCGCGGCGTACGCCAGTATGCTTGAGAGTACGCGAGCAGCCAACGACCGCTTCGGTGAGGAGGACATGGACGAGTGGTTGGAGCACGCCGTCGACGACGAAGACGAGGCGACTGAATGAGCTATCAGCGCGGGGATGTCGTCTGGGGGCCGGACCCGTTCAAGTCCGGAGAGAACCCGCGGCCGTGGCTCATCCTCAACAACGACACGCATCCATTCGGTGCAGAGGAGTACATGACGGTCACACTAACGACGACGCCCCACGACGAGGGGATTCCTCTCGACGACGCCGACTGGGTCGAGGGCGGGATGCCCAGGCAGAGCTACGCCTCGCCGTGGGCCGTCGCGTCGCCGAAGCACGCCGCGATTGTTCGACGCCAAGGCCGCCTCGAGGAGTCGTTCGTCCAGACTGTCGTCGACGCACTCGGAACGTATCTTGAACCACCGGCCGAGGAATGACCAATCACGCGACCGTGTACGACATCCAGGAACGAACTGGTAATCCCGCGCACGCATCTGTCGACAGGGTTTGTGAGCGGCTGCTCGACCGTGCGGCTACCCCGCGAACGGATCACCCGGATGCACATCTCGATGAAACGATGGCCACGGTTGTCGCTCGATACGGGGACGCAGTCGTTCGGGCGGTCATCCACCAGGTCCTCGTCGACGGCGTCCCGTTTCGGACGGCCGCTGCAGATCACGATGTGGCGGCACTCGATGGCGTTCGGATCGGAACTGTCGCAACACAGGTCCTCAGCGAGCTGAACACAGGCTCGTAGGCGTCTTTGAAAGCCCTCGGCCGCTCGACGTCCCGCAACCGCGCGAGACGCAGTCTCGCTGGCCCTCGTTCGCTACGCTCACGAGAACGCCGCAGCGCTCCTCGTGCCTGCGGTGCTTGCGGGGGACGGCCGAAGCGGCCTCGCCCTTTCTGAGTCCACCAGGAGTGTCGATGGCCCACCGAGCGACGTGGTCGGCTGGACAGGTGTGTACGTGACGGCCCGCCCCGCTCGCCGCTGCCGCCCTCCGCGTCGCTCGCGACCGACCATTCCGGGCCTGCGGGCGCTCTCCGCACCTCCCGCGCCCGTTCCGGGCTAAAATGAATGTGGTGATAACAGTATATCTATCACTTTGAGGGCTAAAACCGACGACTTCTGTAGAGAATCGCGAAGAGGATAGCAAAAGCGATAGAGCCGAGCATTAGCAAAATTCGTGCGATAGGGACGAGCTGGTCTAAGCCAACAACGAGGCCAATCGCCCCAAGAACGATGGGAACCGATAGATCATGAAAAACGCCGATCAAAAAATCCGTTGAGTCACCGGAAACCCGAACCGGTTTACAGAGACCGTAGTCAGACTCATCCTGGAGTCCGAGCCGGGACCGTATATCCTGGTCAAGATGGATACTAGGAATATCATCCGTTGCATGGACAGCTTTGAGGTCGAGCGACTCTGCGCAGTTTGCAGGAACATAGACATCCGCGTCTTCATTTTTGGCTTTCTGCTCCATCTTTTTGGTTCGATCTTCAGTATCATCTGAGATTGGTAATGCTTTGACGGCGACTGGACGAGTCATCGGGGTCGAAAGAATTACTCGATCACCTGGTTTGAGGCCTAACAATTGGAGGGTTTCACTAGGTAGACGACAGACCCTATTTTCTAAATCTGGATTAACTGACATTTTAGTTCGACATACTTCTGTGCGCATTCCAAGCATCGAATTGAGCCAGCGACGGAGATGTTCAAGCGGCGACAGTGAAGAATCTCGCCGTTCTCTGTAGGGACCGATTGAGACTTTATCATCATCACCGACTCCGAGAGCACACCGAAGTGTCTCATCAACTCCGAACGTATCTGAATCAAGGTGATCGCGAATCTGAAGTTTTGCCTGAATCTCAGTCGTCACCTGTTCTCTCTCGTATTTTAGAACGACAAGATCACCAGTATCACTATTTGACAATTCATTAGCCGCAAATTCAGGGGCGACCTGAACGACGTATTCGACAGTATCTCCCCGGTTTTTAGTTCCCATAACCTCTCCTGAGATCCACTCCATAACGGTTTGACAGAAGGAAAATACCTAAAATTTGCTCCGGAGATCTCCCCCTGTGTAATCACATAGCCAGTAGATCATAGCAGTTAATCATTGTCCAGACCCTACAGAGTATACGGAGAAAGTAGTGACTAATATTGAATTTATTTTTGAGGCGCTACAATCCGATTGGCCCACGGAACGTCCATCCGATACTCTTCCGTCTCGGGTCGCAAGCGTTGATGCTAAACTATGCTATAACCAGTCAGAAGACGAGTTCTATGCATTTTTACTTGGTGATATAAATGCCAATCCAGGAGGTATTCAAGATCGTACGAATAAAAGTAAGCGAGATATTGAAACCATCGTTAGTGACGCATTCCTATCAAATATCAAGGGGAGTGATCTTCAGATAGCCATAGTCCTACCTGAAGATGTGTACGATGACCGTGCAAGTCAATGGTTATCCCCAAAATCATGGTATACTCGCGACCGACAAACTATTGTCCGTGCGATTAGAGGTCATAGGCGAGTTTCGTCAGTTATCGAAGTCACCGATCGCTCGCACCTCAGAAATATGTCCGGTGTTCTCTCTGTCACCGGTGAAGATGAAACCAGGCCAGTTAGCGGATACGTAAACCTAGATGATACGGATTGCGGTCTCTTCCGTGCACTAAATGGGGATGTAGCTATGCTTTCCAAAGGAGCAAATGCCCCAACTGCAATCTGGAACCCTCAATTCGACGAGACAGGGAAAGTTAGCCTTCTCCGAACTGCAACCGACCGTGTAACCAACGTTCCAAACGTCTGTGTCCCACGCTTCGCACGTGTTGAATCACTCAAGGAGCTCGAGCGATTCCGCGATGAAGTCGGTGACATTATTCTTAAGAGTCCGTTCGGGACGCATGGCAATGAAGTTATACCTATCCGTGAAGACGAATCACCTCTTCAACGTATCAGGGCGGCAGAAGCGCGCATTCGTAATGCAATCGAACACCCCTCGTTCAAGATATACAACGAAACGAACAACGAATTCGTGTTTAATGCTCGTGGATGGGAAAGTGGCTACGGGGTCGTCGAAGAGGTGATAGCTGGGAGTCTCAATCGAGGGGAGCATTCGTTCGAAGTTCTCGAACTGAACAAAGCGGACAACACCTATCCGATAGATTTCGTCCCCCTCACCGTTTGTCGTGGGGGCAGACAATCGGAAACCCCCTCTATAATGGTTCGGATATCTACGATTGACAATCTTAATGCTAATCTCCATTCCAAGTCGATGGCACTTGAAGCGCTTCCAGTCGCTTTCGAGGAGGGGATCGATGTTCACCTCAATGAGAAAGTGCCACGAGCCATCGAGATCCAACAAGAAGCAGAGCGGATAGCCCAACGTCCGGTCTCAATTGAGGAACTACGATATCCGTTACAGCAAGCGGGGCGACTAGCGTTACTAGTCCGTAACCAAACTGCGTTACAGATCGAGCAGACACTCTTAAGAGACAAATAATCGAGAATAGACGTGAAATCTATTGTCTGCGTTTTAGATTCAGTTCGCCTTCCGTATTGCTCGTGATAGAACATTCCAGACAATCTGCCGAACTAAAATGAATGTGCTCTCGGCATCAGCAGTAAGCACGGGAGGTCGCGTGACCACTCAGCTCCGATGAGGTACGTCCGACCGAGTCGTGTTGTGCTGTTTTTGAGCGCCTGCAAAGGGTGCAGGCGCAGTCGGTCACGTCTGTACTCGAAGAGGTGATTCAAAATGTGCTATCACCGTCAGCGACAGGTGTATCGTCAGATGGAGGCGCGATGATCGATGCCAGTAGAGCTCACCGAGATCGAAGAGGTCGAAGTCGAACTGGAACAGTGGTTGGTCGACCAGGCCGAAAACGGTATCCCAGAGGTCGTCCTGATCGGACTTCTTCGGGACTACGCAGACGATATCGAACACCTCGGCTACGTGCCGCGAATGTGGGGTGAGTCCGACCGATGAGACGGACCAACACCTTCGAGGTCGTTCCCCAATCGAAACAGGCCGACATCGTCCTCCGACGCCTCCTCGATGCGTCAGCAAGCCTCTGGAACCAGCTCACCTACGAGCGCCGGCAGCAGTTCTTCGCCGGTGAGAACGTCTGGGACTGTGCGGACTACTACGACGAGTACGTCGACGTGCTGGGGTCGGCGACGACCCAGCAGGTCACCCGCGTCAACGACGCTGCCTGGCGGTCGTTCTTCGAAACGGTCGAAGAGGCCGACCAGGACGTCAGTCCACCCGGCTACTGGGGCAACCAAGCCGACGGGCGGGACCTGCGGACCTACATCCGCAACGACGCCTATACGGTCCGGTGGGGCGAGCGCTCCCGACTTGAGGTTTCTATCGGCAGCCAGCTCAAAGACGAGTATGGCTTCGGTCGGTTCGAACGGCTCCGGGTTGCCGTCCGCGGCGAACCGCAGTGGCAAGGCGACCAGGGGCGCCTCCATCTCACCTACGACGACGTCGATGAGACGTATCGCGCCCACCAGCCGGTGACGGTCTCCGAGGCTGAACAGGCGACGCCGACTGGGACGGACGTCGCCGCACTCGATATCGGTGCGAACGTCCTCGTAGCATGTACGACGACGACCGGCGACCAGTATTGGTACAGCGGCCAGGAACCGTTTCGGCAGTTTCGCGAAACCACCGAGCGCATCACCGACGCCAAAGCGAAGCTACCGGATGGACAGCAGACCAGCAAGCGGATCCAGCGCCTCTATCAGAAGCGATCCCGCCGGCGCGACCACGCCGTGAACGCGCTCCTGCGTGACCTTGTTGAGCGACTCCACGAGGACGGTGTCGAAACCCTCTATCACGGCGACCTCACCGGTGTCCTTGGCGAGTACTGGTCGGTCGAGGCGAACCTCAAAGCCCGCACGTTCTGGGCGCACCGGCAGTGTCTCGACCAGCTCGCAAACGTCTGCGAGGAGTACGGGATCGAGGTGGCCTCACTCTCCGAGGCGTGGACCTCCCAAACGTGTCCGGAGTGCGGCGAGCGCGAACAGACCCGCCGGCATCGCGAGACGCTGACCTGTCCGTGCGGCTTCGAGGGCCACGCCGATCTCGTCGCGTCACGAACCTTGCTCGAACAGGCAACGAATACAGCAGTCAGGCCGACGGCACGGCCCGTGCGGTTCCAGTGGGACGATCATCAGTGGTACCCCGTCAAGGGAGCCACGATGGTTCCCATCGAATAGCGCACAGACCCGCAAGGTGCCGCCGTGGTGTCGACGAGACACCAGCGAGCGGACGCTCCGTGTACGCGGAGTGGATGTCGATCCGCTGGTCGCTCGCTTTTCCAGCTGCTAGCGCTTTCAGTAATGCTCTAACTGTTGTCGGTGGAATGGGGGGTTATGTGGGTAGACATTCTCGTGGTCGCGGTCAGTTTGATCGGCTCTTTCCTGATTTCGATTTATACGGTCAACAGTAGAATCGACAAGGAACGGGGGCGTGAGATTGAGCGGTGGTACGTGGATGCAGGTGTGCAAGCGGATTTAGCCAGGAAGGAATACTCGAATGAGGTTCTCAGCGAGAACTCGACCGGGAACGATACGGTGGAGGTTCTCAGAGCACGAGCTGACGAGCTCCAGCAACACGCAGCCGAGGGTCGATATCTTGGGGTGGACGAGTCGATCTGGTCCGCTCTTAGAGATATCGGGATGAACTACCGCTGGATGGCCTCCGAAATAGAGGCTGACGAAACAACGGACTGGTCGGAGCTGACGGACCTTGAAGACGAAATGTGGGAGTTGACGGCCAAAGTGTCTGAGAGTATCCCGTCCGAAACAGAGTACTCGGCGGCGCAGGATGATTGGTGGCCGTTCTGGTAGCCACAAGGCGGAATAGCAATTTCGAATCAGGGTCAGTTTATTGAGCTGATAATACCCTCTATCGGCTGGCCGGTGTGTACGATACGGCTCGCACCGCTCGCCGCATTCCGCCCTCCGCGTCGCTCGCGACCGACCATTCCGGGCGGTCTGCCTGCAGTAGCGGGCGGACTGCCGGGCTAAAATGAATATGGTCTCGACGCCAGCGCTTCACCCGTTCGGGTCCTACGGACCTCGGCGAAGCCGACCGCGACGGACGTGGTTGCGTCGCGGCGAACGGGGAATGCGCTGGCCGCTCGCTCCGGGCGGGTCGGCGCGCGGTGCCGGTTGGGGCCACCTCATGCAGGCGCGCTCTCGCTCGCGCCCGGGAGGGCGCTCGCGAAGGCGCGAGCGAGAGCGCGCAGATGGTTCTGTCGGTCGTTGTCGTCGAAAAACCGCGATGTTGGAGCATCGCGGAGTCGGCGCGTGAGCGCCTTCGGAATCTGGTGAGATTCCAATGTCTAGTAACAACGCAAGCGGAAAGGTCGTTACGGTCGATGAACAGGCATTCGAGAAAGCGGACGGTCAGGCGGTCGATGAAGACGGCTTCCCGGTCGTCGACGAGACGCCGGAGTTCGAGGCCGCGGTCAAGCAGGAGACGCAGGCGAAGGTGGATGCGAACCACCCGGACGGGATCGCGGACACGAGCGAGGACCGGATTCACGGTGTCACCCTCGAACAGGAAGAGCGCATTCGGGCGCGGGAAGCCGAACTGGAGCGCATCAGTGCCCATGCCGAGCTGGGAACGCAGGACGGTCGCGAGCAGCGCACGCGGGAGGTCGTCAGCGAGCAGTGTGGCCGGGACGAGCCAGCGCCGGCGGAGCGCACGGATCCCCGAGAGATGCTGACGCAAGAGGAACTCGCGGAGGTCAACGAGCAGGCGATGCGGATCAGCGACGAAGTGAAGGGTGGTTGGTCGAGAGCGGTCGTCGCGAAGCAGCTGGCCGAGAAGGTGCAGCGCGGGCGGGACGTCACGAAGGCGGTACTGGAAACCCTCGAAGAACTGAAGGCGACGCCGGGGGCGATCGTGCCCATCGCGGACGTGCCGGACGTCCCGGTCGGTGAGGTGACAGTCGAAGGCGAGATAATCGAACTCTGGTCTCCCAGTAGTAGCGCGATTCAACAAGTCGGGCTGATAGCGGATGATAGCGGGAGAATCAAGTTCACCTGCTGGGAGAAATCCGGGCAGACGATGGTGCGTGAAGGTCAGACAGTGCGGTTCCGGGCAGCAGCCAAGAACTGGTACGAAGGTCGGTGCTCAATCGCGCTGACCGGGTGGTCGCGGATCGAGTTCCCGGAGCGCGGTCGGTGGTGGGAAGAGTAGCCAGCTGACGCAGCCTTCTTTTTTTTGCTGTGTGCCGGACCGACCCAGACCCCACCGCCCCACCCTCCGCTCCGTGCTCGCTTCGCTGCGCGCGCAGCCACGACCTCACGCACCGGTCCAACAGTTATCCTGCAAGCCGAGGGAGCGGGTGTGCGACCCGAGGAAGTTTATCGGCCCCCAGAGAGGTGTGGACGCGCGAGTGCTCCGGTGAGACCTTCCAGAGAGTGTCGGTCAGTCCCTATGGGTTTTGACCCACATCATCCCCATCGTTGACAGGGACGTTTCGTGCCGATTTCCCTTTTCGTCGCGGTCTACGTACCCGCGCTCATCGAGATTTGACGCATTGTACTGAACGCGGCTGCGAAACGAGTCATTGTACTCCTCACCGAGGTCGGCCGCCAGCTGCTCTGCAAGCTGTGATGTGGACTCCATCGCTCCTTCTCGGTACAGGAATTCCAAGATAGATTCTTCAAAATCCTGCAGCTCGCGCCCAGGTGAAGCCGGAAACTCAACGTACATGTCGCCGTCATCGATCTCACGAACACCCTCTGTTACGCCCACACGATCGATCTTTTCGCGGATTTCCTTGAGCTCGTGGAGACGTTCCGGCATCCGAATGTCCTCCAGTTTCTCCAAGAACTCGATCTGGTTATCGATCGCCTCGATCATGTCCAAGATCAGGTATTCATCCGGTGCGGCGTAGTAGGTATGAACCTGGTCGCGGTATTTTGGGTCTTTCTCGGCAATGATCGAGTCGGCCGCAGTGGCGAACGCGAACGCCACTGTTCGGGGCATCGAAGAAATGTTCACGTACACTTCGTTTCCCTTCTGCAGCTCCGTCCAGAGGTAGTCGTAGGCGCGTGGGTACAGGTTTTCGTAACTGTACAGCTGCTCGTACTCGATTTGCTCGTGGTCGACGTCGACGTCGATGAGTTCGAACGATTCCTCCAGTCGTTGTACCATATTCCCGGCAAGGTCTCCAGCCCGGCTGTCAACGTCCTCAGTATCCGTGTCTATCAGGACAACGCGGTCCGCAGGTAGGTCGCCTTTTGAGATTGGGTAGATAAGCCGGTGAAAGTCAAACCCGACCGGGATGAAATGAATGCGGTCAGTCATCAGTCTCCACTCTCGGAGTGTTCACAAAAAATGCTTCGTAGTTCCATGGCCTCGGTATTGTTGTCTCTCCGACAGAGCGCGTTTGAAGAACAATATTCACACATTACCCTACTCCCGGACCATTACGGTCGGTAGGATTAAGTTGCCGTGCGAGAAAGTCTTGATTAGGTGCCCCGGAACACAACAGCACCATCACAACAGCGCATGTCGGAAGAGAGATTCCCACACGGACCGATCCCCAAGTTCTCACCCCGCAACAGTCGTCACAGACGGTTGTTCTCGAGCCACGATGCCGCACCGTACCTGCTGACCACGTTCACGAACGCGGTGTGGCTGGAGAAGCGGCCCGGCGAGCTCGACGCATTACTGGGGCCTCACCAGGAGCTGGTCCTGGCGAACGTAGAGGCTGACAAGTACCTAGTCGGGCGGACACCGGACGATGAGATGGAGCGGGTTGAGAAGTTAGAACCAGCGTACTACATCCCGAGTGACCGGTGGGTGTACGAGGACACGATGACGGATGCTGAGCAGTTAGAAGAGATCGACCGGTGTATGGACGGGACTCGTGAGGTGTTCAACCGGATCGAGGCCCGTGATGACCTGCCTACGCAGGTAATCCCGATCGCAAAGGGGTGGAAGCACTGGCATTTTGAGCGGTGCCGGCGAACGTTCGAGGATCTCGGCTTGTCGTACTGTGCGTTCGATGTGACGCAGTACAACAGCATCAACATGATTCTCGAGGACGTTCACCGGTTGATCGAGGTCATCGGTCCTGACGGGGTCTTGTTAATCGGGAAGCTGTCCCCCGATCATCTCCGACGATGCCCACCTGAAGTGGTGGCTGCTACCGGGGTCGATCACTGGCGGAAGAACAGCCAGACGGAGTCAGGCCGGTTCAGTCGTGAGCTGTATCGTTTCTGGGCGGCGCGGGCGTACGCCGCCATCAGCAGTGCACAGACCAGATTAGACCATTTCGGAAGCCAATCCAATGTTCGTATTCATGGGTAACCGTGTTGGCAGTCCACCGTCCAGTTCGGGCGGTGGAGGCGAGGAACAGCCCGAGGAACAGCCAGAGGAGGAAGCGGACGGTGACGAGGACGAGACGGTGCAGACCGGTATCACGGGCGCGGTGGCGGGTGCTGCGGCAGC
>JGI12330J12834_1000328_pt1 | contig 16835 bp, 10 predicted proteins | sample A23E1SouthBayCA_FD_12834 | JGI IMG/M metagenome (IMG submission 12834) | reverse complement strand
TCGTCGTGGTACTTGTCCATCCGGACGTGTTCGCTGGAGCGCAGCCGGCTCACGAGGCGGTCGTCGACGCGGCTGAACAGCTCCTCTTCCTTGTTCGCGATGCAGATGATCGCGAACTGCGGGAGGCTGTGTAGGTCGTAGATGACGCTGGGGTCTTCGAGTTGGTCGACCTCATCGAGGATGACGACGGTTCGCGGGCCGTCATGCTGCTGGAGGCGATCAACCAGTTCGTCGTGGGGCGTCGACTGCCGGTGGATGTCGATGGTCGCGCCGAGGTCGTCGAGGATCTGGTAGAGCGTCCGAAATCGGGTGTAGTTACGCCAGCAGTTGACGTAGGTGGCCTCAACGTCGAGCACCTCCTCACGTAGGCGTTCGGTGACGAATTGCGAGATGCACGTCTTGCCGGCGCCGCTTGGTCCGGTGACGATGGCCGTGTCCGCGGGCTCTCCGTTCGTGATGGGCTCGAGAACACTAGAGAGGTGGTTGACTTCGGCGTCGCGATGCTCAACTTCCCGAGGGACGAACCCGGCGCGGAGAACGCGAGCATCGCGGATCATCTTTGCTTGATAGAATGGTTTTCTGGCTAGTACTAAAAACGTGACCGGGTTGCTTCCGGAATCACCCCATTTGACGGCTTCATAGCTACCTCAATCACGGTGACGCCCGGCGGTTTTGTTTGTGGAAGATTCGTCCTTCCGGGAACTTCCGGAAAGCCCCCTGCTTCTGGAAAGTGCCTCTACTCTGCAGCTGGAAGTTGGGATAACCAGTTCAGGACAGTTTGCTCTGCATCGTCGATATCTGAGACCGAGTTCGTCCCCCCGAGGAGATTTTTCACGCTCTCACTCGTTACAGCTGGTTCTACAACAGTCGCTTGTTTGGCTTCGGCGATCTGACTACTTCGGGTAACAGACGATCCACTCTCTCCACGCTGACCACAGACGAACTCCACATTATCGACTTCTGTTGGGGCAGCTTCGCGGACGAGCGCTTCGAATAGTGGATCTCCAGGTAGGAGCAGCCGAATCGACGGGAACTGCTCAGCAATCTCTGGGTTGAACGTCACAACAACACCGCTACCCCCTCCAAGCTCTGCCTGAGCTGTCTCTCCGAGCGACTCCGGCATTGCTACTGCATCCTCCTCCGGCAGTTCCAGAACGTATGCATCGTCGACGATATCTTCGAAGTCGTCGGCGCGGTCATGGTTCCGGAGGGCAGTAAACGACCATTCTGTCTCTTCGAGGCGGTCGCTTTGCGTAAGTTGTGTCTCGATCGTCTCTAAGCTCACCAACGGTTCATACGACCGATCACCGGTCCCGATCTCATCGAATGCGGGATAGCAATAGGGTTCCCACCCGTCAAGTCCGGAACTCTCGATTATCGCCTCTTTCGTCGATACCTCTTCTGGCTCATCTGCTAGCCCGGTCTCCTCGGCTTTCTCCTGGGCACGTTTTGCCCGTGAGTCCGCTTCTTCGACGACTTGCTCACTTGGCTCTCTGGAGTCATCCGATCCGGAACTACCCATAACGGCGTCTTTGATGTCCTGCTCGATGCTGTTCAGTACCGGACGCATCGGCCCAACCACGTTCTCGAACAGCTGTAACCGTCCCTCCAGTTCCTCGTAGATGTCGCCATCGATGCTGTCCTTGTAGGCGTAGTTGATGATCTTCACGACCTCGTTCTTCTGGCCAATACGGTCGATTCGACCGATGCGTTGTTCAACCCGCATCGGATTCCACGGCAAATCGAAATTGATCAGCGCATCCGCAGTTTGGAGGTTCAGCCCCTCACTCGCGCTGTCTGTACAGATCAGGATATTGGTATCCCCGTCAGTGAAATCGCGCTTGATCGCCTCTTTACCGACGTTCACCCACTCTCCGGTTGTTTCGTCGTACTGCATCCCGCCACCACCACTGTACGTACCGACGTTTGGATGCGTGTCTGTCAGCGTCTCACGGATATGCTCGAGGGTGTCGTGATACTGCGTGAAGATGATAATGTTATCACGGGCGCTCTGACGGAGTGAGCGAATGTCGCGGCGCAGCTGCGCTACCTTCGGGTCGGTGTGGGCTTGCCTGAGATCGTCCACGAACTCTTGGAGGGCCGTCCGCTCCGCCTGAATCACGTCGGCGGCACCACGACTACTCGGCTGATAGGCGTCGAGGGACGCTTGGCCGATCGCCTCGTCGATGGTCGCCTCTGTCACTCCGGCGTCCCTACTAAGCTCGGAGACTTCCTCGGTCATGTCCTCAACCTTCTCGTCGAGCTTCTCCATCCGGCGCTGGAGGCTCTGCTTGATGGCGTGGAGACTGCTCGTCAGGCGTTGACGATACGTGGTCATCACGAAGCCCAACGCGAGCTTCTCCTTCCCCGTCAGGACTTTCTGCGATTGCTTATACGTCTCATCAATATACTGCTCTACCTGATCGTACAGCGGGGCTGCGTCACCCAGCTCGATACGTTTTGTCTCGACATCCCGAGTCGGAACCGTATCGTCGAGGAGCCCCAGATCCTGACACTGCTCCAAGACCGCTCGAGTATTCCGGAAGATGCGGGACTGAACCGGTGTCGCCCACTGAGAAGCTTCCACAAGTGCGCTCCACTCCGTTGGCCCACAGTCGAAAATGAGCGAGCGAGGATCGTCAAAGCGAGGTGAGGTTTCGCGCACGCCGACGAGTTTCTCGAGGGCTTTCCGCTGTTGAATTGACTCCGTGTCCGTCGCCTCGACTAGCGCCTTCGCCTGCTCGTCGTAGCCGGGATTCGACGTGAGATGTTCGTGAATGAGTTTCCCGAACCGTTCAATTCTCGGTCGGCCTTCGTCCTCCTCCAGATCGAGCTCTTTCTGGAACTGTTGGAGAACCTGTTGCTGTCCATCGGCTATATTCTGATACCGAGAGCCGACGGAACTGAGACTATCTTCGAGTGCTTGCCGTGTTTCGAAGAACTCGACGAATCGGTCCTTGTCGTTCCAACCCTCTGGGAGATCACATAGTCGAAGGAGATCGTAGAGCTCGCCAACATTCAGCTGCATGGGCGTCGCCGTGAGAGCGTAGAGACACCGGGAGGCCTCTTCGGCCTGTCCGAGCAGGTCGTAGAGTTTCGTCTCCTCGCGAGCACTGTGTGCCTCGTCGACGACCGTGAGATCCCACACACTCTCGTCGGTGCGTGGAGCGACGTGTTCCTGATTACCCTCGCGGCGGGCGGTATGCCACGACTCGATTACGACGGTTGGCTCATCCCTCTCCGTAACGAACGAACCAATCGGCGTGTTCTCCCAGGCATCGGCGTCGACCGCTCCGGATGTGGGGATGCGGTGATCCTCTGTGTCTCCGAGAGGACCGATCATGTAATCGCCGTCGTAGGATCGTTCGTGATAGTAGGCGTGAATATTGAAGCGGTCGAGGAGTTCGTTCTGCCACTGCTGTACCAACCCTGCAGGAACCAGAAACAGCGCCTGCTCAGCTTCCCCGACCTGCATCAGCCGTGAGAGGGTCAGGCCTGCTTCGATGGTTTTGCCGAGCCCCACCTCGTCACAGAACAGGAGGTTGTTCGGATAGATACTGACAGCGGTATCGGAGATCGTTCGCTGATGGGGCCAGGGGGTGACAGTACTGATTTCCTCTGCGAGATGGATTCCTCCCGGTGTTCGTCCGGCGACCGAGACAACGCCAGCGGTATCGTCTTCGGGTACCGTCGTCTGGGGGTCGTGATTCTGGACCCGCTCGACGTGTTCCTCGAGCGTTCCATCGGTGTCCTTCCAGTCGATGAGGTCCTGGCGTGCAGCTTCGTCGAGCTCGAAGACATCGACGGAGGGGTGGAAGCCGTTCCAGAGTGCGTTGAACGTCGAGACGTCTTCCTCGACGTACTTCGCTTCGCCGCGACTCCAGGAGCGATGAACTTTGAAGCGTTCGTAGTTGTACTGCCACGCACTGAGCGTCTCGTTGATACTCCCCTCGAAGCTGATCTTGTTGCCCTCGCGATCGACACCGATGCCGAGCTTTGGGTGGAAGAGCCCGTCACCGCCTTTGGGGTCGCCGACCTTGATTTGGAGATCGCCGCGGTCGAGGAGGGTCGCGATGATGGTGAGCTGGGACTCAACCCACGGTTCCAGGGGTTCATCTGCGTCAGGGAACATCGCTCCCTTCTCGCGCTTCTGGAGATCGGCTCCAGCGATGACACGTACTGTTCCATCAGTCTCGAGGAGGGAGTCAACCCCTTCGAGAGCGTGGGCCAGACTACGCAGACTCAGATAGCCGGCGAGCCGGTCGTAGCGGATGACCTCGTTGAGGAATGGCCGATAGAACGTCTCCATGAGCGTCCGGTTGGTCCGGAATTCGCTCTCGTACACCGGCTCCCACGAGACGTTCCTGAGGGTCATTATTGGTGATCGCTGAGCTCGGTCTGCCCCTCTTTCGTCATATCGATATGACTGAGGTTGATGTCAAGGTAATCGCCGGTCTCACCAGAGACGAGATTAACAAGAGTTTCACGCATATCAGATTCAGCGGGGAGCACTTCTAGTAGCGCGGTAACTGTCACCTCAAACTCCCGATTGGACTTGAGGTTTCGATCCGAGAGCCACTGCCAAGCTGCGCGCGCTCCCTCCCGCTCGTAGACGTGGATGGCTGAGTGGACAGCATCAATGTTGTAGGTAAACCGTGTGTCAGTCGGGTTTACCGGGTACTTCCGAGAGGACGGATTATCTGCGCTGTCGCTCTTCAGCATGACGATATCTTGGACACGACCAGTGTGGTCCTTTAGCTGGATGTCTTTGCCGCTCTTACCCCAGATTTTTGTTGAACGCTTGATATTGTCAATATCGACGTTGGCAGCCACGCCCAGCTGTCGCGCCTCATCGTAGGGGATCGTGTCGTTCTCGTATATGAGCCAGGAGAGGATGTACCAGCGCGAAAGCGAGTCAATCTGTTCAATACCGTCCGTCTTGAGGAACCGCTCTGCGAGGACGCCAGTGACCGCCTCTCGGGCCTGACTCAGCGCCTCCCGGGGCCTGATCTCCTCGCCCTTCTTGTTCACGACGGGATACTCCTCGGCGTACTTCTGGAGCGTCGGGCCGTAGGCGGCGATGGCCGTGTCCGTCTTCGAGATGTTGTAGCCTGAATCGAGGATCTCCTCGGCTTGGTCTCGGGCCGCCTGTCGGATGTCGTCCTGAACGTCCTCCCAGAGCGTTCGTTCATCGGACCTTCCCTCCCGTTTACGAGCGACGAGGAAGATGGAACTATCCGCGCTGGCTTTCCCCTGAAGACCGACCCGGTCACCCATCTCAGTTTTTATCGGGTGTGTTGCGGTGATCGTGAAGCCTGCGTCTATCAGGGCGGAAGTAAGGGTGTCCCAGGCGTCCATCTCCCGATGAGTGAACATGACGGTCATTACTCCGCCCGGGCTGAGAAGTTCTTGAATCTCCGTGAATATCTCCCCCATCTTGCTCTCGTAGTGTTCGTCTGCGAGGTCCTTTTTCGACTGTTCGTCATCTGCGATCTCCTCAAACCGATACGGATTGGCTACCGCTTCATTATCTTTGTCAGTCAGGTTTGAGCTATAGATGTCCGGGTGTATATCCTCCAAATACTCCTTCTGGACGACATAGAACACGTCAGAAAGCTCTGCATACATGATACTGCTGTAATATGGCGGATCGACGACTGCAGCGTCGACGCTCCCAGCTTCCCATTCCGAACTCAGGTCTGCAGCGTCCAAGTTCGACAGGTCCACCGTCGTGTTCTCCGGGAGATACGAGACGAGGGTCTCGTAAGCATCAATCACGTGCTCCGAGTGATTCTTATACCCTCTTCGTGGGGCGGAGAGATTATTGTCCACAGACATACGCTTCAGGCTGAGGTTGTTGTCCGTGAAGATGTGGCTCCCATATCCGCGTGAGTCCCGCCACTGGTTCAGTCGAGTATTGTAGTTCATCGACCGACTAGCAGCCAGAGTAAGTATGCTCAAGAGTGCGTGCGCTTTCTCCGTATCATACTCTGACAAAATATCCGGCTTGTACTTCTCGAAAGCAGCCAAGAACTCATACTGAACGACGAGCTGTCGTGGGGTAAAGATATCTCGCCATTCATCCATCCCGTAGCTGGTCGGATCGTTAGTTCTGCTACTCACATCTACGGGCTCGCTCAGGAAAGTGAGTATGTCGAAGTCACTCTCAACACGCTCCTTTGCCTTCGATAGCGCCTCTTGGTCTATCTCTCCGCCTGCTCGATATCCTCTCTCACCGTTCTCTTTCTCGTAGTTAACCCCGTAAATACTGTATTCAAACTCACCTTCGTGAATTTTCTCTCTAATCTCACCTTTCTCGTTGACGACCCCGCAATGAGGGCACTCTGCGTCCCGACCACTCAGGGGTGCATCCTCTGGATCGTATGAACCACCTTGGTTCTCTACGCGAACGTGCTCGTACTGGATGGAACCGTTCTCATAGGTAGGTTTGATAGCGTCCCCGCCGTCAGAATCCTTGTTCAGCCACCACTTCGAGACCAGCGGCATTTCCCCCCCACAGGAGTCACACTGGATGATGTACGTGAGGGCGGAGTTCAGGATCTGCCGGTCCGGCTCCTCGGTCGGGAAGTACGGCTCGATGTTCTCCTTGGCCGTCTCGTGGATCTTGTCTCGCCACTCCCGGATATCCGGGTCGAGTGAGCCGACCTTCGGCGCATACTCCAATCCCGCTTTCAGGATGAGCGACGGGACGGGGTTCAGTTCGTTGGCCTTCGCCGGGAGGCCATAGCGGATCGCCTCGAAGGGGATGATGCCTCGGCCAGCAGTCGGGTCAAGGATCGTCGGTAACTCCCCGCCCCACGCCTCCCGGAGCGTTCCCTGCAGCTTCTCTATCTCCGCCTTCGTCGGGGACTGCGTGTTGGGGTTCGGATAGCCGTAGTGGTCGTCGAGGGTGCCGCTCCCCTTCTCCTCGGTGAACTTGTTCTCGACGAACTCTGCGAGACCGCTGTCGAGTTCCTTCGGCCCGATCTTCATCAGCCGGAGGAGTTCGTCGGAGTCGATCTCACCCGGATACACCGATGCGAGAACGGCGAGCCGGACTGCCGGCGTCGGCCGGGCGGCAAACCACTTGTGGAGGCTCCGGAGGGAGTGGTAGCGCCCCGACTCCATGTCTTTCTGGCTCTCGATGTCGATTGCATTCAAGGGTAGCTTCGACTCGATGGCGACGGTATCTGGTACACCCTCTTCGTCGGTGAATGATTGCTCAGACATTGGTTTATTAGATATGATCGGCGAGTAAGACGCGAAGTGCTTTCGTACCGCTTGGGGAGGACGGTGAACGAGCCTTGGCGTGCCAGTAGTAGCATTCACCCAGACTCATCTGGTCGATTCCCTTTGCGACTTCACGGAGACGGTCTCGGCGTCGCATCGGCTTCATCGCACGGAACGCGATCGAAAGCCGAACACCGGCCGCTTCGGGGAGACTCACGCTTGCTGGATCTCCTGTACAGACGGTCTCGGGATCAAGACTCAGCTCACGGAAGGTGGATTCGATGAGGAAACTCACCTCGTTGAACGCCCCGCCGCGTAACGTCGCGATACGAATCGCACACCAGTCATCCCAATCGTACGCTGCGTCATCTGCTCCGGGGAGTTCGGACGGAGAACGGTCGCCGATAATGGCCTCCTCCAGTTCACGTACTGAGACGCTTACTGCTTTTTGCACTCTCTCGAACCGTTCTCGTCGAGCCGTCGCGATATCACGGGGCGCCAGCTCGTAGAGCGTGATTTCGTGCTGGTCGTCGACCCGTTCGCGCGTCAACACGAACGTCGGTCGATTCCCGTACGCGCCGGTAGTGAAGGCGAACGAATTCCCCTCGGCGATACCTTGACTCATACTTGGGTCACCTCGCTGGATTCAATCACACGGATTTGCGTGTGCATCGTGACGGTGAACGCATTGTCGACAGCGAGCAGTTCGTCGAGCGAATCGAACATTTCCGAATAAATTCGCTCGTCATCCTTTTTGAACTCGATGGCGAATTCTGCTTCAGCGGTTCGACCACCATCCGGGTTCGCGAGGTCCTCAGGTTCCATATTGAACCGGAGGTGATTCGCGAAGACGTCCGGGCGTCCCTCGAAATCGACTTCGAACTCCGATTTCGATTCAGCACCGTCGTTGGCTTCATAATCGAAGTCCATCGTGGTGTCTTCCGCGAAATCATCTGAGTTGCTGAGCTTGTTCGCGGTGAACCACGCACCTTTCCACGCATCAGCCCCGTCCAGATGGATCCAGACGCCTTCGACGATGGGCGTCAGTTCGTCAGGGTGTTCGTCGTACTCCTCGCGAGCGCTGGTAAGTTCGTCTGCGATGTCAGCCCGCATTTCCTGCAGGGCCCGAGAGACGTGTGCGGGCTCGGAGGTTCGAACTTCGATGAGTTTACTGAACGGCTCAGGTTCGTCATCGCCACCTGAACCGCCGCCGCTACTACAGCCAGTTTCCTCATCATCGCCGTCAGTAGTCTCGTCTTCTTGCTCTTCGTCTTCGTCGGGTTCCTCCCAGTCGATTTCACTCCCGACGTCGTCGACCAGCTCATCGAGCGAGGTGTAGAGTGTGTGCGACTGCGAGAGCTTCACGTCCTGATAGCTGAGCCCCGCGTGCAGATTCTTCGCGTCGCCGAGTTCGTGATCGGTTGCTGTGAGCGCCGTCTCGGGCGTGTAGTACCCGGTCTTCTGCTCCTCGTCCCAGTAGGCGTACCCGTCTTCACGGACGAGCTGGGCGATCGTCTTTCGCAGTGGGATGGGAGACAGGAGAATCTCCGCATCCTGGCGCTTCCCGAACTGTTCTTCGATTGCTCTCGTCGTCATCGAGGTTGAGCCGACGTTCCAGATCGTCGCCTCGAACCAGTCAACACCGTAGGCGTCCTCTCCTTCGGGGATGATCGCGCCTGCTTCATCGAGCTTCTCGATGACACTCTGATGGATGGTGCTGTCGGTGGTGACGTTCCGGTGAGCCAGACCATCTCCAGTCGGGAAGTAGAGATGCGTATACGCCTTTTTGATGTCCTGATCGAGCGTGCCCTTCGCGCTATCGAGGCGTTCACCGAGCTTGTCCTGCTGTTCGGTGTTGAGCTCGTACTGGTCGCCGAGATTATTCTGGATGTGTTTGATGGCAGCGACGCGCTCTGCGGTCCGCTTCGCGTCGGATACGTCGTTCGCGCTCGCAGCGAGGAAGACGACGTTATTCTTGAACACCCGTGGCGTCTTCTGTCCGCCACTCGACGATGCTGTATTCTTGAACAGCGTTTGGATTGCCTCGGGGACGGTCTCGTAGTCCGTGATGGTGACCGTATCGAAGTCCATCACGCACAGATGCGCTTCGTCGGCCGTATCCGGGATCTCGTGTGGCTCTTCCGGTCCGACAATCACATTCAGACTGCCCTGACCGAGTGCCTCGTCAAGGGCTTCCTCGAGATGCCGTCGGGCGAGCCCGTCTTGTAGTTGCTCGACGACGGAATCGATGAGTTTCGTGAGGTTCGGCTCTGACTTGAACTGGATCTTCTCACCGTTGTCTCCGTGCAGGTAGAAACACGCAGACCGACGTCCCTCTCCAAGGAGGTTATTGAGAGCGTCGTCGTAGTGCGCAAGTTCGACTTCGGTGTTGGCAATCGCGTGTCGAAGAGGCCGGCGTGTAGTGCCGCGCCCGTCGGCGCCCTTCACGATGCTTTTCCAGAGGATTGCCGTCGTCAGATGTGTTCCGAGTGGGGGGTGGCCGTTCTTGACCCAGTTCCGGTCCTCTTCCTCTGCGTTCGCCGTGCCATCTTCCGAGAAGATGTCGGCTTTGATCGCGGCCTCGAAGTCCATGTCGACCGACGAGAACAGCCGGAGAAGCGTCGAACGAACGTCCCCGTCGGAGGGATGCATATCGAACAGACGGACGAAATGGCGTTCTTGGTAGTCGCTCTGGTGCTGCCAGAGGCGGTAGACTGCGCGGGAGAGGAGCTTGAGCGCACCACGAGTGCGTTGGAACGACGGGAGGGAGTCCAGTTCCTCGGTGAGTGTATCGATGACCGTCGGATGAATCGGGTAGCTGTCTTCGAGGCGGTCTCGGTGTTCCGGGTTAGCCGCACTGTCGGGGAAGGAGTCCCGATCACCCGTGTAGAGGGATATGTAGGCATCAACAGTCGCATCGCGCCCATCTTCCGCGACGCTCTCGAACAAGCGGTGTCGCAGGACAGCGGCAATTTCGTTGTCCTCCGTCGGCGTGATGGAGCCCTCGACACGGTCGCTGATACTGTTGAACTCAGAGATGGTCTCTGAGACGAGACCACGGACGTCTTCGGCTTGGTCGGCGAAGGCGGTGTCCGCGATACTGAGGACAACAGTGACCTTGTCGTTGTTCTGCGTCGCGGACAGCAGCGACATCAGGAAGGTATTCGTCTGCTTCGCGAGCGTCGAATCCCCGATTTCGACAGCGGCAGCTTGCTCGAGATATGCGGCAATCTCGTCGATGAGGATGAGCGATGGATTGTCGTTCCGTTCGAAGAGCCGCTCAAGTTTGGTCGTTCCTGGAGGCGTTCGGTTCTCGTCGTTTTCGCGTAGGAACTCGTAGCCTTCCCGCCCGAACAGCTGGTAGGCCATTTCGCCCCACATCGTCTTCGTCGCGGGGGCGTCAGGGTCGTCGTAGTTCGAGCGAGCGTCCTCGGCGTCGACGTGGGTGCCTACGAAGACGGCTGAGTTAACGTCGAGACCGAGTGCAGCGGCGTCAGTATACTCATCGGCGATGTCTTGGTCGAGGATGAAGTCAGACAGATCGGGGACAGCACTCGGCGATTCTGCGAGGTGATACGCGGCAATCTGGTTGTGGGTTTTCCCGCCACCGAAGCTGGTGTCGAGTCGGAGAATGCCGTTCGTGCCGGTGTAGTCGTCGTTATGTGCGCCGACGAAACGGGTTGCGAGACGCGTGAGAAGCTCCTGCAGACCGCTAGTGGGGTAGGTTTTCTCGAAGAAGAGTCGAGGGTCCGCGTAGACATCAGGAGCGTCGTCGCTGTGGGCGACGTCCGCGAGGCTAGCCGCGAATTGGTCCTCAGCGAGTTCACCGGTGAGAACGTCCTGGCGAGGTTCGCAGGAGTCGAAAATACTCGGCGGGCGATTCGTCGTGCCGGTGGTTGTGGGCGTATCGCTCATTCGTTTGTCGAAGTGGTTTCGTTGGTGCGTTCTTTGAGGAGCGTCTTGATTACTGAATCGAGGGACGTGTGGTCTTCCTCGTCCTTGATCTCCTCTAGCTGTTCTTTCGTCCAGTCCTGTACCCGTATCATCGGCATAATTGTATCACGAAATGTCCGGTCCCCTGAGTTTCGCGCACAGTAGGTTATCACGATGTATACAGACAGTTGACTTAGTCATTTGGTATTTTAAAGATGAGTAGAGTGCGACAAGCCTGAGGTTCGACTATGATACTGTCCTTCTGGCCGATCTCACATTCAACCCCGAGCTATTAGCCATCTCTTTGTAGTTCCAATTAGACTCGGACAATATGCCGAAGCCGGATATCGAAGTCCTCGACGACGGCGACGCCTATCCGTATTCATCGCATATCAGCTAGACGGTACAGAACTCCAGCTGGGCGATCTTCTCCTTGTGTTTGATTCTCCTGACGATAATGGTGTCAGCTTCTTTGAGCGCATCAATGGGTTCACTTGGCCGGGAATCATCACTCACGTCGTCGATGGGCCGGTTCCTGCTGAGTTCCACAATTTCGAGGACTTTGCTGCGGATCTCGACAGCGGGAAGACCGCGGTCGCCAGCAAACGCGAACAAACGAGCTTCTTTGTCGACGAAGACACCGTCCGCACTATCACCCTCTACCGATACCAGTACCAGGGGGGGTGGCAGCCGATAGTGATTGATGAGCGACGAGATCCACTTGAGAACACTCCTTTCAATGAATCAATTACTCTCTGTGAGGATGGAGAGCAGGTAATTGAAGAACTACTCGGGACGAGTTCATCTGAGGAGAAGCAGGAGGTTGAGCATCTCCGTGAATTTCTGCGGTCTGCTGGTTATAAGCTAAATCCGATCTCTGATTCAGACGAATAAGCGTCTCACTCACCGATTCACATATAGTAGAAATACTGTGGCCGAACCTCTGAGATGGACTCCGTATCTACTTCGGAGAGGATTGTACCCACCCGCTTTGCAACACTCACGGTTGCTGGCATCCGAATTGCGTAGTCTGATGTATTCCAGTCGAGTTTCGTGAAAAAGAGGATCTCTTTACAAATCTCTAACGAGGGTGTCTCACAGATCTCGTCAGGTCGGATCTCAATCGGTGATGGTACTCCACTCCCCTGATAGGTCGTCTCTTCCGGAACATATCCAGATGTGTAGAGATAGTGGACGTCGTCATCAGGGACACTCAGAAGTGTTCCCCGCATGGCGGGATAATCCGTAGGCGGGAACAACCTGACCTTTGGCCGCCTACGAACCCATACAAGGTCTAAATCGCGAACACCGTCCGTGGCATCAAGCAACCCTTCACGTTCTTCTTCCCAGAAGACAGATGGCTTATGTAGGACAAACCGGCTGGGACGTGTCCCTTTCTGGGCTTCGTAGTATTCCAGAATTTGCTCACCTACCTGTCTAGCCGCCTCATATGAGAGGTGGGGAGATCCATTCTCGTCCTCGGTGATATCCGGGAGTGGATCGCTCTGCAGGATAATATGGTCCCGTCCGTGAAAGACGTGAGCAAGAGCAGCTCGAATTACATCATCTCCTTCGTTTCGCTCTCTGTAGAACGAGAGCCCTGCGTAGCAGTGCCCATCTTCGATCTGCCGAGTTTTCCATGGATGCCCTCGTTGGGACTTGTACAGAAGTCCAACTGTGAGATTCCAGGCCCGAGATGCTCGCTGTCGGTCAGTACGGATCGCAAGTGTGGATGGCTTAATCAGCTGTGTGGGGATTCGAGCCTCCATCCCGATCAGTTTGATTCGATTTCGCAGGTCAGAACCTTCCGACTGGATTTGTGCATGGTCCTGATTCTCTGGAGTACACGCGTCCATCACTTCTTGCGGAATACAGACGATGATTGCGTTCGGCTGAACGGAATCCCGTTCGATTATCTCGATGTCTTTCCGCACTAGCTTCAGGAATCGCTCCATCCGGTCTCTGGGCGTTGATTTACTCGTAACAGATTGGATGTCTCGTCGACGAATCTGGCGTCTCCAGCCCTTTTTTGCGTTAATAGAGAGATTGAGCGGGGAACTCTTACCTAGGCCGGGATACGGAACCTGCCACGGCTTATCACTTGTTCCTGGATGGATCCCGACCTCCATATCATGAAGTAGTTCGGTCAACCGGCGAATTGAATCTCGATCGCCGATAATCCCGAGTTTGATTGTGTGGTGTCCTTCTTCATAGAGCCGTGGACCATATCTGATAAGGCCTCGTTTGGGGGAGGTTTCAGTACCTCCTTCAAACTGAATCTCTGGCTCCTCGAGGTGACGAAGTGTGAACGGGGAATCTTCAGGCGTCATTGTTCAATTCCACCTGTATTTTTGAGATCAGACGCTGACTCGATGAGCTCATCACGTTCGTCTCCATCTTTGGGTGGGCGGACATTGAGGGAAAGCGAGTCAACTCTGGTCACCTCGAGTTCCTTTATCACGGGTATCTTTTCGCCCATGAATCGATCAAGCTGGGTCTGATCGGACATCAGCAGCTCTTCCCAGACACGCAGCTGACGGTCGTACTTACTATTCTGGGCGTGGAAGCGGTTTGGTGAGAAATCGTTTTGGAGCCGGGATTTACGCTCGCCTTTTACAGGCCGACGACCGTCAGAAGTGAAGACTTGTGTGGGTAGCAGAACGTAGTAGTACTCTTCCGCATAGCGCCGTACTCGTACTTTGACACCACGATGGATGACATCGGGGTAGGAGTCTAACTCCTTTGCAACCCAAGATCGACCTAGTTTCCGCTCGGAACCGTGCTGTTTGCGGTCGAGTTCTGGGTATACTGTTGTTCCTTTCTCACGGTCGATGAGACAATCGTTATCTCTCGCAACGAGAGTGAATATCCCTCTGAGAAGCGACCTTACGATGTTTTCGCGTTCTTCCTCTTGAGAACCCGTTCGAAGGAACTCCTCGAAATCCTGTGTTTCGAAACGGTCCTCGTGGAGGTAATGACGGGTAGACCCCGGAAGATGGTCCGGATGAACGAGCGAATACAATTTCCGCTCGTGAAGCTTGATGGGAAACGCCTCGTTGTTGTAATTATAGACGCGAGCTGACTCGGCTTCCTCTGTCGTATCTATAATGTATAGTGTCTCAGGGTAGCGGGTTACCTGAAACAGATTCGTCGCATATTCTGTTTCCTCAGAAACCGGTTCATACGAATGAAGATATGGTTCGTACTGGAACCGTTCTGTTTTCTCGAGTTGATGAGCTTGTTGACGGAGATCATCGTATGTACCTACGAAAACATGGGTATCGATAGCAAAATCTCTGAACTCATCTACCTCAGTATCATCTAGCCGATCTACGACCTCATCGTTGACGCTGTCTTTGAGTTTTTTGTAGAAGTCGACCAGTTTCTGGTTATCGGTGACATCTCGATCGAATAGGGCTTTCCAGAGCTGGTCATTAGAGAGTGTCTCCGTAAAAATATAGAAATCAAAACGGTGGGGTTGGGGCTGTTTGATGTATTCGAGGAAATACCGAGCGAGTTCGTCTCTAAAATCGTTCGGGCTGAGGCCTGTGGAATACGCTTTCGCCTCGGCTACCACTTTATCGCCCGTAGCTTTGTTCACAAACTGAATATCGTCAAGCGTGGAGTGGAAAGCTGAATCCCGCTCAACCATGTAATTCAGCCCTTCCATGTACTTAATGACGACTTCCTTATAGTCCTCCCCGCGTCGCGCTGTCCCTTCCCGCTCTTTATATAGATTGTAGATGGGCACGATGTATCTCGTTACAAGGAAGTCTCGTGTGAATTACTTTTCCCTCAGTCGTTGGATAGTCTACTGGGATCCGACGGTAGTTCTATAAAACGAGCGGCATATATTGGAGATAATGAATCGCGAGGACTTGGGAACGACTCTGCGCCTCCTCAATCATGAAAGAGGGGGCGCGGATGCACTGCCGAAAAAGTCGCTTCACAAGCTCCTCTATCGTATTGACGTCAAATCTGCCGAGCAAGATTTGGACATCGAGATTCCGTATTACTGGTATCTCTTTGGTACTGTCTCTCCAGCTACACCCTCGACTGTCCCCTCAGCCAGTATTAATCAGCCCGGAGTTGAAGATCGCCTCCGTTCTATTGTCTCTCAGGCTCTTTCTGAATATTACGAGCATGGGTTAGAATGGCTCACAGACAGAATGTATGATGATGCGCCGTATCAGGTTCAGCGGGATTTTCGGGAATTAGATAAGAAAATTCGGACGTTACATACGGAATATCACGATTTCTTTGAGGTTGACCCAAGTAGAGAATCGGTACTCAGTTCGGTTCACGAAACTTTTGAATCATTTCCAAACGACCGATTTCCGGAGTACGACCGACCGCTAATCAAGTGGTATAATGCGGTCACACGAGAACTCCATTCGCATTCTCCTGATCCCTCCAGATTGATGACGGTGAATGTAACGTTCTGGCGTATATTTGCCCTTGAACTTGCTGAACGGCATGCCCAGGGGATGTCTCAGGAAGAGGTTCGTGGGAACCTCGGTATAACTTCATTTGAGCAAGCCCAGAGTGCTGCAATCCAGAAACTTGACGAATTCGAAGAGCAAGACCTTGATGCAAAATTTTCTGGATTAGCAACCGAACTCGAATCTGAACGGAGCGCAGCTGACGAACTTGTTGCTCCGATTCTTGAACGCCGGGGAATTGCGCACGAGGATCTTCATCCGGACCAATGACTAGATACTTCGTAGATACTAACGTCCTCATTGGACTCACGTTTTCTCACGACCGGTGGGCCGTGGAAGCAGAGCGTATTCTAGACGGCCATAACACGCTCTTCACGAGTGAGTTTGTGATTTACGAGTATTGCAGCCGCCCACAAGGAGCGCCTCGAGTTGTGTCCGACCCTGATCAGCTACGGGTTGATCCTGACGATACAGGTGGCGTATTCGGAACCGTTCTTGGAGACTTTCAAGAGAATGTGGAGGACAATATCCCAATGTACAATCGTGAAATCGACTTACAGCGCTACGATGGACTTTCGTTTGAGAGGATATTAGAGATTTTCTTCGAAAATATTGAGGTTCGAAGTCAGGCTAAGCCACACTTTGTTCGGCACTTCCAGAACTACTTTTCCTCGCGTGAAGTCACTCCGCGGAATGCAAAACGGTGTGTCGAAGATCTTCGAGATCGTGTTCTCCACGACGCAAAGGAGCGGAAAGACGCACTAATGGATGCCGTCCACGTTGTGTCCTCAACCTATGATGAACAGGACCGTGCCCGTGGTCTTGTTGATGAACATATTGGAATTCGAGAGTCCAGAATCCCTCCAGTAGACTCTCAGTGGCTTCTTGACGCAATAGGGCTTGCAGAACGTGGGGTGCTTCATCGGGTGGTGACTGGAGATAAGAAAGACGTCGTCCGATATCAGCAACAGTTGACCTCCTTATTTGATGTGTCTATCCTCTATATATTGGACGAATTCCATACCCACTCCCGAGTCGGCCAGGATACACACGAGATCTTTTGATCGCGTACCGACTGTTTAGAGGGATCACGGCCGGTTGATCTCTGCTGATTCTCCCATCGGTAGGACACTCCTAAGCTGTCAGTCTCGCCAAGAGTGAAGTGAGACCGATATCTTGGTAGGGAGTGTTCGATGGATTCAACGCTTCTCACCGGCCCGAAACACGCCC